>Ga0196899_1001775_pt1 | contig 10447 bp, 9 predicted proteins | sample VirMetDEL_Sep_01_FD_169095 | JGI IMG/M metagenome (GOLD analysis project Ga0196899, IMG submission 169095) | Aqueous microbial communities from the Delaware River and Bay under freshwater to marine salinity gradient to study organic matter... | ecosystem: Environmental > Aquatic > Marine >... | reverse complement strand
CTCAGGAACGCATCGTGAACGTGCCGGGTTCGGAAACCACCAAGACCCGCGGCGGCCACCACAACTCGGTGACCCGCGTGGTGCTCAAACCGACCCACATGATCGGCGGCTATGCCCAGCAAGCCTACGGTTTCAACTACTACGGCACGGTCGGTTGCAACCGCGACGAGTTTGTCGTGGTGCGCAAAATGGCCAAGGTCGACTGGCTCGATGGTTCCACCGGCGATGACTTGCCGCGCCCATTGCCGACTGATATCGAGGAGAACTGAGATGAAGATTCGCTCACAGATCGGCATGGTCCTGAACCTGGACAAATGCATCGGCTGCCACACCTGTTCCATCACCTGCAAAAACGTCTGGACCAGCCGTGAAGGCATGGAGTACGCCTGGTTCAACAACGTCGAGTCCAAGCCCGGCATCGGTTACCCGAAAGAATGGGAAAACCAGGACAAGTGGAAGGGCGGCTGGGTGCGCAACGCCAACGGCTCGATCAACCCGCGCATCGGCGGCAAGTTCCGCGTGTTGGCGAACATTTTCGCCAACCCTGACCTGCCGAGCCTGGACGACTACTACGAGCCGTTCGACTTCGACTACCAGCACCTGCACACCGCGCCTTTGGGCGAGCACCAACCGACCGCGCGCCCGCGCTCGCTGGTGTCCGGCAAGCGCATGCAGAAAATCGAGTGGGGCCCGAACTGGGAAGAAATCCTCGGTACCGAGTTCGCCAAGCGCCGCAAGGACAAGAACTTCGACCAGATCCAGGCCGACATTTATGGCGAGTACGAAAACACCTTCATGATGTACCTGCCGCGCCTGTGCGAGCACTGCCTCAACCCGGCGTGCGCGGCCTCGTGCCCGAGCGGTGCGATCTACAAGCGTGAAGAAGACGGCATCGTGCTGATCGACCAGGAAAAGTGCCGCGGCTGGCGCATGTGCATCAGCGGCTGCCCGTACAAGAAGATCTACTTCAACTGGAAGAGCGGTAAATCCGAGAAGTGCATCTTCTGCTACCCGCGCATCGAAGCCGGCATGCCCACCGTGTGTGCTGAAACCTGCGTCGGCCGGATTCGCTACCTCGGTGTGCTGCTCTACGACGCCGACCGCATCAGCGAAGTGGCGAGCACCGCCAACGAGCAAGACCTGTATGAGAAACAGCTGGAAATTTTCCTCGACCCGAATGACCCGGCGGTGATTCGCCAGGCCCTGGCCGATGGCGTGCCGCAGTCGGTGATCGACTCGGCCCAGCGCTCGCCGGTCTACAAAATGGCCGTCGATTGGAAACTCGCACTGCCGCTGCACCCGGAATACCGCACCTTGCCGATGGTCTGGTACGTACCGCCACTGTCGCCGATCCAGAACGCTGCCGCCGCCGGCACCGTGGGCATGAACGGGGTGATCCCGGATGTCGACAGCCTGCGCATTCCGCTGCGTTACCTGGCCAACCTGCTCACCGCTGGCGATGAAAAACCGGTCAAGCGTGCGCTCAAACGCCTGTTGGCGATGCGTGCCTACAAACGCTCCCAGCAAGTCGACGGCGTGCAGGACCTGCAAGTGCTCGAAGACGTCGGCCTGAGCGTGGAACAGGTGGAAGAGATGTACCGCTACCTGGCGATCGCCAACTACGAAGACCGCTTTGTGGTGCCGAGCGCGCACCGTGAAGACGCCATGAGCGACGCGTTCGCCGAACGCTCCGGCTGTGGTTTCAGCTTCGGCAGCGGTTGCAGCGGCAGCTCCGACACCAACATGTTCGGCGCCAAGAAGGCCAACCGTCGCGACGTGTTGAAAACCGTACAGATCTGGGAGGACTGAGCATGCGTATTCTCAAAGTGATTTCGTTGCTGCTGGACTACCCCACCGAAACCCTGGTGAGCGGCCGCGACGAACTGGAACAGGCGATCATCGAGTCACGGGAGATCAGCCCCAAGCAGCGCGGCGCGTTGTTCGAGTTGCTCGAGCTGATCTGCGCCAATGACCTGATGGACGGCCAGGAACACTACGGCGCGCTGTTCGGCCGTGGGCGCTCGCTGTCGTTGCTGTTGTTCGAACACGTCCACGGCGAGTCCCGCGACCGTGGCCAGGCCATGGTCGACATGATGGCCCAGTACGAAGAGGCCGGGTTTGCCATCGGCGTCAAGGAGCTGCCGGACTATATCCCGCTGTACCTGGAGTTCCTTTCGACCCGCGAAGACATCGAGGCCCGCGAGGGCCTGGCGGATGTGGCGCATTTGCTGGCGCTGCTCGCCGCACGTCTGGACGAGCGCGAGAGCGCCTACGCCAGTTGCTTCCGTGCGTTGCTGCAGATCTCGGGTGCCGAGCCGCACCAGGCCGTGGCCGAACTGCGCGCGCAGGTCGCCGCCGAGCCGCGTGACGACTCCCTCGAAGCCCTGGACAAGATCTGGGAAGAGGAAGCGGTGGACTTTATGCAGGCCGAACAACAAGACCGTTGCAGCTCGATGCCCAGCGCACCGGGCAAAGCCCGCGAAGAAAGCGCGGTGCCGTTGCACTGGGTGGATTTTCAGCAAGAAGGGCAGGCCGCAGTGCCGGCCACGGAGGTGGGTAATGTCTAAGTGGAATTTGCTGGTATTCGGGGTGTACCCCTATGTCGCCCTGGCGATCTGCCTGTTGGGCAGTTGGGCGCGGTTCGACCTGTCGCAGTACACCTGGAAGGCTGGCTCCAGCCAGATGCTCAACAACCGTGGCATGCGCGTGGCGAGCAACTTCTTCCACATTGGCGTGCTGTTCGTGCTGGCCGGGCACTTTGTCGGCCTGCTGACCCCGGCGTCGGTCTATCACCATGTGATCAGCACTGAGCACAAGCAGTTGCTGGCGATGGTCTCCGGTGGCGTCTTCGGCCTGCTGTGCCTGGTGGGTTTGCTGATGCTGGTCAAGCGCCGCCTGGGCGACCCGCGTGTACGGGCCACGTCGAGCCCGTCGGACATCCTGATCCTGCTGGTGCTGCTCGCGCAGTTGGTGCTCGGTTTGCTGACCATCGTCGCGTCCACCGGGCATATGGACGGTTCGGTCATGGTGATGCTCGCCGACTGGGCGCAGAACGTGGTGCTGTTGCGGCCAGTGGACGCGGCGGCGTCGATCGAGCCGGTCAGCCTGATCTACAAGGCGCATGTGGCGCTGGGCTTGACCCTGTTCGTGCTGTTCCCGTTTACCCGCTTGGTGCATATGGTCAGCGCGCCGATCTGGTACCTGGGGCGTCGTTATCAAATCGTGCGGCAGAAGTATTGAGGAGAGCGTCATGACAACTGGATGCGGATGTGGTGGCGGTAATGGCGGCAGCGGCGGTTGCGGCTCGTCGGTCAAAGAACCGGTGGTGGCCGAGGTTGCGGCCCCGGCTCTGTTCGAGGAACTGAAGACGCCTGAGTTGATCGCCAGCAGTGAACAGGAATGGCCGATCATCAGCGTCAACGGCGTGCCCGTCACGCCGGAGGCCATGGCCCTGGAGTTGCAATATCACCCGGCCGAAAGCCGCGAGGAGGCGGTGTATCTGGCCGCCCGTGCGCTGGTGATCCGCGAGCTGTTGCAGCAGCGGATCGCCGAGCTGGGCCTGGCGGTGGAGATCGCCGCCGGCGAGAACGAAGAAGAAGCCGCCACGCGCTTGCTGCTCGAGCGTGAGGTCAAGGTGCCTGAGTGCGACGAGGCCACCTGTGTGCGCTACTTCGAGAACAACCGCGGGCGCTTTCACAGCGCGCCGTTGCTGGCGGTGCGGCACATTCTGCTCGAGTGCGCGCCGGACGACGCCGAGGCGCGCCATCTGGCGCACGGCCAGGCGGAAGTGCTGCTGCAGAACCTGAACGAGCAGCCCGGCCAATTCGCCGAGCTGGCCCTGCAGTATTCGGCGTGCCCGTCCAAGGCCCAGGGCGGTTCGCTGGGCCAGGTGAGCAAGGGCCAGACCGTGCCCGAGTTGGAGCGTCAGTTGTTCACCCTCGCGCCGGGCCTGGCCGGCAAGCCGCTGGAGAGTCGTTATGGTTGGCATGTGATCTATGTCGATCAGCGTATCGAAGGCCAACCGCTGCCGTATGAAGCGGTGGCGGTGGCGATCCGCACCCAGTTGCAGCAAGGCGTGTGGCAAAAGGCATTGGTGCAGTACCTGCAAACCCTGATCGGCGCGGCGGACATTCGTGGCATCGCGCTGCAGGGCGCCGACTCGCCGCTGGTGCAGTGACATGAGCCTGGTGGATGGGGTGGGCCGTTCGATCGATTACCTGCGCTTGTCGGTGACCGACCGTTGTGATTTCCGCTGTGTGTACTGCATGGCGAAAAACATGACGTTCCTGCCGCGCCAGCAGGTGCTGACCCTGGAAGAGCTGGAACGCCTGGCCGCGCTGTTCGTCGGCCAGGGCGTGCGCAAGATCCGCCTGACCGGCGGCGAGCCGTTGATCCGCCCGGGCATTGTCGGGTTGTGCCGCAATATCGCGGCACTGCCGGGCTTGCGCGAACTGGTGATGACCAGCAACGGCTCGCAGTTGGCGCGCCTCGCGCAGCCGCTGGTGGACGCCGGGGTCAAGCGCATGAACATCAGCCTCGACAGCCTGGATGCGCAGCGCTTTCGCGCGATCACCCGCAACGGTGATCTGCGCCAGGTGCTGGACGGTATCGAGGCGGCGCGAGAGGCCGGGTTCGAGCGGGTCAAGCTCAACTGCGTGGTGATGAAAGGGCGCAACTTCGATGAAGTGCCGGCGCTGGTGCAGTACGCGATCGACCAAGGCATCGACATCAGCTTTATCGAGGAAATGCCCCTGGGCGACGTGGGCCGCTCCCGCGGCGAGACGTTCTGTGCCAGTGATGAAGTACGCAGCGTGATCGCCCGTCACCATGCCTTGCTCGACAGCACCGAAAACAGCGGCGGCCCGGCGCGCTATGTGCGCCTGGCGCGGCATCCGGGCACGCGCATCGGCTTTATCTCGCCCAACTCCCACAACTTCTGCGGCAGTTGCAACCGCGTGCGGATGACCGTCGAAGGGCAGTTGCTGCTGTGCCTGGGGCAGGACAACGCGGTGGACTTCCGCGCTTTGCTGCGGCGTTACCCGTTGGACGACGCGCCGTTGATCGAGGCGTTGCACAAGGGGTTGCGGGGTAAGCCGCTGCGCCATGATTTCACCGGGGCAGGGGAGGTGCAGGTGGTGCGCTTCATGAATATGAGCGGCGGTTGAATGTGGCAGGGGACTTGCTGTAGCAGGGAACTTACTGTGGGAGGGGGCTTGCTGTGGGAGGGGGCTTGCCCCCGATAGCAGTGTGTCAGCCAGTACATGCATGACTGATCCACCGCTATCGGGAACAAGCCGAATCGTCGCACCGCCCCTCCCACATTTTGATCTTCGTTCAGACTTGACCTTGATCAATGGCAGCCCAAACGCTTGACCGTAATATCACTGCATATTGTGTTTCAAAGATTTATTAAATCTATATGTAGTGTCTGGAGCCTTCCAATGCAAAGCATGCTCAGCCCGCTGGTCAGTAACCGCCTGCACAAACGCGACGGTAGCCTCGTTGCCTTCGACGCCGAAAAAATCCGTCAGGCGCTGATCGCCGCCGGCAATGCCACCGGCGAGTATCGGGAGGCCGAGGTCGACCTGTTGCTCGGTGCGGTACTGGCGCGGCTGCGCGGCATCGAACGGCTGGATGTGGAGCAGATCCAGGACAGCGTCGAGCGGGTGTTGATGGACGCCGGTTACTTCCTGTCGATGCGCGCGTATATCGTCTACCGCGAACAGCACGGTCGCTTGCGCCGTGACCGCAAGACCCTGGTGGAAGTCGCCACCTCGATGAACGAATACCTCGACCGTGAAGACTGGCGCGTGCAGGCCAATGCCAACCAGGGGTATTCCCTCGGCGGGCTGGTGCTGAACGTTTCGGGCAAGGTCACTGCCAATTACTGGCTGGACGAGGTCTACAGCCAGCAGATCGGCCGCGCACACCGTGAGGCGGATCTGCATATCCACGACCTCGACATGCTCGCCGGCTACTGCGCCGGTTGGTCGCTGCGTTCGTTGCTGCACGAAGGCCTCAATGGCGTGCCGGGTCGCGTCGAAGCGGGGCCGCCCAAGCATTTGAGCAGTGCCCTGGGGCAGATGGTCAACTTCCTCGGCACCCTGCAAAACGAATGGGCCGGCGCCCAGGCGTTCAGCTCGTTCGACACCTATCTTGCGCCTTATGTGCGCAAAGATCAGTTGAGCTACCCCGAGGTGCGTCAGGCGGTGCAGGAGTTCATCTACAACCTCAACGTGCCGTCGCGCTGGGGCACCCAGACGCCATTCACCAACCTGACCTTCGATTGGGTCTGCCCGGAAGACTTGCGCGAGCAGGTGCCGGTGATCGGTGGTAAGGAAATGCCGTTTGCCTATGGCGACCTGCAAACGGAAATGGAGCTGATCAACCGCGCCTACATCGAAGTGATGCAGGCCGGGGATGCCAAGGGGCGGGTGTTCACCTTCCCGATTCCGACCTACAACATCACCCATGATTTCCCCTGGGACAGCGAGAACGCCGACCGCCTGTTCGAGATGACCGCGCGCTATGGCCTGCCGTATTTCCAGAACTTCCTCAATTCGGACATGCAACCCAACCAGGTGCGCTCCATGTGCTGTCGCCTGCAACTGGACGTGCGTGAGCTGCTCAAACGCGGCGGCGGGCTGTTCGGTTCGGCGGAGCAGACCGGCTCGCTGGGCGTGGTGACAATCAACTGCGCGCGCCTCGGTTACCTGTTCAAGGGCGACACCAGCGGCTTGCTGCAACGCCTGGACAGCCTGATGGAAATGGCCATGGAAAGCCTGGAGGTCAAACGCAAGGTGATCCAGCACCACATGGACGCCGGGTTGTACCCCTACACCAAGCGTTACCTGGGGACGTTGCGCAACCATTTCTCCACTATCGGCCTCAACGGCATGCACGAGATGCTGCGCAATTTCACGGATGACACGCAGGGCACGCACACCGAAGAAGGCCGCGCGTTCGCCCTGCGCCTGCTCGACCATGTGCGCGCCACCTTGCTGCGCTTCCAGGAAGAAACCGGTCACCTCTACAACCTCGAAGCCACACCGGCGGAAGGCACCACCTACCGCTTCGCCAAGGAAGACCGCAAGCGCTACCCGGACATCCTGCAAGCCGGCAGCCTGGATGCGCCGTACTACACCAACTCGTCGCAACTGCCGGTGGGCTTCACCGAAGACCCCTTCGAAGCCCTCGAGCTGCAAGACGAACTGCAATGCAAATACACCGGCGGCACCGTGCTGCACCTGTACATGGCCGAACAGATTTCCTCGGCGCAGGCCTGCAAGCAATTGGTGCGCAAAGCGCTGGGGCGTTTCCGCCTGCCGTACCTGACCGTGACCCCGACCTTCTCGATCTGTCCGGTACACGGCTACCTCGCCGGCGAACACGAGTTCTGCCCCAAGTGCGATGAGATCCTCGCGCTTGCCGCCCAGTCTTGAACCTGTTTTTCAACCCGCAAGGAGATTCACCATGCAAACATCCCAGCCACAACGTCAGCGCTGCGAAGTCTGGACCCGGGTGATGGGTTACCACCGGCCGGTGTCCGCGTTCAACCCCGGCAAACAGTCCGAACACAAGGAGCGTGTTCACTTTACCGAAGCGGCTTGCGCGGCCGGGCGCCAATGAGTCGAATGCTACGGGTTGGGGGCATGGTGCCCCTGACCACCCTCGACTACCCCGGCATGCTCGCTTGTGTGCTGTTCTGCCAGGGTTGTGCCTGGCGCTGTCGTTACTGCCATAACCCGGACCTGATTGCACCGCGCGGTAGCGCGGAGATCGATTGGCGCCGGGTTTTGCTGTTTTTGCAGCGCCGCCAGGACCTGTTGGACGCAGTGGTGTTCAGCGGCGGTGAGCCGACCTTGCAGGAAGGTTTGCCAGCGGCGATGGACGAGGTACGCGCCATGGGCTTTCGCGTGGGCCTGCACAGTGCGGGGATCAAACCGGCAGGCTTTGCCAATGCGCTGCGCCATGCCGACTGGGTGGGCTTCGATGTGAAGGCCCTGGTCGAGGACTATCAACTGGTCACCCAGGTCAAAGGCAGCGGCGTCGCCAATTGGCGCAGTTTGGAGACCTTGCTGGCCAGTGGCGTGGACTACGAGTGCCGCACCACGGTGCATTGGCATCTGATTGATACGTCGCGCCTGCTGCGCCTGGCCCAGCGTTTGCAAGCCAGTGGTGTCAAGCGCTTCGCCGTGCAGATGGTCCGCACGGCAAGCATGCTCGATGAGCAACTGCCGATTGCCCCGGCACAGATGGCATTGCCGGAGTTATGGGGCTGCATGCGCGAGTTGTTTCCGGCTTTTGTATTACGAGGGTGACCGATCGCCCTCCCAGGATTTTTAAAGATGCTGCCCGTTTCGGGCAGGTATTCATCAAGGAATGTTTAGAATGACGCAGTTAACCACGGCACAACGCATTGTCATCGGCTTCGCGATTGCGCCGCTGGCTCTGGTCGGTTTGGTGTTTTACGCCTTGCATGACCTGGCAACCCTCAAGCAACAGTCCGAACAGATCGTGCAGCAGGACTGGCCGAAAATCGCACCGATCATGGTGATCGCCACCGGCGTGCGCGATAACGGGCGCAACACCCGCGACCTGCTGATCGACCAGGATAACCAGCAGGCCCAAGAGGCCATTGGCACCACCCGGCAGCGCATTACCCAGGCGTTCGCCACCCTGGAGCCACTGTTCGATACCGCCGAAGGCAAGGCGGCCTATGCCGCGTTGAAAACCCATCGGGAAACCTACGTCGCGGCCTTTACCCAGGTGCAGGCGCTGATCAAGCAGGGCGCCCGCGAGCAGGGCCTGGCCCAGCTCAAACAGCAGGTGGTGCCGGCCGAGCTTGAGGTGTTCAAGAGCCTCGATGCGTTGATGGCCATGCAAGGCCGACTGTTCGTCGAGCGCGAGCAGGCTGCGCAAATTCTCTACGACGATGCGCGCCGCACGATGATCGGGCTGTTGCTGCTATGCGTGAGCCTGGTCGTGGCGGCCGCCGTGATCGTCACGCGCAGCGTCACCCGGCCTTTGGGCGGCGAGCCGGACGAGGTGGCGCGGGTGCTCAGCCATATCGCCCAGGGCGACCTGACCATCGAGGTGCCGCTGGGCAACAGTGCCGACGGCAGCGTGATGCGCAACCTGCACCAGATGCAGCAGAACCTCAACCAGATGGTCCGGCAGATCGCCGCCTCGGTGGATGGCGTGGCCAGTTCATCCGAAGAGTTGAGCGCAGTCAGCAGCCAGACCAGCAGCAGCCTGCAGTTGCAGGGCCAGGAAATCGAACAGGCCGCCACCGCAGTGAACGAAATGACCGCCGCCGTCGATGAAGTCGCGCGCAACGCGGTGAGCACCAGCGAAGCCTCACGCCTGTCGGAACAGACCGCCCAAGCTGGGCGGGCGCAGGTGCAGGAAACCGTGGCCTCGATCAACACCCTGGCCACCGGCGTGGTGGAAACCTCCGAACGCATCCAGCAACTCGCCGGCCGCGTGCAAGACATCAGCGGCGTGCTGGATGTGATCCGCAGCATCGCCGACCAGACCAACCTGCTGGCTCTCAACGCCGCGATCGAAGCGGCCCGGGCCGGCGATGCTGGGCGCGGTTTTGCGGTGGTCGCCGATGAAGTGCGCGCCCTGGCCCATCGTACCCAGACCTCGACCCAGGAGATCGAGCAGATGATCGGCAACATCCGCCAGGACACCGAACACGCCGTGGCCGCCATGCACAGCAGCAGCGAACGGGTGCAGGCGACCTTGGGCGTGGCGCAACGCTCGGGGGAGGCGCTGGATGAAATCACCCGCTCGATTTCGCAGATCAATGAGCGCAACTTGATGATTGCCAGCGCCACCGAAGAACAGGCACTGGTGGCGCGGGAAGTGGATCGCAACCTGGTGGGGATTCGGAACCTGTCGCAACAGGTATTGCAAGGGGCCTTGCATACCGAAACGGCGGGGCATGATCTGGCGGGGATGGCGGGGGAACTGCATCAGACGGTGGCGCGGTTTAAGGTTTAGGTGGTGTGGCGATGCGTTTCTTCGGTAATGGCCAACCCGAAAAGTAACCAACGCGCGGCGGCCTTATAACCGACCTGATCCTGAAAGCCCAACGCGGTCAAAAAAATGTGGGAGGGGGCTTGCCCCCTCTCACATTTTGATCTCCATGGATCAGATAGAACTCGTTCTGCTCTGGCTCTTGCTCTTGGGCGCGGCCTTATATCCGACCTGATCCTGCAAGCCGAACTCGGTCAGAAATGTGGGAGGGGGCTTGCCCCCGATGGCAGTGTGTCAGTCACTACATGCATGACTGATCCACCGCCATCGGGGGCAAGCCCCCTCCCACATTTTGATCTCCATGGATCAGATAGAACTCGTTCTGCTCTTGCTCTTGGGCGCGGCCTTATATCCGACCTGATCCTGCAAGCCGAACTCGGTCAGAAATGTGGGAGGGGGC
>Ga0196899_1001774_pt1 | contig 10454 bp, 3 predicted proteins | sample VirMetDEL_Sep_01_FD_169095 | JGI IMG/M metagenome (GOLD analysis project Ga0196899, IMG submission 169095) | Aqueous microbial communities from the Delaware River and Bay under freshwater to marine salinity gradient to study organic matter... | ecosystem: Environmental > Aquatic > Marine >... | reverse complement strand
CTTCCATAGTTAAATAAATATCACTAATTTCATAGCTGTTATTAGTATAAGTAACTGCAGAAGCCTCAGCTGTTCCTCCTAAAACCTCATATGGATTTGCCCATGTGCAAGAAATTACCAGCTCACCCATCCGGTCTAGAGGTAATATAGATGTTGAAGAACTTCCCAGGAAACCTAAGAAATTGTTTACAACCATTTGAATATTTTGTTGATTAGTTACAGCAGCTAATAAACTTTTTTGAGCAGTTAAAGAAGTTTGTGCAGCACCAGTTGGTGTTGCTTCCGACCAGATGATACTATTATCTAACATTTCACCACCAATACCTTTGGATTGTGCTTTATTATTATGATCCGCCATGATGTTGTAGATTAAATTGTAATCTTCTATTTGAGCAATAGTAACGTTGTTACAGGAGATAGCTAAACGTTTGATGAAGGAGGAACTATAGCGAGCTGGTACAGTTGGGTTGGTTCCTGTGAGTTTAGTTTTAAAGAAAATAGAAAAACTACGTGCGTCAACTAATGCTCCAATAGGACATCTCAGATTTGTAATTTGTCCAGGTGTGGCATCAGTACGATCTGCTGTGATTTTTAAAAGATTTTTTGACATAGATCCTGATAGTTTAGATAAATTATAAAAAAATTCTCGTGGAAGGGAAGCAGGGATATTTTCATACATCTTTCTTTATGTTTAATATTATGAAAGAAAAAATTATTTTTAATAAGTAAAGATATACAATAAAAATAAATGTCCTGGTATAATGATTTGAATAGTGGAAGTTTTATAGATGCAACTCAAGAAATAATAGGTGGAGATACAATTGTAACAGCAACAACTGAAGTTCAAAATACTGAAGATTTAGTAATAACAGAAACAACACCAGATGTTGAAGAAGAAACAACAATAGGTAACGTTTTATTACCAGCTGTGTTTAATCAAGAAGAAGGAACTTATGATTTATATATTCGAAATGTAAATCAAGGAGGAAGGATATTTTTTACAACAAGAGGAACAAGTGAAAAAGTAAAAATAGAAAATGGATTGTTATATGTATATTATGATTATGATTTTTTAAATGCACCAACAATACCAGGAGGGTGGACAGATATAGTAAATTATTTAGTAGCAACAAGACAGATAGTTTTAGGTGAAGCTGCAACAATAGCTGGTATTAGTGGTACTTTATATACTCCAGTAATAGGGTTGACAATAAGATTTCCAATTGTTGAGTCATCTGCTGCAGCATCAGCTGCAACAATTGTTATTCATGACACGAGAATAGAAGCTTTAGAAGTAGCTCTGTTTAATCAACGTGTAGATCCAAATATTGAAGATGTAAGAAATAATTTTGAACAATCTATGTTGCAATTTAGACAAGAATATGGAGATCGTGCTGAAAATTTTATAAATATGATTGAAGATGCTTTTACTGCAGGTGGCAATTCAAGAAATTTATTATATGGTGTAATAAGAAGTAGAGGTGATGTATTAGTAGCTTTTTTAACAGGAGTATTAGGAGGTGTATTAACAATTGGAACTTATGCAAGTATAATTTTTGGAATATATGACAGGTTACAAAGTACTAATTTAGATAAAGCGGAAGCTCAATTATTAACAACTTATGAAAAAATAAAACAGGAATCTGATGCAACTATAGTAAATTTAATACATAAAGATGGTTTGTCAATTCAATCATCAACAAATGGAGGATTTACAACACCAGGAGTATACGAAGTAGATATACTTTATAATAACAGATTAGAAATTGAAATTAATAGTAATAATATAGCATCAATAAAAAAAGTAATAAATACAGGAATTGGATACAATGTTGGTGATGTTATATCAATTGCAAAAACAGACTTAGGTGGTGGAACAGGAAATCTTTTAATTGATGTTAATACTTTATATAGTGAAGAAGAGTTAATTTTATTATTATTAAATGATATTGAAAGTGAAAGAATAGGATTACAAAATAGGCAAAGAAGAAGACAAAATATACCAACATCCTCATCATTTTCAAGTGATGGTTTTAATATTGTAAATACTCAAATAACCGAACCAATAACAAATGAAGTAACTAACGAACCTACAATAAAATTAAAAGTAGATACAAACCAATTCCAATATGATGGTAGTGGTAATTTACAAATACAATCAAGTATTTTAGCACCATCAATATCAACAGATCCAGCACAATTTATAACAGATCCTAATACAGGTAATTTACAAATAATTGATTATGATAAAATAGCAGAAATTGGTGATGATACTGTTGGTGCAGAAACAGGATTATATCAGTATGTATTAAATAAAATAGATGAAGCATTAGGTGATCAAGAAACTTACGATGCCAATGGTAATGTTGTTGTCCCTGCTACAAATATTTATCAAGAAATAAACAATATTTATGAACTTGTTATGGTTGGCGACCAAACCTTTTATAACAATAATGATTATAAATTAAATTTAGGTTATAAAACAATATGGACAGGTTATGCTTACGATTTAATTACAATTGCTTTAAAAGCTGTTAGAGCAGGAATATTTGATAGTAGTTTTTATAATAATGATTGGCTAGGATACTTCCCAAGTCTAACAAGGATAAGTGATGATGAATACATGTCGGTTGTTAGAGATGCAAATGTTGAGATTTTAAATAATCTTACATTTAAGAAAGGTTTGGTATATTTTAAACAAAATGATCCAGTAGTAGATTATGATTTAAATCGGAAGTTTGAATTTGTTTGTTTTATTAGACCGCAAGATGTAGATAATGCTGGTGTTGAATATACATTATTACAAACAGGTATCCGTCTCCCTAATAATGAATATGAATTAGATACAAGTAAATTAAAATTAGGTTTTAGAGATAATAAATTTGAAATAACTCATAATGTTAGGAGAGAAATTGAATATTATGCTGCTTTAACATATAAAAATTATGAAAATAGTCCTCCTGTTTTTTACCCTACAACATATATTAATAACCAAACCACAGGGGAAACAAGTAGGCAAAGTATATATTATGATGTTGAAAGATATTTTGGTGTAATAGACCAACAAACTTACGCACCTTTTTTTGATTGGACTATAATGTTAAGAAGAACAATTAATATAAATTTTAGTTATGCTATAAACTTTGGTATTAGTATGTATGATATGAACTTTAACACATTAAAAAGTATGGCAAATCCTGCTACTGATACTTGGGCATCACCTAAAATAATTTATAAAGAACCTCTTACTATTCAACAACCACGAAATGGTGTAGCTAAAATAGTTGTAGCATTTGAATATTTTGTTGCACCATCACAAGGGAATACTTTGCAACTAAAAACATTTACAAGTGTAGCAGATATAGACCAAAACTTAGAGTTTAAATGGCGAATAAATCTTAAAAAAGTTGGAGACCCTGCTATATATGGTAGTAGAATATATGACTTTGACCAGTTTCAATATCATTCAAGTTATAATCCAACCTCCCCTAATCATTTAGGTTTTTACGTTCAGGAATTATGGTTACCTCAAAACACGTATCCTCTTTGGGCAACAGATAGGTATAATTATATTGAATTAGAATTAGTTCATCGTGGAGGTGCTACATTTGCTCCATTACCAGTTGGTACGCAATCATACAATTTTTATAATGGGCAACATAGCATCAGATTACATGCTGTTAATTTCTTTGATTATGATGTATCACCTGATACATTTGTAGATCATTCGGTAGTTACATTCCAAGATACTACTGATTTTATACCAACTCCAATTGATGCTAATAAATGGCACAAGGTAGTAGCAGAATTAGATTTACCAAATAAAGTAGTTCAGTATTGGGTTGATGATGTAAATAATTATTTTACTTTTGATACTACTATTGATAACATACCTCATTCATCTTTACAATTACCAAACAGCGATCCAACTATACCATATTTTTATTCTGCTGAATATGAATTTACAAGTCAAGGTTATACTACATTGGTAAGTGATAATGATATTATTGTAATAGGAAATGAACCATCGCAAGGTCAATTACAATATACACATTTTGCTTGGAAGCATTTTCAAGACCCATTAGAATATTATATGACACAAGCAGAAAGAGATAAATTAGATATACTAATAAATTATAATTATTATTACGAAACCGTAAAAGTAGATCGATATTTAAAAGTAAAAGAATTTTATGCGGATGTGTTAGATGCTAGAAAGATATTAGTTAATGGTGGTTTTGCATATACTGAATTATCACCCGGAGATCAAATAAATCAATTAAAAAGTGCAGACCAATCAAGTGATAACGTAGCAATAACTAATGCTTTTGTAAATATTGATAAATTATTTGTAAGTGATCCAGTAGCATCAGGTAATGGATTCTTAAGTTATAACGCTACAACAAAAGAATTTACAATAGGATCTTCAACAATATCATCAGCAGATGTAGAAAATGCAGTTGGAAGTTTAGTTAAAATATCACCATCAACTTATGGTTTAGTATTTAACCAAAGTGATCCTTTAGATAAATATTTACAAATTGATGATGTGTATATAAATAATTTAATTAATTTAGTTATACAAAATGAATTAATTTTAACAAACGCATTTACTGATAATACTTATGGTGATGTGTTAATTCAAATTAAAGATGCTTCAGTATATTCACCATATAATTTAAGAGAATTAGAAGATACAGATGTTAGATATAATTATAAGATAAATGGAAATCATCAATATTTATATCGGGAACTCAACCAAGAAATACAATATGATCCTCTTTTAGGAACTGCTTTTGGTGATTTATATCCAGTAGTTATGTATCACTTTCAGGGTGAAATAATAAACAATGCAAGAGATTGGCTAACAGGTATTCCGGCAAGTGATTATGATTTTGAAATGCTGACACAAGGAGGTCAAGTAGTTTATGGGAGTGGTCCTCTTAATATGAAAAACTTTAATGGTGTAGAAGGTGGTAATACAATAATAAGAACTAAAAATGTAATGGCGATTAGTAGTGCGTTTAGAACATGTATTAGTTTTTTCCATAAACCTTTTGCTTCAAATGTAGATGGAACTGATGATCATGTATTAGTAAAATTTGTAGATGTAAATAACTATCCAGTTTTTTATATTAAGTTAGAATATGTAAGTAATAATGCTATTTATAAGTTGGTATTCGTAAATCCAGGAAATATAGCTGATGAAACATCATTTACATTTAACAATAGTGAAAACGAAATATATTTTGGAAATGAAAATTGTATTCTGCTTTGGTGTGATCAACCTTATTGGCACTTTTATATTAACGGAAAGTATCATGGTGTCTCTATTAATCAAACTTATACTTATGGTGCGTCTGGTATAAGGGATTGTAAAATATCAATTGATCTAAATTATTTTAATAATAGATCTTTGTTATATGAATTAAAAGTTTATCCAAAATTATTATTTAAGACTGCTTCTGGTGGTAATTTATCCAGCACTGATTTAACTTTTAATAATAAGGTTGTGGTTGATGTAACTGAAATGATTAGGATTATAACATTTAATACAGGAGGTTTTATAATTAAAGAATTAAGTGGAGTTCAAGAAACAAAAGCAAGAAGTATTACGACAAAAGTAAGAAGTTTAGATACTCAAAGAAGAGTAGGAGTAGTTGAAACAAAACTACCAGCGACAGGAACAGGAACAAAAGGTTTTATATATTCTGATGGTGTGAACGAAAATTATAATTTAGAAAATCCATTAGATTTAACTGCCGTATCTACCACATCAATTGCTTTGGATGATAGAAAGATTTTAACCTTTAAAGAAATACCAAATGGTGCTGATTTTGATATTAAAATATTATCAAGAAGCATTACATCTATGAGTCAAAGAGATAAATTAATTGATTATTCTTATTTGGGAATTACACCGCTTACAATTTATGATGATCCATATCCACCTTATGAGTATACATTTTTATTAAGTTATATTGAAAACCGATTACAAAATTACGGATATTTTTTTCAATTTGAAACAAACATAGTAGGGCAACCAATAGCAGGCGGTAGTTCTGGTATTAGTTTCCAAATGCAAGTTTTAGGAGGTGATATAATAAAATATTCAGGTGCAAGTGGTGTGTGGGGGATATACCGAATGAGAGATTTTGTTTATACATTAATAACGACTTTAAATGATGGAGATGAGTTTTTAGCAGATAATTATAAATATAGGTTAGATAGTTTATATTTTAGAAAAAATAATGATCCTAACACGCAAATCAGGATTTTTATTTATGGTCCTTATCTGTTTGCTGATAAAATAGATTTAGGTCAGGAATATAACATGATTAGTGCTTTATCATCTCAACATACAGAACCTATTAAAAATTGGAACTTTATTTCATCATCATCTCGAAAAAAATATAATCATATTATGACAGATTCAGCAGGAACTATAAGACCTTTATTTGTAACACCTGGTGAGAAAGTAATTACCACAAATGGTATGCCTTCGGATGAAGATACTTATTTCAAATGGTCGTGGGGTATTAATTACACTCAAATTGCATGTTTAATGGAATCTGGAGATTTGCTTTTGAATGGTGATGTATATGTAAATTGTCCTACAAATGCTCCCTTTGATATGAATACTGGTATATTAATAAACCGAATTGATAATTTAGTATCACCCGATAGAGCATCAATAACAGGAATACCTCCATTAGTAGAACAAGTATATTATATTGAATTAACATCATGGGATAGAACTAATTTTATAGCTTATTTTAGCGGAACTGATAGGATAAATACTTATAACAATCAGGTTGTAAGTCAGTTTGAGTTTTATTACGATGATACGATTGAAATAAGTTTATCAGCATCGGTTTTAGCAGATATACAAACTTATCAATATCACGGCGTATCAATTCAAACACCATCCACAACTGTTTTATTAAATGCTAATAATATTGTTACTCATAAATTTTTAAAATCATTTGGTTCAAATCCTTATGTAGAAGTATCATTTGGTTTTAATTATCAGTTGAATCAAATGAATAGGATTAATATACCAATCAATTTACAAGATATAGTTGATTACCATAATGAAGCATTTTTAACAACAGACGAGTATATTTTGAAATATAAACCGCATACTAATACTTTTGTTTGGGAAGAGAATATAGGTATGGCCTTAGATACAGGTCAAGAAGAAACAGCAATTCCTATTGGTTCGTTTAAAGCTAAAACTGCTACTACGCAAATTAGTAGTAGAAGAACATTAGCTCCTTCTGTTCCAATTGAAAAAATTAGTCAAAAAACTAAATACCAAGTTTTCAATACGGAGGTAGAGGTAAATGGTAATGTTTTATTAGAAGAGGTGAATGCTGATGTAGGTAGTTTATTTACAATATATACTAATGAAGAAAAGACCATCGGTGGTGTGTCATCTTTCAAAGATAGGGCAAGTATTATTTTGAAAGATTCCACGAATGAATGGATATTTAAACGAGAACCTGAAAGCGAAAATATACAATTAGCAACTACCAAGTTTATACATGATACAACAACACTTTTAACATTAAAACATAATGAGGTAGATGTAGGAGTAGATTTAAAAGTTTCTAAAATAATATTTGGAGATAATAGTATTTTAGAAACAGCACCAACAGACGGAAGTGGTTTTGATTTAAGTATAAGAAATGATTATCCATATATATACACAAATACACAAGTAATAAACCAAAATAATAATGATGGAACTTGGCAATATTTTGAATTAAATAGTGATGCTTCTAATCCTGTCTATATGAATTATTTAAGACATTACCCAAGTAATAATGATTATAATAAACCCGAGAATATAATACATTTCTATACAAATTATGATGATACAGGGTTCTGGTTTGGTAGATTTGATTCTGCCAATTCACAATGGAAACAATGGCTACACATTAACGATTTTGAATTATTTACTGATAGAAATATAAAGCTAAATAAAAGAGCAACTGATGCACAAGATCCAAAAATAATATTTCACGATGGAACAAGTATATCAAGTTTTAGTCAAATTGAAACAGAAGTATTAGCATTAGGGGATTCATTAAATTTAGCATTTAATACTAATTTAGCAGGTCAAGTATTAGTATTACAAAATCAAATTACACAAAATGCTACTGATATTGCTACAAATACAAGTGATTTAACAGCATTAACTAATGATATATCAACTACTCACCCATCTTATATTGAGTTTGCTAAAAATCTTAAACTGCCTAATGGTGATATAATTAGTGCAGGCCCTTTAAATGGTGTTGATGGTGTTGATGGTGTTGATGGGACTAATGGAACTAATGGTGTTGATGGAACTAATGGTGTTGATGGATCAGATGGTTTGGGATTTACAGGAGGTAGTTATAATTCTTCAACAGGAGTAGTTACTTTTGCTTCTAATGATGGTTTAGGATTTTCAACAGGTGATTTAAGAGGTGCGGATGGGACTAATGGAACAAATGGTGTTGATGGTGTTGATGGAACAAATGGTGTTGATGGTGCGGATGGTTTGGGTTTTACAGGAGGTAGTTATAATTCTTCAACAGGAGTAGTTACTTTTGCTTCTAATGATGGTTTAGGATTTTCAACAGGAGATTTAAGAGCATCTTATACCGATGCTGATGCGAGAAGTGCTGTATATCCTATTAACCAAACTAATTCAGGATTATCAATTATAAATGCTGGTATAAATATATTTGATAATGGTTTATGGTTTAACTCAATTGACGGAAGAAACAGATTTAATTTTGATACGGATGGTAATACATATATTAGAACACCTTTAATTGATGGAAATCATATATCTTTACAACACGGAGCATCAGATAGATTTTATACGGGACATACGATAAATACATCCGCAGTTGATTTACAAATTGGCGATGGAAACACTAATCCCGCACAACTATTTTTACGAGGAACAAATAATCAAACTTTATCATCGGCAGTTATATTTGCAGATAATAATGCTTCTAATTCAGATTATTATCAAGGTATGATGATATATTATGATAGTTATCAAAATAAATTAAAGATTAGTGGAGATACTGATTTTAATAATGTAGTAGATACACCACCTGCAATAAGTATTCTTAGAGGTAATAGGCATGTTGGTATATTAAAAGAAACTCCTTCGTTTCCCTTAGATGTGGAAGGTAATGCTAATATATCAGGTCAATTATCTACAACGCAAATCACTTTTAGTGGTGATAATTCAACTTTAACAAGTGCTAATATTGATTATAACAATTTGGTAAATAAACCTACATTAGCAAATGTAGCAACGAGTGGTAGTTATAATGATTTAAGTAATCAACCAACAATACCAACAATACCATCATATTTATTTGAACCTGCTATATGGAAATATAGATTAAAAACAATTACAAATGTTAATTATCCTTATACTGGTTCAAGTAATAATTTTCCTTGGATATTTGGAACGGGTTCTGCACTTTTATTAAACTTAAATAGTCCAGTGCAAATTAATACGGGACAAGAACTTAAAATATTAACAGCAGGTTATTACCAAATCCATATTAGTTTTAGATTTAGAAATAATCAAGGTAATAATGCTATGCGCGCAGCTATACAAAACTTTTTAGAAATAAACGGCACTTTCGCAGTTGATAGAGTTGCAACAACTTATATGAGAAATACTGGGAGTGCCGAATGTGCCTGCACTAATCAAGCTTGTTTGGTGGAATATTTTAATGTAAATGATTTAGTTAGGGTTGGATTTATGAAAATTGGTAATTCAACTAATAATTGTGAGTTATTCGGTGATAATAGCACTATTACATTTCAAAGAATAGCATAAAAAATACCTTACTAAATATTAAATGGTAAAGGTAGAATTTGCACCATCAACAAATAAAGAAAAAAAATATATGGCAATATTTTATTCAGATTCTGGTGAAAAAATAAAAACAACACAATTTGGTTATAACTTAGGATCTACTTACATAGATCATAAAGATGATAAAAAAAAAGATGCGTGGATAGCAAGACATTCAGTTCGTGGAACTTTTAATGATTATAAAAGTGCGTCATCATTATCATATCATATACTATGGAATAAACCTACATTAAAAGCATCTATAAATGATTACAAAAATAAATTTAATTTAAAATAAATTATCCAGTTATTTTTTTTAGTAAATCATCAAATTTATCAGCTGCTTCAATTTTAAGAACAAATGGATAAAATCGACATGTTTCACCACATTGATCTAAAATATCACTATGCACATACCTTTGATCAATATAGGTATAGCTGATATTTTTAAAATTCATTTGAGCTTTCAAATTATCACATTGTATACAATTAGTTTTGCCAATAACAATATACATGGTTATATATTAAATATTATTATTATTTTTTTATGTATTAAAAAGAATTTAATATATTT
>Ga0196899_1001770_pt1 | contig 10458 bp, 10 predicted proteins | sample VirMetDEL_Sep_01_FD_169095 | JGI IMG/M metagenome (GOLD analysis project Ga0196899, IMG submission 169095) | Aqueous microbial communities from the Delaware River and Bay under freshwater to marine salinity gradient to study organic matter... | ecosystem: Environmental > Aquatic > Marine >... | reverse complement strand
CTTAGGCTCTCTTAGCTCATCTCAGCTATATTCCTATAGAGCGTATGCTATAAACACAGTAGGAACATCCTATGGAGCTACACAGACCTTTACAACAGCCTCTGCGGTTACCTGTGATGGAGGTACGTTATACTTCCAAAACCATCAAATATCAGGAATCAATGCTACACTAGCAAATGGTACTTTGACCTATGGCACAGGAGAGTGTGGTGATCCTATTAGTCCTCAATTAGAATTACTATTCACTAACAATGAAGGAGAGTGGGTATCTACTTCTCAGATTACTAGCTTGCAGTTATACGAGGGAGCAACAAATGTTACAAGCCAGTACACTATTGGTGCTACACTAACAGGAGATGTGATGAAGATTACGCTATCAGGCAACTTCCCTAGTGATACAAATGATGGAGACCACACCTATAGCTTCCACATTACAGCTTACAATGTAACATCTTATACTACAACTATAACACTACCTACTGCTAGTGATGTAGAGAATAGCTCATTAACAGTTACTCCTGATACATCAGCTTCTTATCCTGCTTCTAAGACAGATACAGATTACAATGTATCTACTTTATATCCTAGAGGTGAGGTAGGAGATGCTTACAGATACACTTTGACATACACAGCAGATTCAGGATTTGAGTGGACAGGCTTAGGAAACATAACAAGCCCTACAGTTAGTCCATCAGGTACAGGGGTGTCAGCAACGGCAAGCTCATATACTAGCACAACACTTACAGTAATTATAAGTGGCACTATTCAGTCTAGCGATAAGTCAGCTACTGTAGCTTACACAGGTAGTCCTATAGCTGATGCTGCCACATCAGTAAGTCAGATTAGATATAAATTATCAAGCGGATCAACTTGGATAACAGTTACTACTCCTAGAGCTATTCAAGTTAATGAGAACACTTCTTATGATATTGAGGTAACAGCTAATGGAGCATACTATGTAAGCTATCAAAATAGCACACTCGTTGCATCATTATCTCCAACAGTAAACGACACAGGAGATGTTATGGTACATACCTTAGTAACAAATAATGGCTTAGTAGGAGGTGGTGATTTGACAGGACAATTCTTGATTTATCCTAGAGGTAGTGTTACTCTACTATCAGGAGTAAGATTAGATTTTATAGATTCATAATATGTTAGAAAATATATTAGAACTGCTACGGCACGTTAATGGAGAGACAGAGAATATCAGAATAGCACAAGGAAAGTATCTTTTGCCTGATGGTTTTAAAATGGTATACAGACAAGTTAAAAAGGAATATAAATGGCACAAAAGTATCAAATAGAAATTGATGTAGATTCTAGATCCTTAGGGGAGTTAGAAGATATGTTACAAGATGTTAATGAAGAGTTAAAAGACTTAGACAGGAATAGTGATGCTTTTAAAGAGGCTGCTGCTAAATCTCAAATACTAAGCAAAGAAATTGAAAAAATCAACAATGAGATAGAGGGTTTTGATCTAGAGGACAAAATAATGGCAGCAGATGGAGCTGCTAAAGTTTTTGGAGGATCACTCTCTGCTGTTGTCGGCACGTTGGGTACACTAGGTATAGAATCGGAGGCATTTGGTGAATTTGAAGAAAAGGCTGCCTCTGCTATTGCTGTAGGGTTAGGTATTAAAGATGTATCAGAGGGATTTGGTCAGCTTAGAATAGCTATTGCTAAATCAGGGGGAGCATCTAAGTTATTTGGCATAACAACAAAAAAGGCATTAATAGCTACAGGTATAGGTGCTTTTGTAGTCGCAATAGGAAGTATAGTTGCTTATTGGGATGAAATTAACGCTGCAGTAAAAAGGTTTGGGCAAAACGTGCCTTTTGTTGGTAAAGCTATAGAGTTAATTCAAGATAGTTTTAATTCACTTTATGATGCTGCTAAGCCTGTATTGCAATTTTTAGGCATATTGCCTAGTGAGGCGGAAGAGGCACAAAAGAAAATAGCAGAAACTAGTTCAAAGACTATAAGAGAACTACAAAGAGAAATAGCATTAGCTCAAGCAAGAGGAGATTCAGAGAGAGAACTGTTCAAGCTTAGAGAAAAATTATTACAAGAAGAACTTTCAATGCTAGAAAGAGGTAATGCTGAGAAAGATGAAATATATAAAAAAGAAACAGAGTTACTTGCATTGCAATTAGCTGAGCAAAAAAGATTAAGAGAGGAGTCTGAACAAACTGTAGTTAGAGAAAAGGTAAATACAGTAAATGCTATTAAAACTACAGCAGATGAAGAGGTAAAAACTGAAGGAATAAAAACTCAACAAATAAGCATATTTAATAAAGCAGCACACGATCAAAACGCACAAATGCTCTTAGATCAAATAGATGCACAAGCTCAACTAGATGCAGCACGACAAAACTCACTTAACAATATTATTGCAATAGCAGGTACTGAAAGCAGAGTAGGCAGGGCGGCATTAATAGCTAAACAAGTGCTATCTGCTCAAGAAATGATAATAAATGCTAAAAAAACTTTAAGTAATATAGCATCGAGTTCAGCAGAAGCAGGTGTATCTACAGCAACAGGATTTGCTCAGACATTAAAAGCTGGTTTCCCTCAAAACATTCCATTGTTAATAGCTTATGCAGCACAAGCTTATAGTATTGGCGCAAGCATTGCATCTGCTATAGGTAAAGCAAAAAGCAGTGTTGGAGCGGCAGGCGGTGGTGTCAATATTCCTAGTATGAGTACTATATCTGCACCTACAGCATCAGCACCACAAGCACCTGCCTTTAATGTAGTGGGAGCATCAGGTATGAATCAGCTTGCAGAGGGGATAGCAGGCGCACAAGCTAGACCACAGAGAGCCTATGTAGTAGCTAATGATGTTACAACAGCTCAGGGTATGGATAGAAACATAGTAGAAGGTGCTAGTATTTAAAATGCAAAACATTAAGATATAAACGTTATATAATTATGAGAATAGTAGAGCTTATCTTAGACGAGGATCAAGAGATGGCAGGAATCGAAGCCATTTCAGTAGTAGAGAATCCTGCAATAGAAGAGGACTTCATAGCTTTAAAAGCAGAAGAGATAAAACTAGCGGAAGTATCAAGTGAGAAAAGAATCCTTATGGGTGCTTTATTGATACCTAACAAGCCTATATATAGAAGATCAGGAGAAGATGAATATTACATATACTTTTCAAAAGATACTGTCTTAAAAGCCTCTCAAATGTATTTAATGAAAGGCAATCAGAATAACTCAACGCTAGAGCATCAATATGAATTATCAGGACTTAGCTTAGTAGAGTCTTGGATAGTAGAAGATGAGGTACACGATAAGAGCAGAAAATATGGAATGAATGTTCCTATTGGCACTTGGATGGGTACTGTCAAAGTTAATAACTCTGATGTGTGGGAGAACTATGTTAAAACAGGAAAAGTAAAAGGCTTCTCTATTGAGGGTTACTTTGCAGACAAAATGGAAAGACCTCAAGATAATGTAGGGATGAGCAAAGAAGAGCTAGAAGCAAATAGCCTTATAGAGCAAATTAAAGCCATTTTAAGAGAAGAACTCGAATCATATACAGATTATCCTGAATCAGCTTCAAACAACGCTAAGAAAGCCTTAGAATGGGCAGAAAAGAATGGATGGGGAGATTGTGGAGAGGCTACTGGAAAGCAAAGAGCAAACCAATTAGCTAACAAAGAGCCGATCTCAAGAGACACGATTGCTAGAATGGCATCTTTTAAGAGACATCAGCAAAACAAAGACGTTCCTTATTCAGAAGGATGCGGAGGTCTTATGTGGGATGCGTGGGGTGGCACTAGCGGAGTAGAATGGGCAATCAATAAGCTAAAAGAAATAGATGGCTAAGATTCAAATATCAAACTATAGAAAAAAGCCAAAGGTTAGCAGACCTAATGTTCACGCTAAAACTAAGATGAGCAAACTAAAATCAAGCAAGAGCTATAAGAAACTATACAGAGGACAAGGTAGATGATTAAAAACACTTCATATAAAGTACAAGCAGACGTAGATAGCGAAGAAGTAAGACTCCAATACCAAATAGAGGAGGGTGCTTATGTTACTACTTCTACAGGAGTGTGGACTGTGTGGAATGGAGATTGGAGAAAGATATATCCTCAGTCAGGAGCAGGATCAGGATTAGGATGGGGTAGATATATAGATACAGAGTACACAGAGGTAAGTCCATTATCTTTAGCTGCCGACACTTTAACTGTATTGCCAAACAATAAAGATAGCGTAATAACAAGCGATCCTTCTGTTGATTATTATGAGAATGGTGCTAATCAAAAAATAAAAGGAGACAACTTAAATGATGTTTTTATAATTACTATAGAATGGAAAGCACAAGCTCCTAATGCTAATCAAACTCACTTAAACTTATCAATACAGAATGGTGGCGGTATTATTGAAAATTTAGATATTGCCTTAGCATATGTAAAGGGCAATTCAGAAACACAGGTGTTTCATAATGTTTTTCAGTATTACATAGATCAAAATTTCATAGATAATGGTGCTTCATTATATATACAGTCTCACGGAGGAACTTCTACTGTGTGGGATATAGAATATTTCATTCAAAAAACTCAAAGCTATGCCTAAACACGACAACAAAACCCCTAGTAGAACATCACCTAAAGGAAGCAAGAGAGGCTGCCTTTGCAAAGACTCTAACACATATTCTAGCAAGTGCTGTGATGGCTCTTTGTGGGCGCAGGGAATAGGTAACATCTACGGAAATAACTAAAAATGCAAAATACTAATTAATAATCGTTATATAAATATGAAAAATCCAACAGAAATGCTAAAAGAGATTAAAAACCTTCTAGGCATTGAGCTTTCTGAGGAAATTAAAGAGCGAGAAGTTACTACTGAGCAAGTAGAGGCTAGCTCTGAGGTAAATCTAGCTCAAGCAAAACTAGAAAACGGAACAGTCCTTGAAGCTGAGGCTTTCGAGGCAGGCAATGAAGTCTTCATCATAACAGAAGATGAAAAAATACCTGTACCAGTAGGAGAGTACCAAATGGAAGATGGTATGATCTTAGTAGTATCAGAGGAAGGAATGATAGCAGAAATCAAAGAAGCTGAAGCCGAAGTAGAAGAAGAAGAGGTAGAAGCTGCTGCTGACTATGCTACTAAAGAAGAATTAGCTGAGATCAGAACTATGGTAGAAGAGATCAAAGCTATGATTAAGGAAAAAGAAGAAATGGCTACTGTAGAAGAAGAGGCTCAACTTAAAGAAGAGTTATCTAAACCTGCTGCTGCTCCATTGAAGCATAATCCTGAATCAGAGAACAAAAAACCTCAAGTGTTATTTAGCCAAAAGAGAGCATCTAGCACAAGAGATCGAGTATTTCAAAAAATTGCAAACCTAAAATAAAAATTAAAAATGGCGACTACAACTAGTATTACAAGTACTTATGCAGGGGAATTTGCAGGCAAGTATATTTCTGCTGCACTACTTTCTTCTCCAACTTTGGAGCAAGGAAACATCGAAATCAAACCTAATGTAAAATACAAAGAGGTTATCAAAAAATTAGCAACCGATTCTAACGTAATCAAAGATGCTACTTGCGACTTTACAGACACAGCTACAATTACTTTGACTGAGCGTATTCTTCAGCCTGAGGAGTTCCAAGTGAACCTTGAGCTCTGCCGTAAAGATTTTCACAGCGACTGGGAAGCTGTTCAGATGGGATATTCTGCATTTGACAACCTACCTCCTGCTTTTAGTGATTTTTTAATTGCTCACGTTGCAGGTCTAGTAGCTGAGAAAAACGAGCAAAACATCTGGGGTGGTGTTACAGGTAACGCAGGAGAGTTTGATGGTATTACTGTACTAGCTGCTGCTGATGCTGATGTAAACGATGCTGCTAATGGTGGAGAAACTGCTTTCTCTTCTACTAACATCATCACTTTGTTAGAGAATGTAGTAGATTCTCTTCCTTCTGCTGTTTATGGTAAAGAGGATTTGACTATCTATATGCCTACTATTGCTTGGCAGTCTTACATCCGTCAATTAGGTGGATATGCTGCTAACGGAGTTGGTGCTGCGGGTTACGAAAACAGAGGTTCTCAATGGTATAATATGGGCAATGCACTTTCTTTCGATGGTATTAAGTGTGTTCTTGCTCCGGGTATGCCTACTAACCACATCGTAGCAGGACAAAAATCTAACTTCTACTTCGGTACTGGTCTTTTATCAGATCATCAAGAAGTTAAATTGTTAGATATGGCTGATCTAGATGGTTCTCAGAATGTTCGTGTAGTAATGCGATTTACTGCTGGTGTACAGTACGGAATTGGTTCTGATATTGCTTTGCTTACTTTAGCTTAATAAATAATAATTGTCTAATATAAAGGGTGGGTAAGGACAGTTCCTGCCTGCCCTTTTTTAATACTTAAAATATGGCTTGTGCATTAACAACAGGAAGATCACTACCTTGTAAGAGTGCTGTAGGTGGACTTAAAACAGTTTACTTTGCGGACTATGGCACTTTAGGTACAGCTACCATTTCAGCAGGTGAGATTACAGCTCTATCAGGCACTCCTTCGTGGTATCAGTATGATATTAAAGGAAACTCTAGCTTAGAGACTACTGTAAACTCATCAAGAGAAAATGGTACTACTTTTTACACGCAAACTCTTAACTTGACACTCACTTACTTAGATAAGGCTACTCAAGAGGAGATTAAACTACTAGCTGCTGCTAGACCTCACGTTGCTATCGAGGATTACAATGGAAACTTTTTCCTAGTAGGACTTGAACACGGAGCAGAGGTAACTGGTGGTACTATTGTTTCAGGTGCAGCAATGGCTGACCTTTCAGGATTTACTTTGACTTTTGAAGCTATGGAGACAGCTCCTGCATACTTTGTTACTTCTACAGTAATTACAGATGATGCCTCAGCTACTCAGATTGATCCTGATGCTTAATATTGTTTTTTAGAGAGAAGGAGGCTAGCTTAATGTTAGCCTTTTTTTTTGCACCTATGCAAAATAATTGCTTTTTAGCGTTATATATGTATGAAGATACTTACTACTAGTACGGCAGCACAGAGTCTAAGATTTGTTCCTAGAGATTATGTTACTAGTGCTACGCTATATATAAGAGATGATAGTACCAATGTAACTACTAATCAAGCGGTAGAATTAATACAGGATGGTGATGAGCTAGTATATACAGCAAGTTTTGAGCTAATAGAGGGAAGATTCTATGATTTTGATTTTGTTGTAGATCCTAACTTGTGGGAGCAAAACACTTTGCTATGGAATATGAACTATGACAAGTGGGAGGATTCTCAGGGTGCAGCTCTTAGTTTGTATAAGGATAAGATATTCTGCACGGATCAGCCTTTAGATCAGACAGAGGATGAGTACTACACAGTAAATAAAAATGAGTATGTTACAGAAAAGACATACGATAATGAGTACATAATAATATGAGAAAGCTAAAGAATCAAAGACCTGCTTTAAAGCCTAAGTCTCAATCAGAGGTGCATCTAGTTAATCTAAGTACCTACACTTCTCCTAAAATCAAGGAAGTAAGAGGCAAAGAATGGGTGTCCTATGGAGAGGATAACAATTACTATCAGTTTTTGATTGATAGATACAATGGATCGCCTACTAACAATGCCGCTATTAATGGCTTGTCAGAGATGATTTACGGAAAAGGCTTAGATGCTACTGACTCTAACAGAAAGCCTGACCAATATGCACAGATGATTACTTTGCTTAAAAAAGACTGTGTAAGAAAGCTAGTTTTTGACTTAAAACTAATGGGTAGCTGTGCAATGCAGATTATCTACTCTAAGGACAGAACAAAAGTAGCTCAGGTAGAGCATTTTCCTATTGAAACACTAAGAGCTGAGAAATGCAATGAAGAAGGAGATATAGAGGCTTACTACTATTTTAAGGACTGGGCAAATATCAAACCCACAGATGAGCCTAAAAGAATACCTTGCTTTGGATATAGCAGAGAGTCAATAGAGATTTATGTAGTTAAGCCTTACAGAGCAGGATTTTATTACTATTCACCTGTAGATTATCAAGGAGGATTGCAGTATAGCGAGCTAGAGGAGGAAATTTCTAACTATCATTTAAATAATATCCTAAATGGCTTAGCACCATCTATGCTTATCAACTTCAATAATGGAGTACCTAATGAAGAGCAAAGAAGATTGATTGAGAATAGAATATATGAGAAGTTCTCAGGCAGCTCAAATGCAGGGAAGTTTATTCTTAGCTTCAATGACAATGCAGATGCACAGGCTAATATTGAGCCAGTTCAACTATCAGATGCTCACAATCAGTATCAGTTCTTATCAGATGAGAGTGCTAGAAAGATACTAGTAAGCCATAGAATCGTTTCTCCTATGCTTTTAGGTATCAAGGATAACACAGGGCTAGGAAATAACGCAGACGAGCTTAAAACAGCCTCTATTTTGATGGATAACACAGTTATTAGACCTTTTCAAACTTTATTGATAGATGCTTTTGATCAGATACTAGCTTATAACAGCATTTCTCTTAATCTATACTTTAAAACTCTACAGCCACTAGAATTTACAGACTTAGAAAATGTGGTAGATGATGAAACAAGAGAAGAAGAGACAGGAGTAAAAATGAGCAAGCAAAATCCTGAGGCTACTGAGGAGCTTGCAGACCTATTGCAAGAGTTTGGAGAAGATGAGGATTTAGATAACTGGGTGCTTGTTGATGAGAGAGCGGTAGATTACGATCAAGAGGAGGCTTTAGATAAAATGATAGGACTAGCCTCTACAGGAACTGCTAGACCAAATGCAAAGAGCGAGCAAGATGGAGAAGAGGATAACCTAAGATTCAAAGTAAGATACCAATATGCACCACTAAGAACCTCAGATAACTCAAGAGAGTTTTGTCAAAAGATGGTAGCTGCTAAAAAGATTTATAGAAAAGAGGATATTCAAGCTATGGGTCAAAGAGCAGTTAATGCAGGATGGGGTCCAAATGGAGCTAGTACTTATGATATTTGGCTATATAAAGGAGGAGGAGACTGTCATCACTTTTGGATGAGAAAAACCTATATGGCTAAGGGTGTTAATCCTGATGCTACTAATCCTAATGCAGAGATAAGCGTCAATAAAGCAAAGAAGGAAGGCTTTACTCCTGAGGTAAATGATCCTAAAGTAGCTAAGAGACCAAAAGATATGAAAAATAGAGGATTTTTAAAACCTAGAGGATAATGGCTACAGCACTTTTTATAACAAGAACGGATCTAGTAAGAAATAGTGTCTTAGATGGCAACGTAGATACTGATAAGTTTATTCAGTTTATCAAAATTGCTCAAGAGATTCACGTCAGAAACTATCTAGGATCAGATTTATACAACAAGATTAGCAATGACATTCTAGCTAGTAACTTAACAGGAGACTATCTAACACTAGTAAACAATTATGTACAGCCTATGCTGATACACTATGCTATGATGGACTACTTGCCATTTGCAGCCTATACAATTAAAAATGGAGGCATCTATAAGCACGTTAGCGAAACAGCAGAAACAGTTACAAAAGAGGAGGTGGATTACTTAGTGCAAAAGGAATTAGACATAGCAGAATACTACACAAGAAGATTCATAGATTATATGAGCTTTAATCAGAGCAAGTTTCCTGAGTACACATCTAACTCAAATGATGACATCTATCCTTCACACGATGCAAACTTTAATGGCTGGGTGCTATGAAATATAAACCAAAGCAAACCAATATTACAAAACTAAAACAGTACTTAAATAAAATAACAAACAATGGCAACACTAACAGGAAATACAATTAAGGACACTTATCAGTCGCTCCTTAAAGTAAATGACAATGGAGAGCTAGCAGCAACTCTTCAAGAGATTACAGATGGAGTTGGTAATGGCTCAGGTGTCAGCTTAAACACAACTGGTGATCTTAAAGCAGAGGGAACTATTGAGTTTGGCTCTTTGAAAGACACAGGAGAAGCTATCACTATAACAAAGTTTGTAGATGAGGCTGATGGTATTGCAAATAACGATAATGATACTTCTATTCCTACTTCTGCTGCCATTATAGATTATGTAGCTGCAAAAATTACAGAAGAGGATTTAGACTTTGCAGGAGATTCAGGTACTGGCTCTGTAGATTTAGACTCTCAGACTTTCACTATTGGAGGTACTGCTAATCAAATAGAAACTACAGCAACTGGTCAAAGCCTTACTATAGCTTTTCCTAGCGCAGGTGTTGTTTTACCTGATGGTTCTACTGCTACTACTCAAGCTATTTCTGACGACTCAACAAAGGTTGCTACTACTGCTTATGTTAAATCAGTTCTTACTCAAGAGGACTTAGATTTTCAAGGTGATACAGGAACAGGAAGTGTGGACTTAGATTCTGAGGTGCTAGATATTGCAGGAGGTACAGGAATTGATACGGTAGCATCAGGGCAAACTCTTACAGTTAATATTGA
>Ga0196899_1001765_pt1 | contig 10474 bp, 10 predicted proteins | sample VirMetDEL_Sep_01_FD_169095 | JGI IMG/M metagenome (GOLD analysis project Ga0196899, IMG submission 169095) | Aqueous microbial communities from the Delaware River and Bay under freshwater to marine salinity gradient to study organic matter... | ecosystem: Environmental > Aquatic > Marine >... | reverse complement strand
TTGCTATAATGTGGACATCCTTGTCATCCTCAATAATGCTCTTGATGCCGTTGTCGAATATCTCTGGGCATTCGATCAAGCCGCCGTCAACGTCAGCAGGAATGTGAAAGACCTCGATAGACACTTTCTTCTGCTTCCACGCAGCTTTCGCGTAAGGGCACGGAGGAAAGCCATTCAGGAACTCTGATGGCTCCTCCAGAACACCAAGGCTCCACGACCTGATGTCCTTCATAATCTTTGACTCTATGCTCATCGCAAAGACATCTCTGCTCGACGCGAAGACTCCGCTGTGCGGTACATCTCGAACTTCATCTTCATGTAGTCCGCCCGCACCTTCGCAAGGTTAGCTTGCGTTCTCATCTCGTTGGCTTCCTTTCTGATGTCAACGTATCTCTGATCCTGACGAGACTTGTGTTCAGCCTTGTTGACAGGAATGCTCCCCCACTCCGTCATAATCTGACTGAATATAGTCTTGCTACTGTCTTCAAGAAGACGAGCCGCGCCGTCTAGTTCCACCCACTTCTCCGATGCCAGCCTCCACTGTTCCGGCAAGTCGCTTAGCCTCTCTGACGACGAACCATCCCTGCTCATAGTCGAAATTGCTCTCTCGGATAAGGTAGGCGAGTTTGATTGGGTCAATGCCATGTCTATCCCACCACTCTCTCTCGTTGCTCTTATGCTGTGCGTCCGGTCCATCAGTGTGATGGTAGGGACACAAGGGAACTACACGATCATCGTCGGGCTTCAGCCCCATTGCATAGTGCCCAATCCTAACATGGGCAGCCTGAGCATCAGCACCGCAAAGCACACAGCCCAGACTAGCCACATACTGAAGATACTTCTTCGATCTAAAACGGGATTTCGTCATCAAGATCGTCGAAAGAAGACTCTTTGGCAGGAGGCGCTTCAGAACCCTTAGAGCCTCCAGATGACTTTCCGCCAATGAGTTTAAGCTCACCGCCATACCCCTGAATGACAACTTCGGTTGTGTACTTGTCTTGACCAGATTTATCAGTCCACTTGCGTGTCTGAAGCTGACCCTCGACATAGACCTGAGACCCCTTCCTGACGTAGCCGTCAATGAACTTGCAAAGGCCGGGGCTGAAGCAAACAACACGGTGCCACTCAGTCTTCTCTTTCCGCTCACCGGATGATTTATCCTTCCAAGACTCAGATGTCGCCACAGAAAAACTGGCGATCTGGTTCCCGTTCTGCGAAACGCGAATCTCAGGGTCTTTACCCACGTTTCCAATCAACGTGACTTTATTCAAACTAGCCATTCAGCTTTTCCTTCATTGCATCTTTAACTTCTACAAGGGCAGAGTAGAGAGAACCGTCCCCCTCAGACACCAGCTTCAACGCCTGCGCGGATTCAGCCCAGATTTTTTTCAACTGATCCAATGACTTGCAATCACGAAGCAGACCCTCAATTTGGGATGCCCTCTCGTTTGCTTGCTCGATTGTCAGACGGACAACAGGGGTCTCCTGCTTAACAGAGCCAAGCATGGATTTCAGTCTCGGAAGTTCAGACTTGGCGATAACATATGAACGCCCACGGGCCTCCAGAGCCACCCAAGGACTATCAAGGGAGTACAGATAACGACCAATACCCCACAACACGGCAGCCCGCTTAAACGCATCAGACAACGCGCCCTTCGGACCCTCAACATCAGTGTCGCCAGCGCCGTTTGATTTCACCACCCATTCGTCATTGCAACGAACGGCGATCTCACAGACGGTCTTGTCTCCAGCATGGCTGTATCTGCATTGCCAGTTCTCCGGGCCGCAGATTTGGTCAAGCCGATCCATCACCGCTCTGGCAGTGATGTAAGCAAGAGCAATACCTTTTGTTTTGTCTTTGTTGGTGGCCCCAACTCGCCATTCGATTTCGTCGGGGTTAAACGGCGCACTCAGATCATGCAGATTCATTTCTTACTCCTTCCTGATACTGCTGGCAGAATGCGCTCGCGCCGCAGTATCGCTGACATCGCTTAAATTTTTCACCGATCCGCAACTCAACTTTACCCTTTCCTACATTGTTGTAAAGATATTCTTTTGCCTGTTCCTCCGTATCGAAGACCCTTGTCGCCCTCTTCGCGCCGGGCTTCATCACGGCGTAAGTATCCGCCGTCGCCCACCTGTCTTCTTCGCTACAAAGAACATTCTCTCCATCAAGGGCTGCCTCCAGCGCCGTGACTTGCTCTTGGATGTAGAGCTTGGCCTTTTCTTCAGACCAAAGCGGGATGTCGTAACTGCCCCACATATGCTCCGGGTAAGAGCCGCCATCAAAAGAACGACGCTCATTCCAATCCCTGAAATACGAAAAGATCGACAGACCTCTGATGTCGTATCCATTGTCTCTCGCAAGCTGGGCATAGACGTTTAGCTGCGGCTCCCAACCGTCGTTCCCGTAAACCGCACTCCACACAGATGTGGTCTTCCAGTCGGTAATCACACCTGACTTCGAGATGCGGTCAATAATCCCTGAGACAGTCCACCCAAAGTATTGACCTTCTAGTTTAAGCTCAGCCGCTTCAAGATCAGGGTCGCCTTCGGAGTTGTCTTCAATGATCTTGTGAAAAGCATTCCCCAGAAGGGCATACATCATCTCTGATGCATCAACTGAGGTCTTGTCCCAGTTCTGCCTCTCAAGGGCTGCCATCCGTGGCGGCTTAATCAACGTCGTAACGCCAACGCGCTTTTCTACAGGCTGCCTCCTGTCTCCCGTCAGCGCCTTCACAAACGGGTAAGGCAAATTGTGCTTGTTCGTGACTTCCATCTTTCTTTCCTTTCCTAACTGCACCACTGGTGAATCCTGAGTACTAGGCATAGGGAGACTATCCCCACTAAAGAGTGGGGCGTCCCCTCCCTGCACCACTGGAGCCATCCGTCGCACAAGGCCCTGACATACCGTGACGCTGTCAGATCAACCGCTGCTTGTTCAGGGAGCCACGCCCTGCTCTGCTGCCGCCTCGGTCTTTCGGGCTGCGGCTGGGGTGTAGCAGAATCCCACAGTACCCCCTCCAAGTTCATCCGGCGCTGCCGTTATTCCGACCACCGAATGATGCATTAATAGTCGCTAACCGCCGCACTTGTCAAATCTGGCAGATTTCTGCATAATTCTGGTCCTCCCAACGTCCCTCAGGACGCACTCGCCCCCGGAGCCTTTGGTGGTTCCGGGGGTTTTTTCTCAATAGGTGTGGAACACGCTTGTGTTGACAGATATTACGCTTGGTGTACGATTAGTAGCGCACTACTTGACCAACGTAATCTCGATATTATGCAGAGCCTCAACGAGCTTCTTCTTCAACTTGAAGTCCCTCGTCATAAAGCCCTTCACATCCTCGATGATGCGCTTGCCGTCTTGGGTGTACACAAAGTCAGCTTTGTACGAACAGATTTTTTTGCTGTTAATCATGCACGAGAAGGGAACCTGTAGCTCAAGGTCTGATATCAACCCGGACTTCAGGAGGGTCTTGAGTTCGCCGTAACGGCTCGCTTCCCGCCTGCTGTCAAACGTAATCCCATCAACATTCGTCTTCTTGGCGTTGTACTTATTTTTTCGGAGAGACATATGCCTACTGATCGCACTGGTTGGAAAACACTGAGCATCCCTGAAAGCACCTATCGGCGTCTTTCTTTTATCGCCAAGGTTCGCAACAGGAAACTCTCAGGTCAAGTCAAAGAACTGATCGATCAGGAGTTCCTGTCAAGCGACATCAAGGAAGAGGCCGCCCGTAACGGGATTGGCTCACTTTCCTAAGGTGTACTTGGAGCCGTCAAAGACAAGAAATTCTTTGCGGTTGACATCTGTGTAGCTGACATGGACCCAGCCGGAATGTGGGTCTTCAGGCTTGTAGCACTCAAGGATCAACTGGTCATAGGGAACATGGCCCTTGATCCAGAGTGCAACACTTCTGTTGTCCCACCCCGGAATCTCAATGTCAGCAGCCTGACCAAGGCAATGCTGGCTCGTAATTGATCCGCCAATTGCTTGGTTCAGTTGCGGGCACCTGTAACCAGATGATGGACTAAATGGGGTGTCAAAGTGTTTCCTAATCGGCTCAAGGACATTTTCACACAGGGCCATCATGTTCTTGATGGCTGACTCGTCCGGGGTGTTGTCGATCCCAAGGCGAGAAGCGACTTGGCTGCGGGTCATCTCCCGCAATGAGAAGTGCTGGCTAAGCATGGTCATAGAAAGAAGATGTTGGTGATAGCCAAAGCAAAATTGCTGAGAATGAGCGCCACCAGAAACCAGACTCCACGGTAGATATTGTCTACCTTCATCTGAACATGGTGAATGTCGTTGGTCTTGATTGTGTGAAGCCTGTCCTCAAAGCTCTCGCGAACATGGTCGATCTTCTCATTGACCAACCGTACATCACCCTGAATCTCTGCGATTAGAACGCGAAGCTCTTCACTACTCATCACACCCTCACTGAACCAACACCACTATACGGTTGCATTAAGCCTTGCTCAGTCTGCTGACGCAATGCCGTGCTAATTCCAGCAGGCGCTGGAGCGGAAATGGTTCTAATGCCAGCCTGTGGAGCCGGTTGGGGGGTTGCTGCTGGTTGCACAGCAGGCTGCGGCGTCGGGGTCGGCTGCGGAGAAACAGCGCGAGATTGAGGCTGCGGAGCAGGCTCTGGGCTTCTTGGAACAATCCCAGTAGGGGTGGGCTTCTTAGCCCCCTTGGCCTCTCTCTCAAGTATGCCAGCAGCCTCAAGGGCTTCGTTCAGGCCCTTTATCTGAGCCGCCCTTTGCTCTGGGGTTAGCTTGAGTTCCCCCTTATCGTCGGCATCAAGGATGGTCTTAAAGGCCGTAGTATAGGCGGCAAGGAACCCATTTTCCGGTATGCCGCCCTTCTCAACCTGACGAAACATTGCGAGGGTATCCTTCTTCGGGCGAAGAAAGAATTTGATGATGGTCGGAGACTTAAACAAACGGGATAGGGCCTCAAAACCAGCATACGAAGTTATCGTAGTAATTGGGTCAACAACAGTAGCTGCCGCAATCCCAGCGCCGATACTTGCCGCCTGCAGACCGCCCTTGCCCCTCAACTCTCTGCCAGCCAAGTTCTCGGCGTAAGAAGCCAGCTTCTCAAGGGCCTTAACTCCGTCGTCCCCAAAAGCATATTTGAGAGTTTCACGGTCAATCTCTCCGCGTCCCGGAACTCCACGCCTGCGCCCCATTTCTCCAAGATTCAGCAACTCTTTCATTTTCATGTAGTTCAGGGCTGCTCTCGCCGGATCGGCGTTTGTCCTCTCCGTAATAGTCTCGCCGTTTCCAGCAACCTTCTTGAAGAAAGATGTTCTCAACTGATCTTTCAGCGTACTCTCAATTACATCCATCTCTTCGGCGGATGTAGCGACAGAACGAAGCCTATTGATGGCTGGCAACAGGTCTTGTGAGAATTTGAAATTTGGAGAGATTGCAGAGTCAGCAATCTTGACGAAATTAACCCCACGCTGTGGATCACTGAGTGCCTGACCAATGAAAGACTTTTTTAGCTCTTTCAGGTCTGAAAGAGTTTTGCGGGCGTTATTAAGGGCGGCGGTGGGGTCAGAAACCTCTGCAAGATTATCAGTAATCTTTACCGTGAGTGCCCTTTGCTCAGGGGTTAGCCCCTGAATAGAACGCATGATCCCATCAAGGCCGATGATGTCATCAGCAACAGTCATATACTGATCTGACGCTTCCTTCCCGATAATCTTCGACAAGGCGGGTCCGATCCGCTTCATGTCTTTACCGAATTGCAGCATATTAAATACGCCGGTATCGACATTCATGCTCTGGCTATAGATACGGTCAACCATCAAGTTGCCAAGAACTTGACGGGCCAACTTGGGATCAGTAACCCTCTGAGCCTCGGGCGAAACCCTGCCAATCGACGCTATCGCCTTCTGTAGCGCCCTTACCTCATTCAGCCCCGCGTTTGTTTTCCCAAGCGACTGGTAGGATTCCAGAGCGCCTCTCAATACGTTCACCGCGCCTTCCTTAAACGAAAGTGGGTCGGCAAGAATGCGCGCGTAGTAATCGAACTGGTCCGGGTTCTTTGTTGCCGCCTCTGCAAGCTGCGAAAGACCCGTTTTGATTTCAACGGGGTCTGGCTTGCCGGTTGTCTTTGAAACAGTGCTTACCTTTTCAAAGGTCTTTTGCAGAGACTGTATTACCTCTTTCTCGTAAATTTCTGTCTGACGGGCATAGACACCGTTAAGGCTCCTCAAGGCATCCATGCCAACAGAAAGGTTTTTTACATCTCTCTTTAGTGCATCAAGGTTTTTCTTGGTAAATTTTGGCATTCCCTGCCGACCAAGAGCATTATCAACTGCGCGAGAGAGGTCTTTTGTTGACTTAAAGACGCTTATGCCATCGTCAACAATGCCGATCTTCCCCGCAAATACGTCAATCGACGTATCGAAGTCATCTGTAAGACTTCTGTATATGTAGGTAAGATCGTCAAAAGTTGGGGCATCTCCGGTACGCGCAGCCCTAATTAGTGCGGAGTTTTTATTGAATCTACCCTGAGCATTGATTGCACCTCTTATGGCCTGCCACTCAGGAATTGATATCAGTCCCGCTCTTTCCGGGTTCAACTCACCGTCTTTAATAAGCTGACTGCCAAGGGTTCCGTTGCTGGGCGCTGGCTTACTACCCTTAATGCTCTTTTTTCGCCTATATGAAAGATTGTTGAGAGCCTCCACAAAGTCATCTGAGAACTTTCCGTCTGGGCCGCGCATTGCTTCAAGGGTGCGCGATATATCTATGACAAGACCGTCGCCTTCTTCAGAAAACTTTATCGATTTAAGAGCATCCAAACCGATACTCTTTTCAGCCACGGCAAATGGCCCAACAGAAACAACCGGAGTATCTGCCGTTACACCCTTACCAATCGGCTTCGCCAACTTGTTTAGGGTTATGTTCATCAGATCACCGACCGTATCAAAAGCAAGGCCAATGTCTTTTATCTGCTCTGCTTCAAGCGCCAGAAGGTTCTTAGAAAGCTGCTGAACAGTCTCTGCGTCACCGCCGTCAATGGCGGCACGAACATCACTGCCAATTTTCTTCACCGTTGGAGCATAGATCGTCCGCGCTTGATCCGCGACAGTGCCGACCTGTCTCTCAATGATATTCGCCTGATCGTCTATGAGCTTACGGACAAGAATTTCAGCTTCGTCAACTGGAAGCCCCTCTTCACGCGCAATAATCTGGGATAGATTCTCAATGTTCTCTTTGATTACTGGCGCTCTTTTGTTTCCAGCAATAGCCTCAACAATAGCCTGAGTGCGGAGCAGGAGGCCCTTGCCAGCGGTGCTGCCTATGTCGGGAAGGTAGCTGACGCCGCTTTCTTTGCTCCACTCCATAAGCTCGCGTTGCGCGGCCCTCTCTGCATTTGTGGACCCGCCCTTTATCAGGCGACCAATCAGGGCAGAAATACCGCGACCAATACCCGTGCCGCCAACATCCAACATAGCCTCGATACCGGCGTCTTTAGCGACATCCTTGAAGGACTGGCGTTGTAAACCACGCGACCACTCGATCCCTTCATCAAGGAGCTTACCGCCCCCCGCAGCAGCCGCGCCGATTAGGGCAGCAGGAATAAAGCCAAGACCAAGAGTCAAAAATCCAGCGGCAAGACCGCCCATCATTGCAAGACCGCCTTGACCGGCAAAGTCAACCAGATCGTAAGCAGAGAATCCCTTGTCCTCAATCGTCAGCAAGGAGTTTCCGGGCTGACCAATCTTTTCCCGAGATGCCGGAGTAAGAGCGTACTGACCATCTGTCAGCTTGACGAAACCATCCTTGCCGAATTTTTCCGCAAGAAGGGCCTCCTTTTCCTCGTCGAGTTCTCGGTTAGCAATATCGTAACGAAGGGCAACGTCCTTAACGCCACTCCTATCTGCGCCTATCTCAGCAACTAGCTGCTTTTCCTCAGGAGCCCTGTTCCTAAGGTAAAGCTGAATCGCGTCGATTTCTTCTTGAGTAGGAGTGTCCCCCTCAATGTCAAAGCCATAGCGAACATTAGCGCCATAATCGTTATCTACGGTTATCCTTCCCATCTCTATTTACTCGCTGTAAGACTACTGGCTGACCCAGCATGAACTGAGGGCTTTGCGTTTTGGTCAGCACTGGACCCGCCGGATGGGGGGAAGAGTTTTTCGTAAGCATTAAGTGAGTCCGTGGCACGTTGGAGAGAATTCTTTACAGGATCTGTCATGACGTAGGCCATGTCTCCCGGTCTAGCCAAATAAACTTGGGCTTTTGAAGCAAAATCAAGCTCTTCAACTTCTGCTCGTATCGATTTAGCAAATTTGTTAGCGTTCTGCGCTAGCACTGACTCAAGGTTGTTAAGTGCCCTCATTGCAACTTTGGGTCTTGAAAGTAGCCCCGCCTTAGATGAGTCGGCAAATTCGCCCATAAGTTGGATAACGCGAATACGGTCGGCGTCAGAAATAGTCCTGCCGGATTCCCCCAAAAGCAATGGGGCCAAGGCTGCCGCAAGCGAACGCTGGTTGATTAAGTAATCAATTCTAGCTTCATATACACTGCGCTTACCCTCGTCCGACTCAGTTGCGGCTTCTTTTCTAAGTTTATTTATTTGATCGTCAGTTACGCTTGCGAAAACAGCGGTACTCTCAACGAATCGCATGTAGTTTTCTTTGGCAGACAAGTCTTTGTTGTATGCTTCCCCCATGCTTCGTTTTAGTAGCGATTCCGCTGCTGGGTCATCTCCGCGCCAAACCAAATCCCCCTCGACCCCTCCGGCACTTCTAAGCGCCCCAACAGTTTGGTCAAGAGTGAAGCCTTTGCCGCCAACAAAATAATCTTTAATGCTGCCCTCGACAAACTTGATGGCCCCCTCTGCACCAAGGGCACCCTCTTTCACTGCTTTCTTCATATCCCGCACAATTCCGACAGATTGAACAGTTTGATTTACTGCCATTGAATTGCGGTCAAAGCTCTTACCGGGATCGGCGTTATAGACTATAGGAGTCAGTTGGTTATTAACCTCTACCATAATTTCTCTGACTGTACGCTTATCAGGCCCCTCGCCGACCGTACGAACAGTTCCTTCTATGGCTTTACCGCGCGCTTCCCCTTGTTCTCTAAGCAATTTTGCTAAGTCAACCTCTGCCTGTTTTCTTGCTTTTTGAACCAGCGCGGATTGGGAAATGTAAGACCCAGCAAGGCCAAGAGGTACAAGTTCAATACCAGCTTTCTGGGCCTCTTCAATTTGCCTTGCGTTCATCTTGGTAGACTTAAAGTTTGGCAAGCCATCCTTTGTCGTCCCATCCCAATACGTTACCCACTCTCTGTCTCTCTCAATAGCTTCAGCAGCGCGGCGCTCCGTCAGAATCGGGGAAATAAGAGCCGCGTCTAGGGAGCGTTGCTTGGCATCGAGAGCCTGCTGTTGCGCTAAAGCAGACTGACCAGCAGCCCCGGCGCTTCTGATAAACGCCTGAAGCGGGCTTTCCCCCGGCTCTTTCGTTGCGCCCATCAGAGCAAATGAGAACGCAAGGGCGGGGGCCGCTCTCTCCATGTCACTCAGGTTAAGGCCAAAAGTTTCCTTTAGCTGTTTAAGCCTCTCTCTTTCGTCGAACTTAGCCCTTTCACCAAGCAGGATACTGTTCAGTTTATCCGCAACACTATCATCTGGTTCGATAGCGATGGGCTGCTCAGCGGCAGTTCCAGTGGGAGTCGCGGCAGTCGCAGCAGCTTCTTCGGCTTGGGTCGGCGCACCCGTCGCCTGACGAAGAGCCTCTGCTTCTGGGCCTTCAGGGGCAACAGTCGCAGCAGGAGTCGTGGCAGTTTCAGCAGGAGTCGTGGCAGTTTCAGCAGGAGTCGTGGCAGTTTCAGCAGGAGTCGTGGCAGTTCCAGCGAGGCCCACTTGTTCTTGTCGAGCGGCTTCGGAAATCCTTGCTTGGCGGACAATATCATCTTCAGGGGGCGAGACACCCGCTTGACCAGCGGCAATCTGAAGAGCGGCCTCGGACGCTTGCCTTATCGGCAAAACAACTCGTTCATATTCTGGTTTAAGAAGGGCTTGGATACCGGGGTCAATGTTTGGCGCAAGAGACCTAGCATAGTACTCGGAAATTATAGAGGGATAATCAGATCGCCTATCGCTACCTATCGTCCCTTGTATCTCCATTCTAAGACCACGGGACAAATCCCGTGTAGGCACACGAAGTTTTTGTTCAGCGGGAGTCTGTTGAGTAAAAATGGATGGAGTTGCTCTCGAAAGAGCCCCAACTAATTTTGCTCTCCTTCGATCTTCGATCTCTTCCGCGCTAGGCGCAAAAAATCTTCCGAAAGCGGAAGATTTAACCTCACCACCCCCGTCCAGCATCAGGGTCGGAATACCGTTTCTACGATGAGCTTTCATGGTCAACCCTAATCAGCCTTGGGAAAACCCAGAGCTTTGCCTAATGCGCCATACTGGCTCGTAAACGGATTGTAAATTTGCAAC
>Ga0196899_1001760_pt1 | contig 10498 bp, 5 predicted proteins | sample VirMetDEL_Sep_01_FD_169095 | JGI IMG/M metagenome (GOLD analysis project Ga0196899, IMG submission 169095) | Aqueous microbial communities from the Delaware River and Bay under freshwater to marine salinity gradient to study organic matter... | ecosystem: Environmental > Aquatic > Marine >... | reverse complement strand
GCTTATGATTCTGCCAAACTGGTTGGTGCATTCTATGATGCAGCTGCTGCTCTGGACGAAAAGGGTGTCTCCAGCGATGGTCGTGTTGCCGTCCTGAACCCCCGTCAGTACTACGAACTGATCCAAGCCGTTGGCACCAGCGGTCTGGTGAACCGTGACGTTCAAGGTTCTGCACTGCAGAGCGGTCAGGGAATCATTGAAATTGCTGGTATTAAGATCTACAAGTCCATGAACATTCCGTTCCTGGGTAAGTATGGTACCAAGTACGGCGGCACCACTGGTGTTACCGATCCTGGTCGTACTGGTGACTTCGTTGAAGTTGCTCTTGAAGATGCTTCGACCGCTCAGACTGGTATCAACAACGACTACGGTACTGCTGCTGAAGTTGGTTCGACCTCCTGTGGTCTGATCTTCCAACGTGAAGCTGCTGGTATGGTGGAAGCTATTGGTCCCCAGGTCCAAGTGACTAGCGGCGACGTGTCCGTCATCTACCAAGGCGATGTGATGCTGGGTCGTCTGGCTTGCGGTTGCGATTACCTCAACCCCGCTGCTTCTGTGGAACTGCACGTTACCAACACTGCACCTTCTGCATTCTGATACAATTTATTTGTTCTACGGGAGCTCCTTCGGGGGCTCCTTTTTTTTATTTTTAATTATGCCTGCCACTTATGCTGCGTCCACAGAACTGGATGCTGTCAATCAAATACTTAGCTCAGTGGGACAGGCTCCTGTCACCACACTCAATCTTCAGAACCCTGAAGTAGCTATTGTTCTCACTACCCTACGCGAAGTTAACAGACAAGTTCAAGCTGAAGGATGGAACTTTAATGTTGAGCGTGGTTACCCCTTCACTCCTGATAGCGTGACGAAACACATCACGTATCCAACCAACGTCCTTCAACTCGACACTAATACTTACGAACATCGTGACGACTTTCAACCAGTTCGTCGTGATGGTAAGTTCTATGATAAATACAACCACACCTATGAGTGGGATAAAGCTATTGAAGCTGATGTGACTTGGTTGTTTGACTTTGAGGATGTTCCTCCCGCTATTCAACTGTACATCACTGCCCGTGCTGCCCGTATGGCTGCCAATAAAATGGTAGGTGATACTGGTCTTTTCCAACTGCTACAAGAACAAGAGGTTCAAACTAAAGCTGCTGCCATTGAGTACGACTGTAACCAAGCTGATTATAGTATCTTTGGTTGGCACGATGGAGAGAACTATTACAACAACTATCAACCGTACAACGCGCTGATCAGATGAGCACATTGACCCAAAGGATTCCAACCCTTTTGCTTGGCATTTCTCAACAACCCGACAATCTTAAATTTCCTGGTCAGGTAGTAGACGCTGAGAACGTCTTCCCTGATTACGCTTTGGGGATGCTAAAGCGACCTGGCGGTAAATTTGTAGCTAATCTAGAAGATGCTTCAACTTCCGGTAAGTGGTTTTCTATCCTTAGGGACGAGCGGGAAAAGTATGTTGCACAATACGATACAACTACTAACTCTTTTAAAATATGGAGTTTGATTGATACTACTTTGGGTGTCGCCGGTTCTCCCCGTCGTGTTGACATGGGAACTAACACTGGTGTGCCTGGGACTTGTAATCAATCTACTTTACAAACAACTCTTACTAATTACAACACTGCTAGCACTGATAGAAGTAATGAGCTAACAACTCTTCATGGTGTTGCAGCTGACTATGCTGAAATTGATGATGGACAACCAAACCCGTTTACTGGGTCTGGTGTACAACATTCTTTGTTTAAAGTAACGACAAAGTATGATGACAACTACACTCAATCCGTAGCTACTGGTATTACTTATGACGGTACTCAGTATAATGTCTTTGATGAAGACGCATCTTTTTCAAACTCTTACAGTAGTACTAGTGGATTCCCTTCTCAATATAAACTAGGTGCTGATCGTACAGATGAGTATCCCTTACTTAACAGAAATGGTGTTAAGCTCTTTGAACTGCTTAAAACAGATGCAGCTGTTAACACTCCTGCAGAACTAGCAACAGCAGCCAGTAATCTGACAACTGCTGAAGGTAATTACACGACAGAGGTTGGTGATGAAACTACTAAACGTGGTCTTTACGAAACAGCTAGAGACGCTTGTGACATTACAGCTGTTCCCTCTGATGCGTACCTCAAAGACGCTACCGCCGATGACATTGAGCTGCTGACTATTAACGACTATACGTTTGTGCTCAACAAAAGTAAAGTTACAGCGATGAAGACTGCACCTGCTGATCTTTCTGATGCTCTACCTAACCAAGCGTTTGTCGTTATTAGTGTTGTAGCTTACAACGCTGACTACACTGTTACCATTAACGGTACAGATTATACCTACCAAACTCCTCAGAATACCTCCAGTCACCACGTTGATACTGATAAAATCGTATCAGAACTTGTGACTGCGATTAACGCAGCTACGGGTACTCATGGTGTTACCGCTTCTGCTGTTGGTCCCGGTATTTACCTGAACGGTACAAGTGCCTTTACTGTCGCCACTACTGGTAGTACTAGTGAAGAAGGTCTTTACGTCTTCCAAGATGAAATTAACGTAGCTGGTCGTTTACCTAACCAATGTCAAAACGGTTATGTTGTTAAAGTCTACAACAGTGATATTGTAGATGCAGATGACATGTGGGTTAAGTTCCAGACAAAAGACAGTGCTACCTCTGGTCCTGGTGTTTGGGAAGAAACTGTTGGACCTGAACTTGAGTATCAGTTGGATGAGCTTACTATGCCTCACCAGCTTGTACGTCAAGCAGACGGTTCCTTTAAATACGAACCTGTTGATTGGACTGACCGTTTGGTCGGCGATAACACTACTAATCCTATACCTAGCTTTATTGGTAGCGCTATTAATAACATTTTCTTTTACAGAAACCGACTAGGATTCCTGTCTAACGAGAATGTTATTCTCAGTAAGTCTGGCGATTACTTTAACTTCTTTGCAGGTTCTGCTCAGATTGTAGCCGCTGACGATCCTATTGATTTGAGTGCTACTTCACAACAGCCTGTGAACCTGGCTTACGTGCAGACTGTTAGTGTTGGTCTTGTTTTGTTTGGACAAAACGAGCAATTCCTGATGTCTACTGATGCTGATATTCTCAGCCCCACAACTGCCAAGATTAATACGGTAAGTAATTATGAATGTGATGAGCAGTTAGATGCAGTTTCACTTGGTACTAGTCTAGGTTTTATCTCTAAAACTCTACTGTGGACTCGTGTGTACGAGCTGGGGGATATCCGTAAGGAAGCTCCAGCAGAGACCAATGAGTTGACTAATAACGTTTCAGAGCTTATCCCTTCTACTATTAATTCATTTATTTGTTCTCCTGCGTTATCTTTGCTGTCATTTGGTGAAGAAGGTTCTGATATTATTTATCAGTACCGTTTCTACCAGCCTGGTAAAGACCGTTTAGCAAATACTTGGTACAAGTGGAAGTTGACTGGCAAGCTGCTTGAGCAGTTCTTTGATGAAACTACCTTCTATTCTGTGTGTTATGACGGCACCAAGGTGTTTGTCCAGTCTTATGACTTGACACAATCCAGTGAACAAGGTTTCTTGACTTTACCTACGGGTGAGAAGACAGACGTATGTCTGGACTTGTTTACTATTAACCCTTATCGTACTTATAATAGCTCTACCAAGACAACTCGTGTCTTCCTACCTTATGATCATATCCCAGGTAAGAAGTTACAGGTCCTAATTCTTGGTGGTTACATTGGAGAGACAATCACTGCTGAGCAATCAGTAGGGACGATTTACCCTGAGGATACTCCTAGTGGTAGTGCAGGTAATTGGTACATGGATCTAGACGGTGACTACCGTGGACGTAACCTGATTATTGGTTATTTGTTTGACATGTCCCTTCAACTGCCTGTGCTGTACTATGGTCAAACTCAAAACTCTCAGCACGTTACTGACTCTACCGCTGACCTTATCATTCATCGTCTAAAGGTGAACACAGGTTTGAGTGGTCCTATTACCTACACAGTTGATATTACTGGGTTAGATGAATGGGAAAATGTGGTCAATGTTACCTTACCTAACAGTTACAACTTAGGTAACGTTAACTTGGCAGCATCTGCTGAACACGTTATTCCTATCTTCCAACGTAATAAAAACTGTAAGATCACCATTAAAGGTGATACAGCTTTCCCCGTCAGCCTTAACAGCATGTCGTGGGAAGGTAACTATAACACCCGATTCTATCGTAGATCCTAATGTCTGTTTCCACCCCTAGTTTTACAGTCAGACCTGCTACTATTGACGACATACCTGTCGTACTAGATAATTTGTTAGACAATAGTTTAGAAGATCTACTTCGATATAAAATCAACCCAGTGTTAAGCCTTGCTATGGATATGGAAAATAGCAGGGCTTACCTGATCTCAACTGAAGACAAACCAGCTGCTCTTGTTGGGTTTGAATCTGATTGTTTCTGGATGCACATGTGCAGAGGCATGGAGGAGCATCCAGTAGCCTTTACTAAATGGGCAAAGCGTTGGTTCAAACAGAATAAACCTAAATACCTTTGGAATCACACTGGTATTGAGTACACTCAAGCCATTAAGATGGCTAAGTTCTTTGGTTTTAAAATATTAAGAGTATTTCCTAGTACTCTGACTTACACTTATTTAGTCGAAATGGTATTACTATGACAAGGGAGGTATCTTAATGGCAACCGGATTACTTGTGATGGCCGGTCTGCAAGGTATCGCGGGTCTTGGCAAAGGCTATGCTCAATCAAACCAGATTGCAGCTCAAGAAGCAGCTGGGGTGTACAAGAACACGTTGAGCATTGCACGTACTCGGATGATGAACGAGTACCGAGACCGTGCTTATCGCAGAAAGGTAGATAGAGTCCGTCAGCAAATGACGGAGAATTTTAAAGCAGCTAATGCCTCTTGGCAAACTGAACAAGCAAGGCTGCAAGAACAGTTCTTAGGTTTCAGTGATCAAAGGCAAACGCTACTTAAACAACTGATGGCAGCTGAAGGTTATGCAGCAGCTACCGAAAGCTACGGTAGAAGTGCTGATCGTGCCATTGCTCTAGCAACTGCTGCTCAGTTTGGTAACAGCGAAGCACGTCTTGCACTTACTGAACAAAGTGCTCTCCGTCAACATACCCGTAACATGGGTAAGATTGGTGGTCAAGCGTATCAAGCAGATATGCAAGCATATGGCACTGTTATCGAAGGTCCTATTCCTGAAATGGCACAAACCGCTTACCAAGGTAGCGGATTTAATCACGGTCTAAACATGGCACTGTCCATTGGCGGTGGTATACTGGCTGGTGCTAAAGCAGGTGCACAAATGGATGCAGCTTATTCGGAATAAGTAATGAAACTACCAGAAATTCAACAACTGCAGTTCAAGGGTTCAGCCCAAGGGCAAGCCTTTGATCCAGTTCAAATACCCGATCCTAATCCTAGGATTCAAGAAAACTTAGCCACCATTGCTAGAAGCTTCGAAAACATCACTGAATCCGGTCAACAGCAATTCAGGATTCAAGAACAGCAAGCTAAACAGATGGAGCAGCTTTTTGAGTTTGCTCCTAAATTTATTGCTGGTGCAACCGAAATTCAATATCAAGTTCGTGATAAACTTGCTAAAGAGTGGGCAGCTAAACAAGTTTTAAACATGACCCCTGCTCAGCAGAAGGAAGTGCTAGACCGTAACCTTGAAAATCGTGGTCTCCCTACCAAACAGGAAGAGCGGGATCTAGATGAACAGGGTGCAGAATTAGCAACGGACTTAAACAAAACTCCTGGTAATTCTGAGTTTGTTTCAGGTATCGTCGGTGCTGTTGGTCTAAAAGCTAAACATATTAACATTCATATCGCCAAACAACTAGGTTACATTATCCCTGAATGGGTTAATACTCAACTCAAGGAGAATAGTGGAACGATTGAAGTTAATGGGCAAATGCTCCAGATTAACGGAAAGCATCCACCTTCGGTTCGTCAAGACCTTGAGTGGGCGCTAGTCAACGCTGCTATGGGTATTGACGAAATTTCTGGTAACGATGCTATGCCTCTGGAGATTTTCGCAGAGCATGGTATGCCATTGCTTCGTCAAACCTTAAACGTTATGAGCCAACGTAATGATAAGATGTGGCGAACGGAAACAGGTATACAACAGCGAAACGACTTAGATCGTAAGTTTCTGAACACAATCTTTGATCCTAGCTTGACTCCTGAGCAACGTGCACAGGTTTACAAAACCCACGTCGAAGCTCGTTCTAACACATTCCCTGTGAGTGGTGAAGATAGGGGTGTAGGTACTGAAGACGCGCTGCGAAGCATTAAAGAACTTCAAAGCAACATGATTCTTTCAGGTCAGCAGTTTGACCTTGATATGCTGGGTGACATGCCTGTAGGACCGAAGGGTCAACCGCTGAAAGAGTGGAACAAAAAGTTTTATCTTGGACTTAAAGCTAATCAAGTTAGCCTAAGCATTCAGCACACTAATAACGAACGCTCTGCTAAACAAAATGGTGTTCGTAATGAAGTAGCTGCTGCACTGAAGTATATTGAAGATAATCCAGATACAGTAACCCCTGAGATGGCTACTAAGATCTACATGGAGCTTGACAAAAAAAGGAAAGCTGCTGGTATGACTCTACAAGCATCTAATCTTGATCAATACCAAAGCACCCTTGTTAGATATGGTAAAGGAGCTACTGAGCGTGAAGATCAGATTGTCGATGCTCAAAGTCAAGCGTTAAACGGTACACTTACCAAATCACACGAGCTGTTCTCAACTCCAATAGGTCGTTTGCATCCGTTGTATGCTGTTGCTGAACAATACGATAGAATGAACTTGACACCTGAGCTTAAGCGTGTCAAAGAGGCGGTTGTAGATCAAGTATCTAAACGGCTGCAGGTTGCTAAAAATCTACATGGTGGTATTGATGGCTACGCTGGTCAGATTTCTGATGAGATCTACGAATCAGTTCGGGAAAGCACTGCTACCAAACTGGCTGAAGCAAAAACCCCTGAAGAACGATCACGCATTGTTAGTGACGTTATTAATGGTTTGACTGACGAAGGTTCCTCTACCAGCATCCCTGGTATGTTTAAGAAGGACTCAGGTTCTATTTACGAACTTGACGTTAGTAACAAACCTACTAAATGGCTGCAACGTGGTGACACTGAGCGGACAATGATGGAGCGTCAGTTATCTCACATTACAGATACTGCAAAGCAAGGCAAAGATGTATTCCAGGAACTGCAAAACAATCCTTCTAGTTTGGTGTCGCGGGCTGTAGCTGCATCCGACATGAACAAGTTTTTGTCAGGTCAAGGTGTGGGTAGCTTCTATCAGGTAGCTATGGAAGAAATCAACCGAGCTGCTGGTAAACAAATTATTAAACACCCTATGCAACTACTCGCTGCTGTTTACCGTTCTTACGAGCCAAATGATTTCAATGCTAGTAAGATCGAAGAAATCCTGAACAAACGAGAAGAACTTAGTCCTAGTGCTCAAACTTTCTTTGATCGTTTGCAGTCAGGTCAGTTTGTTAACTTTAACGGTCAGTTCCGCCACGGGCGTGAAACTGTACGTGAAGGTTTCAACGGACGTATTCCTCCTGTTGCTTCAGCTATTGCTTCTGTAGGTACGCAGAAAACTTACACCCAGCAACAACGTGCCTTTGCTAACAGAGTGTACGAATTGGCTAAGGCTAATGGTGCCCGTTGGCCCGAAGTTGCTGCTGCTATTGCATCACTAGAAACAGGTTTTGGTCGCGTTCAAAAAGATAACAACGTCTTTAACTTGAGAGCATCAGGTGGCGGTTTTGAAAAGTTTGCTACTTTAGAAGCAGCGGTCAAACGTTACATCAAACTCTGGGATAAGAACCATAGTGGTTTTAAAAATCTTGAATCGTTTGATGATCCTAACGAAGCATTTGCAGCTATTGTAGATGCCTATGCTCCTGCAGCTGATCAAAACAACCCGACGGCATATAAGCAATTTGTCGCAGACTTCATTAAATCACAAGGCTACCTACTCGGACGCTAAATTATGGAAATTAAATTAGATATCCCGGAGCTAGAGGAGCTAGAAAACGAACAGCCTGAAGCTGCTGACAAAGTTGCTGAGCAAGTACAGCCTGTACCGGAAGAAGCGCCTGTTCCTCAGCCTGATCCTGAACAACAGGAAGCACCGGGATCACAAACACCTGACTTTCTAAAACCATTCCGTGCTCCCCTTCCTGGGGAAGATAGGGGTGGTTTGATGACTACGGTCATGGATACCCTTGCAGCACCAGGTGCGGGTCTCAATGATTACGTTGTTGACGAACTTAACAAGCTTCCTTTTGTCAACATGAGGAAGCAATCTGAATATAGTAACGAAGGTGTTCAAGCTGTTAGAGAACTTTCCTCTATTATTGGACCCTTCATTGCTTTGAGGAAGGCCGCTATGAAAGGTGGCGCTAAGTTGCAAGCCAAAGTAAAACACCCGCTTGGTGAAAAGCGGTTGATGAAATGGTTCTCAGAACTTGGTATTGATACTGGTGTAGGTGCTTACGTTGACTATACCAACACCATCAACCAGTATGACGACAATATGACGGGCTGGTTAAAGAGAAATTGGCCTAAGTTCTGGTCATTCTTACCAGATGATTGGGCAACTTTAGATGGTGATAGTCCTGCTGTACACCGTGCAAAGAACATTAAAGAGGGTGCTCGGTTTGGATTGTTTGGTAGTCTCCTAGAATCTACCATTAAACTAGGTCGTGCTCTTAAAGGTCTTAGCAATACTACTTCTTTTGTTTTTGAATCTGAGTCAGCAGCTAAAAAGTTTGCTCCTAAGGTAGAGCCTACTGACCCTATGGATGTAGCCGAAGGTATGGCTGCCTCTAGTCAAAAGTACGAAGAAGCTCTGAACGAGATGGGTGAACTTAACCTATCTAAGAATCCTGCTCCAGATGCCCCCGTTAAGGGCGTACACGACGGCTTCAATGACGTTCAGGTAGAAACACGCCCGGTAGACGACATGGGCATTGTAGGGGCTTCTGTGGACGCTGTACGCATCGCAGATAACCAAGGCACTGTTCACGGTCGTCTCCGTAACATGGTCTCTGAACCTGCTATGGATGTTGGTCTTCAAGGTGAGAACTTCGCTAACCGGGAAGTTGTCAAAGCTTTGAAAGCTGAACTAGAGTCTGCTGGTAACTACAGCGTTAAACTGCCTGACGGTACTCCGTACAGCATGGCACGTATTAACGACGAAGGTGCCCGACTGGCTGAGGCACTGGTGGATCCTCGCATGGAGCCTGGCTCTATGTCGATGCTTCTTTCTGAATACACTAATGTCTACAATCGTCTTGGTAAACAAGTACGTGGTCTGAGTGATGTTGGTATGAGTGCTGCTCAGCAGGCTCTGAAGAAGTACACTGATGACTTCATCAACATGGATGCAGTCAAAGCTCAAGCCTATTTCGTTACTTCTATTGCTGGTCAGGTTTCTGACATTGCAGAGAACGCCCGTATGGTAGGCGAATTTGACGCAGTTGCTCGTGCTCAAGAGCGTATTCTGGATCGTATTCAATACATTGTTGGTGAAACTCGTTTTGCTAGGAAACTACGTAACCAATCGACCAAAGCTCTTGGAGAGATCCAACGTCGTAGTGACAATCCCGAACTGCTGAAAGAAGTCGCTGAAGCTGCAAACCTGAGTGCTGAACGTGCTGCTAAGGAGTCTGCAGAGTATGCGACTCAATTCCGTACTACCTTACAAGAGATTGCTGAGAAGCGTCCTGAGTTTTTCAAAGTTCTTATGGAAGCTTACGAAGTAACTGATGGTAGCATCGACACCATGCACAAGCTTAACACCTACATATGGGAAAAGCTGGGTGCTATTAATAAATTTGTGTGGGATGAAAAGCCTGGCATTCCTAACGAGATTGTCCAAGGTTTGCGTGGTAACATCTATAACGCCATGCTGACTGGTACTGGTGCGCCTGCGGGTGCATTGGCTGGTAACGTAGTTATGCTTGCTGAAAAGCCCTTGACTACCTTAATTGGTGCAGCTGCTCACTGGGACTTTGCAACTATTCGACGTGGTTGGTACATGTATTCCAGCGTGTTTGATGGTTTCGGTAAAGGTCTACGTCACGGCGCTAAGATGTTCTGGAAAGCTTCTAAGAACAATTCGCCTATGGACTTTGCAACTCGCCAGGACTTTATCACTAAGTCTGATTCTGAGTTGCGTCTTCTTAAATCTTTTGCTGATGCTGCAGCTGAAACCGGTGAAGATGGTGCATTAGCTCTGTATTACGTTGCTGAAGCTCTTCATGGTATGGGTTACAACCCGGTACTGCGTGCTGGTCCTAACTCTATGATCGGCATTGACGGTATGACTTCTGCTGTTCTTGCTCACGCTGAATCCCGTGCTGCATCTCATGATGCTTGGGTCAGCTCTGGTAAGAAACTAGATGCTGACGCTATGAAGGCAATCG
>Ga0196899_1001759_pt1 | contig 10502 bp, 3 predicted proteins | sample VirMetDEL_Sep_01_FD_169095 | JGI IMG/M metagenome (GOLD analysis project Ga0196899, IMG submission 169095) | Aqueous microbial communities from the Delaware River and Bay under freshwater to marine salinity gradient to study organic matter... | ecosystem: Environmental > Aquatic > Marine >... | reverse complement strand
TCTTTGCCTTGACCTCTTCTGGATCTAAGTCAGGATATTGCCTGTCAATCAAGTTCTTTACAACGCCTAGGCCACCGCTGTCTGGCAGCAAGTCCCCGACAGTGTCGAGTATACCTGGTGCTTTCTGCTTCAGCCACCCGCCAAGGGCGGTATCTTTAATCTTTTTATTTTCCATCTGGTGCTTCTAGTTTTGGTTTTCCACCACGTCTAATTCTCAAGTAATTTTCTTTTGAAATTCTAGCTTCCTTTACGATGTTGTAAACCTCAGGTCTCGGAACCCCAAGTCTTTCTGCCGCAAACAACAGCTCTTGCATTTCTTGCTCTACTTTGTAAAGCTGTTCTTCTGCCTCGGCTACATCTTTGTATCTTAATTTCTTGGCATCAAGAACATCATTTTTTAGGTCTCTCAACTTATATCCAAGCTGTTCTTTTACATCAATCCGATAAGGCTTAAGACCAGTAAATTGACCAAGAAGCTCCTCTAATTTGTCTTCTGATTTAGCAATTTTTTTAACAGATTTAATTGTCCCTGGCTCAAGTATTCCTTCGTACAAGTACTGAATTATATCAGCAGTTTGCTGTTCAAACGATGATTGTGGATTGTATATGTCCGCTCCAGAATCTTTTCTATTGTAACGAAGGTTCAACAATCTACGTGTAGCTATCTCGTCATCTAAGAATGGCGCAACAACTTGATATAAAGCATCAGAAAATGATGATATTAAATCTTCACCCTCTAAGAAAGCGTTAACGATCCTATCATAGTTCCCCAAAGGATCTGACGCAGAGACGTCTACGAAGACGATCTTACCATCACCAATTTCTTTTATATCGATGCTTGAATACTTAGTCCAATAAGGGCTAAATAGTCTTATATCTCTAAGCCTTCTCTTTTCCTCCTCTGTGTCGAAAAGACTCCCGATAACACCCATTGAAGCTACACCGACGAAAGTTGCACTCGATTTCAACCAAGCACTCTTTGCACCAATATAAGACACAGCACCAACAACTCTTTTAGCTCCAATCTTTCTGACTTCTTTATTTTCAGATCTAATCTCTCTCAATCCAATAGCAAGAGTGTTGAATGATACCCTGTATGATTCAGCTTGGAATGAAACGAAGTTACCGATAGGTGATATTCTAAGCATCCTGATCACTTCTGGAACCCTACTATAAGTTGGGTATGTATTCTTTACAAGCTCTGCGACATATTCATTTAATTTTGCAGATTCTTCTACAGTCAACTCACTCTTAGGTTTACCGAACAAAGCTTCAGAATATCTCCTTTTTTCTATTTCAAAAGCAACAATCTTAAAGAAATCATCTTCAGCCTGATAAGCATCTTCAAACTTTTTGCCAACATCTCTAACCCCCTTTAAAGTAAGATTCTTAACTCCAATCTTTTGATTGTTAAGCCTTTCCTCTACTGTTCTACCGAAGTTAGCATCCTTGAACATGGCTCTGATCTCTCCAAGAGAAGCGCTCTGCTTGACAATACCGAGCTCTATGTACTCATTCATTCTTTCATTAAGAACCTTGCTATCTCCCTTTTTAAAGTCGTTATAAATAGTCTCATAAGCTGAAATCATGTCATCACTCCCCTCAACCCCCTCCATTGATAATATTGGTGTATCAAAAATGTGACCGTTGACATACATGAATCCAAGGTTTCCGAACACGTTCTTGCCGTGAGTACCAATAGAAAGAATAGTCTTAGTATACTTCGTTGTAGAAACAAGCTTCATATAAAGTTCAAGAAGTTTTTTTGTAGATTCTGTGGCCTTCTTAAATTCATTGGCTATTTCTGGGGTTGTATACAGACCATCGAGGTTACTTCCAGTATTCTCAATCTTCGTCGTAAAGATCCCAGTAGGAGCCCCACCTTTGTACAAGAACTTCCCTTCACCGAACTTAGCGACTTTGTTTAAGTACGCTTGAGTTTCAACAGTAGCAGCCATGCGAAGAACAGACTTAGCGTAGTTCTCTACTGGCGCTGTATACTCACCCATCAGTGCTCTAAGCTCTTTAGGTATATCTTGTCTCTCTTTCAAGATATTCAAGTCCTTACCAACACCAGCAGACACATACGCCTCTGCTTGTTTCGGATCTAAATACTTTTCGATCTCAGCATCAACAAGTGACTCCAAGTAAGCTTCGTATTCTAAACCTTTTATGTTTGCTACTGGATCGTTTACTTGCTGTCTAGCACGTTCCTCCAATCGCGGTCTGAGGTAGTTCTTAGCAGTGGTAATCAACTCTTCTGTGACTTGACTTTTCCAGTTCTTTCTATCGAAGACCTTATAGGATCTATTCAAGTACTGACCAAGGTTGCTAATGATTTTATCGACACCAGGCCCTGTTGAAACCAAACCCTGGTTTACAAGCTCCACACTCAAGACATCGATTTGATTTCTCATAGAGATCACGAGCTCTTGAGCCTCTTCATTGAGGCGACTCAATCCTTCTCCACCACGCAAAGCGTCATCGAAGTCGTTTATAAACTGTCTCTTTGCTTCGTCTCCCTTTACTTTCTTTAAAAGTCTGTTGAACTCAGCGATGTTTTGCTCAACAATATTCATTTGTTTTGCTACCCTAGCCTCTTGCTTTTCCTTCATCTTGAAAACAGTCTTCGGGAGATGTTTTCTCGCAGTGAAGAATCTACGTCGTAAAGAGTCTGCCTTAGAGACAAGACCTTTCTCTCTGATGTAAACCCCTTCTTGCTCAAGCTGTTCCGCAACACTCGTTGGTGCTGGCTCAGCCTTAGCCTCTACAGTTGGTTCAACTCTATCGGATACTTGAGAGAATTCTTCTGGCAACAACCCCATTTTCTGCGGAGCAAACTCTCTATCTGCTGGAGTCAAATACCCCTCTTCACCTTTTTTGATGATGTCACCCTTCTCGTTTCTCATCTGTGGTCCGAAGTTGACCCATGAGTTTTGACCTCTTGTCTCCGAAGTCATAGCTCGACGAGCAAGCGGAGAGTACATACGAGAGTGTACATCCCAAGCATTTTCCTCACCAATCGGTCCGAAGCTGTTGCCTCTTTCGCCGTGTCCGAAGAAGTCGTGAACAGCTCTGAATACATCGTTCACCAACAACGTAACGCCATTCACATCCTTGAACCCAGAGTCTTTAAGCAATGGGTTTTCAGCACGCTGCTCAGGAGTAATACCAGCTGTTCCAAAATCTTTCTCTGTAGACAAGACAAACAAGTGGTTGTTGTCTCGAAGATCTGCAAGCATTTCAGCAGAAGACTTGTAAGGCTCTCCTTCACCTTCAAAAACTTCAACCTTCACGTCGCTATCGAGCAACGACTGGTACTGGTCAAGAGTTTCTTTTGAAAGAGCTTCGTAAGCAGCCCTGACTTCTGGATCATTAGGTGCGTTTTGCATAGCTTCGTATGCGTCTGCAATACGCTTCGCTTGATCCACATTCACTTCGAGGATTCTTTCGCCTGGAGTAACATCGATACCAGCCTTAGAAATATATTCGGAAGCTGTTTTCTTCACGATATCTACTGGCTGAGAAAATACTTTGCTTACATCTCCTTTGATTACCTGAGGGGTTGGTTCAACCTCACCTTTAATAAAGGCTGGTAACTCATTGTTTTTCAATGAAGTAGCAATCTCTTTAAATTGCTCTGGAGTGAACGACATAGGTGCTTCGCCAGTAGCCCCCGTCTTTACATTCTCTAAAGCATCAAGATCAAACAAAGACTCTTGACCAGCGAGCTTACCAAACTCCAAAGCAACAGCTCTGTTTTCTGTAGGAATTACAATGTTCAAGTCTATAGAAACCTGATCACTGTTTGGAAATTTGTAAATACCGACTTTAACCGCATCGGCATCACCAATCTTGTCTAGGTTCTGGTTTACGAACTCCAAAATCATCTCAGGAGATACATTCTCTTGAGTCGTGTTCATACTTATCACAGGTACGACGAGTCCCCCAGCAACATATTCAGAACCATCGAGGTTGAAGGTGGCTCCGTCTTCGGCTTCTTGGGTGATAGCCTTTACCGTTTCAACCTTTGACGCGGTATTCGCAACAACAGCTTCCGCGTCTATAGTTATTTCTGGTTCAACATCAGCGACTTGCTCAGATACTTGAGTTGTAGGCTCCTCGGCAACTGGCGTAGTTTCGCCAACTCTGGCAGAGATTTCTTGTTCTTTTCTTCGGACATATTCATCATGTTCTCTTTGGAATTCTTCATCTTGACTAAGTATTTCATTTACTCTTTGTTCTTGTTCTGGGGTCTGCATTGCGTCAAGCAATATTTGATAGGCTGCATCCTGAGCATCCTGACCTGTAAGCATAACAGGACTCTCTTGCTTTGGATCTCCAGGGCGTTGTAAGGAAACGGACAAGACGTTACCTTCAGCATCAAATTCTATGCCTCTGGTAGGTAAGTCTCTTTGAATGCCTAGCTCTTCACCCCTGTACATGATTGTGCCATCAGTGGTTACTTCTATACCAGATTCATCTTCACTAAGATTCACTTCTGAAATAGGCGTATCAAGCAGTTCTTGAGCGTTACCGATATCTATAATTTTATCATCGGTTTCTACAACGATTCTATCCCCGTATTCTACATCCCTCCTAAGCTCTCCTCTAGTTCCATCTTCCATAACAACAATCCTCCCCAACTGATCTGTAACAGTTGGAGATACTTTCTCTGCCACTTCTGTGGCTGGAGCAACTTCGTATCTATCAAGAATGGTTTCAATTTCACTCTTGATTTGATCGAATCTCTTTTTAGAGGTAGCACCTGGCTTACCCTCTACCTTCTGTAATTCCTTCTCTAGAGTAATAAGTCTAGCCCTGTCACCCCCCTGAATCTCTTCTGGGATAATGCTGTTGATTTCGATGTTGTTAACTCTTTCATCAAGAGCAGCTTCCAGTTCTGGGTCGTTACTTACTTCAATGTTGACTTGCTTAAACTCTTCGTCAGTAAGTCTACCAAGCATGTCTTGAAACTGTTCTCTTGACACCTCGCCTCCATTCAACTTGTAAGAAGGTTTAGGAGAGAGATTTTGAAGTGTCTCATTTAGAGAGTTTATCGCTCTCTGCTTTTTAGCTGCTTCAACATCTGCAACCCTTTCTTCAATGAATGTCTGACCAAGAGTAACTGGAGCTTGTGCCAAACCAGCAGTAGCTTCAAACAAGATTTCTTGAACATCCTGCTCTTGACCAGCGACAGCTCTAGCCAAAGCCTCACCTGTACCACCACTAACAGCCTCACCAGCAGTACCGATAGCTGTCTTGGCAGTCCCACTAAGAGTTTTTGCGGCCTTAAGAGATCTATTTAAGATGGCTCCAAAAGCGTAATCCGTGGTAGTTGTCGCCACACCCCTAAGAAGAGATCTTTTTCTAAGCTCTGCAAGCTTATCTTCATCTCTAAGTATCTCGCTTACATTCTCAAGATTAAATTCCTTATCACCAAGTTCTTCTTTCAAGAACTCTACGAAAGACATTGTCGTCTCTTGAATACCGCCAGCCGCGCTGAAGGCAAGAGGGAAAGATGCTAGGTACCCAGCCAAAGCTCCTGAAGGAACTGTAAGAGGTGCTAATGGGCCTCCAGTAGCGCCTACAGCAGCTCCAGCCCCAAGACCAGCTATGTTGGCTGCAAGAGCAGCTTTTGCTGACTCTTCGTTAGCCAGACCAGAAAAGCTTCTAACAAGTACAGACGGTAAAACAGTTGGGCTATCTGCAACTCCAGCAAGAAACCCCCAGAATCCGCCACCTTCTTTATCATAGACTTCTTGGAATCTAACCATCTCATCAGATGGACCGTACTCCATCGTGAATTCATCGCTTTTATTCACAGCCTGAACTAAATTCAGTATGCTTTCATCACTTACGTCTTGATTGACAATAAATGGTTGGAAGACATTTTCTGTTATCTCCCTCTCAGTTTTTCCTGATCCGAAAGCAAGGGCTAAATCATCAATAACGTCTCCCAGTGGGCCGAGGCTGTTTATCGCGTCACCAAAAAGACCCGTGAGGTATTGCCTTTCTTGGTTTACCTCTGGTATCTTTTCAAGCCTCTCACTGAGAATCTCTCTGTCAAGATCTCTAGCTGGTGGCGTGAATGTATCTCTCAACCCGAAGCCCTGACGAACAGCTTCACGTGGCTTCTCTTCAGTGGTTAATGGTGATACCGAATCTCCACTCGGTGCTTCGACCGCTGGAATCGTATCTGAGGTAGGCTCCATAGAAACCGCCTCCAAAGCTGAGTCCGAAACTTGCGGTTCGGTGCTTGGGCCTGAAAAAAAAAATTGCTTGTGAAAATCCTGAGCTCCTTTAGAATACAGTCCATCAGCACTAAGCTGCTTCCAAAGTCTGTTTTGGGCGTCTGGCTGAGAGAACTGCATGGTGAAGTCCTCATAAGATTTTGAGTACAACCCGTCGTTTCTAAGCTGTTCCCAAAGGTTATAATGGCTTTCGTTCATTTTCTTTTTTATTAAAGACTGTCGTAAACAGATCCTTGTTTAGGCTGACCACCAAATTTAACTAAGCGTAGAGCTTCTCCACTTCCGAGTTCTGTTGCTGTAAGGTTCGGGATGTCGTAAGCCTCTCTCATAGCTTGCAAAATCTTATTTATCTGAATCCTATTTGTTTCGGAATCAAGGTAGATGGCTGAAAGTCTTCTACCTTCTTTATCAGATGCCTTACTAACAATTACGCTTCCATCACTCAACCATGTAAGCTCATCAAGACTCAAATCCATAAGCGTCTCAGGACCGTATGGTTCAATAATCTTTTGAGGCTCATCATCGTCTGGGTATGATTCATAGTCTGGGTTAGGTATGCTCACTTTCTCATTTCTAAGCTGTCTCAATGGGTATGTATACCCACTAGACGGCATAGGTGTCGGACCTTCGACATCTATTCTACCCTGGTCTGTAAGCAAGACAAGACTTTTTGGTGTGTCTTTACTTGGTTCGAATGGAACAGCATCACCCAACTCACTTACATGTTCTGGCTTCTTACCCTCGCTAGTAACATAGCCACCCGTAACGGAGGTTGTGTCAACTTCTTCCTTTGGTTGCATGTCACGCCACCCCTGAAGTAGCTCTTGTACGTATTCATACTGATCTTGGGTCATAGAGTCAAAACCAGCTGAGCTTCTTGGGTGTCTAGCCATAAGAGCATCTCCTTCTGGCGATTCAACTGGAATAAACTCGCTTCCAAGCGAATTGGATCTCTCTTGTGCTCTTCTACGCGTAACCTCTGGGTTGTTAAGTACGTAGTTTACAAATGCAGACTCTGCCTTAGATTCTTCTTTAAAAGCTTTATCCCAATTTTCTTTTTCGACCTTAGCCAATCCAGCAAGTACTGGGATAGGACGCATGTCTGGCTTCGACAGTTCAGCTAGATCTTTAAAGTATTCTTGCTTGCTGTTGTACGTTTTAATTTCATTACCTTGGGAATCTTTGAGGATGTACTTGCCATCAGCAGTTTTTTCAAATCTTCCATTCCTCAAGACAGCAGCTTGACCGATAGTTAGATCGTAACTCTCCCTACCCGCCTTAGCATTATAGACGTCACCAACCCCAGTAATCTTTGTTGCAATCGCTTGGTTTGGATCTTCACCAACCTTCTTGAAAAGATCGTTGTCTAGTTCAAGCTGTTTGAAGTTAGCGATGGTCTCGTTATATACAGTCTCTGCTTCAGAAAGTTCTTTTGTCAAAGAAGCGATGTCTTTGTTGAAGCGAGCAATGTCGTCCAATCTAGAGAAGTCGTAAGCGTCAGTACCAAATCCGTTAATCTTGTTTTCAATCTCCAACGCATCTGCGGCAAACAGTGACTTTGTACCTTGATCTTCTGAAAAGTTTGCTTCTGGAATGATGGATCTGGCTTCTGCTTCACGTCTAGAGATCTCCATCTTAGCTTTCAACAAGCCAGTAGCCGCACCAGCAAGACTTTCTCCAGCGCCCTTGATAGTTTCCAAATAAGACTGGCCCGCAGCAGAAGTACCGCCACGAGCGCCCAAACCAGAATACACTGGAGTTTTACCGTTAGCCATTCTTTTCGAGTTTCTTAATCAATCCTCTAACGAATTTATGCAGAGGTGTCTTGCCTTCACCAGCAAGCTGTTCAAGTTTTCCAAGGTCTTCTGGTGATACCACACCTTCTCCTCCCGTCATCTCACCGATCTTTTGGCCGTCTTGCATGATGTCGATTGGATTGTCTTCGTGAGAGAACTCACCTGGGGTTTTGCCACGAACAACTCCACCATCTTTAAAAAACATGCCAAGCAATGCTGGATCGAGGCCTTGGAACCCCATAGCCTTAGTCACTTGTTTACCTTTATTTGGGCCATCTGCCCACATGATAGGAAGGCCAGTGTCTGGGTCAACCTGTCCCTGAACATTGCCAAACTCGTTGTAGGCGGCCATACCTATAGCCCCAGCACCCTGAAGTCCTGATTGGATCATCTGCTGTCTAGCAAGCCTCTGCAAATCTTCCGCCCCATATCTAGCTGCCTCTGCCTCCGCAGCCATACCTCTACCAAAAGCAAGGTCAGCTCTAGCATCCTCAAGTCTTTGTCTAGCGACACGCTGCTCAGCTTCACCAACCACCTGCAATCCGACAGCTCTTCTCTTTTGTTCTTCAGCGGCAATCTCAGCCAATCTATCTGCAGTGCTCTGAGCAACAGCCTGTGTTCCACCCAACAAAGCTCTAGCGCCTCCAGCTTGCAGAGCTTCCATCTGACCCGCCTCTTGACGCTGTGCTTGCTGTCGCAGGTAGTCTGACGCTGGATCTTGCATTACAAGCTGACGCAACTCGGAGTAGGACGGGCCCAACCCGTACTCTCTTCGGCCAGCCAATCCTCTTTCTCGGATCTCGGTGGCAACCTCCATTGCCTGTTGAGCACGAAGCTTTTCTGCTTCAGCTTGTTTTTTAGCACCTATGCTACCAGCAATGCCTTGAGCAAGTGCTGTGCCTCCTTTGATAAGTGCTGCTGCTGTTAGTGGATCCATTTTACAAATATAGTTATTGCTGGCCTAATGCGTGATTGGCCTTAGAGTTTACAAAGTTTGCGTTGATTGAATAGAGCTCTTCATTCGCGTATGGAGTCGGAGTGATAGAGCATTTGATCTTGCAGTAGTGCCCACGGATCTGATCACCTGTAATGCCACCCGTGTTGGCTACGAACAGCTTATCGTTCGGGTTGATGTTTGCTCCGCTTGAAACTGTGATTTTAGAGTTGGGTCTGTCCACAGAAGAAACTGTCGGGCTTCCTGTTATTTGAGCATAAGCTGTTCCTGCATTATTCTTGAAAATGCTATAGCCTACTGGGATGTGTATCCCTCTCAAGTTGTTTGTCATTATAATGACGTTACCATCAACAGAGTCTACAGTCCCGACAGGGATGTACTGATTGGTACTATTGCTACTAGTGTCTCCCGTTACGTTTGCATAAAAAGCATCTTCTTTCTCATCAAAGACAAGGTTGGCAGTAGTCTGACCAGTGCTAGATTCCAGCGTGGTAGTCCAAGCAGAATCCCCCTCAAGAGAAATGCTGTTATATTGCTTAACCATGCTTGGGTTGTAGTTTGATACTACTGTTACTTTTGACTCAGCGGCAAGCTCACCAAAAAAAGAGTTGGATAAATTACTACCGAACTGATGAATAAACACATCGGCAAAACCTGTTATTTCTTTATACTTGGCCGCAAAAAACTTATCTCCCAAAGAAGCGTATATATCTGGATAGAACGTGTACTGACCCTGCCAAAAACTTCTCTTATCATCCCAACCGAGAGTAGTCGAGTTTGAATCGCTATCAGCTATCAGTGTCACATAGTAGATGTCATCTTCTTGGTCATACCCAGAAACAATCTTTGCTCCAGAGTTTGAGCTCCAAATCGAGAAACGACTTTCTACAAAAGACTTTATGTCCGTGTCAGAAATTGGGTTGAGACCTTGAAGAGAAAGCCTAAATATCGCAGCTCTTCTTTTATCTACAGCATATCCGACACCGTCTCTAATCAATACAGACTCTGGGTTTTGAGTTCCAAAGTCACCACCAAATGGGGTGGCGTTGTTCAAAACACTTGTTGACAGCGATACCAATCCAGCTTGTGATCCAGTTTGGATAACGTCTTTGTTCACCTTGACTAGCGAACACTTGGTTTCCTGGAAGCAAATCAAATCATCCAAGAAGGATTCGATGTAAGAGCATCTACCCTTCTCAGAAGGAAGGTCAAAGAAGTTAGCTATCGAAGGAGTAAAAGAGGACAGCTTAAGAACTGCGGTGTCATCAGCATAGGCGTCACTATAAGTGATTCCATTATACCTAGTTACTTCAGCTGCGTCTCGGAACACAGAGTGAGCCCTGCCTCTATCCCATGCCTGCGAAGAAAATAGATCTGATACTGAGTTGTCTTCGACGTACTTTGGCTCGTACACCCATCCTTCTGGGTCTTCTGAATCGTTATCAAGCCACGACGATGTACCAGTATCATAGTCAGGAGTTTTCGCTGAGACTGGCC
>Ga0196899_1001758_pt1 | contig 10512 bp, 9 predicted proteins | sample VirMetDEL_Sep_01_FD_169095 | JGI IMG/M metagenome (GOLD analysis project Ga0196899, IMG submission 169095) | Aqueous microbial communities from the Delaware River and Bay under freshwater to marine salinity gradient to study organic matter... | ecosystem: Environmental > Aquatic > Marine >... | reverse complement strand
AACGTTATCAGTTTGATCAGGTGCATCCTGTCTTAAATTTATATTCATAATATTTCCTTTCGTAAAAGGTATATATAGGAGAATTTTATATTGTCAACTAGTTTTGAAAAATATTTATTTCGATTGGGTAGTATGTTTTTTCCTGTCTGTCCCATTTTAACAACTTATATTTGCCGTTAGTCATATCAGAAACTATTGAACATGTCACTCCAATAATTGCAGGATCACCTGATAATAATAAATAATCATCAGTTGTAAAACTTTTTAATTTATCTCTTATTTGAAAAATTAATGGACCAGGTGAAAAAATCATTTGAGCTTTTGCAGGAAGCATGACCTTAATTTCGCCATACTTTTGTGCACCCATTACATTATACTTGGGTTGACCTGTTTCTCTATCGACAGGAATGTCTTGTACTAAATATACTTTGCTCATTGACTTTTGTACTTTTATAAACTATATACACTTTTAGAAAGAAAAAGCAAATTATGAACTATAAATTTAAAACTAAGCCTTACGGCCATCAATTAGATGCATTAGAAGCATCATGGAATAAAGAAGTATTTGCCTATTTTATGGAAATGGGTACAGGAAAATCTAAAGTATTATTAGATAATGCAGCTATTTTATATGACAAAGGTGAGATAAATGCATTACTTTTGATAGCACCAAAAGGTGTTTATAAAAATTGGTATGACTCTGAAATACCTACACATTTACCAGATCACGTTGATAAAAAAATTGTACTTTGGAAAACATCTGACAAAAGTATTAAACAAACAAAATTATTAAACACATTATTTGAAACAGGGTCTGATCTTCGTATATTAATTATGAATGTTGAATCTTTTTCATCGGGTGATGGAGCTGATTTTGCATACAAATTTTTGTCTGCACATCCAAAATCAATGGTTGCGATAGATGAAGCAACTACAATTAAAACTCCAACAACTAATAGAACTAAAAAAATTATAGCACTACGTTCTATGTGTAAATATAGAAGAATACTTACAGGTTCACCTGTAACTAAATCACCCTTAGATTTATATTCTCAATGTCAATTTTTAGATCCGTGGTTATTAGGTTATGAATCATATACTGCATTTAAAGCAAGACATGCTGAAACTAAAAAAATATTAGTTAATGGAAGACATATAGAAATAGTTACAGGTTATAGACATTTACAAGAACTTTCAGATAAAGTTGTTTCATTTTCAAAAAGAATATTGAAAGAAGATTGTTTAGATTTGCCTGCAAAAACTTATGTCAAGCATTATGTTGAGCTTACAGATGAGCAAAAAAAATTATATAAACAAATGAAGAAAGAAGCAATAGCATTTTTAAATGGTAAAATGCAATCAACTGCAACGGTTATGACTCAATTTATGAGACTGCATCAAATTACTTGTGGACATTTTACTGCTGATGATGGCACCATACAAGATTTGCCTTCTTCTCGTTTATCCGAATTAATGAACATATTAGAAAATATAGAAGGTAAAACTATTATATGGTCACATTATACTCATGACGTTAGAAGAATAATAGAAGAAATTAAAAAAGTATATGGTGAAGATTCTGTTGTAGATTATTATGGTGCAACAGATACTGATGCTAGATCAAAAAATATTAAAAAATTTCAAACAAATGATAAGTGTAGATTTTTCGTAGGTACAACACATACCGGCGGATATGGTATTACACTTACCGCCGGTAGTAACATGATATATTTTTCTAATGGTTATGATTTAGAAAAACGTCAACAGTCTGAAGCTCGTATTGATCGTATAGGTCAAACAAGAAAGATGACTTATATTGATATAATGGCTCAAGATACTATTGATGAACGTATTGTTAAAGCTCTTCGTAAAAAAGTTAATATTGCAAATGCAATAATGAAAGAAGATTACAAAGAATGGATTTAATCAATCGTTATTTTTTTAGGTTTTTTAGATTCAGGTGGATTATACTCTAATTCAACATTGAGCATACCATCTTCTAATTTACCACCTTTACATTCAACATAATCTGCTAATTGAAATTGTCTCTTAAACGATCTCTTAGCAATACCTTGATGTACATAGTTAGATAAATCTTCTTTTGATTTACCTTCTATGATTAGTACGCCATCTTTTACTTCAACAGATACTTCATCTTTTTTGTATCCTGCTAAAGCAAGTTCAATAACATACTTACCTTCAGATGCTTTTCTTATGTTGTAGTGTGGGAAACCAGAATTGATTGATGTAAGATAGTTGAATCTATCAAACATATCTTCAAAACCGATTGCGTTATTTAGGAATGTACTTAGATTTGTCATATTAACCTCCATGTTAGACAGTTTATGTATAGGCCCTCCTAAAGCGACCTACTGTTAATATAATGTATTCTTTCTAAATTTCAAGTATTATAGTCCCCACTATAATAATCCCGGTAGCGAACTACCTAACCGCCCAAAAAATTAAAGTTTTAATACTAATGCAGTTATAACACCACCCATGCCTACTAGTAAAGCACCGGCACAACCTATTAGAATTCTTTCTATTCTCTCAATAGATGTTTCTAATTTTTCTATTTTTTGGTGTGTTTGTTTTTGCATAATACGACAAAGTTTTTCGTGAGATTCTATTTTTTGTAAGGCTAAACTTTTAGTTGATTTAGGCATATTAATATCCAGTTCTTCCCTTTCCGCTTGTATTTGAAAATCTATCTGCAGCTCCCTTACTTCCTATGTCTCCACCCGTATTATCGAATCTAGGTCCCGGATCTCTGTCTCCACCACCACTAGTGTAAGTTTGAAATTTTCTTTTGGCAGCTGCTGCGTCTTCTAAAGCTTTTTGTTTTGCAGCTTTTTTCTCTCTCATTTTTTCAAAAAATTCTTTTCCTGTTCTACTAGATGCAAATAGATCTGTTACTTTACCTGTTTGAAGAAATCTATTTCTTGCTCTATCAAATCTATTTAATCCAGTTCTTGGATTATAAAAATCATTCATCATACTAACTGGAACATTAACTCCACCTATACTATAAATACCATCTCTAATAGTACCACCAGGAGTATATCTTTCATAAGGTTGACCAGTTCTTCCTTGAGCGATACTTCTAAGTATATTAATAGGTGAAGGAAGACTACTTAGGAAATCCATTATACCATTTGATTTTTTAGGCTCTGTAAATGTTTGACCTAAAACTTTATTTTGATCTGTTATAGTTCTAGGAGTCGTATATCCCATGTCTCCAACCCCTGAATATGGTAGTTGATTATAATAAAGAGATTCATAATCATCTTGTGGTGCGTTTATAAAATCTGGTTGAGTACTATAAAGAGATGCATAATCATCTTGTGGTGCGTTTATAAAATCTGGTTGAGGTTTATAAAAATCTTCATATCCTGGATAAAGTGCATTTTGATATCTAAATGCCAATGGATTTAATCGTGCAATACCTTGCGGACTACTAAACTGTTGATCTAATAATAGGTTTGCTTGTTCAGGTGTTAAAAAATCACTTATTGCCATTATGCTAATCCTCTTTGTCTAAGACGTATTTGTTTCTCCTCTTCAGATAATAAAGCATTCTCTGTGGCAGTCAACCCCTGATTCATGACGCCTGGAGCCTGAACCGCTGCTGTTTGTATTACTTGTTGATCAGGCATTGGTGTAGGTGGTAATGCAGCTCCACCTGCTGGATCTGTATCAGGTAAAAAATCTTCTAAATTTAATTCAAAATCTTGATATAAATTTTGATTTTTTAATATTTTTTCTAATGCTTTTAATGTTCCTTGAGCACCTAAATAAGGATTTGGTTGACCCCCTTCTCTAGCTATATCTTCAAATCTTTCTAGAATTTTTTCTGAAGGAAAGAAAGGATCAAATTCACCAGATAATAATTCATCTAATGTAGATACTGGAATACCTCTTTTTTCAAATATCTCTTCTAACTGTTTTCTATTGACACCTAATGTCATAGCATTTCGTAAATGATTTAACATTTTTTTTCTTACATTAAATAAAGTTTTGTTGGCTACGAAATATCTTTCGATAACATCTTTAGGTGTTTTAGGTTCTCCAGATAACACACCAAACTTACCACCTGTAAATAATTTAGTTGCATCAGATTCACCAGTTCTCAAATCATATAAATAAAATCCTAGAGCTTTTTTAGGATCAACTTTTTCTAATCTAAATCCAAAGATACCGGCTAATTCATAAGGCACCTCATATATTGTAGGTCCTTTGCCAGGTTCACCTTTTATTGCTTTGATGGTTCTTTCAAAAGGAGCTGTAGTAGGTTTTAATGTTTTAATTAAATGTTGCATTGTAATTTCAATTCGTTCTTCTAAAGGAGTATTTTCATTATAAAGTTCTTGACCTTCTCTAGTTCTACCTCCTCTAAGCATAATATCAGCTAATGCTTCTGTAAAAATAGATTCAGATATAAAAGGTGATGCAGTTTCTCCCGCAGCTTTTGCTATACCTTCTATAAAACCTTTTAATAATATTTCTTCGTCTTCTATACCTTGTTGAATATTTGTTAATAAAGACTGAAAAGGTCTAGTTAAAGTATCATAAACATTATTTTTAGACCAATCAGTATAATATATCTCATCTGTTTCAGGATCTCTTGTAAATATAAGTTGTGAATTCTTTGACCATGGTGCAACAAAATCTCTTGCAGCATCTGCCTCTTCATTACTAACACCAAAAATAGCTTGTGATCCTTTAACTAATCCATATGGAATTACTGCTGTAGCTGTTGTCATACCAATTAATCTTTTAAATCCCTCACTTTTCATAGGATTAGTACTGGTAATTATATTTATTTTACCTGTAACTGGATCTTTAATATCTTTTAAAATTTGTTTAGCATTTCCTGCACCTGTTCTAAATACTTCTGAAGCCCATGACATAAAATTTCCCAACGGTGACATACGAGCTGCTCTTACAAATTCACCTACCTTTGCATAATTAGGAATTGTATTTTGTACAATTGTTGCAACTTCTTCTTCTAATTCTTTAATTGATTTTTTAATTCCTGCTTTTGCATATTTTTCTCCACGAGTAATCATCTGTACTTCAAAGTTTACTATTTTCCAAATATCATCTTCTGCAACATATAAGTCTTGCATGAATTGACCTGCTTTTTTAATACCTCTAGATGCTTTTTTACCTAAAGTATTAATCATTGGTTTTAAAATACTATCTGTTGCAAAATTACCTTCACCAAATCTAACATCTTTCATTAAATTTCTAAGATCTCCTAATCTTACGTTAGTATTTACAATACCTAATTCTAAGTATCTTCTATATTTTTCTTGTGATATAGGTGCTCTTGGTCCACCAACTTGAACTGTACCAAAAGCATTTTTCATTGCTTTTGCAAATGTGCTAGGTTTTGTAAAAATAACTCCTGTTCCAACAGAAAATGCACCAGAACTCAAAAAGTTTCTAATGTGTGTCGGTATAGATAAAATTGTTTTAGCATATTGTGCTGCTGCTTTAGGTGTTAGTAATAAATTTCTCCACATCCAAGAAAACGTTTTACCCAGTGGTCCACCGGTATCTCCTCGCATAAAATCTTGTATCTTAGATACGTTAGTAAAAGCTTCTGCAATTTCTCTTGTAGTATATGTATTACTAAGTCGATTAACTAATACACCTTCTTTAAAATATTCTTTTACATAGTCATCCATTTTTACAATATCAACATTTTGTCCAAATGCTCTTTTTGCAGATAAAGGACTATCATGAAAAAATCCTCTTGCACCAAATGGTGTATCAGATTTAACCGCATTTTTTGCAATTTGATCTGCATCTAATATTTCATCAAACAATTGATTCTTTCTTGCAATAGTGGATAATCGACTCATACCTTCAAATATAGAATGTCTTACATCATTAATTTCACCAAATAATTCCCTAAATATTTTAGAACCTCTACCAATAACTATTAAATCTTTTTTACCACCAGGTAAATTTTTTTCCAATGTTTGTGCAAATGTTTTTAAAGAATATGCATCATCTGCAGATTTAGATAAATTTTGATATGCAAAAGTAGGAAGCGTATCTTTAGATGGATCCATTTTTCTAACTTGTTTAATAATATCATTGACCATACCTTCTGCTTCAAGATCTGTAATTGGATTATTATTTTTTGCTGCATATCTTTTAAACAATTCTTTTGCATTTTCTATAGCAACTCTAGTTGGTTTATATTTAGAAAAGAATCCTGATTCTGCATTTTCAAATATTTCAAATGTATTACCAATATAGTTTTTAACTCTATTACCCATGATCTTTCTCAAATCTTTGGTAACTCCAACCGGTAAATCAACTTTACCCCCAGGACCTGCTGCAGTAATTTCTAATAAATTATTAAACTCTTTTCTTGTTTTATCTAATATATCTAAAATTTTATTACCTGTAATTGCTCCCTGTTCTTTACCCATTCTTTTTATTACAGTTTGTAAAACATTTTTTTTTAAATTTTCATTTAAAGGTTTAGTTAAATCCCCATCAAATAAAGTATCATCTAATAATTTTAAAAAGTTTTTTCGTTCTTCTACACTAGATGCATTAAAAAATTTTCTAAACTCAGGAAATACTTTATCAACTTCTTGATCAATACGTGCAACCATTTCTTGTGAAAAATTAGTATCCCTCATTTCAAATTGTTTTTGCTGTTGTTTAGCTAATGCTATTTCTTGAGGTTTAGTTCCTCTAAATCTAAATGCTGAAGCTAGTTTGTCTAAAGCTTTTTCAATCATTGAATTGCTGTAAGCTAATTCTTTACCTCTTGTTGCTAATGCTTTAATTGCTTGACCACCTCCATACACAAAAGGTGCAAGCAATGCAGACTCTGTTCCAAATTTTAATCTATTTAATAATTTTCTTCCTGCATCTTCTGATGGATCGGATTCCACTTCCCTATCAAGTTCTGTAGGACCTGATTCAAATACATCTCCAAAGGTTCCAATCTTTTCATTGTCAACAACTAATGTTTCCCCTGCAGCACCACCTAAAGCAATAACTGCATATCTTTTAGCACCAGTTAATCTGTTATATTCATCGGCTTTATCTAAACCTTTTTTAATATTTTTATTTTTAGGACTTACTAATTTATTAGCTCGTTTAGCATTTAATAATTTATTAGCTATTTTTTCTACAGCTTTTGTAGTTAATTTAGCTCCTAATGTTCCAAAAGTTGCTATTTGTCCTAATGCTTCTGTTATTTTTCCAACAGCTCTTTCCTGAGCTACTTCTTCAAAAGGATTTATTTTATCAAAAAATCTTTCTACTTCTGCTGCGTAACTAATGTCTTTTTCTGAAATGTCGGGTATACCCAATATTTTACCACCACCTAAATCAAATAATTCTGCAGTAACAGATGCAAATCCTTCAGGTATTTTTATAGCAGACGATAATACAGCCGCAGCAAATGCTGTAGATCCAGAGACTTCATTGTCATCTTCTATTCTTTTAAATAACTTACTTTCTTTTTCTTGATTTAAAGATTTATCTAAATCTAATTTATTTAGTTCTTTTTCTTTTTCCTTATCTTCTTCCTCTACTTTACGAGGTTTGAATCTAGGATCATCTAGGCTAATAGTAGCCATATACTACCTCTCCTGAGCTTCGTATGTTAATGGACTTAGTCTATATGTATCACCTTGATTATCAAAAATTAAAAAGTCAGATGTACCTGGATCATATATTATATTTCCTGGTTCACCGGTTGGTGGGACACGAACTACATTTCCTTTGGTGTCATAAGTGTAGTCTACATAACCTTTGAATTGAGATTGAATTTCTGGAGTAGCATTAACTCTAAATCTAATAATATTATTAGCAGCTAGTTCAGGATTTTTAGCTATTGCAATATTATCACTTTCCATAAATACTTGAGTTAAATCCGATACTCTTGTTTCTGGAGAAGGTATAACTCCTTTTTTAGCTGAATCTGCTTCTGGATTGTCAATTAAAAATTGAAGTTCATTTATTTTATTTTTACCTTCTTGTATTTCAACAGCTATTTTATTTTGTCTATCTAAATCTCCTTCAGCAGCTACAAAATCTCTTTGTAATTGAGCTTGTTTTGCTTCTTCATCTAATTTTTGTCTTTGTAAATCTGCACCAATATCTGCTTCAACACCAGCAAGTGCTACTTCTCTTTGAACATCTTTTCTAGCTTGTGCTGCTTTAAAATAATCTGCTGTTGGTTCTTCAAATGCTTTAGCTAAATTAGCGGCTACACTGCCACCACCTGTTTGTGACATTCCTCTTAGTCCACCTTGAATTAATAATTGTGCTACAGGATCAAATGCAGGTTCTTCATATTTTTTTAATGCCTCTGCTATTCTTTCAGATGGTGTAGGTGTTTGACCTCCTACTCCATTTGGATCAGAAAGAGAATGCATTTCTCTGTCGACAATACCAGTCATTATACCACCGCCGACTTCGCCGCCTCTTCTAAACATCGGTCTTTTAAATACGTTACTCATTAGTCTCCTAGTTTACTAAACCCTTTATATAGTCCTGCTAATGTTGCACCTGTACTTAGTGCAGTTTGTAATGGACTAGGTGTAGGTTGTACTGTTTGTTGAATTTGTCCAGGGTACCCTGAGATTAGACCCATGATGCCTGCACCCAGAGTCTGTGCAGCTTGAATAGGTTGTTGTACTTGAGCTTGTGCTAATTGTTGTTGAGCACTTAGACCTGCTTGTGTTTGAGCTTGTTGTAATCCACCTAATGTAGTTAAACCTGCAATCTGTGAACTAGCTAATCCAGGAGCTAGTTGAGCTAAATTTAATTGATTTGTTAAAGCTTGTTGAGCTAATCCTTGAGCTTGACCAAATCCTTGTTGTAATAATTGAGCTTGTAATGCAGCTCTGTTTCTATCTGATGTTGCTTGATACTCTGCTCTTTGAACACCTTCTCTACCACCACCATAAGCTCCTGCACTAATTGCTTGTTGAGCTAATGCTGGTAAACCTTTTTGTGCTTGAATATCATATTCTTGTAATGTTGAACTTATAACATCTTGTTGATATGGAGACATAAACTGCTGATATGCAGTTGGTCCTGCTAATCCTGCAGCAGTTTGTAGATAAGGTTGGTATGCACCTAATCCACCTGCTTGTGAAATTGCTTGTTGTTGTAATGGAGAAAGTCCAGCAACAAATTGTGGACCCATTGTTTGAGCTAAATCAGCTTCTTTAAATCCACCTACCGCTTGTTGTAATTCTGTTAAATAAGGTTTTGCTGCCGCTTCTATAAACTCAGGTGGTTGTGTTATTTGTGTAATAGTTTCAGCCATTAAACTCGTCCTCCCTTTTCAAGTTTTTTCATCATATCGTACATACGTTGAGCGCCTTTATTAACGTCACCGTCACCCATTCCTCTTACAGCATCAGCTGTAAATACAAATTCATTGTTTGATAACATTGCCGGTATGTCATCTGCCTTTTCTTTTACACCAACTGGAGGAATAAATCCACCACTATCTCTAAGGTCTAATTCTGTTACTCCTGCAGGGTTTTGATTCAATGGTAGGTCCATGATCCCTGATGCCCGCATCGCGTTGTCTTCTGGATTGCCAAATGCATAACCCATTCTACCACCATATGCTGCTAGATTTCTTTGATCTCTAATTTTTTTTAACTGCATTTGTCTCTCATATTCCCTACGCAATTCTTCCATACTCATCGCTTGATCAACTTGTTGCTTATCTTTTAAAAACTGTTCGAATGTATATTTGGTTCCATTTCCATAACCAATTCGGCCTCCATTAGCATAACCTCCGGCACCCATTGTATATTCAGCTAAATCATTTTCTACAAGACCAGGTATTTGATCTTCTGGATATCTTAGGTTTCTATAAGCTTGTGTTAGTTTTGCTCTAAGTGCTTCTACGTTTCTTTCACCACCTATTGTAGCTTCTTCTTCGTCACCGCCATAACCAGCTAATGCACCACCTAATACAGTTCCAGCAGCACCTACTTTTAATACATTACCAAGTAGAGCATCTTTACCTGATTTTAAACCCATAATACCACCTAAGTTAGGTAATATATTACCAAATGCAAAACCACCTGTATTTTTTAAAAATGGTAATGATTTTCCAAAAAATGTTCCTCCACCTAATCCATAAGCACCAGCTGCAAGTAGAGCTGCTTTACCTAAATCAGATCCTGCTATTTTTTTAACAGCGCCCGTAACACCTTTTACAGCTTTTTTAACCAGGCTTCCTAGGCCATACATTTGTCTTGGTTGTTGCATACGTGATATTGTCATATATTATATTGTTAAACTAGTTTAAAGCAGGCGTAGAAATCCTGTAATCTATTACTTTATTTGATTTTTTTATCAACGTCAACACGTTTCATACCTGTCAACATATCATAAAATCGACCACAATATTGATGGTCACCTACATGAGTAATATAGTCCATAGCATAGATATATACTTTACCACCTAAATCGGTCCATCTTTGACAGAATCCAAAGTCCTCA
>Ga0196899_1001749_pt1 | contig 10551 bp, 21 predicted proteins | sample VirMetDEL_Sep_01_FD_169095 | JGI IMG/M metagenome (GOLD analysis project Ga0196899, IMG submission 169095) | Aqueous microbial communities from the Delaware River and Bay under freshwater to marine salinity gradient to study organic matter... | ecosystem: Environmental > Aquatic > Marine >... | reverse complement strand
GAGGAAACAATGAGCTTAGTAAATCAGATGATCAATGAAGTTGACGTTATCGGATACGGTTCCAGTTCTGCCAATCCCTGCGGAAACGAGAAAGTTGTGATTGCTTACAACGGGCAGGACTACCAAGAGGTAGCAGACCATAAATGGGCAATGATTATCTATAGTTCACCAAGTGAATTCAAAGTCACAGGAATTACAGAAGAACTAGCCCGAACATTATTAGATTAAAGAGGAACAAATGAAAATCATCATCGAACAAAAACAGGTCTACGGAAAGACCTTGTACTATCCAATCTGTGAAACTGCACAGATCTTTTCAGATCTAACCAGGACAAAAACCTTAGACCGTTTCCAGCTACAGAAGATCCAAGGTCTTGGCTATTCCATCGAACTGAAACAACCGGAGGTATCATGGCAGTAGATCTAACAAAAGAACCGAAGATTTATCTTTCCTTGGAACAGAGGAAACCAATCAGGGAAACCATGGAGAAAGCTTTGTCTTCATTAAATACTGATGATGCCTGGGCATATGCTAGTCAATGTTTCGCCAGGGAATACCAGTACTACAAGAAAGCTCAGAGACTTGAGCGAACCTTGTTTGATTTTACTACTGACGATCAAATCATTTAAGAGGAACAAATGGGTAAACAACTAATCAAATTACTAGCAGAAACTGGAAATACAAAACTGGACAAGACCAGGACTGATCAAATCTTGATTACCGGATTATCCCTTGCCCCTGCCATGGAATCGGGAACTGAGCTTTGTCCTAGTCGATCAGAGGGTTGTACTTCGGTCTGCTTGTTTGACCAGGGAAGAGGAAAGTTTTCTAACGTGAGACAGGCGAGGATCAAGAAAGCTCAATTGTTTTTAGAGAACAGAAGATTATTTCTAAGCACTCTTGAATCAGAGCTTGATGCCATCGAAAGGAAAGCAAAGAAACAAGGGAAAACTCCTTTTGTTCGTTTAAACGTTCTTTCGGATGTTGCCTGGGAACTAGTAGCACCTAGTCTATTTAAACGAAAGATCAGGTTTTACGATTACACAAAACGGTTTGACCGAATGGACCGATATCTGACGGGAAAGTTCCCTTGGAACTACGATTTGATCTTTTCAAGATCAGAGGAAAACGAAAGCTTCTGTTTAGATGTTTTGTCTTCTGGTGGAGTAGTCAACGTAGTCTGGAGAACGAGAGAAAGTATTCCTGATACTTGGTTTGGTTATCATGTCATTAAAGAACAAGATGATACTGATGTCTGGTGGCTAGGAAAAGTCTCACAAGTTGGCGGAGCATTCGCCAAGGGATCTGCAAAACTAGATCAAACTGGGTTTGTACTGTGAGAGTCGTAACCGTTTCCTGGAAACAAGGAAAATTTATCGTAACTGATCAAGGGATCGTGATTTGGTCCGGACCTCCTGAGCTATGGCATTTTCTGCAAAGTGCTATTCATGGCGCTGGAATTCGTTTTACTGATCAAACTGCAATGCAGCAATATCTCCGAAACTTTCCAAACTAACTAACTGAACCCTCTCCGGAGGGTTTTTTTCACTTGAGGTACTATGAAAGAGATACAAGCTACAGAAAAACTTGTTCAAAAATTAGAACGAAATTGCAACCGAACAGTATCAACCAAAGTTGACTATTATCATTTAGTTTCTGGAACAATTCCACACCAGGACTTGTTTTTCAGTCACTACGTTGATCCAGATCAAGATGGTTGGGGAACTATTGAAAGTTGCGAAGATGGGATCAATTGGCTAACAGGTCCAAACGTTCTTTGGCCCTCAACATACGAGGAACTATGAAAGAAATACAACTAATCACGAAGTACATTGACGAGAATTGGCACTACGAAGACTATGAAGTTTCTCCTGGCAGATCTGCTTCTGAGCTTTTGGCTTTGTGGGGAACTAAAGATTTCAGTTATGGGTTTTACAAACAGAATGAAGAGGAATGGGTGATCCATGACGATACTACGAGAGAAGTAGTCAAAGTGATTGGAGAAGAAGTAGTTCATCTTTATTTTGCTTGATCTAATAATACCTGGGCAAGTTCTCCGGAGCTTGTCCTTTTTTTTGTGCTTTGTTCCTGGTATCTCCAGAAACTATCATCCTTGACCTCTCATATCTCTCACCATGCCCTTTTTCTGTTTCAATGCTAGTCCAGTATACCTTCGAAAAATATCCTGACATCAACAGATCTGAATACAATTGTAATTTTACTTGCTTTTCGTGGCTTTGAAACCAATTTGACCAGTTCGATCTTGTATTCCGTTTGCATTCGGTTTGATTCTGATCCGCTCAGGACCGCAAAAATTCTCACTTCCGCTCAGGACCGCAAAAATTATGGCTAAAAAACCTTTGATTGCTTCAACCGACTGTCTGCAGACCATGACCGATGAGGATTTCTTCGGAGACAAAAGTCCTGGGGAATGGTTACGTGGAATCAGAACAGAACTCGGATTCACTCAGCAGGAACTGTCAGATATACTCGGTTATACAAATGTCGAAATCAGTAAGTTTGAATCTGGAAACAGACAATTCTCACAAGTGTTTAAAGTGGCTATGCTCCTGATGAAGATCATGTACGATTCGGAAGAACTGGAAAAACGGATCTTCGTTTCTCCACCACGGATGCACGATGCTTTGATCCAGGAAGCTACGGCTGATCGACCAAATGTGAGACTTTGATTTTTTTTGATCAAAAGTGATTGACAGAACTCCGGTTTCCATGGTATCTTCCAGATCAGACGGTAACCCAAAAGAACAGTACTTCGTTAATACAGTACTATTAATATGTATGGAACCGGAAAAACCTCGTTAAATTCCCTTATTGGCACCAAGTGTCACCGTGACAGTTAGCGAGTAGTGCCATTAAGAACATTTAAAACCTCTCGTAGACCGTTTCTCGACCATTACCATGGTCTCTTCAATCATTCCTGACTCCAGTAACTGCTCCAGAATCTGAATTCTATATGCTTTCGGGATATGGTGACAGCTTCTGTTTAGTTCTCGGTTACTGATTCCATCCGGTTTCTCGGAAATCTTCTGATAGATCTTGTTGATCCGTTGCTCGTGCTTCGTTTCTCCCATTTCACCGGATGCTCGTTGACTTGCGTTTCGACACAGATAGTTCGTTAGTTCCACGGACCACTGCATGTGCTCTTCGGTGACATTCGGTAACTGATACTGATACCCACTGATAGCGACCAGGAGTGCAGCTTTCCGACACATATCGTTTGCTCGTTTCCACAAGTCTCTAGCCTTGTTTACCGGATTCTGTGATTCTTCCTTCCAGTGCTTCTGTGCTTCCCGTAGTACCTCATTGGCTGCTTCTGTAGCCGTAATGACTTGAGGCATGGGTATCGTTGCATCTTCTCCCATCGAAACTCTCGGTAGAGAATACAGTCTCTTTAATTGCTGGACCATCGATTGATTCAAAACAGGTTCTTGTACGTTCTGCTCCTCCGGTGATTCCTCTCGGTTTTCAAAGATCCAGAATCGATTCAGAAATCCATTTGATATCAGATCCCCGTTCATCAGTGGCCAGAATTGTTCTGGAGTACTCGTTCCATAGATCGTTACGTGTGGCTGATGAATCACCTTTCGTCCTCCATCGGTCTTTGTCCAACCGGATCTGTACGTTCCGTCAGAAAGACCATAGAGTTTCATCAGAAGTTCCAGAATGCCAACGAGATACGGAGAACTACTACTCAACTGAGTGCGTTTCAGAAACTTGCCGAATTCATCTAACAGAAACAGTAATTGTGGCTGATTCGATAACTGATCGACTACTCCGGCATCACTACTGATTTCATCTCCAGCAATCACTGAATCTGCTCCAGCAGCAACGAGATATCTATCGATCATTCTCCGACCATGTTCCTTTCCGGCAGCAGTCGGTGCTACAGACAAACAATAGATATTTGCTCTCATTCCGGACTGTGACTTGATTCGTTGTCCGACTAAAGAACTGATGATCACCGAAGCTGCAGAGATCGATAACAACTTCTGTCGTTTGTAGCCACTGTCACAGATCATTTCAGCCAGTTCTCCTAAGAATCCTGGAGGATAGTCCAGTTCTGGAATCGGTTCTGCCACTTCTGCTGGAAAACTTTCCTCTTCTATTTCTGGTCTCTGAATTCCCTGTCTCTTTAAGAATTCGATTGCTCTTTGATCTCGGAGATCGTTACTCGACATCGTGCCTTCCCTTTGTCCATTGGTTTACGAATGACTTCCAGTTCATCGATCTGACTATCGTTGACAAACAGATGTCCCTCCAGAACATCTAAGATCGCTTTGACTCGGTTATCGATATCAAACGACCTACGATCACCAGGAATCAGTTCTATGTGGATTCTGAGACGTTCTGTGGGGAAGGACGGGAGATTGAGATAAACCGCTTTCATCTCGATGAGAACTCGTTCCATTGAGTCCTTAAACTCCCGTCCTTTTTTTGACAGATAAACCGATCTACTACGGAAAGAACTCCGGTAGTAGGTGTTTACCGAGGGAGGAAAAGGTAGTTCAAAACTCAGGTTCATCGTCATCAGTATCCATCACCGGAACCTGTGACAGTTTCTCCTTGTACTTGAGTACTTCGATGTATCCGTTCTGGTTCAATCCGAGTTCGACTGCTACGGTTCTGTTCAATAGATCATCGGTATTACTGAACGATCCTTCCAGACCACTACAACGGGCTAGTCTTCCCAGTTTCTTCTGAGCACTCTGACGAGTGGTTTCACTAGCATGACCGATGTTGAAATTGTCCCAGACATGTCCATGATCGTTTGCTAACTTCATGTTCAGCATCCAGCCACCAGACTTCGTTGGTTTGCTACCGATGTATTGGATCTCGACCATATGCTCTCCTGGGGGCAACGGAGAGGTCTGAATCATTTCTTTCGGGTATTCGATTTCAATTGAAAATCCTAAGTCCATAGATTTCTCCTAATAACCTTTTTTTGAAAACCTTATGAATTCGTTGTCCTCAATGGAATGTTGAGGCACGTTTGCAACTATAAGCCAATGATCCGATATTTTAGCAGGACTGAACAAGTTTCTCCGAGAGATCGTGTACCAGAGAGTCCCGTCATCACATAAAGCAAAGACTGATAACTCCTCGTCACTACCACTCTGGTGGTTCGTACTGATCTGTACGATCTTTCTCATTGGTCTCCTAGAAATGGCTGAACACTTTGGTCCAGAAGTTAATGGAATTGATAATTGCTGGAGTCAGTAGCAGGAAAGCTAGTGAAGCCAACGTGAGGAAAACAGAAAATCGAAGTGTTGCATCCATTGCTACTCCATGTGTGGGAGACAGGGACATCGTAGAGGTGAACTCGTATTGATTAACCAGTAATGAATTCGGACCATTTGTTTAGGGAGGAAGGCCCACTGGCTATACCCTGTCTGATTGTTGGTTTTAGATTCAGTTGTTTTCGTCTATCCAAGCCATAAGATCCTTGTAGTGATATCGAATTGTACGAGATCCTATGCGTGTGAATTTTGGTCCTTTTTTTAGATAACGCCATTGGTGTAGAGTAGTTGCTTGGATACCAAGATACTTTGCAGCTTCTGACGTAGTTAAAAACTCTACCTCTCTTAATAAAAGTGTTTTCATAGCGAACCCTCTTCATTAAATTAGTCTGCTAAGTTTCTGGATTGATCCCACTCGTTAAAAGCGATGACGTATCTTTCTGCTGCTTCGACTAGATCAGCCGGAACCGAGTCCCTTCTGTCTTCCTGCACTAATCGCAGATACACCTGCCACGTCATCACGCTATAAAGATTCTGAATCTCTTGTAGAGAGACTCCGACTTTTCTTTCCATAATCATGTCTTCCAAATATCCTTCGATCATCGTTTCACTCCGGTTCTCGGCATCGGAGGACCAGCACTGATTGGCATACTGGCATTCCCATCGTCATCCATGTCTCCAGCTAGACCCAGAATGCTCTGGTAACAGTACCTCCGTGCATACGTGATTGCTGAACCGTCTCCCTGTGGATCATCCTTGTGTGTCGGTAACGAATATTCTGATACGATCCATTGACCTGATGAATGAGACAGTCTGGAGACCAGTTTGCTACTGGTTGGATGCTGCTGAAGAGACAGTCCATGTTTAGCGAGTACCGGAGTTGCTGCTTTCAACAAAGCAGACAGAGAAGTAAAACTGTTTCTAAAATGGGGATTCGTTCCGTCTTTTTCGACCAGAGCACTCATCTCTTCTTTGACCTTGGCTAGTGCCTTGTCCAGTTCCTGAGTCTCCAGTGAAGTAGATAAGTCTTCTGTAATCTTTAAAATGTTTTCACTCATATCTTTCCTTTAGTAATCGGTGACAGAAAAGGAGGACGGAATTCGCTAGACGATAGTTTTTCAAATGAATCTGTGACTGAGCAATCTGGAAGGCTTCCAGTAGTTCTTCATCGTCCCAATCTACTTCCATCTTCTCCGGTATTAACGAGAGATCAGAGGCTTTGAGTGTCTCCATGACCATTTCCTCCATATAACTCGGTCCTTTCATCAGTGATTTTGCTTTGTCTAAACTGATCATTACTGCTCCATCGTAATGGGTGAGTGACAGAAACCGACTGATAGCTTCGTAATCTTTCCTCCTTTCTTTAAATAGTTTTGAATTTGATCCTTAAAATCCGATGACTCTACAGAAGAGTCTGTCGGTTCCAGATCGATGAAATGTCTTTTCTGTAAACGTGTCCAAGGACTGCTGAAGAAGTCGTTGCTCTCCGGTTCAAAGATGATGTCGGATTCCGGTGCATTGAACTTTTGTCGGTTCATTTTGATCTGCTGAAGATCCTTGGAACATCGATCACAAATCTTCGCCTTGGAATTTTTTGATAGAACCCGTTGTTTACATCGGCTACATGGCCTATTCGGATTCTGTTTGTATCGTTCTCGGTCCCGAAAGTTTCTGACTAATTGTTTGCACTGATGGCTACAATAGATCTGGTTGGAGTTCTTCTGAATGAATAGCTTGGAACAAGTTGATACTGCACAATGGACCTTTTTTCTGTTCAACCACTTTTCGTTCTCCACTACTCTTTCGTTCCCTCTCTGACAGATCGTGCTACAGAAGCGTTTGTTTGGATGAACATCCTTGAATTTGCGGTTACAATGCCGGTAAGCACAAACCTTCTCTGGTCTTTCCTTCAGTCTTGCTGCACGATCTTCTCGTTTCTTCTTTAGAAACTTTTGATAGAACTTCTTACTTCCGATTTTCTGACATTCTTTGGAACAGTAGACATTGATATTCGTTTTCGGTTGGAAGGTGCTATTGCAGGTTGCACAGTTACTAGGTTTTAGCCTTGTATGTCTCCGTACATACATTTCATAAGTACAAGGATCTCCACAGTACTTCTGGTTATTGACTTTTATTGACATCTCCTTCTGGCATAGTTTGCACTGCTTCATGACAACTCCATTACGTCCTCATGGTAACCCTGGCTATAGATCTCTCCAGAGAGATACTGTTTGTAGAGTTCGACTGCCTGATTGATCTTGAATTCTGCGTTGTGCATCAGTTCATCGGATAGTTTGTAAAGAGCCACGTTGTACGGTGCTGTGTTTTCAACTACTAAAAATAAAAACTCCGGATAGTGACCGGAAACAGATTGATAGGCTCTTCGATACCAGTTGGCTTGAATGTCGTATTGATACCGTGTGACTGCTTTCTTGAATCCGTAAGGTGAGGCATCCTGAGCACTCTTCAGATCCACTACGAGGTGCTGTCCCTCGTCACTGTAATCAAGTCTCGCTTTTGCTCGGATACCGTTTTCTTCCCAAGTGATCACCTGTTCTACTTCTGCATTCGGAATAATTCTCCAGAACTCAGGATGTCTGAAAACTGACTCGGTCATCAGAACTACGTCTTCGTAATCTTCCTTCTTGAGTACCGTTCTTTTTTCTTCTGCTACAAACTGATCGTATTCCTCCCGTCCTGCCTTGGTTCTCCTGTCCACATTGGGAGCGACCACATACTTTTCACCGAAAGATTTTCCGGCTAACCGAAGTTCAATGGAATCGTGGATCGCTACTCCCTTTGCCATGGCTGGAGACGGATCTGACGGAGTAGAGAGGTAATGGTTCAGAGACTTGTTCAATCTCTTGATCAAAGACGCATTCAGTCCATCCAGTTCACAGTATTCCTCGAAGGACATCCGAGACGATCTCGGTTTGATCACTGTGTTGCGGAGGATTTCTGCAGTGGGGATTAAATGGGGGGATCTATCGTGGGTCTGGATACTCTTGATTTGACCATTACTGATCATTCTTCGGATCTGATCGACACTGACCCCAAGAGCCTTTGCGGCCTGAGTGGTGTTTAAAAGGTTGGTATCTTGCATTTCACTCCATGTTCTAACCGTTAACCGTTCACTCTTATGCAGCAGAGTGCATATCTGATCAGAAATGATTAAACGAGTCAACAATAAAGTGCAAAAAATATCAGAAAATTTTGATCTGTGGCGGAAGTCCCAGGGATATTCTCAGCAGGAGATAGCAGATGCCATTGGATGGGATCGATCTAAAGTGAACCGAGTTCTTCAAGGGAAACAGGATTCATCCTACTTTCTGAGCAAGATAGAACAGGTCTTTGGAAATATAGATGAGGTCAAAACGGAAGAAGTGATCAGAGATGATAACTATCGGCTGATCCGAAAATTTGATACCGAAGCTAGTGGAGGAGCAGGAACGCTGACTACCGATGAAAACGGAGAAACAATCTCTGTGATTACCGAGTGGCTACCAAAGTTGCCGGATAGCAATTTAGCCTTCATCACGGTAGTCGGTGACAGCATGTCTCCACTGATGGGTTCCGGAGATACGATTCTCGTTCATATGAACAGTGGCTTTCTCGGTGACGGAGTCTACGTTCTGAGACTCTGGGAATCACTACATGTCAAACGGGTGCAACGGGTAGCTCAGGATGAATACCGGATTGTTTCTGATAATCCGATCTACAAAGATCTCACGATTACGGCTGATGATAGTGACGGGTTCATTATCGTTGGAAGAGTAGTCAGATTGGTGAAAGCGTTATGATTGATCAATATATCGACTATCTACGGACCTATCGTTCTCAGAGGACTGTTGATACCTATCGACCTCAATTAGCCCGATGGCAAGCCTTCTCGACATCCGATTCCATTACTTACGAAACTTTTAAGGACTTTGTCGATCATCTCCGGTCCGAAGGACTATCCGATGGCTCAATCAATTCTCATTTACGATCACTGAAGGCATATTTGAACTGGTGTCATAAATATTTAAATCATCAGAAATTCTATGTGCCGATGCTGAAAGTGAACAAGAAGATCCCGAAGGTCTGGACGAGTCATCAACTGGAGATCATCGAAACCATTCTCAACCATAGAGCACAACGATCACGGAGATATCAAATTCTTCGGAGAACTCATTACATGCTCAGATATACCGGAATGCGAGCAGGAGAACTTTTTCATTTGAACTGGTCAGATATCGGATCTGGAATCCGTATCGAAGGAAAGGACGATTGGACCACAAAGAATAAACAAGACTCCATTCTCCCGATACATCCGAAGCTACTGGAGTTTTTACAGATCGAAAAACATGAGGGGGAAACTAATTACTTGGATCACCATTTTAAAGAACTGAGTCATTTAACGTATTCAATGAGAAAGTTTCAGAAGTCTATTGATTTAGATGGACCGAAACCACTCCATGGTTATAGAGCTTCTGTTGCTACTGAACTATTGTCCGGAAATATGAATCCGGTACACGTGCAACATCTGCTGCGACATGAACGTTTATCGACTACAGAACTCTATCTGAATACGACTCATTTGCCGCTACAGGAATTGGTGAATTCGTTAGGAATTTACAGAGAGGATACAGAGGATGTTACAAAAACGATGAAGTGGCCAGAGCGGGAATCGAACCTGCGACACACGGATTTTCAGTCGTTAGAGGAAAAGATAGATAAACTGTTACGACTAGTACAGAAAGATCAGTAAGACCAGATCCAGGGACGGGGAGACTTCGCAGTATTGGTTAAATCGTCACAGTGAAGAAATCTAGTTGATCTCGGTCCTTTCATCTTAAATCCGAGTCCGGTCATTCCGTACTTGAGACAAAGTTTCATGAGTTCATAGGCTTCCTGACCGTAGATCAGAATGTCTACGGCTCTTCCTGTGGTATGTGGTCCAGTGGGTCCAGTGGATGAAATCTCATCGTTATAACGTGGACATCTGTAGGCAGAACTAATGACCATCGGTTGCTGATATTCATCTCGGATCAACTGTAGTTTTTCTAAGAAAGCTACGTTCATCTGGTTCCCACCACAACAATTACAACTGAGTTCTCTATGTTTGAAGTTCCGAGTTTCGATCATTTCTTCATCCGTTTGAACATTTTGACTCCGAAGACCAATCCTGCTGGAGCACCGAGGGCAACCAGACCCATTTCCAGAAATCCAGTTTCTAAAGCAAGATTGAATAATTCTTCCATTTATAACTCCTGAGTAATTCCACTGCAGACCTGGGCATAGTAGAGAGAC
>Ga0196899_1001748_pt1 | contig 10552 bp, 23 predicted proteins | sample VirMetDEL_Sep_01_FD_169095 | JGI IMG/M metagenome (GOLD analysis project Ga0196899, IMG submission 169095) | Aqueous microbial communities from the Delaware River and Bay under freshwater to marine salinity gradient to study organic matter... | ecosystem: Environmental > Aquatic > Marine >... | reverse complement strand
TCATTCCTTGCCATTATCAAACGCTTGTCAGGCGTTCATTAGTAAGTAGCAAATATACAAAATTGTGCCACTTGGAAGTCATTTTTCTCGCTCATATCCAAGTGTCCACATTACAAAGTCAAGCAATCTTAGCTTCCAGCTTTCCATAGTTCTCGTGGATTTTGGTTACTAAAAAGTCTCCAGCACTCAGGGCATCTTCGACCTGTCGAATGGAATAGATTACAGTAGAGTGGTCTCTATTGAACATCTTGCCTATCTCGGTCAACGTATAACCTAAAGGGTACAGGATGTCGTACAGTTGAAACATTGCGTACTGCCTTGCTATTACGGTTCCGCGTTCACGGTTCTTTGATTTGAGTTCGGAGTATGCTATGCCTGTAGCTTTCTCGATGTTTGAGATTACATCCTTTGCTTCCTGTCCGATGTATCTGCTGGCTTTAACTCCGTTCAGAGCATCCAGCAAATGTTCCACATCTCCACCAAAGTAACCCTTGTGCAGCTCGATTATATCGGTCAGTTGCTGCCTCATGTTGTCATTGATTCTCACTTGCATCTCCAAACATTTATCTGTTTGCCAAATTCGCCTTCTATCTTGTAACCGGTCTTCTCGATTAGCCCTTTCTTGTGGAGGTTACTGAACGACCTTCTAATTGAAGTAATAGGTGTCTTTGCCCACTTGTCGGAAGATAACGGCTCCATGATTTGAAAGTGCCGTAAGACTCGCTCAGGTGTTACCCCGAGCTGGTCATGGTTTCTGAAATAAAGTAGAACAAGTTCGTCCTGACTTTTGGCTTTCTCTTGGGACTTCTTCAGCTCTGTCCCTATTTCGTTGTTCGTGTTGTAAAACATCAGTTCTGATTTATGTAATTGATTATTGTTTCTTGTGTTCTTACACTGACCCTTTCGCCAGCGAAGTAAGCGTACACGGTTTGAGTTGATAGCCCCGTGTCTTTGGCTATCCGATAGGCGGTTATCTTCTTGGCGTTCGCCTCCGCTATCACTTCGTCAATCTTGACTATTTGAATCATCTTCAATTAAATTTATTGGTTCTTGTTCTTCTGTCCAGTACTCAATGATAGGCTCGTCAAGTGAGTGGTCGATATAATAGGTGCGTCCGTCTATCTCAACAAAGACGCTCTTCTCGGTGGTTAATTTGATAATCATCTCTCTCCAGCTACCTCCCAAGCTATATCTTCAACGTCATATTCTAACGCCTCCAATACGTCCGTAATGTCCACGTCTACACCGTTTATTTTTGTAGTGATGCAAATGTCGTTGACCGAAGCGGAGCAGCCCGGATGACCCGTGCCATCTGAGTAATACCTGACCATCGGCTCTTCAGGATAATGCGTAAAGCTGACCTCCACTTCAAGGTTAGCAATCCAATGTTTGAAACTTCTTGTTTTCATGTTAAAACGATTTTTATTTGTACTCCTTCTATTTCTGTTTGTGCTTCAAAAAAACCATTGCAGCCGTTTATATCGAACGACCATAGACCTTCATAACTCGAAAGTTTGTTCGCAGAATATCTACCTTGAAAGGTGATCAGATTCTTTTCCAAAAAAACACTGTAAAAGTCGTCCGGGTCGATTATCCCTTTGGCTGTTACGTGTTTCATGTTTTCAAACATAAAGCTCATTGTTTTCATTCTTCTTGTTTTATCTCGCGTTACGGATGCGCGACCCCCGTTTGAATTTTAGTTATTCTCGTTCTCTATTCTGCAAACTTCATTAGCCCACATCATAAGAAGCAAACCTTTGTTCTCGTTCCAGTCCTTTGCGCTGATTCCGAGTTTCTTGGCTATTTCAACACATGACTTTCTGAAGTCAGGGTTTTCAACCAAATCCATTCTTCTTTTTAGTTCGCTTTCGATTGTTACTTGAGTTTTCATTTGTTCTGTTTTTTTAATTGATGCCTCAAATATAATAATCTTTTGAATATCCAAAACACTAAGGCAAAAAAAATATCACTTAGGAAGTTTAGGAAGTTCAGGATTCTAAGGATTTGACCTTCTCTTTATACTCCTTGAGCATCTCCTCCAGTTCCCACGTTGCAAACTTTACCGTTGTTAGACTGAGCTGGTGCATCTCTTCCGCCAAACCTTTTCGTTCTCGGTCAAGGTTCAGCCCGAAGTCGTACTGTCTGCCTTGTTGCATTACGTTACAACCGTAGCATTGTGGTCGGCAGTTGTCCTCGTGCCATCTCGTTGCGTACCTTGCTCGGCTCATAAAGTGTCCGCATTGTATTTTCTTCCAATGGTACGACCGTCCGCAAGTGTAGCACTCCACAAAGCCGTCAAGATTTGCAGCCCTTAACCGTATGTAACGGCTAAAGACTGCATCTAAATCTTTGACAATTTTAGAACGGGAGATCACTTTCTTCTTCAACGACTGGTTGTTTAGAACTTACCTCTTCCTTAAGTTTGGGCTCGTAGGTGTCAACGCTTGCGTATAACTTGCCCTGTGCTGACTGTTTGATTTGAAGTCGTAACTCAAGACCGTGCTTGCCCTCTTTTAGGTAGTCGTCATTTTGCTGCAACCACTTGACCAGCTTGCTCGGGTTAATTACCATGCTCGCTTTTACCCAGTCAGGGGCGTTCTCGTTCGGTGTGTAGACGTTCAAGCCATCCACAAAAATCACTTTGTTTTCCATTATTTGATGTTTAAAAGGTTACTTATTTAATACGTGTCGGTATAAGCATCACCAACAACTTTTACTTCGCAATTACCCAAAGGATTCAAATATTTCTGTCCCTTATGTTGTTTTGTTCTGTAGAACCCATTACTGATATACTCGACATCGTTAGGCTTATCTTTGAATTTGGTAGGAGCAACAATATCACCTTCGTAAATGTCCTTTCCATCTACATCTTGAAGCCCAGTAAATTGACCAACCGTAGCAACCCAAACTTCTGTGGTTTCTCCGTTAGTTGTTATTATCTTGGCATAATCTACGTGTTTAGCAAATGGAGCGTTTGCTTCTGAATAAACTAAACAACCGTAAACCCAAGTGCTATCTTTTAGTGATAGTCCTCTAAACTTTATTGACCTCATTGCTCCAATAGTTTACGAAGATAATCATTTGCAAACGCTAACCGTTCGCGGAGTTGTTCCTGCATCTCAAGGTCTGCTTCTACCCGGATTTCAATAAGCTTAAAGCGTTCGTCCTTGATGCGTGGGTCGAATGAAATAAACCGACAGGCTAACGCTCCAGTTGCCAGCATTTGCCCTTGCATCTGCCACATATACTTAGGGTCAATGTAACCCTCGAAAGCAGTCTTGAGGTGGTTCGCGGTGTTGTACGGACATTTGATTTCTATCAGTTCTCCGTCTACCATTCCGTCAGGGCTTGCACCTGAGTAGTCGTTAATCTCAACGAACGGCATTTCCTCAATTGTTATGCCCTTCAACTCTGAATAGTAAGCCTTGCAGATTGGTTCGTATTCGTTTCCCCAATCTAAGGCAGTACCGAAGATTTCCTTGCGTTCGCCCGTTAGAAGCTCTGCAGCCTTCTCGTAGATGTATGAAATAGCGGTCTGTCCAAGTACCTCGTCTTTCTTTCTGCTGTTGGTCATCAAGTCCCCAAAGCGTGAAGCTGTGAACTTCCCTAACCTTTGCGCGTGCCATTCCTCCGAACGTTGCTCAGAGCTGCTTATTGCTTCGTATATTCCTTGCTCTTCCATCTTACGCTCGTTTAAAATCGTCCGACTCATCTTCTCCGAAAACGCCTACTTCGTAAAGCCCTGACAGTTTCAATACCACTCTTGATAGTGCGCGTTTCTCAGCCATTGCGACAGGGTACTTTTGACGTGTGTTGTCAGGTGCAGACTCTCCGAATGTTTCCATTGTAACGGGTAAGCCGTCAGGTCGCGCCATCTCGCCAGTAGCTTTGATAACTACGTGCTTTAGGTCATCGGATAAGCTGACCACATCGTAAGTTACTCGGATGCCCTTGTGCGCTTGGATGCGCTCAATGCCTTGTCGGGTGATAATTACGAACCCTTGTGGGCTTTTGAAGAAGTGGTCTTTGTTCAGACCGTTCTCTTTTGCGAGGGTTTGAAGCCTCTCTTTCTGTGTTTGATTCATCGTTCTGTTTTTGATGATTATTAAAAATTGAATTTACGAATTTAAACATTGAATGTCAACCGCGTTGTGCTGGTCGTCATAAATGCGAATAAAGGTGTAAAGCCCTGACTTGATAGGCTCTGCGCCTGAATGCTTGACAATCTGCCAAAACTCAAACGGTTGTACTCGTATTGTTCCCGCATCAACTGGAGCGGTTCTCAAATCTGTAATTGCTTTGCGAGCAACCAACCGAATGAAAGCTGGTATCTGCTCGTTGGACATTGTAAGTTCGAATTGTAAGTGGTTCATGGTTCTGTTTTTTGTGGGGTCGGCATTACCCGTTACCCCTTGATTATTACTTGAATGCTTGGTTAATTGCGTGAGCGTAAGCTTCTTTTACTTTTCTTTCGTAGAAGGCAATTAGCTCATTATTGCTTGGGTTGTTTTCTGCCTTTAGTAGGTTAATCATTTGGATTGTTTCTTCGATTGTCATTTTGTTCTGTTTTTAGTGGGTTACCCCGTTAATGATGCACCAAATATAAAACAATTGTTTTGAATAATCACAATAGTTAGGTCAAAAAAAATGAAAATAATTTCAGTTTCAACTCAATTCTGCTTGAAATGGGCGTTCATTATAGCCTCTTGGTTCATCTCAATCTCCTTATACATCTCCTCCGCATTAACCGCAGCATCGAAGATAACGTCTTGAGTGTCGATGATTGCCCGGACAGCGTAAAGAAGATAGACCAACAACCCCACAACCAACAGAACGAGGAACAGAATAGCGGTCAAAAGAAAGGTTGTCATAAGTTCATCAGTTCGTTAATTACCGTCTTGCCGCCTATTACAACAGCGCAGCCAATAGCTGGTTTCTTTCCTCGTTTAGCGTATGCAAAAGCGTACTTGTCATTATCAATTCCGCAACCTATCTGAGTGCCGAACACTTTAAAATTTTGCCCTACATACCACTCGGTGTAGCATTGCGTGTGGAGGTGTCCTTGAACCGTGCTTTGCATATCTGCTCTGCATTTGGTTCTTGCCGTTCCTCCTTCTCCGTGAACGTACTGCACCCCATCGTAAACAACTCGGTCAGCAAAGTTCCAATTCGGGGCTTTCAATACTTCGTTAAACGATTTAATCCAAGCCTTTGGAATGCCTCCAGTAAACGCCTTTCTGCTAATTATACGGTCGTGGTTTCCTATTGTAACGTCAGCAACTGGGAAAGCTTCCACCCATCGTTGTAATCGCTTAATCGCAAGTTCGAGTTCCATACCTCCGCCCATACCATCAGGGTCGGTTTCGTGAAAGCTGGAGTAGTGAGAATCAATTACGTCTCCGATAAAAATAACTTGGTTGCAATTGTGCTTTCGGTAAGTCTCCTTACAAAAGTCAAGGTACTCTTCAAGACAGAACGGTTCGTGGAGGTCACCTATTACTAAAATCCTACGCTCCTTTCGGGTTAGGTTATTCCAAGCATCCAGCATTTGACCTTTTATGCGTGGTCGAAAGTCGCTCATTGTGCCTGAACTACGTCCGCAAACTCAGGATCGAGCGAACGAATTTGCCTAAGTATCTCCGCCCACTTAATCTTCGCTTCAAAGAGTTCTATTTCTGTCGAATCAGTTCCTAAACTGGCTTGAATTGAAGCGTTCTTTTTCAGTAGCTTGTCGATTGCTTCTCTCGTAATTGGGTTCTCGTTGTAAATCATTTCTGTATAATGTTTCGACCAATGCCAACACCGATAAAGTGTTGACCGTTAAAGCCGTAGTTTGCGCTAAGGTAGGTCTTTTTAATTGACCCGTGCAAACCAATCCCGAACATCGGGACATACTGGCTTTGAAAATCAGAAATCAAGCCGACGTTACCGTGAACTCCGAGTGCAAATTTTGCACCTACCACTTTAGGCGTGTAATCAATGCTAAGATTTTCGGTGATGTTCTGGTAATTCTGCCACCTTACCCGGACATCATTGACCGTAGTGTCATAGCAGTTGACCTCTGACAGCCATGCTTCGACTATCTTGACCGTATCCACCTTTAACAATGTGTCTAAACGAGTAACTATCTTTTCCGAATATATGGTATCGTGTCGCGTTACTATTTGCTTAGAAACAAACCTGACCGTATCAGTTCTCCAACGGTCAACGTATTTGGTTGTATGGATTGGTTTCTCGATGGTTACGGTTTGAATTTCACCGCTTCCGCAACCTTGCCAAGACACAAGAACGCCCAGCAAGAAAGCTAAAATGTAAGGTGTGTAGACCTTTGCTAAATGTATCGTGATGTCCCTTCCCACAGTTCTATTTCTGCTTCTCTCCTTCTAACTAATCCTTTCAGAACCTTGCCGCCTCCTTTGTTCCATCGCCTGAACTGCTCAGGTATTCTTGGAAAGTCAGGATTTGAATTGACCCACGCCAGCAGAGTGGAGTTTGAAAAGTTCCCAATTCCTACGTTGTAAGTGAATGAAATTAACGCGGCTAATTTATGAGCTGGAAGTTTGACCTCGACTACGTTCTTGACTTGCTTCTCTACTGATTTAATTGTATCGAGCAGCATCTTCTCAGCTTCCTTCTGGTCAATCTCAGGGTCGTCCATAGTTACCCGTTCTCCATTTGCGTACATGGTATTACCGTAGCCGATGGTTGGAATGTTTGCCGGGCACAGATAAGGCTTTGAAGAGTAACCCTCAAACTCCTTTATCACTTCTGCGGCTAACTTTGCCGCGCTTGGTCGTGTCTTTTTGGTCACAGTTTCCATCTTTGCAGTTACATTCTCTTGGTGCAATAGCGCACCATTTTACATTTTGCAACGGTTCTCTTTAAGTTCGCCTCGCATCTCAACCAACGCCTTAGTGTTTTCGGAAATGACCTCGCTGAACTTCTCTACGTGCTTGTCATTTGCAACTTGCCAATCCTTCCTTTCTTCTCGGTGGATGTCGGTTAGCTTGTTCAAGTAGTAAACCAAAACAGCAAGGAAGATTCCTGCAATTCCGTAGTTCGAAAGTGATTCGATAATAGCATCCATCCGTTATGGCTCTTCAGTTTCTGGCACTTCCAAAATCACATAGCTTATGCCGCGCTCGGTCATGTGTTCTTGCCATCCATCAGGCAACATCCAGCCGTTGTGCGTTTCGTCTACGTAAGGTGATGGTATATCCCAAGCTCCCCAACTTGCTTGTTCAGGAATCCAATCGAATTGCTCGAAAAAAAGAATCTTATACATTTCTTGCGATTTGAGTTTGTAGCCAAATTACCGCTTCTGTAAGTGTAATTAAAGAAAGTTCTGCCAAGTGTTGTGAATTAATCAAACATGAAACGCTGCCGTCGTAGTTACGTCCAGCAGTTCCATTTTGGTTTCCAGCCATACCGTAATATACATTTGAAGATGCAATTGCACTTGTGTTTGCTTCAACAGCGTTTATTTTTTCATTATGTACGCTTAATTGATAATCTGCATTGTTCCTATCTGCTGTGAAGAAACCTGTTTTTAAATTGGTTTCGCTGATAAGTATTGATGTGTCTGAGTTAACACAACTTTTGACAGCGGTTGCAGCTTGGTCAATTGAAGTTGTTGATGCGTTTGGGCTACCTGTGTTAGTGCCGTCTGACGCACCGATTGAAGTTTTATTTTGCGAATATGTTCTTATATACGCGTGAACAGATGCATCATCCTGCCCGTAGTCATCAGGTGCGTTATTCATTATCATGTACTTACCAGCACCGCCCGTAAGCCCATTAACCGTTGCGTCACCCGCTACGAATCCGACCATCGTGGCGTTTCGCGTTGGGTCAATGGCGTTGATTGAATAACCTGAAATGCTTGCATTGCTTACATCGTCAGGCATCATCGGGTAAAGTTCAGCATTGGCTGCCAATAACTGCGAAAAGACATTTTCGTTATAGGTCGTGTTAATGCCTTTCAAGCGTATAAAAAAGCCCAATGTATTGGCTTCCATCGTTGCGTCCATTGTGCCGCCTGTGGCTGTATTGTGAGCCGCTATGAAAGCATCTGCATCCACATCGCCCGTAGTTGTTCCTGTGGCACTTCCCGAACCTTCAGAACTTCCGTCAGTAGCTGTTACCGTAACCGTGAACGCATCATATTTAGAAACAGCCCAAGCATAAGTGTTGCCAACTTGCGTGACCGTTTCAAAACTGCCATCTTGTTGTGGCAGATAGAACGTGTAAGATGTTGGCGTTATACCTGTGGCTGTTGCCGTGATTGTAACGGACTGCCCTAACTTCGGTGTATCGTCATCCAATACAACGGCAACGGATGCACCGCCTCCAGCTCCACCGCCCGATGGTCGTGTTAAAATTGATGGCATCTCTATTGATTATAAATGATAACGCTTCCGCTTGACATGGTGATGGCTGTGATTGCATCGCCTGAAGGAACTACGATGTACGCCCCAGCTTTTACAGTTGCGCCAGTCAACCCGAAGGTAGCAAGAGCATCAACGCCATCCACTTCGAAGGTAGTGAATACGGTATCTTCTTGCGCTATGATCGCGTAGCCTTTCAAGCCAGTCAAAGCTCCCGTTCCTGTTAGGAGTTTGCAGCCGCGTGTTCCAATTAATTTTTGAGATTCTGTCATTTTAGTTTGGTATTTGACACTTATTATAGTCGTATGGTTGTGTGATGGATAAAACGCAAGAATGCCCGCTTACCTTATCGTCAAATCGCTCGGTAAAAGGCTCAAGTGTTACGCTCGTCTGTATGCTTAAATCTGTGGTGTGAAGCTGCCGAAAGTACGCCACGAAATCCAGTAGAACTTGGATAGTATCGCTCATAACTTCCTGTTCGTTTTCTTCGCCCGGAAGAACTCTGTCCATTGCCAACAGTCGGATGTTGTAGGTCAATGTTCTTTCCGATAATACAACGCTCTCTTCAATAGCCCAAAGAACAAGGTAGTCAAGCTCCTTTGGGTTTATCTCCCAAACGTCCCCCTGACCATACTGTCTCACTTGCAGATGAGCTGCGGCTTGGTTCTCGATTAGGGTTAGTATTTCGTTGAGCGTGTACATATGCTTTTAGCTTCGCTTGATTTCTCTTACTTGCGTTTGTACTCATATTTGTCTTCCAATGAAATAAACTTCGGTCTGCGCCCTAAGAACATTCCTGTTGTATATGTTCGTGTATCAGGTTGGATAGTATCAAGACCGTCGTCAGGGTTAGCGTAAGCTGGGTAATCCGATTCATTTTCCAGCAAGAAGGTAACCAGCCTCTCGGTGTACCATTCCGCTTTGTCCTTGTAACGCTTGGAAATGAAGTTGATTTCGTCAAGCGAAGCGTTTGAACTGTTCTCAGAACTCTGTTGGTGTACACCCTTGTTTAGGAACTTGTAGCTTATCGCTGTCGGTGCTTCGGCTTGAACCCAATAAAGCAAAGAAGGCTGAATGTAATCCTCCAAAAGTGTAAGGTTCGCAGCCGTTAACGTGGAGTTCGTTATCTGTGTCTTGAGTTCGTTGTATAATGTAGTGCCAATCTTGTGCTGAATGTGTATGTCTTGGCACATCAATACAACAGGTCGCAGATATTTAAAGTCGATATTCTCATGGAGCAAAGTGTTGTCCTTGAGAAATGTTTCCGATATGAAGAGAACGTTAGCCATTACTTTTTAACCTTCATTAATTTCTGCTCCCAATAGTGTCGGCAATGGTAAGACTTTCCCCAAAAGCCACCGCCTCGCATCCATACATTACGGTTTTGACTTACTCCGATGTTCTGAATCTCGGTAAGTTTCCAGCTCTTGCCAGCCTGTGTTTCTTGAACCAACTCACGGCAGAATGGTCGAGTAGTTGGAATGATAGCCGCACCGCTTGCCTCTGGTCGTTTAGAGTACACGTAACGGATAACGAACTCTTCTTCGACTGGTGGTATTTCCTCAAGCAACCGTTCGCCTTCTTTGGTTACTTCTACGGCTCTTTGCGTAGAGTCAAGAACCTCGTCAATGGCTATCTTGATAGCGTTCGCTTCGTTCAATCTTTGAAGCCCAGCCATTACCCTCTCAATCGATAGTTGTAGCTGCTCTGCTATTGCCAAGAATGGAGTAGCTGGATTCTCCTTTAGGATGTTCAGGATAGCCGTATCTAACGGGTCAATCTCAGCAAACCAATACTTTCGGTTCAGTTCCTCGTGTAATCTTGCGGAGGTTTCGCTTTCAAAGTTCAGAGCCTTGCCATTTCCGACTGGTTCGTAGTCCGTAGAGCCGCAGTTCTTGAAGTACTCAATAAGAACATCGTCCTCATCCTTTGAAGTCTTGGCAGCTTGTAGCGGTTGTTCAAGTTTAGGAAGCCCGATTTTCTCTCTTATTTCTTCTTGCGTCATTACGCTAACAACCGTGTTCTCGCTGAATTGAATAGAAATCGGCTCAGTGTCTTGAATGAATAGACGGTTCGAAAGTCCTTGCAATGCTGCCAACTCATTGAACACTCTTTCGATGAACTGCTGTCGGTTGTTCACGTAGGTGTTTTGGAATAACTCAAAG
>Ga0196899_1001741_pt1 | contig 10565 bp, 22 predicted proteins | sample VirMetDEL_Sep_01_FD_169095 | JGI IMG/M metagenome (GOLD analysis project Ga0196899, IMG submission 169095) | Aqueous microbial communities from the Delaware River and Bay under freshwater to marine salinity gradient to study organic matter... | ecosystem: Environmental > Aquatic > Marine >... | reverse complement strand
CTTCATTATTATAAGATTTTAAAACATTTTGCAACGCATCAAGTAGAAATTTGATTTGTTGCATACCCATAAATTTAACAGCCATAAATAGTTTAGTTTCTTTAGCTGTCATACGTACAGACATTTTACCATCTTTTACAACACTAAAACCATGTCTTTGCATTTCGTTATCAAATTTACTTATCCAATCAATACCATTAATATTCATCATAGTATCAATTTTAGATGCATCATACTCGTTTAAAACTTCATATAATTTTTTTATCATTTCTTCTCCTTTTTTAATTTCATTCATATACAGACTTTACCATTGTTAATGTTTGTTGCAACAATTCTTTTTGAGTTCCCCATTTTTTTGTGAAAGATTTAGGACTATAATGATAAGCGTCTTTACCCTGTCTGTGATGTCTTGGACATAAAGGTATAACTTCAAAATTACTAGCTTTGCGCCCGATACCTGTAAGGTTTTTTATGTGGTGTAGTTCAGCAGGGCTGTCTGGAAAACCCATTTTATTGCAGATCAAACAACCTAGACCAGCAACTTTATTCATGTGGTCTTTTTCTTGTTTAGTTTTTGTACTCATTGTAATTAAAATCTTTTTTGTAAAAAGTTCTACTACCTATCTTTTTGATTTTAAGTATATTTTTATTGGCAATAATCATTTCATCACCAACTTCATTGTGTGAGAATGACATAGTAAAAATATGATTGTATTTTGTTTTTTTAATTAAATATCCTTCAGTAAAACATACTTCACAAGTATCTTTACTAGCCTCTTTGATGTCTTTCCATTCACATGAAGACGCATGATCCTCCCACCAACATTCATACTTATCTAGTTTGTAGTAATATGGGTCTTTTCGTTTAATCTTTTTTGAGGCCATAATGTTTTGCTTCTTTCATTTGATTAATCATTTTGGTTTTCCATGTTTCAAAATTAATTTCAATCATTTTCTTTTCCCAATTCCATTTAGCTTCTTCACCAACAGCATCAGCTAATTCATCAATGTGTTGTTTATATCTATCATCAGATCGTGCTTCACGTTCTTGAGCATTGACGCTATCCAATTTACCTGTATTGGAATTTATCATTTTTTCTTTCATAATCACAGCCAATAATATTTTACGACCATGTTGTAATCTTTCTAGGTTTTTCTTAGCTTTTGCATGGTTCGTACCGATTTCTCGTAATTTATGCATATGCTGTTCTGTTATTTCTTCACTCATATTGATAACTCCTTCATGTTGTATGATTTTGCTCTTGCTATATTACAATGAATAATAAAACCCATTGTTTCTTTTGATGTAGCAATTGGAAATACTTTTTTACTATGTGGAAAATGACCAAACTTTCTTTTAAAAGTATGACTAGCCCAACCTTCTTTAAAACCTTTTTGTTTAGCATAATACAACAATTCAGCATAAAACTTTTGTTTGTCATCTGTCTTAACTTTCATTTTAGGAAGTTCTACTAATCTACCTTGTTGTATAAGTATAGCTTGTTCTTTTTTGGTAGGTACAAATGAACAATTAGGACATTCTGGTTGTTCTTTAGAAGGTTTATAAACTGTATCACATTGGACACAAGTAAATGGTTGTTTCTCAATTGGTTCTACAACTTTTTTTTCTTTTTGTTTTATTTTAGATACGGTCAATTCCCAATTAGGTACATCTTCTGGAAACCCATGCTCATATACACATCCAGAATGATCTATGATCAATGTATCTTTTTTATTTTCAGCAGGTCGTAATGCTCTACCAACCATCTGTAAATACATAGAATAAGATTTAGTGGGCCTTGCTATAATTACACATGAGATTTTAGGTTGATCCCAACCCTCTGTCAGTACCATACAATTAGATAAAACTTTTATTTTATCATCTTGTAAATCTTGTAATACTTTTTCACGTTCTATTTCTGGCATCTCACCATCTATGTGACCCGCAGGAATTCCATTTTGTTTAAATATATTTGCAATGTATTTAGAATGTTTAATAGATGTACCAAACACAACAGTAGGTCTGTTCTCACCATACTTTATCCAATGACTTACAATATCACCAACTAATTTAGGTGTATTCATTCTAGTGTCTAATGCTTTTTTTTCATAGTCACCTGCCATAATACGAATGTTTTGTAAATCTGGTATTGATGGGGCAACTATTCTGTTAGGTACTAAATAACCTTTTGCAGTTAGTTCTTTAATTGTACCGCAATTGACTAATTCCTGATAAATATTACCAAGACCACGCCCATCATTTCTACATGGTGTTGCAGTTAAACCAATTACCCATGCGTCTGGGTAAGTGTTTATTAAATCTTGGAATGATTTAGATGTACTTCTGTGGGCCTCATCCAATATAATTACATCAGCTTGTGGTTTAACAAAATCATCATTGTCTTTTCTTGCTGAAAATGTTTGAACACTTGCAACTTGAACATCAGAATAAATACTACCAGACTTACCTGCCATTATAACTCCATGTTTAATATCAAAGTCAGCAAGTTTTCTACTACATTGCATAACAAGTTCACGTCTGTGCGCTACAAACATTCCAAATCTATTATTTTTAACTAAGCCTTCCATCATTGAACAAGCGATAACAGTTTTACCGCTACCTGTAGGGGCAACTAATAATATTCGTTTTTTACCTTCTCTAAAATGTTGTCTTATATCTTCAATTGCTTTTTTTTGATAATCTCTCAATAAGTTCATTAGTATCTTCTCCATATATCGTTAAGTTGAAACATAACTTCGTTTAAATTTTCTGGTGGTACACATGATTTTGCAAATTCAATAGCTTCACCTTTTGCGTAATCATAACTCTCACCACGTTTTTTTATAGCTATTAATATTTTAACTAATTGTGCATGACGTTCACCTGCATTGATACCGTAACGAAGTGTGCCTGTGTATTTGCCTTTGTATGTTGATGGTTTATAATCCATCTTAATAGTTTTTTGCTCTGGCCTTTTTAATTCCAAACCTTCTTTGATTTCCTTCATGGTGTAAGGCATATCAGTTGTACATTGAATTATTTTTACAGGATAAGGATTTTTTTTGTGATGATAAAAACCTGCAACTCTCATAATTCTAGGTAAATCTTTTACAACAGGGTCAGAATTAAATTTAGATGCTAATGCTTGTTGATACAAAGTAAAACTTTCTAACGGCATATCTTTTACTAACCAATAACAATGGTATTTTTTTGGCGAAGTATTTACAATTAGATTAGGTGGAATATTAAAACTATCTGGTAATGGTGTACCATCTAAATCTATAAACACAGCCCTAATCTTTTCTATGTTTTTAGTTGTACGACCAAGACCATTAGTTTCATTAACTGTAAAATATATACCTGCACCTTTACTATTAAGATCAGCCAATTCGTAAAAATGTACTTTTATACTTCCATGCAATTGTTTTATTAATCTCTTGTTTAGGCCCTTATCATCAAATGTTTGAAATGAATGATGTTTGCCAAAATAATCAAGAAACATACTGTAATGAGAATTTTCGTTAAAACTATTCACAACGATAACCTATTACTAAATAACCTTGTATAGTGTAATGACCTGCTCTTATGTCATCAGTTCCTTCTTTGTATTCTAATTGATCTAAAATATGATTGCCATAATCAAAACAATCTTCCATTGGACTTTTGTATAAAGAAACTTGAGTTAGATTACAGGAAGCGCAAGTTAAAATAAAAAATATTATTTTTGTCATTTGCTTTCCTCCAAACTTTCTTCACCCCATCTAATTTTAGCACCTAACTTACCTGCTACTACTTTTTTTTTTCTATTTTTAATTTGTTCCTTACGTTCAGCTTCAGCTTGGATACATATTAAATATTTTTTATTATCTTTGCCTTTTACTTCTTCAAATAGATGTTTAATTTTAGGTAAAATTTTTTCAATTTTTTGTAATCTACACCCACACATTTTGGCAATTGTTTCATTATCAAAAGGTATATGAAAACCTCTCCATGCATGGCAAAATAGTAAAATATATGCACCTTGTTCTTCTAAAGATAGTTTTAATCTATTTGGGTCACTTATCCAATCACTTGCATAAAATTGAAACGCAGGTGCTTGTTCGTCTGTTATTGATTTTCTCATATTAATTTTGTCCTTGAGTTTAGTTAATTTTGTTTTAAACCAAAAAGAAATAGGTGTCAATAGGGGTATCTTGTGTGCAGTTGGAGGTGAAGGTGAAGATGAAGGTGAAGGTGAAGGGCTATTTTTTGCCATTAGCAAAACGATAGCACTTTTTAGCAGACCTATAGCGGTGCTATAGCGGTGTTATACAAAATTGTTGAAAAATAAGGGGGTATGAGGCGGAAAACTAAACTTAGAGAGAGAAAGAAAAAACCGCCCCATACAGAAGGTATATTTTTACCCTAAATTGTGGATGGGCTACGCCTACCTTACAGGCGCAATTTGTAAATCTGGTCTAATGTATTCTATATCAAAATCACCAAGTTTTGCAATCTGATATGCTCTAAATGGTGGTATTACTTTCCATTTTGATACTGCTGGATGTGAAATACCTAACATTCTAGCTAAATTTTTACCACCGTATTGATTAACGATTTCTTTTTTTCGTTCCATTGCTATTTTAAGATTGGTCATAATATATATTTTTTATTCTTAATAGATATTTCATTTGTTCTTCAGTATCTATTAGTTCTTTTGTGGTTGATAATATAGCTTCAGCTTTGTTAGTGTGTTGAGGAATTACAGATGACTTATCTATATTCACAACATCTTTTTCTAATCGTTTAGCTTTTGCTTCAAGTTCATTTATTAGTTCTGGTAATATTGTAGCCATGCAAAAACTTATACATTTTTATTAACATATGTCAATTAATCTTTGACTTTAGTTAATTCGTATGAAATAACGCTATCAATTAAATAATAAATATACAAAAAAGGACAACAAAATGACAAGTATAATAGCAGGTAGTGGAGATGCACCACGTTATCCAAGTGTATCAGTTGGCGTTCACAAAGCCAGATGTGTAAAGATTATTGATCTAGGTACACAAAAATCAGATTTTAACGGTGAGGTTAGTTGGAAACGTCAAGTTCTAATTATCTTTGAAACACCAGAAGAACTGAATAGTGAAGGACAACCATTAACAATCAGTAAGTTCTATACGTTATCATTACATGAGAAATCTAATCTTGGTAATGATTTAACTTCATGGAGAGGTAGAGCATTTAGTGAGGCAGAAAAACAATCATTTGATATTTCTAAATTACTTGGTGTACCTTGTTTATTGAATGTTATGGATAAGAATGGGAAACCAAAAATATCATCTATAATGCCAATGAAAAAAGGTGATCCAATTGCTGAACAAATTACTCAAGGAGTAGTGTTTAGTTTAGAGGATTTTCAAAATGGTAAAAAAGAAGTTTTTAATAATTTATCTGAAGGTATTAGAAACATTATTTTAAGATCAAAAGAGTTGGAAGGCATGAACCAAGATCAAGGTGATGAAGGTAATGGTGCAAGTGTCGGTGATAGCCCAATCCCATTTTAATGATTATCACAAATAACTCAAACTTACCAAAAGTAATTGAACGGGCTGTAAAGAATGACCCCTATGATAGTAGTGGGTCAGACATCTCTACTACCCGTTTGATTGCACCCCCTAGAATTAGGGTCTTGCAAATGAGAAATAATGATTTGATTAAAGAAGATGTGTCTGATCGTATATTTTCTTTATTGGGCCAATCAGTTCACCACATTATAGAACGAGCAAAAGTTGCTAGTGATATAGCTGAACGTAGATTGTACTATAAAGATGATACCATCACTAACGGTTGGACATTATCTGGTGCTTTTGATTTGCTTACAGGTGACGGTAAACTTATAGATTTTAAAGTTACTTCAGCTTGGTCAGCATTAGATGCTTTAACAAATGGTAAAGTTGAATGGGAACAACAATTAAATGTTCTTGATTTTCTATGTCGTAAAAACCAAAAAGATTTAACTAGATATAAAAAAGAATTGAAAGTTAAATCATTATCTATCATGGCTATACTACGAGATTGGTCTAAATTAAGAGTAATGCAATCAGACAATTATCCTAGAAAACAAGTTGTAATGATACCTATTCGTAGGTGGTCAGATCAACAACAGGAAGATTATGTTAAAGCTAGAATAAAACTACACCAAGACGCAGAGAAGATGAAGGAACTACCTTTGTGTACAGCTAAAGAAAGATGGCGTAAAGAAGATCAGTTTGCTGTTATGAAGGATGGTAGAAAATCTGCTTGGCGTTTATTTCCTACAAAAGAACAAGCTAAACAATTTATCGTTGGTGAAAAAATGGTAGAAGGTAAAGGTTGTGCTATTGTAGAACGTAAAGGTGAAGACGTTAGATGTCAGCATTATTGTAGTGTCAATGAATTTTGTTCTCACTACATGGATGTATCATTCTAATGAGTGTTTATAAAAAACAAGTAGGGGGTAACCATTATAAAAAAATGGTTATCCAACCTGCTAAATTTATTAATGCCAATAAACTTCTATATGCAGAAGGTGCGGCCATCAAATATATATGTAGGCACGGCTCAAAAGGTGGCCTACAAGACATAGAGAAGGCCATACAGTACCTTCAAATGATTAAGGCTAGGGATTACTCCAAAAAGAAAAAATAATACCAATTAACCTCTTATTCTGATAAAATAGAAGGTTATGGATTACAGATTTACAGCAATATTAATAATACTTATGTGTTTATTGGCTTTTTTTGGAGGCCCAGCGACATGATTGATAGGTTTTTATTAAAATTTTTTGGTGGTCTGGACACTTTGTTTTCATTTTTAGAAACATACTCAATTAGATTTTCTGTTTGGTTATGGCAATCAAGAGTAAAAATATTAAGAAGAAAGAGAAAAAATAAATGAGAGATACAAAAGTATTAGAACAGTTTAAAAAGCATACAGAGAAAAAACTTAAAGAGATGAATTTAACAAAGTACCTAAAAAAAGAAGTTAATATAGGTGCTAATGGTACACAACAATATGTAATTAAAAAAGGTATCAATAAAGGTAAAATAGCTAAATGACTAGAAAAACTAATACAGCAATGATAGCATTATTAGGAACTATTTTAATGGGTTTATCTACTTATGTATTAATTACAATTGTTGAACTACAAATTCATGTGGGTATGCTTACTGAAGAAATAATGTCTGTAGATAAACAGATAGGTAGAATATATAATCATATGGATAGGTTAGCCAATGACTAAATTTTTACTTATATTACAGATGTGTTCTGGCATAAATGGTGAATGTACACAGCCAATTCAATATCAAAAATTATTTAATAATTATGCAGAATGTGCTATATACGGCTATTCAGCAAGTGTTGAATATTTAGGAAAGACAGATTTTATTATGATTAATGAAAATAAATTACACGTTAGATTTTGGTGCAAAGAGGGTACAAATGCGTAAAAAAAAAATAGTAAAGAGAACTCCTGTATCTGCATCTCACAAAGTAATTGCTTTCAAACTAGATGAAGTAAAAGAATTAGTATTAAAAAACTCAAAAGACATAGAAGATTTAAAAGCCCAAGTAAATATGGGTAAAGGTGGCATTAAAGCTATATTTGCAATTGGTTCATTAGTTGCTATTATATTAGGAACAGGAAAATTTTTTAAATTCTGGGGATAATTTATGTGGTTAAATGCAATATCATTAGCACTTAAAGCTGGTACACATATCTACAAAAATAAACAACAAACTAAAATGCTTATGTCTGATGCTCAAATGCGTCATGCAGAAGCTATGGCAAAAGGTGAAAAACAATACGAAGGCAAATTGTTAGAGGCCCGTCAATCAGACTGGAAAGATGAGGCGGTTCTTATAATTTTAAGTTTGCCCGTGTTGGTACTTGCGTGGGCCGTGATATCGGATGATCCTACAGCAATGGATAAGGTTCAATTGTTTTTTGATATGTTCTCACAGCTTCCTTCATGGTTCACAAATTTGTGGATACTTGTCGTTGCTTCAATATATGGTATAAAAGGTACACAAATCTTTAGAAACAAAAAATAGGAGATACAATGGCTAAAAAAGGTTTATACGCAAACATCAATGCTAGAAAAAAAGCAGGTACATCTAGACCAAAATCTAAAAGTACAATTACTGCTAAAGCATACAGTAACATGAAGTCTGGATTTAAGAAAAAATCATCATAATGTACGAAGAACTAAAAGACCGTATCAAAGAACATGAAGGATTTAGAAATATTATTTATAAAGATAGTCTAGGTTTTGCCACAATTGGGTACGGTCATTTAGTCAAAGAAGATGACCCTTTTGTAGAAGGACATACATACTCTCAAAAATTATTAAACGACTATTTTGAATTAGATTTTACTAATGCTGTAGTTGGTGCTGAAAGATTATTAGGTAATCAAGCTATGAACTACAAAGCCAAATGTGTCATAATTGAGATGGTATTTCAATTAGGCATGACAGGTGTATCTAAATTTAAAAACACTTTAAAAGCTGTAAAAGAAGAAGATTGGGATACAGCCGCAGATGAGATGCTTGATAGTGTCTGGGCCGAACAAACTCCAGAACGTGCTAACGAACTTTCCTCAACAATGAGAAGTTGCAAATATTAAAAATTAAACTATAAGTTTAGTTATGTTAATCATAGAAGATGTAATTATTAATTACGGTAAAAATGAACCTACTGAAATAATTAATAATGTTCACATTGAAAATGGAACTGTTAAATATATTGATCCCAAAGAACAACTTAAACAATTAGAAGAACATATAGATGGTTCTCCTGCGGAGTTATATGAACAAAAGAATATTAGTGATTAGTGATATGCACGTTCCTTATCATCATAAGGATAGCATAGAATTTTTAAGAGAAATAAAAAAAGAATATAAACCAGACATGATTGTTAATATAGGTGATCTGTTAGATTTTCATGCCATATCTATGCATGAACATAATCCAGATTTATTTAGCGCAGGGCATGAATTAAAAGAAGCTAGAAAATACATTAAAGAACTAGAAGATATATTTCCTAAAATGGTAGAAGTAGATAGTAACCATTCTAGTCTTGTTTATAGACGTGCATTAAAATTTGGTATGTCAAAAGAATTTCTAAAAGATTATGGTGATTTTCTTGGTACTAAAAAATGGGAATGGATTGATGATTTAACTTTAACATTATCTAATGGTTCAAGATGTTTTTTTACTCATGGTAGATCAGCAGATGTATTAAAAGTATCTCAAACAATGGGTATGAGTTGTGTACAGGGCCACTATCATACTAAGTTTCTTATCTCTTATTGGGCTAATCCAGATAATATATTTTTTGGTATGAATGTTGGTTGTCTTATTAATCAAAAATCAATGGCATTTGCTTATGCTAAAAACTTTAAAACTAGATTTATAATAGGTTGTGGAATGATTATAGATGGTATTCCAAGACTAATGCCTATGATCTTAGATGATAAAGGTAATTGGATTAAGAAGTTGGTTTAATAGGAAAAACTACAGCTTCAACATCAGCAACAGTAGTTAAACCATTTGTTATATCTCTTAAAGATTGTCTATAAGTTGTCATGTCATCAGATAAAGTTTGATCTGATAAAGCATAATGATCTGTGTCTTTTAATAGATTATTTCTTTTGGCTCTTAAATCTTCCATAGCCATATCAAATTCTACAATAGGTAATTGTGCTTGTATGTCAGCTTTAGGAATAGGTGTGCTTGTCCATTTAATACTATTAATATCCTCATTAGATACAGAGCATTTTGCATTTGGATCTATTGCTAATATAGCTTTTAAAATATCTGTCATCCTGCTATCTCCATTAAAGTAAGTGTGCTAGTTCCATCACCAGCGTTAGATTGTGATGTTCTATTATAATATAATTGAGTAAAACTATCTGTAGCTACTGAATAAGTCGTTGAAGAAGTTGTGCTAATTCCAGTATCTAAAAATGTCCATGAAAAAGGAAGAAGTGTATACTGGTCTATAGAACCAGGAGGATCTGTAAGATAATTATCTGATGACCAAAATGTATTACTAGAACTATAAGGATTAGATGATGCTCCAATAGCTGTACTATCTCTTAATAATTTTATTCCTCCATTTGAATTTGTGTCAGCTCCCATCCAAAGTGTAATCATACATAACACATTTGAACTTGTTGCTGTTGGAGTAATAGCTTTTGTTAATAATGTATCACTTGCGTTTGTAGAAGAAAGTTGAGTATCACTTGAACCCATTACAGTTTGCAAAACCTTACCACCTACACCAGCTGGTAATGCTGTTACACTAGATAAAGAATTATTATTTAAAGTTATTATTGCCATATTATATTCCAAATGTTAATTTAATTTCTTCTTCAGTTAATCCTAAGTCTAAAAGTTTTTGTTTAGCAGATGCTTTTTTAGTTTCTGCATTTGCTTCAGCATCTTTTAATTCTTGTATTTTAGCATTTACTTCTGCTTCAGTTGGTTTTGTAATTGAACTGTCATGCACTATTAAAGTAGAATAGTTTTGTT
>Ga0196899_1001736_pt1 | contig 10582 bp, 6 predicted proteins | sample VirMetDEL_Sep_01_FD_169095 | JGI IMG/M metagenome (GOLD analysis project Ga0196899, IMG submission 169095) | Aqueous microbial communities from the Delaware River and Bay under freshwater to marine salinity gradient to study organic matter... | ecosystem: Environmental > Aquatic > Marine >... | reverse complement strand
TTGCTCTACCTCTTCCAAGAATACTAGCATAAGTCTGATTAATATCATATGCGTCTGGGTGTTTAGCTTTTTGCTGAAACTCTTCCTGAGTTGGCGAGCTAAAAGATGCGTCCATCAAGGCGCGAGCGTAATTCCTTCTGTTCTCCATAACCTCTGGAGCTATCTCGGCTCTTTTCTTTCTTATGGCATCTCTCTTGTCTCTTCTATTTTGAGCCATCAGAAGTCTTTTTTGAGCTCCAGAATATTTATTTCTTATGGCATCTCTGCTTAGCGTTGTTGTTTGATTGGCTCTAGATGTAACTTCACCTTTACTATCACCGCTCTTAAACTCTTTCCGAATATCTTTAATCTCATTTGTCCCACCTCCTCCGAAAAGCTTCATTCCATGCTTACCGAAAAGATAACCACCAAAATTAGTACCTCCATAAACGTCAGAAGCAATGTCCATTCCGCCACTTACAGCCTGGTCAACACCCGCTCTTTTTTGCTGAATCAGAGCCCTCTTTCTCATTGTCTCAGCGTCTAGAAGGTTTTGGGCTCTTGTTACGTCGTCGGCCGCCAAGCCAACGTTGGCGTTCATAGCTCCCTGCTGAACGCCAGCAAACTGGCTAAGGGCTGACTGCTGTCTTTGCTGAGACGCAGCCTCTATATCACCCATCGTTTTGGCGGACTGAGCCATAGTTCCTTGAAGACCACCAAGTAAAGCTTTAGCTCCGCCAGCCTGTAAAGCACCAAGAGCGGAAGCTTGTTGTTGCTGAGCTGCCTGTCTTTCCAAATCGGCGGCTTTGTCTTGCTTAGACGCCGCTAAATATTGATTCCAAGCTTGACCAACACCGTACTTTCTTCTCCCAAGCGCTTCTTGTTCTTGAGCCTGAAAGCCAGCAATCAAGCCTTCAGACTCTTTAATATCCTTCTTGGCTCGGAAAGCATCTGCCGTCCCTTGGTATATATTGAATAATGGAATGTCTGACATTTTGCAAATATAGTTATTATTGATCTAATGAGTGATAATACTTAGAGTCGCTGGTATGCACGTTTATGCAATACAGCTGAGTGCTAGCGTTTGAATCAGTTACTAATCGAATCCTAGCCCAGTTGCCTCTTACTAAATCTCCGTTAATCGCTGCGTCAAAAACTATCTGAATATTACCGTAAAGCTCATCTTCTTGAGCTAAAGAGCCACTTAAGTCAAATATGATCTTGTTTTTATTTATGCTCTTTACCTGAACGTTGTTAAACGTTCCCTGGCTGCTGGTAACCGTTAAATTCTCGTTAAAAGGAATTGAAAGTCTAGAAAGGTTTCTGTTGCTTAAATATATAGCATTAGTCAATGAACTACCGTCTGACTGATAGGTTAGATCTCCAAGCATCATAATGTTGCCTTCGTAATAAAAAACACCAGATGTAGTCCTAGGAATAGAGGCGTACATCGTGCCCTCTCTAAACTTAAAATCCGATTCAGCAATACTGCCAGTATTTGTTCCTAGATTAGTCGTTATGCCACCAGACCCCACCCTCCATCTACCAGGGTTTAAAGCAGGGGTTGCACCAGTAGTGCCATAAGTTGCATCACCTTCGTAAGATATGGCGTTATACACCTTGACTTTAGATGGAGAAGCTTTAAATACAACTCCTAAGTTTGCGGTGTATGCGTCTCCATAAAAATTAAGAAACGTAGTAGAGTCGTGAGTATGGATATGCCCGTTTCGCTCAATAAACGAAGCCATAGTGTTATTTACAAACCCATAGAAATCAGGAACGAAAGAACACCTAGACTGCCACTTTTCATAATCTAAGTTATACGAATAAGTCGTGTTTTTTGAAGAGTTGTTTGTGCTTGTTCCAGTAATATAGTAAACATTGTCATCTGGATCGTATCCGCTTACAAACCTATCCATGTCTGAAGCGAAGAACGTTTCGCTAAAAAAGCTCTGCATATCTTGATCAGAAATAGGCTTAAGTTGACCCCCAGTAAATCTCATTACTTTCCTTCTAGATGCGTCAACAAAAAATACGTCGTTATCTACGACAAGAGCAGATTCTGGATAGTCACAACCGAAGTCTCCAGTAGAATATTGAGGATTTCCAATAATGTCTGTTGATACAGCCACATTTGAGTTTCCGTCTGCGTATTGAATGATGTTTTTGTTGATCGGTATTAACGACAGCTTATTTTGCTGGATAGCAACTAAGTCATCATTGTAATTAGATATGTGGTTAATAGGGCCAAACCGATGATTCAAGGAAGTGAAATTAGCAAGACTAGGGTTAAAGGATGATAAGTATAAAACCTCTGAGTCCTCTACGTATGCGTCACTGTATGTAATCCCGTTTCTAATTCGTCTTTGGGCTGCTCTATCGTAAACTACGTGAGCTCTACCAGCACTCCAGGCTTTAGAGTCAAAATAGTCTGAAGCTGTTTGGCACTCTAGCTTTCTAGTTAAGTATCTCCAAACGCTGGATCTGGCTGCTGACGCTGCATCAGTGTTAAAGGCCAATGTGCCAGCAGCGGTATTAGCTACAGGGTAAGGAGTTTTACAGGCTACTGGCCTGAAATGAACCGAACCAGAGCTAATCCCAACTACAGGGTCTGGCGGGTTTTGAGATATCTTTACACTCTCTCCTATTTCGTAATACACATCAATTTCGTTTCTTTTTTTAGGTGTGTATATTTCAACTACACAATCATTACCCCAGTAGTTTTTATTAGAGCTATAATTTTCTGCTACAGCAACGCCCTGACCTCTATACGTGTAATTGGAGATAGAAAACCAGTCAAACCCTTCGTATTTAAGAGTTTTTGTAGTTCCATTGTCGTCATATGTAGCTCCAGACGCAATAGCTGGTTGCTCAAGAACTAAGAAGGTTCCTTCGTGTTGTGTATCTGTACTTGAATAATGGATTATGCTTTCATTCGAGTCGTTCAGTATTTCTACGCCAACAACATCAAATTCCATTATAGAGCCATCATTGGCTAAAGGGTATTCTATTCTATCATTATATTGGTCTGGAGTGGTCGTGCCATTGTAGCCTGAAATACTAGTATAACTAACTATTCTCAGCTTGTCCCCCTCAGTAAAGGAGTAATCCCTTAGGCTGTTCTTTTCGTCTCTGTATAGGTTTAACGTATCTATATTTACGTATATCTGACATTTCTCTGTGTCGGGATCTGTCGCGGCAGGATTGCTTCCGCCCTCGTCTGGCTCGGCAGAAGTGGGAGGAGAGACAGTAAACCTAGCAGGATATGCCCCGCCAGTTGTATATTGCACGTAATTCTCTATCTCAGTAGGCCCAGTACACACTATTTGATACCTGTCTGCCCATCCAGGGGCCACCTCAGATGGGTTTCCAGTTTCAAAAGAAATATTGAAAGAAGACGGACCCATCAGTTCTGTGGTTCCATTCCTTTCTCCGTACCATTTATTGTAAAGAGTCCCTATTTCATTTACAAAGCCAGACCTGTTGTATTTGTCGTAGTATACAATACCGAATTTGTGGTTGCTACCAGCTTTAAAGCTTGTTGCGTAAGTCTCTGATACGGATGTAATGTTAGGGTTTGCTAAGAAGCCAGAAATAAGTGATGACCACTGCTGATTCGCTTGATTATCAGCAATAGTGGAAGGAACGTTGTCTCCAGCATTAGAAGCCCATCCTCCAAACGTTGGCCCAAATGTGTAACCATTGGTAAGTCCAGCATCGCTAAAATCAGCCTTGACAATCCTAGGGTGAAGAGTCAAAACGCCGAGAGAGCTTATCTGAACATCATCATCAAACTTAAAGTCAAATTTTACATCCCCATACACCGAAGCCGTGTTAGACGTTCCTTCCTCTGTTAAGTCATAGGTGCTAGGAGACCCCGCAGTGCCGTAATTGTAAGTGATTGACAAGACGTAATCATCTAATGATGCTTTAATCAAACTGACAAGAGCGTTCCTATCAGCGCTAACACTCATGTCAAAAGGTCTCGGAGCAAAGAAATAAAAAGAAACTTCTTTTTTTGTGACTGAAAAAAGATCTAAGTCAGTACTGACCATTGTTACTGCATCTCCACTCGGATTTGTTCCTTCCACCTCAATAAAGTTTCCAGTTGAAGCAACCACGTTTCCATCTGGCCCAAAATCAAAAGAAATAACATTATGACTTCCAGCTGGAACTATGGATGACAGATAAAGATTTGAAAAATCAATGTCTATATCAATTGGAGATGCGTTTTCAGTTATGTAGTCTGAAATTGTTACGCTTGCAATATTAGACCCAATTTGCTCATCTGGATCGTGATAAGAAAACCCGATACCTCTAACTAAGGGATCATGGTTGTTCCTGCCTTCCTCATAATTAGCATATATCAGTCTATCAGCAGCTACAGACTGACCAAGCGCTTTTAAAGGCACGTTGTCATAAAGTTTATTCACCAGTGTTGGATCAACCGCAGTCAACAGCCTGTCGTTTTTAAATCTGTATATTTTAGTCGTTGCGTTATACAGAGTTTCACTGGTTGTTTGAGTAACCTTGTCTTGAAATGGATCAAATTCGTCCACAACATGAAACGTCGTAGAACCTCCCTGTCTAGCTAGCAACCTTACAGACTTTAAGTCGTAAATCCAGTCAGTTATAGGTATCTCAACTTCGCACACATTATACATGAGCGGAACTACAAAAGAATTGTTTCGAGGGAGGTTTTTGTGAATATCTGTAAGACTAACAGCAAGCTTAGAATAAGGCCCAATAGCAGATTCTTCTCCGTCTTTATAGATATATTGTAGCGCAAACTGAAAAGTGTTTCCAGTGATTTTATTTTGACCGTAATTATAATCAGTTGTAAACCTAAAAGAGCATGGTTTGTTTGGGGCTGCTTTGATTACATTTAAAGCAAAATCAAGGTTCTGAAAACTTGCATTATCATAATCTCCGTCTAAAGCTCTCGTTACATTAATTCTTCTTGGTTCATTTACATTGTCTGTAAAATACAAAAAGGTTTCAACCCTAGAGGCAGGATTAACGGAAATCGAATCAGGATTTGTTGGGACGGACACGTTTATTACATCGCCTTTAACAAATCCATCTTGCTCAAAGCGCAGCCAATATCCCTTGATTATGGTTTCGTAGTTATCAGAAACTTCATTATACCTGACGATGTGATGATCCCCATTGTCTCCCCATACAAACCAGTATATTGTTCCGTTTTCGCTATCTGCAACACTACCGATACATTTGTGAGAATCACTCGTTCCAATTGCATTACCAGCAATAGCCGAAACAGCAGCTGTTCCTGGAAGGGTTTTGATTACTCCTTCGCTTTGAGATGAGTTTACGGTCACAGAAACGTTTAAGGCGTCTGTCATCGCCCCATCTTCTAGCAAGCGCTCGTCCTTATCATCGACAAGGAAGCGTGGTATGATTTTATCAATCGCCATTAGAACTTAGGTGATTGCTTGTAGTTCTTTCTAATTGTCCTTAGTGCTTCTTCCTTTCCAAAAGACTTAATTCTTGCATTCGCTTTTCTTCTTTCGTTGTAGTATTCCTGCCTAGCTCTAGCCTTTTCGTTAGCAGGAACGGAAGCTTTGCGCTCAATGATTTTGTAGTACATGTAAGCCATCAAAGCTTCTTCAGCGTACACATGAATCGACGGGTTCTTTGATCTTGCTTCGTCGGCAATGTATTCAAAAACCACTTCGTTAATATTCTGATTGGTTTCTAGCTCAATTCTGTTCTGATCGAGGTTTACCCTAAAGTTTCCATACATGTGAGCTCCTCCAATGCCATACAAGCCGCTTGAAGCCCCATAGATGTAGTTTCTAAAGATAAATGAATCAAAACCTTGCATGACGTCATCTGAGCTCGATGGTGAGCCGCTATTCGTCGCGCCCTTAGAGTCGATCCTGTCATAAACTCCGTCTCCGTCCGAATCAGTTGCTTCGGCGGCTGTACCAACCTTGGTCCCACTTGCATTAGCATAAGCCTGAGAGTAGTTGACATTCTTATTCTCTCCGAGCACGTAAACAATCCCATCAGAACCGACTACACCGACCTTACTCCAGTCCACAAAATCATCTGGGAGCTCAACAGTATTTGTTGCTGTATCTACAGTTATTTTGAGCGACTTAATAATTTTAGACATATCAAACCCCATCTCTCGAATACCTCTAAGAGCGTGGGTTCTAATTTGAGTGTCAGAAGCATGTCCAGCAAAATCATCGTCAGCTAAAGTGATAATGAAATCGTTTATAATCTGATTAAGAGGTACTGTATTTCTAGCCATTACAATGTCTCAGCTTGTTTTCTAGTCAACATCTCCTGACCAGTATAGTTAATGATGTCGTTGTCTCTAAGATTCATTCCAGCTAGCCTAGATATCTCGTAAACTAAATCAGAGATGTAGTGTTCTGGTAAATCGAAATCCCTGATATTTGTGCTATTCACGTTACTTGAATAGAGAGGCGGAGATGCAGATCTCCCTCCAGTTTCGTTTCTTGATCCAGGTTGCCTATAGTATCTAACCTGAATCTTATTTATCGACGTCGGAAAAACATAAATGTCATCAGAGATTAAAGCGATAGGGAAGTCTTCGGTAGGGGCGCTGATGTCACTGATCAAAATCCTCTCTATCTTCTCTTCGTCATAACAGATTTCAATTGGCTTTTTTGTAGACTGATCTAAAAGAATACTACCAGCAGTGGTAATACTGATAAGTCTTGCCATATGGTTTGGAGATGACGTATCTGAAGTAAAGCTGAATACACCGTTTACTTTAGTTAGAGTAGCTTTAGTAGAAAAAAAAGAAAGATCTTCTTGTATTCTTTTGATTCTAGACTTATCTCTAGTTGGGTTAAAAGCAGAACGGGTTAATCTGTTTGCATCTTTGAGCTCATCGAAAAGCCCATTAAATATGTTCAATTGAGCAACCTGTGCGAAGTTATTGAACTCGTTGTCTGAAATAAAGCCATGCTGGTCTTTATTCGTCAGATCTCGGACGCATTCAAAAACTGCTTGGATACTAGCTCCTGTTGACTTTGCCATGAAGCAAATATACGAAAAAGAAAAAGCCCCCTTTCGGAGGCTTTCTCAGCAGTATATATGTAGAATCAGCCGAGCTGACGCTCGATCTCAGCAACAACAGGAGCAGCAGCTTCTGTCATGCAGTAACGCACGAAGACGTCAACTGGGTCTTGTCCCGCAGGGACGGATATAATAAGCTTGTTAGTGTCGAACCACTTAACTCCGTCCTGGGCTAGCTTAATGATCTGGTAATCGCCAGCTTGCTTAACCATGGACTTCATAGAGACAACTGGGTTGTCGAATGACTCGATAAACACCTTTGGGTTGGACTTCGCCTTGAGGAGCAGGTCGTGCTTTATCTCAGCAATTGGGCGGTTTACATCCATATTGTAAGCCAGAGCCACAGCTAGAAGCTCGTCCAGCTCTTTGGTTCGGAGCATATTAACAGCGTCGTTTACGAGGAACTCCTTATCGATATCTACCTCTACTTTCTTCACATTGTCAACAAGTTCAAACAGTCTACCACCGTTAGCTTTATTCTCTGGGTGAACCGTCAAGAACTCCATAAGATTAGGTTTGTCTTTAGGGACAAAAAGCCTTCCCATACGGAAAATAACTGGAGTCTTCACCGAGTTGTCTTGCTGCTCATCGCGGAAGATAGAGTTCTCTCGCTCGCAGTATCTGATCTCTCGGATAGCGTCTCGCTCCTCGTCGTAGACTGTCACGCCGCTCTGCATGAGCATAAAGGTAGCTGCGCTCTGGAGAGCTTTGAACTCTCTAGCTACGTATTCTACTTCTTTTCTCTTTACAGATCGCTTTGCCTTTTTAGTAGGCTGTTCTTGTACTGGTGTTTCATCCACCAGTTTCTTTGGCCGCCCTTGTGGACGCTTAGTTGTTTGATTCATAATAGTATTAAATTAAAGTTCAAAAAAGTAGTAAGAGAGCCAAGACCCGAAGGTCTCGACTCAATTACCAGTATAGATTACGCGAAAGTAGCCCCAGTAGTGGCTCCAATCAACAACATGTCGCTTGCGTCGATAAACCCGTTTTCAGTTAGCATTACACTAGCCTGTTCAGTAACAAGGTCGAGAAGAATCGTGTTCTCACCCTTGGCTATAGTTACAGAACTAGCAGCCGTTGCAGCACTATTTGCGTTTAAAGAACCAGAGTCCAAGAAATCAATAAGAAAAACCAATCCATTTGGGCCAGAGATGTTCACCGTGTGGGTACAAGCGTTGGTAGCGCCCTGAGCATCAATCTTTAGCGTTCTTGAATTTACTACGTGGCTATGAGTGGCAGAGGTATCAGCCGCATCAATCTCCAGCGTTATTGTTTCTTCTTTTGTTTCTGATAACAAGGGAAAAATATTTGCCATTTGTTCTAAGTATTATGAACATCAAGAGAAAGCCCCGAAGGGCCTTCTCTGTCAGTTCAGGTTAATTACTTCAATACAACGTGCTGGTTAGCAGCGCGTACACACAAGTTGCACTCAGAGCGGTAGTAGAACTCAGCCACGTCCTTGCTCAGGTTGTTGTAACCCATGATAGAACCACGTACCCAGTGCTCCATGTCACGGTTGTAACCGTTAGTGCCTTTGTAGTTCATCTGCAACGCAGGAGCTTTGTTTCCAGTCTTTGCGTCAGTAACGTTAGCCAAAGGAACCATAGCGCCCTTGATGTCGGAAATAGCTCCCAACTGAGGATCGTTCAGCAACTTCCAGTCGTGCTTGTGGAAAGTGTAGCCACCACGAGTAAACGACTTAAAGCCCAACTTGACAGCCATGTCGGCGTCATTATTGAATGCGCCGAATTGACCTGGCAAACCAGCAGTCACCTGTGTAGCGATACCGTTAGCGAGCATATCGTCGATATCCAAAGATGTAGCTCTGTTCACGTACATAGCGTACTCAGCAGGAGCGCCTTCTTTGTCAAGTTCGAGGATAATTGTGTCAATATCGCTCATAGAAGCGAATGATCCTTGAGCCCCACCAGACAAACTTGATACGATACCTCTTCGTTCAACACCTTGGAAGTAACCTTCAGAACCAGTAACGCCTACTGTGCTAGAACCGTCAGGAACGAAAATGTCAGCAGTATCATTGAGAGTTGGGTTCGCACCCTTTCTGATGTCATTTACGGACTGACCGAACAACAACATCATTTCGCGCTGATTCATGAAGCGCTTACGAGTGTCCATCTCACCTTTTACATACCATCTGTAATCGCCATTACCGACGTTTACCCATCCGATGTTAGTGGCTTGTGAACCGTTAACAGCATATGTTTCTTTAGTAATGATATAAGGGTTGGTGTACTTCTCAATACCAGGCTGAGTAAACTTAGTAGGTTGGTCTGTTCCCTGGCCGTAGATGTTACCCACGATAGCGAATTTGGTTTGGGTAGTGTCCAAAGTCCCGCCGTCAAGAACAGCCACGTTATTGGCTGTATTAGAAGTCTCCAACAAAACAACGAGTCGCTGACCTTTATCGCCCAACAAAACGTCGTTCTTTCTGAGACCGTCACTGGTGGTCAATTTGTCTGTTGCGGCTACAGTACCAGTAATGGTTCTGTGCAAACGACCTTCTTCCCACCAAGTCACTTCGTCGGCAGTACCAGCGTTGTTTACTGCACCAGTCAAAGTCAAAAAGCCAGTGATACCTTGATCACCGTAAGTGTTGATCAACAAGTCTCTGTTGTCAGGCTTGTTTGGGTCAATCAACTGCCCCAAAGAGATGTACTTATTGGGGTCTGTAGTTAAAGCAGATTGAGGTCCAAAGTTGCTGGCCCCTGCTCCGCTCGTAATAGTATTAGCCATAATTTCTAATTTTTAGTTTTAAGAGAAAAATTTCATACCCGAATCCCCCATCAGCGCTTCTTTTAATTGTTGCGTCAGAGGATCTGGGCCTGTTTGTGCTCTCCCTTGATTAGGTGATGTAGGGCTTGCGTTTGCAGCTCTTTGCACTACACTGCGCTGAGCGTCGGCCATGCCTTGTCTGTAAACAGACTGCATAATCTTATCGACGTTATCAATCACGGCTCTATGCATATTAAGCGCGTCGTAATCCCAACTTCCATCCTCACGAACGTAAGGATTGAAAAACTCATCAAGTCGAGCATTTTTGTCCGCAAGGACGTTTTTGTAATTGTTGTCTAAGCCGAATGTGAAAGTCTTTCCATTTCCGAGATCAAATTCAATCCCTTCTAAAGCGTCAAGCTCTTGTCGCATTCCACCTATCCATTCTTCATCGATGATTGATTCAGAAACTTGATTTTCATATTCAGGAGCAGCGTAATTATCACGAAGATCCTCAATGAAGTTTCTAGCTTCTTGTGCATCGATTTTAAGTTGCAACTGAGAAACTTTAACCTCTTCATCTGAATAAACATCAGGGTCGAGTTTGTACTTGCTAGACAATAAAGTGTTTATTTCATCCTGAGAAAGGTTTGGGTATTCAGATGCCATTTCCACCTGAATTGCAGTTAGATCATCCATTTCGGAAGGGTTTAACTGCTGATAAATAAACCAGTCTCCTGGGTCGCGGCCTGTGTCTTGCACAAACTGCGCGATAGCACTTATACGATCGTCT
>Ga0196899_1001733_pt1 | contig 10593 bp, 9 predicted proteins | sample VirMetDEL_Sep_01_FD_169095 | JGI IMG/M metagenome (GOLD analysis project Ga0196899, IMG submission 169095) | Aqueous microbial communities from the Delaware River and Bay under freshwater to marine salinity gradient to study organic matter... | ecosystem: Environmental > Aquatic > Marine >... | reverse complement strand
AGTTGCATCTGCTGTCTTTATAATTGTAAAAGTGTAAGTGTCAATACCACTTGCAGTACCACCGCTTGGTGCAGAGCCACCTGCCCACTTAGGCGTAACTGCTGTACCATCAACTTGATATGCGTTTAGATAGTAAGGAGTTGTTCCATTAGTTAACAACACAGTACATGTAACAGACTGACCAGCAAAGGAAATGCTAGAGTTCACATTACTAAAATTAATTGTGCGGTTTGCTGTCTGGTTTGCTGTAAAATAGACGATGCCCTGTGCCGAAGTATCAAAAGCATACGTTCCAGTTGTTGTTGTGTCTGTAGTAACTTTTTCATGTACTTCTTCAATATCAAGTTGTCCGTCTATCTCAACAGCACCTGCCACAAGCGTACCTGTGACAGTGGCACCCCAAGATTGAGTATTGATTTTATAAACACCATCGTAGTACATATACGAACTACCACCGTGGCCACCATAAAACAGCCATTGGTTATTTACGTCATCATAAATGCCAGTAGCATTAGCATTGTCATGCATAAACACAGCACGACCACCAATGCTGTAACCTTCCCATCCACCATGCGCACCACCATCAATCTGGATAGAGCCATAGTTGCCTGAGACAGGTTGGAAGTAGCCGTTGCCGCCATCGCCTAGCTGAACGCCTGTTGGGGTGACTGTTATTTCAGTATTATTACCAGCCACAACATAAAAAGTATCTGTGCCAAACTGTATAAAGGTGTCTGTGTCACCTTCGTGATAAACAGTGTCAGCAACTTGCACATGATCAGCCGTAACAGTACCGTCTACCTGTAGCTTCGTACCATCATCCGTAGCTGTACCAACAAGAACATTACCACTGTACTCAGCAAAACGTATTGTACCATCGTCATCTACTTCAATGCTGGGTATGCCTGACACATCGTTGACACTAAAGATCGTGCCTGTCATGTCATTGGTAATAGAGAACAACTGCCCTGCTGAACCATCAAACGACAGTGTACCATTGTTAGTTGGATAAGCTGTAGCTGTAATGATTTGTGCAGACGTAGAGGCATCAGCACCTTTGAACTCAATCTTAGGGTCAGCACTGCTAGAGCCAACATTGGGTGTGATTAAGATGTCTTTATCTGTATTAGCCATTTGATGTGATACTTTCCATAAAGTTTATTATATCAGACTCCACATTAGATGAAAAGGTAATAGTTATTCTGTCTGTGTTTGATACGGCACGGTGTGGTACAGGGTTATCTGATGTCCAATATGTTTTCTTAACAGACCAACCAACAGTGTCATCTACCCTAATAACTTCTCCATCTTCTTCGTATTCAAAAAAGCTGTCGCCATTTCTGCTGTATGTACATATAGCATTGTAGTAATCTACGTTTCTATTTGTGTGCCAACCTATGTGTCCATCACTAGGGTAATATGCACACAAGGTACAAACAAGGTTATGCTCTTGCTCAATGTCGCTTACTAATGTTCTTGCTGCATCTATTACAGCCAAATTAGCTTGATCTACGTCTGTGATAATACAAGCTTTAAACTGTTTAGGTAATGCTCCTACCGTTTCATCATCTGACTCTTTTACTAACGGACTAAACTCGGAAGCGTTAGCTAAAACTAAATCAGACAAAGAAGTAAAACGACTGTCTGTTATTGGTGTGTTAGACGCCATATCTACCCCTTGTAGCATTAAAGTTAGTTTTTATCTCATCTGCTGTAAGTGATCTGTTATAAAGCAGCATATAAGACAAACCACCATAAAAACTTTCAGCATATAAATAGGCACTTGAACCTGTTGACCTGCCAAAACTATAAGGAACAAAATACTCAGTAGTAGAATATGTTCCACCTGTCATACTACCTGTATGGTACAGTTCCCCATTAAGATACCAACGTACAGGTCTACCACTTTCGTTATTAGCAAATACAATAGTCATGTGGTGCCACGTATCATTAGATATAGAGGGACTACCACCACCAAAGCTGTAACCATTCTGTCGCACTGCTTCAGTTCTAAAGTATGTATTACGCCACTCTATGTGGTTAATTGTGCCTGATCCTATCCATATACCGTGTCCATTAGGTTGGTTTTGTTCATAGTAAGACCACCATTGATACGTTACACCATTTGTTTTTGATGAAGGATCAGTTGTAGTGGCAGTGCTATTTAAGGATAAATAGTCTCCAGCAGGAGAGCCATCTCTTTCACCTGATCCGTCAAATTCCAACCAACCACCTACGTTATAAGCAGGTCCAGTAAATGTTGTATTATACTGATTAGTTACATCATTTAAAGTTGTACCTGATCCAGCATATGACTTTTCATTTTTTAGATCATACAGCAATGTAATGCTGTCATTAGGTGCTAACTTTGGCCCTGCTGCACATCCCATTACACACCAAACCTTCCACGTAACGCATTATAGTTTTTGGCAACCTCTGCTGCTGACAATACCCTATCATAAAATTTAGTTGCACCATAATACCCTTGAAAACTTTGATTGACAGCAAAACCACCACTATTTGTATCCATCTCTTGTCCCATAATAATACCAATAGTACTATTAATAGAAAATGTAGTAGTATTAGTCATAGAACCAACATAGGAACCATCTTTATAAACTTGAATTGACCCACTAGAACCTGTCATTGTAAGGTTAAACCAAGTGTTAGTAGATAAAGTTGGTAATGTTAATGAAGTAGTAGCAGTATTTGCAAAATATAAAGTTGATCCAACTAGATACCATAAAAAATCATTGCCAGAACCAGTTTGCAAAATATGATCTAGACTAGAATTTCTTGCGTTCATTTTTAACCAGAAATCAATTGTCCATGTACCACTACTAGCTTGAGAACTTAAAGCACTATTTGCTATTGAAATGTAATCTGTAGTAGTAGCCCCTGATGTTTGAAAAGTTCCATCAGAATTATATTGCATACCGTTAAGTGTAATAGTATTACCACCTGCCCAATCTGTTAATGCTTGTGTTGTTGATCGTGTACCAGCCACAAAAGGGTAGTGACCACCTGTTGTCATCTGTGGCGCACACAACCAGCAACGTTGATTGGGAGGAATGTAAGTAAATTGAAAACTTAAACTGTCGCTGTCATTTGGGTTAGCTGTTGTGATTGCATTAAACTCAAGTCTGTGCCATTTGCCGTCACCTGGCACAGTCTTAATATTCATCCAAACTCTACCACTTTCAGTGTTGTTAGCAGTATAACCACGTACATTCCAAGAAGACCCAACTGTTCTTGCCCATACACTAGTATAATATGTAACGCCATCCCCTTGTGGTGCATAGTCTCCATAACTATACCAGTAACCACTGCCATTACCATTAGAATCAATAAAACTAACTACTTGAGAATCAATACCTGCGGGTGGTGGATAATCATCATACTGAATACTTGTATTGTAACCTTTACTCCAACCTGTATCTAAGTTTGTATTAGTAACAATGTTTGTAGTGGGCGCACCTTTCCATGACTGACTACTGCCATTGTCATATGCAAACACAAGCCCATCTGTAACTATACCTGATCCATGTGCTAGTGCCATTATAAACCAAACCTTGATCTAACATTTTCAAAACATTCGTACATTTCAGCATCGGTTAATGCTACAGTCCATATTCTTACCAAAGCAATTGCACCATCTAATATATAATTAGAACCCCAGCTAGGAGAAGTTTCCGAACCTAAACCAAATGTACCTGTTGATGTTGAACCTGTAAAAGAACCATATGAAGTTGTAGTTGCTGTTTGAAAACTGGTATCACCTATCTCACGCATGAATAGTTTTCTAGTAGTTCCTGACCATGTGCCTCCAACCCAAACCCATTCATTAACGTCTGCTGCTAAACCAGAGTTCCACCAAGAATTAGCACTTCCTGTATAGTTTCCACCCCACCAGCCTACATTACCATTACCGTCTAAAGAGTAATTTACTACTCCCATGCCATTCCAAGGGTTAGAACTGTTTATCTGACCCCATATACTTTGTCTGTTAGAGTTATTTTCCTTACAAGCAACACAATCAAAAGATATAGTATTTCTAAAATCCCATAGGCTGCTATCTGGCATAGTTGGGCCATTTGAACCGCCATTAGGAAACACAAAAGCTTTAGCTGTCTTACCTGCAACAGAGGGTGTATAATCAGCAACAGAAATACTATTAAGTGATCCTGTTAGTGAATTAGTCATAGGACTATACCAACTCGTACCACTGTTTGGATATACGTGTGCAGACGATGCGTCAGCGTTTAAAACCATAAGTTCTCTTTTAGGAAACACTGAACCATAATTTTGACCCATAGCTACGCCTCGTACTCAACATCCCATGCGTCTACATCTTTACGTGTAGCTTGTACGAAGTAGAAACAGTCTACCTCTGTGTCACAACCTACAGTAACTTTATTATCTGCTATACTCTCAACCCACAGATCAGCCTTACCACCCATAGCTGTTAGCTGTACTGTAATGCTGTCCTCATGTACTAACCCTGTCCAGTAATCTGGTAGCTCAATAACTGTTTCACCTGTAAGTCTACCACGGACATACACACCATCTTCTGGCCCCTCTAGTGAGCCGTAACGTAGCTTCATGCCCTCTTTGGTAGGATGGTCAATGACAAAGGATTTGGTGGTAGCTGAAATTGATCCTGATACTGTTAGGTCTGCAGTTGTAGTTGAGGTAGATACCAACTCCATTGTGTAAGTTGAGCTATCAGCACCGTGATATAATTTACCCCAACGCATACGACTTTCAGGGCCATTATGTTGGACATTCCACTGCCCAACCATGTTTGTTGAATCCGAACCATAAGTAAATGAAATAGATTTGCTTTCATTGGTACTCCAAGAACCGTCAATATCTATAGCTCTTGTTTCACCACTGCCAGCAGAACCTATATTTAAATATGCATGGGTTTCAGGGGCGTTTGCTCCAGTTATACTGACATCACCAAAAAACCTAGAAGTAAGATTAACACTACTGCCGCCTATACCAAACTGCGCAATAGCTGTACCGTTGTGGCTATTAAAAGTGTGAGCAATAGTCCCATTGTTCCAACCACCACTTGGTGGACCATACACGTTCTGATAACTTGCAACACTGAAAACGTGTGCATTGGTCTGCTGGTACATGTCAATTTTTGGGACATTTGCTTGACCAGAGAGGTAGAGGTCTTTCCAACGACGATCACTATCCCCTAAATCAAACTCATTATCCCTAGTTGAATAGGGCGCAAGTCTTTTAGTTGTAACGTCATCAAAAAAAATACCATCAGTTTGATTGTTTGCATGAAAACCAATATAACCATTAGTTGCCCTAGCTTTAAATATAAGACCAGTTCCAGACCCTTCTGTAGTAATACTTCCCATCAGGGTGCCATCTCTGGCAATATTAACTATATCTCCGTCACTACTAAGCCTATTCATGGCAAGTACGTTGTTACCATCTCGTGTAATAGTAACCTTGGAACCAACAGTTGTACCTCTTATTGCAGTTCCTTCTGTACTATAAACATCAGAAGTTTTTCCTATTAACAGAACACCTGCGGATGTAAGCCGCATAGTCTCAGTGTTGTTGGTTCTAAACTTTATACCACCACTGTTTGCAGCAATGTCCAAAAGGTCATCATTAACCTGATAGCCAAACTGAGATTTAGTGGTGCCTGACGTATTTGTTAAAGCAATATAAGGCCAATGGACTGACGTTTGTTGAATAGTTAAAGGGTTAACGGGAGTACCAGTACCAATCCCCAATGCCATTGTACTCGCATCCCAGAAGAACTTTGCCGTGGTGCCTGTGTCCTCGTACAGTGAAAAATCACCATAGCCATCAAGCTTCATATGCCGAAGAAGAGTATTGTTGTTAAGAGTGTAAAAATCTAAACCATGACGGCCAGTAGTATTCCAAGTGCTGGTAATACGTCCAACTTCAGCATTAGAGCCACCTGAACTGGTTATAGATTCAAAAGATATAGAGCTACCATAACCCCAATTTGCCGTGTTACGAAGTGTTAAACCCTCAACGTAGTTACTTTGGTTTGTGGTAATTAATGCAACATCATTAGTCCCATTCACAGTCAGCCCATCGCTGGTCAAAGTACCTGTGATATTGACACCGCCGCTTTCTGTAGCGAGTTTTACTGCGCCAGCATAGCTGAGACCCGCTTGCCCACCATCAATAGAGTAAATATTGCTTTGAGTTCCAGCTACGTTTTGCACATAGAAGTTCTGTGCTCTTACTCTTAAATCACCAGTTCCAGTGTCTTCAATAACACTATGCGTCCCATCATGGTAAATCTGTAGGTCAGACGAATCACCAAACTGTGCCTTAACGTTATCACTAAAGTTTAGGTTACCTGCAGTTTTAGTGTCTACTGTATCACTACGTAAAAATTGTGAACTGTCTATACCGTCAAGTGTAACAGCATCTACGTTTGTTATGTTTGCACCGTCTGCAGCAAACTCTGTACCTGTAAGAGTTAGACCTGTACCTGCAGAATAAACAGCAGTAGCTGCAACTTGAGTAAATGTAATATTAGTTGTACCAAAGGTAATTGTACCCTCAGTGTTCATTACGTATAGTTCACCTGCACCTTCTGTACCTTCAAGTACAAAGAATGCATCACCTTGTCCTAGTGAGTCAGGATCAGATGGGCCATAACTATCCGCATCTGTAGCACGAGTAAGAACCCAGTTAGTACTTGCAGAACCTACGTTGGTAACTGTGTAGACACCGTTCTCGTACCCATTTGTTTGTTCATATATAAGTACACGGTCATTAAGTGACAAAGCAACACCGTCAATTGTCAGTGCTGCCTGTGTACTATTGTTAGTTAGTGTAGCTCCTACACCTGCAGTTCCATTGCTGTATGTAGCACTTAGGTTGCCCTCTTGCTCAACACGTACAGGATCATGGTAGTGTAGACCTGCAGCAGCAATCGTATCTACATACTGCTTTGTTGCAGCTTGTAAATTAGACGTGGGGTCTTGCACCAGTGTTAAGTCACCTGATGGATCAAAGAAAGCAGCTTTACCTGCAGGTTGCGTAATAAAGACTTCTGCTTGTGCTGACAGATCAATCGCACTGTTAGAATTAGAAGAAGCAAGCACAGTAGTACGAGCCAGAGTAGTTGTACTCTCTGTCCATGTACCTACACCTACTTCCCACTCGTTAGTACTTACTTCAAAGATAGCATAGTAAGTAGTGTCACCGTCAGACAAAGCATTGGTAAATGTTTGAAATCCAGATACGGTTCCATTAAGTACTATACTACCTGTGCCAGTAGTAGTTGTAGATTGTTTTACTCTGTCTTTTACAACAAAAGCCATTAAAGTAAACCTTTATTAAGCGATACGAATAATTGCCGTAGTAGGACCAGGTGTTGGGAATTGAACTGTAAATGTACCGTTAGTAGAAGTTTTAGTTCCACCAAAATCAATTACTGCAATAGCTTTGTCTGAAGCTGTTTCATTGTAGATAAGACAACCGTCTGCAGAAATTGTAGCAGAGGTCCACTCAGCATCATCGCCAAAGTCTACATAAGCAGTACCACTTGGATCTAAAGTAACACTAACTGTTGTTAAAGTTTCAGCATCTGGAGTATAGCCAGTACCAGAAGCCTCATCAGAGTTACCTGTTACATCTGAATAATTAGTTGTTGCAGCACCGTACGTACCTGATGGAGAAGCCTTAATAAGTGCAATTTTAAGAACGTCACTAGTAAAGTCATGAAGACCTTGAAGTAGTTCTGACTTAAAACTGTTACACATTGCTGTTGTAATAGCCATTTTAATATCCTTTATGATAAATACAATGGGGCCAGCACTAGGCCAGCCCCAAAGTTTTTTATGCTAGGTAGTCACGAGATACCTCGTCAGCACCTTTTGTTGCTTCGTTAACATCAACAACGATTGCCCATACACGAGCTGTCACTGTTGCTGCTGGAGAAGCAGTAGCTGTACCTGTTACATCAATTGTGTCTTCTGATGCAACGATACCCTGTGTTTGAGTACCGAATGCGAAGTCACCTGCAGAACCACTGTCTACAGCTGTAGCAGCCATAAATGTAGTTGTTCCATCAGTGATTGTAACATCGTAATCTGCTGAGTCCATTGCATCAATCAACTCAACACCAGCTGCTAGAACAAGAGTACCTGCTCCAACAGTTGGACCTGTTACTGTACCAGTTGTAGTTGGAAGTTCAACTTCCTTCTCAACCATTACTGCTTTTGAAAGCAAAGAAGTAGATTTAGCCATAAGTTAATCCTCCTCTTATGCCAAGTTGTATTTAGCAGTTGTGATTGCTTCTGGACGAAGAATCTTTCTGCCGTATAGGTGCATACCACGAACAATGTCAGCAAAGCTGTCAGGGTCACGATATGTTTCAGTCTTACTGATCTGCTCTGCAGTTGCTACTGCTGAGTCATGACCACCAACAATGATACCTGCATTAGATGACTGTGTAGTTCCATCTACAGTATCTGCACCTGTACCTAGTGAAGGTAGGTTAGAAGACTGATAGATACGGAAGCCATGCAAGTTGTTGATGACTAGACCATTACGTAGACCACCTGATTCACCGAAGTCTGCGTTTAGAAGACGTGAATCTTCGTCACGTAGAATTTCCATGAATACTGGATCAACTACAAGCCATCTACCGTTTTTATCAACTTGTTGTTGATCAAGTAGACGAGCCATACGAGCTACGATCATGTTAGGTGATACGTAACCACTTGGTAGGTCTGTTGCACCTGGTAGACGAGCACCAACAGGAATAGAGTCACCTGTTGAACCTGCTGTATCTAAGTTACCAAAGTTTGGACGAGTTAGTTTCATTGAAGAAAGCAATTCGTCATTACCTGCAGTTGTAACAGCTTTTACACCGTTAACATCAGAAGCTAAGTCACGTTCATCATCTGCTGCTGTGTGCAGAGTTGTTTGTTTGTAACCTGCTAGGTAACCTAGAACTTCTTGGTCATGCTGATCAGCCAAACGGTATGCCGCACGGTTGGTAGCAAGGTCCATGAAGTTTACGTGTGAGTGGGCTTCTTCGATATCGTCGATCTTGAAGGCATAATAGTTAGCCTTATCAACGACTAGAGAGAAATCCTCATCGTCCAAATCTTGTGCTGTGATCTGTGTACCACGAGCATAAGAGCTGACCGAAATCTCAGGTTCTTTGATGATACGCACTGTATCACCTTGGGCACTGATCTCACCGAAATAATCAGAGTTAGTAATATCACCAACTACTGTGCTCTTTCTAAAGGCGAGCTGCACCTTTTTGGAATAAATGACAGAACTAAAATTACCATTAGGTAAATTTCCGTGTCCCGCCGCCTTTGCGAATGCCATAATTAAATCCTCCTGATATTTGGCTTCGGGTTACAAAGCTAAACACCTGAAAGAGGCTGTTATTTTTCTAGGGTGCAAAAAGTACCCACTTGCGCTAGTGAGTACTTGATGGGCCTATACTTGAACAGGTAGTTCTTTTATGGTTTAGACTTTTATGAAATTGAGTTAAACAAAAGGTAGTCGTAAAGAGGCTTTTGTTATTACACTCATAGTTATACTGTTGATTGTTTAATTGTCAACAGCTTATCTGGCACTGCCAGACACATCGTAAACAAATTTACCCGAACGGATAGCTTTGTTAATTTCCTCAGATTTAGCTTCAAACTCTTTGTCTGACATTTTTGCTACATCTGATTCACGAATTACATCATTTGCATCATCTACATCTACAGACGTTTTACTACGTTTTGTAACTGTAGAAGCTGCATCTTTGGCCTTAGCTTTCTTTGCAGTTTTAGTAAGACCTTTATCTACTTTGTACAAATCAATAACACGTACTACTGATGCAGGATCATCTGCATTTTCGTATAGTGCATCTTGTACCCACTTAGGCTGTTCTTCAGCCCAGTTATGGAATTCATCAGAAGCTCTAAGCTCATCAAAATCTTCGTGAGATTTACGAATTTGATTCTCTGCTTTTACTCGTTGTGCTTCTGATTGTGCCTCGTCCAGCTCCTTTAATCTAGCATCTGCTTTGCTAAACATTTCTTGAGCTTTTTTAGCAGCAATAGTTTCTACAATACCTGCTACGTCTGGATATTGCTTTGCCCACTCTTCGATGTCTTCATCAGACTTAGGAGGAGTGACAGCTTCTTTTTTCATGCGTTTTTCAAAGGCTTCGAACTTTTCGTTCCACTCCTTTTCTTTTTCTTGCATGTGGCGTCTTAGATCACCATATCGTTTTTTAAAAGATTTTTCTTCTGGAGATAACGTTGCTTCTTCAACTTCTGTATCGGTCTCTTCCGCTTTGGTAATTTCTTCTGACTCTTCTTCGTCTTCAAGTTCACCACGTTGTTGAGCTTCAAGTTTCTTTATCTCCTCTTCTTCATCTTCCATACGTTTACGTTTTTTCTCGTAGTTATAGCCTCGATCAACAAACCCTGCTGTCTTTGGTGTTTCTACTTCTGCTAGTTCAGGCATTTACATTCTCCTTATGTTGGGGCCAGCCGTAGCTGGGTAGCCTTATTTTTTCTTACCTGCGAGTCCGCCTTTATTATACTTTCTCGT
>Ga0196899_1001724_pt1 | contig 10613 bp, 9 predicted proteins | sample VirMetDEL_Sep_01_FD_169095 | JGI IMG/M metagenome (GOLD analysis project Ga0196899, IMG submission 169095) | Aqueous microbial communities from the Delaware River and Bay under freshwater to marine salinity gradient to study organic matter... | ecosystem: Environmental > Aquatic > Marine >... | reverse complement strand
CCATCACCTCCTCCTTGAAACTTTTTTCTCGGACCGTCTTTAGAAACTTGACCACCTTTGCGATAGTCTTGACGTTCAGAAGTAGTACCTGCTCTTTTGTACTTTTTCTTCATATACTATTTTACCTTAATTCAAATAGTTTGTCAAGTTTTTCGTCTAATTTATCTAACCTATCTACTAAGTCTTTCATAACTGCTCTAGACTCATTTTTCGTAACATAGTCTCTAGCTATTTCTTCTCTAGTTTTATTTAACAAAATATCAATACGTTTATTTTCTTGAGAGTTTTGTCGAATGTTGTAGAGTATTGGAGCTAGGACTAATGTTATAAAAGCATTCCAAATCAGATATGAAGATAGTTCCATATTAGCCCACTTGTTTAGTTTGAACTGTTGGTGTAACTAACTCAGCTATAGTTGCATCAAGACCATCTTTTTTAGCTTGGACTTCATCTGCACCCAGAGCAGCTTCAACCCAACCTTGTACATCACTTACAGTTAAGTCTGCAAAGGCTGTAAAGTCTGATAAGTCTTCAGTATCTAAACCTATTGTACCATATACTGTAGCAGTAGCAGCGACATCATTGCCTTGCCAATCTTCAACAGTATTAGTATCATCAGTTCCAGTAAGTCTCCAGTGGACATTAAAGACAGTATCAACGTTGCCGTCTATTTCTTTAACATCTACAGTTTTGACATCCCATGTATAGTTAATTGCCATTTTATTCACCTCCTTTGAGTGTGTTAATTTCAGATTGTAAGGCTTCAATCTGTTCTTGTTGTTCTTGAATTGCTTTAACGAGTGCAGGTATTAAACCACTATAACCGAATGATTTAGCATCTTGCATTTCATTATTAAATTTATAAGTATCTACAAATTCTTCAAAACCAGCTTCTTCACATTCTTGAGCAATAAATCCTGAAACATCTTTTTTACCACTTCCTTCTTCAGCTTTCCAATCAAATCTGATTGGTTTCAATTTAAGTATGTCATCTAAGCCTTTATCTAATTCTCTTACATTTTCTTTCAGTCTGCCATCAGATAAAGATGAAATAGTTGTGCTAGTTGCAAAAACTGTTCCTTGATAATTTACTTTAAATCTAGTGACACCATTTGTTGTGTCATACACTAAAAATGTATCTGTAGTTGCATATTCTCCACCGCAAGTTAATTCAGCAAAATCATTACCGCTTATTGTTCTACTTCTAAAAGAAGTAACTCCTGTTGTAAAAGCTGAAGTACCGCCATGTAAAAAATTACCATCTGCTGTAATCTGAACTCTTTCAGTGTTATTGGTAGCAAAGATTGTTGGCAAGTTACTAACTGTTCCAAACACCATTGCGTTTTCTGTGTTGCTACTGAATAAGGTGCTGCTGTTATTGTTATCCATACCTGCGATACCTTCTTGGGTTTTGCCATCAGTATAAAATCTTATAAAGCAATCTTCTTGACCACTATTATTTGAGTCAGCTTCTAGTCTAACCTCTATGCTTCCTGTATCTTTGACATGAAGTTTTGTATCAACAGAGCTAGTACCAATACCAACATTACCAGAATCATCAATAATCATACGTTCAGTACCGCCAGTATCAAAACGTATTTTATCTTCATCAGAACTTTCTTCTACTTGAATTTTAGTATCGGAATCAGCATCACTTAAAATATTAGCAGTAGTACTACTTGTAGCAGTTAATGTAATAGATTCAACTTTAGAACCATTAGGAGGTGCTTCAGAAAATGTTAATGTATTTCCTGATATTGAATAAGTATCTTTATGTTGTAGTACACCGTCTATAGTTACAAAAGTTGCATTTTCATTAATTGGAGAAGTACTTAAAGCTAAAGTTGTATCACTTCCGTCTCCAGTCATTGTATCAAGACTTGGAGCTGTACCACCACCACCAGCTATAGCACCCCACGCATCTGTATAACCTTCAAAGCCACCAGTAGTTGAGTTATATCTAAAATAACCTGCAGCAGGACTTCCCGGTCTTTGAGCTGTAGTACCTACTGGTACATGTATAGCATCTGTATTAGCACCTAAGTCTAATGAAACATCTGGTGAAGTTTGATTAACACCTATTTTATTTTCACTTACATCTACAAATAAAACACCACTATCTACATTAACATCTCCTGAAAATGTAGCAGTTGTAAAAGTTGTTGGAGTAATATTGGCAGTACCATCAAAACTTACACCACCGATAGTTCTAGCAGTTTCTAAAGCAGTTGCTGTCGCAGCATTACCAGTTGTGTTTTGATTAAGAGTACCTACTGTTAAGTCTATAGTGCCGTCTGCATCTTGATAATCAACTGTAATACCTGATTCAGTATTACTTGAAAACATTGCACCTACAGTGTCTTGTACAACTTCTGTTAAATCTATATTAGCTGTACCATCAAAAGATACACCATGAATAGTTCTAGCAGTTTCTAAAGCTGTAGCAGTTGCTGCGTTTCCTGTAGTATCTTGATTTAATGTACCAACTGTAAAGTCTAGCGTACCATCAGCATCTTGATAAGCTACTGTAATGCCTGACTCAGTGTTAGAAGATACCATAGCTCCTACAGTATCTTGAATAACTTCTGAAAGGTCTATGTTAGCTGTACCGTCAAAAGAAACACCGTGTATTGTTCTAGCTGTTTCTAGTGCTGTAGCTGTAGCTGCATTACCTGTAGTGTCTTGGTTAAGTGTGCCAATTACAAAGTCTAAGGTATTATCACTGTCATCATAAGTAACAGCAATACCAGTTTCAGTATTACTTGTTACCATAGCTCCTACAGTATCAGAAATAGTTTCTGCTAGAGTAACTCCACCGATTGTTATAGCATCAGCTTCAAGTGTTCCATCAATATCTGCATCACCACTAATATCTAAAGTAGCAGCATCAAGTTCACCTGTAATAGTAATATTTCTACCACCACTAATATCTTTATTTGCATCTGTTATAATAGCTTTACTTGCTATTACTGTTCCATTAGTAATTCCATCTATTAAATTAATATCTGTTGCACTAGCAGTTACACCATCAAGAATATTTAATTCAGCCGTTGTAGCAGTTACACCATCAAGTAAATTTAATTCTGCAGCAGTTGCAGTAACTCCATCAAGAATATTAAGCTCTGCAGTTGTAGAAGTTACTCCGTCTAAAATATTTAATTCTGCTGTAGTTGATGTTACTCCATCAAGAATATTTAGTTCGGCTGCTGTAGATGTAACACCATCAAGAATGTTTAGTTCTGCTGTAGTTGAAGTAACTCCATCTAAAAGATTTAATTCAGCAGCAGTCGCTGTAACACCGTCTAAGATATTAAGTTCTGCAGTTGTGCTAGTAACACCATCTAAAATATTAAGTTCTGCAGCAGTACTTGTTACTCCATCAAGTATATTAAGTTCAGCAGCAGTTGAAGTAATTGCTGTACCATTAAAATTAATACTATCTAGGTAAGCTACACCATCAACATATAAGTCTTTCCACTCTTGAGAAGAACTTCCTAAGTCGTATGTGTTGTCTGTATTAGGAATAATATTTGAGTTAACATCTGCACCAAAGACTACATTATCGTCTGCTGCATCACCCATAGTAATTGTACCACCATTAAAAGTTGTAGTACCTGTGACTGTTAAATTACCTCCAACATCTACATTACCTGTAGTAGTTATAGAGTCAGTAAAAGTATCTTTAAAACGTAATGAAGTTGTTCCTAAATCTATATCACTATCAGTAACAGGAACAATAGCACCGTCTTGTATTCTAATTTGTTCTACTGCAGCAGAAGAAACTTCTACATAAAATCCTACTCTATTGTTAGAGCTATCAATCTCTACTTTGTTTAAAAAGTCTAAGTCACCAATTTTAAATATGTTACCACCTTGTCCAGCAGTACCATCGTGTCTGTGTCCAGTAGAACTAGCACTACTAGAGGAATATGCGAAAGCATTTACTAATTGATTATATTCATCATTAAACAAAGCTGCGGTAATAGTATCACCGTCTGCAAAAGTACTTTGTCTTATATAAGCTTGTGCCATAATTATCTCCTACCCGAAGGTATAAAGTCTACATAAAGTCCGTTAACTGTGTAGCTTGGTTTTGTATCATTACTAATTACTGTAAAATTATTACTTGTACCACTACCTTGTAATGGTACTCTTATCATTGGATTATTTTGTCCAGCAAATTTATTTGTATTAAACACTGCTTCGCCAAATAAAGAAGGTGGATTTATAACTCCTAAGTCAAATAAATCTGTTGGTTGTGGTACGTCTGTACTATTAAAATCAAATTTAATTTGTACATCAGGTTCTACAATTCCTTCTGTCGCCATAGAGACTCTAAGATAGTGTAAAGTTTTTAAAGTTCCTAAATCTCCATAATCATAGTTTGGTGTAGTATATCTTGCTAAAATAGCAGTACCATCAAAGTCATCACCAGTATCGTGCTGATAAATATTGCCATTAGTATCACCATGATAATATTGTTCAACACCATCATTGTCAAAACCAGAACCAATAGCAGTAACTTCTAAACCTCTAGTCTCTGACCATTCAAAACCATTAGGTCTTAATGTACCAATGATTCCTCTTTGGGTACTATCAGCAGCTCCAGTATTTGTGTAGAATAAACGGTACTGTGACTTTTCTCTTAATACTACACTTGTTATTGTAAAAAGATTTACAGTTTCTGCTAAGTCACTAACAATGTTTTGTATATTACTACTAACAGTTCCTAACTCCACATCTCCAATTCTTGCTGTACCAGCTACTGTTCTTAATCCATCCGGTGCTAAAAATATTAAATCACCAGCAATCTCTTGAATACTATGACCGCTTAAACAACCTACGTTTTTAGTAACTGGTACTACAGCTATCGTACTAGAATTGTTTATATTCTGTAGTTTAAATATTGAGTTTTCACAAAATATAAATAATTCGTTACGGAAACTTTTAATACCTTTTATTTGGTCTTCTAAAGCAATCGAACCAGAACCAGTGCTAGTAAAATCTGTTGGGTCTAAAGTACCACTATAAAATATAGTATTTAAATTATCTTCAACTCCAGCAGCTATTAAGTGTTTGTCATGTACTGTTACATACTCAACTGACTTTGTACCAGTTACTGTTATTTCACCAGCAAAAAAAGTTCTAGTATTTATGTTAGCACCTGTGCCTTCCATTCTAAAAAAGAAAGGTTCGTTAGCTCCATCAGAAATAATTAATGTACCATAATCTGAAGTAGCACTTTCAAACAAAGCAAACTGGCATTGTCCTTGTCCAGTTCTAGCAGCAACACTACGACCTGTAAAAGCTGTATGATTATCACCACTACTAGCAACACTAGCTCTATTTATTTCTAACCAACTTGTACCAGTTTGACTAAAATAAATACTTGTACCTGCACAAACAACTACACCATCGGCATAAGGTATTGCACCTAAGATAGTTGTTGAACTACCTGTAGGTTGTACTGCACTACCACCACCAAACTTTGTAAAACCATTAATACGTCTATAACCACCCTTGGTAGAAACTTCAAAGTTTCTTAGCTCAGTTGCTACACCGGGAGTTTTAAGTAAGTCAATAGCATTTGATGAAGTAACTAGACCTCCTGCACATGCTACTGTGTAAGGTTGACTTCTACTCATTTATTTTACTTTCTAGTTCCTCTACTTTTGCTGATAGTTCTTGAACAGCTTTAACTAAAATTGGAATTAAACCAACTCGATTTACTCCTTTAGCATCATCTAGTGAAGCACCTTTATAATGGCTAACCAATTCTTCTAAACCAGCTTCTTCTATTTCTTGAGCAATAAAACCTATTTGATTTTTTTCACCTTCTCCTTCTATCCAATCAAATCTTCTTGGTTTGATTTTAAGGATGTCATCTAAACCTTTATCTAAAGTAACAATATTTTCTTTTAATCTTTGGTCGGATAAATCAGTTAAACCAACTCTGTAAAATACTTGACCTGTAAAATTCACATAAAAATTTAGACCACTACCATCATGCACCATATAGGTAGAAGAACCTGTGCCTGAATTTGTGCTTGTAACATTATTTAAATTACTACCTGTTACTTGGAATCCAGCAGTTGACTGACTATCTGCTGTTTTTCCTATTAAAACACCACCGTTAGAAAGAATTTTCATTCTTTGTGTATTTGCTGTATTAAATGCTAAATTACCATGTGTTGCACTTCCTGAGTCTGGGTCACAACTTATTTCACCTGTAACATTTGAACCATTAACAAAACTTAGTTTTCCACCATCAGCACCAGCAGAAGCAGTTGTTCCAAGATTTAAAACACCTCGATTTCCAGAACCTAATATGGCAACATAAGTTCTTGAAGATACACCATCACTTGTAACATCTCCATTAGTTGTACCAATACCAACATTACCAGAACTGTCAATTCTCATTTTTTCTGCAAGAGTTCCTCCAGAAGCTTGAGTAAGAAAAGCTAAGTCAACATCGTCTGTGCCATCTTTTTTAACTTTTACTTGCATAACGTCTGAACTACTATCTATAAGTAAATTAGCACCTGAAGAAGCTCCTACTTGAAAAGTTCCTGAAGTAGTAATATTTTCAGAACTATCAATAGTAATAGCCGTTGCATCAGAGCTATCAGAAACTCCTGTGTCTAATAAATTTCTTGAAATTTTTGTTAGTGCCATATTATCCCTCTAAATTAATAGTAAAGTCTGTCATCTACCATAGTTCTTGGGGTAGGATTAATTAAACTTGACTTCATGTGTTTTAATGATTTTTTATAATCTTCTAAGGCAAATGCAGCTTGTTGTGGACTTTCTTTAAATTGCCACACATAGTATCTAACTCTAGCTGTAATTACATTACTGTATTGTTCTGGAAAAACTATTTCGTCACCAAAAGCACTTAATGCTGTTGGTCTATTAAAAGCATAAAAATGTATATTATAAACTTTGTCTGGTATTGGACTTAATCCAAACTTTCTACTGTCTGGAGATTTAAATACATATTTAGGCTCACCATAAGCTTGAGTATTTGCATCATCTGCATTTTCTGAGTCTCTTAAAAATCTTCGCCACTCTTCAAGGTTAATATGTTTTAACCCATTAGAAACAAACGGAGCTGATTCTCCAGAAACATTGATTGTCGTAATATAAAAATCATCCCAATCAATAGATGCAAAGTCTGTAGCTAAACTAGAACTACCATCTTTTAACGTATACCATCTTTGTCCAGCGACTGTCTCAACAGTTGTATTACCGTAAAACGGGTCTGTTGCTCCACTTAATCCTGCGGAAAAAAACGGTAGCTGTGGTTCTTCGTTTGCTATGTCAAAAATAGCTTTATTTATAGAATCTTTAACAAACTGTTGAAAACCTACAGCACTTGCAAAGTTTGTAGAAGTTAGTGGAACTTCATTTAGTTCTCTAAGTATTTCATTGGTTAAGTCTAAATATGTAGTTGCCATTATTTTTTATGAACTTTTTGTATTTTAAAATCTGCTTTTAATGAAGCACCCTTATGTTTAACAAACTTTCCAGAGTGCTTCATTAGTTTATAACTGCCATTTGGCTGCTTCATCCAGTGATAACCTTTTGGAGCTGCAACTTTCATTTTAGTTAGGTTTTTGTACATCCATAGCACCGCCCATAGCCATGCCAATTCTGTCCATTTTATTATGAGGACCACCGTGTTTCATTTCTTTACGAGCAGAACCACCGTACATCATTTTCTTTTTTTTCTTTTTGTCCATTCCGTACATAATTATTTTTCCCCCTTGTTTTTTTCGTTTTCAATTCTCATTGTGTTATGTCCTACCATCTCAGAACATTTTTCTTCCTTCTGATGAATAGTTTCGTAATACATAATTTTTTCCATGTTATTCTCCTAAAAAGGAGGAGTCCGAAGACTCCCCCAATTATATTTAGTCTACTGTGTAAAAAGCACCAACTAAAGCTTCTGGTCTAAGGACTTTAGCTCCGTATACGTGCAATCCTCTTACAATATCACCAAATGAATCTGGGTCTCTAAGAACCTCAGTTGAGATGATAGTTTGAGCAGTTGCAGTAGAAGAAATGTGTCCAGCAAGAACCTTGCCAGTACATGTGCTTGTAGCAGCAACATTATTAGATTTGTACATGTCAAATCCTCTAAGTTTACCACTAGATACAAGACCATTTCTTATAGAGCCTTGACCTGCGTTAAAGTCTACAGACAATAACTTAGAACCAGATTGAGAAAGTTCATTGTAGAACGAAGGTGGTGCAACGAACCATCTTCCTTCTTCGGGAACATTTTGCTCATCTAGCAATTTAGCCATAAATGCCATCATGTCAAGTGGGTCAGTTCCAGTACCATCAGAACCTGTAAGGTCGATAGCGTTAGAACCACCTTGATGCTGACCCATAGTTTGAGTAGCAGCAGCAGCATCCGCACCTAAAACGTGGTCAGGTCCAGATGTAGACAATCCAGAGAACATAGCAGCGATTACTGCAGCATCATAAGAATCTCTTAATGCGTAAGCTGCAGAAGAAGTTGCTACTTCTTTGAAGTTGACGTGTGACATATTAGTTTCAATATCATCTACGATGAATTTGAAAGCCTTTGCACTATCTACAACTAAAGTTAACTCTTGGTCAGTTAATTTAGTAGCAGTAGTAGTAGAACCCCTAGTGTAATCCGATACAGAGATTACAGGTTCTTTGATAATCTTTACAGAGTCTCCGTAAGCAGATATTTCACCGGCATAGTCGGTGTTAGTAATAGCTTCAACCACCGATGCTTTTCTGAAAAAGTTAAGAACTTTTCTAGAATAAATCGAAGGTAGGAAAAAACTATTAGTTTGTCCACTAACGGAGTTTGCAAAGTTTGCATCAGTATCAGTTGACGGTTCAAAATATTGAGCCATGATAATACTCCTGTGTATTTATAGTTTATTTTATGATTCTGCCTTGTTGCATGGCTTCGCTGATTTCAGCTTCGTGTTTATCAAACTCATCCATACTCATTGCAGCAATCTCCTTTTCAGACCATATCTTTTCCTGTTTAGGTTCTACACTTGTTGTTTTAGTAGATACCATATCAGCAGCAGATTTAGTCTTTTTTGAAGATGACTTTTGTTTCTGAGGAGTCACATCCATACCTATATCTTTTTTAAATAAATCTATTGCACGACTGGCTAAATCGGCATCGTCAGCATTTTTGTATATCCAATCTTGAATAGACGATGGCTGCTCTTTTGCCCATGTATGAAAATCATCACTGTTTCTAACATCGTCAAAATCAGGATGTCTTTTCATTAACCTTTTTTCTGCTTCACGTTGAGAAATTTCTGCTTCACGTGCTTGGAGTTTACTAAGACGTTCTTCTAGAACTTTTGCCTTAGATTCACTTTGTAAGTGAGCTACAGTTTCCACAACTTCATAGACATCAGGGTACTGTTGTTTGAACTGTTCAAGTTCTTCTTCAGTTTTAGGAGCTTCATAATCAGTTCTATTTTTAGTAGCTTCTTCAAGTAGTTCCTGTTCCCTAGATTTAAACTCATTAAGTTTAGAATCATAATGTCTTTTCAAATCATCATAACGTTTTTTGTAGTCTGGTTTTTTATAAGGAGTATCCTTAACAGTTTCCAAGTTTTCTACTTCAACATTATCAGGTTGTTCTGCTTCGTTAACATCATTAGATTTGAATAATTTATTCTTTTCTGATGGGTCTTCAAAGTACAACTCATCTGATGATTTAAAAGGTTTATCAGTTCCTTCGTGCCAAGATTTTTTTAAATTATAAGGATTTGGCTGTTCCTCGTTCTGAATTTCTTCAGTCATTTTCTATCCTCCTACTCAGGGCTTCGTTTAACAAGGTAGCTGCGATGTGCACTTGCAGGGCTTGTCTTGTAAAGGTAGCCTTTCGGTTGTTGTTATTAATGATAAAGTGCCTGTAAACAGGGTAGCTTTATCGCCTAGCTCCTAACATGTGGTCTGCCGGAAAGCATAGATTTTTTAATCTCATCACCAACTAAATCGTCTTCCTCTTGCATACTTGCTTGAGAACCAACTGTTTCTTTGGTAACTCGAATTTCCTGTTTTATCGGTTCTTGTTCAACCGGCATAACAGTATCTTCTGTTTCCATTAGCCCACCTTCTTGAGCCATTTGTCTTTCATCTGCTTGAGCTTCAGCTTGTTTCATCATAGACATTAAATTGTCAGCTCCGATTTCTTCTACAGCTTTTGCAGTAAAGACAAACTCTCCATCCGACAACCTCGCAGGTATCGAATCGGAGACTTCCGAGCCCGGTCCTTCAACAGGACCAGAGCCTGAAAATTCCATAGCAACTTCCATAACTTTATCAAACAACATACTAAGTTGTGGATTTGCTTCTAATTCTTGCATAAGCATTGTTTCTTCTTCTTCATCCAATGCTTCATCTATTAAAAAGTCTATATAATTATCTTCCATCATTTCATCTGGAACTTGAGACTCTTCTATTTCTATTTGTTCTTCAGTTTTTTCTGGCATCATATCTACCATTTGATTTTCCATGTCAGGTGTTTCTTCTGTTTGCATCATGTCTGCCATTTGGTCATCCATCATCATACCACCTTCTTGTTTTCCTTCTCTCAACAT
>Ga0196899_1001719_pt1 | contig 10647 bp, 3 predicted proteins | sample VirMetDEL_Sep_01_FD_169095 | JGI IMG/M metagenome (GOLD analysis project Ga0196899, IMG submission 169095) | Aqueous microbial communities from the Delaware River and Bay under freshwater to marine salinity gradient to study organic matter... | ecosystem: Environmental > Aquatic > Marine >... | reverse complement strand
TGTTCTTCTATAACAATTACAGATATAACATAATATGTCAGTTACAATAAACAAAACGCTAAGAGTTACAGGAGAAGCACCATTTGTAGAAACTTTTGCTACAGATAATAGTCTTGTTTATGTAACTAACGTAAAGCAGACAGCAGGTGTAGGTTACTCTGATTATAACTTTGATATAGTATATCCAGACTCAACATATATTGCAGGAACAACAATAACAATGTCTGTTACGTCTGCTTGTGGTAACAGTAGTAGTTATACAGTACCTGTAACATCACCTTGTGGAAGTTATGCTTTAAGTAGTGTAGTAAAAGATGCAGCAGCACCATATAGATTTAGTGTAACTACATCAAACACTAGTTGTGCTGATATAGCGTATGAATGGGAATATAACAAAGCCTTATTTAATGGTGTAGTATCTAATAGAGGGTTAAAGTCAACATTAAACTTAAGTTTAAGAGAAGATTTGCCTATTACATCATTTAATACAGGATATAAAATAAAAGTAACAGCTACAGATTGTAATGGTTGTAGCGACACATCAGAAGCATCTTACTCTTTTTGTAAAGCATCATTCGATACTATAGCTAAAAACACAGTACCTACTGATACTACAGAATTTAAGAATATATACGATAACCTAAATGTAAATGGTTACTACATATCTAAAGCAGATGGTACATTAGGAGTAGTAACACAGCCAACTACAACTGCTGACCAGAATAAGGTTATGCTAGTTGCTATTGAGTTTACTGAGTTTACTACTAACGATGCTTGTTTTGGTTATGACCCTGCAGATATTAAGTTTGATATACTTACTAAAGAATATGACGTTAAATACTTAGGACATACTGATATTAATGCTTATAGCTTTCATGTATTTGTTGCACACAATAAATATCAAGAATACTTTAACACAGATAAGTTTGTAGAAATACAGTATACTGTAGAAAGTGCAGAAGGAGTAGAGTCTTATCCTGCTAAAATTATATTAAGTCCACAAGCAGAAGTAATAGAAGAAATTACAATATCATTTAATGATAGCCAATTTACTATACAAGATGGTATTACAAACCCGTTAGATGGTAGTACAATAAGTCCTTGTAGTTATACAGCTACAGATGTACTGTACATAACACCTAAAATTAGTCTGTCTGTAAGTAGTAATGCGTATTTAGATACAAGTGGTATGACTTATGGTGAGAACTTCTTTAGTACTAATGATTCTAGGCTAACTGTAGTACCTGCACCTAACTCTACTTTATTATCTACACCGTTCTTGTTTAAGTATACATTTGATGATACAGTAGCTAATACTGTACCTTTAGTAATTCCTTTTACTTTGCATGTGACAAGCAAAGCTGATGAAACAGTAAAAGCATACAAGACTGGTAACTTAACACTTATATCTACTTGTACTGATACTGTAACACTTACACAAAATACATTATCATTAAATGTAAGTTGCGCTGATTACGATGATGGTACTTATGATAATATCATAGACTTTGATTTAGCAGACTATGTAAGTGGTACATTTACACCTAGTGGCATACCTGTAGTTGTAGATACGCTACCTACACAAGGTACACTACAAACTTACAGAAACTCTACTAAAGTAAGGTTTATTGCTGATTTATGTCAAGATGGTGTATTTACAGCTGTAGTAAGGTTAAGAGATATTAACGGTGTAGAAAGTGAGAACTTTACTGTTACTTACAATGTAGATTGTGCAGGTAAGGATTATTATACAACATTCTGTAATATACAATAAATGAGTACAATTAATCTATATAACCTATTAGAGTGTACATCTGCTAATGGTACATGGGCGTATACAGGAACATTAAGTCCTGCGCCTACTGCACCTGCAACTTATGATGGTACTGTAGATTTTACTGGTTATGATACTGGATTATATGAATACACTTATACAACACCTATCTTAAATAAAACTGTAAAGGTTAGTATAGATTGGGTAGGTAGTGGTGAAGATAGAATACACAATGTTTATACAGGTGCTATAACCATACCTCTAACTACTATAAGTAATATACAAGAGGTTTATGCTGATAACAATCTAGACTACTGTGATAGTGGTGGATTTAATAAACCTACTGCTACATCTACTACACTATTTGATTTACCTACTTATTTCCCTGCTAATATAAGTGGGGATTTGTGGTATCAAGTAGAGTTACCTGTATGTTTAGAAGCATACGAAGTAAACTTTGGTATAGCAAGAACAGATGGATTAAATAACATAGGTATTGCTGTACATACATATTATCCAGATATTAGTATGGTAGGCGCTAAACAAGTTAAAAGGTCTGGGTTTAGTAATACTACTAGTACAGTAAATGTTACAGTACCTGTAGATGCTAAAGCTAGAATGATAGCATTAATTAGAGCATTTACTACTGAATCTACATTAGGATACTATACAGTAAATGTATTTAGTAATCATACTTGTACACCTGCGGAAGTTGATTTAACTGTTGTAGTAAGCGGTATAGCAGGAGCATTACAAGAAACATTTATTACTGATGGTGTTACCAATACCTATACAGTAACTAAATCAGCTACTTTACCAACAGACCAAGATAATATAATGGTTATGCGTAATGGACAGTTTTTACAGTCTGATTACTTTAGCCATGATAGTATTGCTGCTTCTGTAACACTAACATTTACTCCATTTGCAAACGAAGAAATTACAATTATATGGTTCGATGTAGAATAGTATTCTTTTTATTGTTTGTAAGTTCAGTTGCATTCTCACAAACATTTCCTAGGTTTAGGCTGATTCAATTGCAGCAGTCTGATACTGTAGGCCAAATGATTATGTCTGATACTAACAATAATGCCTTTTGGTCTAGTGACTTAAGAGTACAAGATAGTGTGTTTTATATATTTGGGCAGCCATATTCAATAGACAGTACAAGACTTAATGTAGCAGGTGATTCTGTTATTTATTTTAATAACGGTGTACAGATTGGTGGTGATGTATTACCAACAGGGTTAATTGATAGTACAAGGTTAGATAACGATACACTTAAATACTATCAAAACGGTGTAGTTATAGGCTTTGATTTAATTGTAACTACTATAGATTCTACACGATTAAATGATACTAAAGATACGTTACTCTATTACCAAAATGGTACACTAATAGCTTATGACTTAATTGATGGTGATGCTACTAATGAAATACAGTCTATTACACAGTTTAATATAATTAATGACAGTTTGTATATAGCACTATCAGAAGATGGTACTTATGGTGTAGATGTAAGTCCTTATCTAGATAATACAGATACTAGTGGGTTTAATAGGCAGTTTTATATTAATAGCGACACTTTGTATATAGTTGATGATTTAAGTACAAAGTTTGTAGATTTAATACCTTATCTTAATACTGATGAACAAACACTATCAATAGTTAATGACACTTTATACATAAGTAATGGTAACGGTGTAGATTTATCTGCGTATTTAGACGATAAAGATGAGCAAACATTATCACTATCAAATGATACTTTATATATTAGTAATGGTAACTCAGTTTATTTAGATTATGTAGATACATCTGGGTATAACCGAAGCTTTGTATTAAATAATGATACTTTATTAATAACAGACGATAACGGTACACTTTCTGTTGTACTAGACCAGTTTACAAATACAGATACTTCTGGATATAACAGAACACTAGTTATATCTAATGATTCATTATATCTAAGTGACGACAATAGTACGCTGTCTATTGACTTAAGTCCGTACTTAGATAATACAGACACAAGTGGTTACAATACTGCTTTTGAAATTATTAATGATACTTTATACATACAGGATGGAAGCAGTAGAAGGTTTGTTTCTCTTAATCCGTACCTTGATAACACAGATACTAGCGGCTATAATATTGATTTTTCAATTAATAACGATACTATCACTCTTACTGACGGTCTTGGTACAAAGACAATCGTTTTACCATATTCTAATACAGACACTTCTGGGTATAATAAAAACTTTACCTTACAAGATTCGGTATTATACTTACAGGATGGTGATACGACTATCGCATTAAACATAAAAGAAACTTACGACAATACAGATACAAGTGGTTACAATCAGTCACTAACCTTACTTGGCAATACTCTTTATTTAACTGATGGTCAATCAACACTTTCAGTAGACATATCACAGTTTAATGATAATACTGATACAAGTGGTTATAACTCAAACTTTTACATAGATGCTAACAGGCTTTATATTGTAGATGGACAAAACAGTTTTAGTGTAGATTTAAGTCCGTATTTAGATAATACAGATACATCTGGTATATTAAAGGCTTTTTATATACTTAATGATTCTATTTATATATCAGATGGTAATGTTAATGCTAGAGCAGATTTATCACCATACCTAGACAATACTGATACAAGTGGTTATAATATTTCATTAGAGTTAATAAATGGTTTTTTGATTTTAAAGGATGGTACTACTACGTTACAAGAAGACCTAAACATTTTCTTTGACAACACAGATACTTCTGGTTATAACAAACAGTTTTACGTTAGTGGTAATAGAATTTATTTAGAAGATGGTGCAGGACAACTTTTTGTACAAGCAACAGATTATGATAAACAAAACTTAAGCTTACAGTCTGATACTTTGTACATAGAAAGAGGTAATTATGTAGTACTGCCATTAGGTACAATTAACACAGATGACCAGGTAATTAGTATTAGTAATGACACTATATTTCTAGAAGATGGTGGCTTTGTAATACTGCCTAACAATAATACAGACACGTCTGGATTTAATAGAACATTTGTATTAGGTGATTCTATTTTGTATTTATTAGATGATAACGCTCTACTTACTGTAGACTTAAAATCAGCTTTTGATAATACAGATGACCAACAGTTAAGTAAAGTAGATTCTATTATTACATTAGAAGATGGTGGTAGCGTTATTTTGTTAGATGATGACCCTACTAATGAATTACAAAACCTTTCAGTAACACATGATACTTTGTATTTAGCAGTTAATGAAACTGAATTTATACCTTATGAAAGGTACATTATTTACTTGACTAATGGAGATTCTGTAATAATATATGATAAATATTATGACCCAGACTACGACCCTACAAACGAATTGCAACAACTTGGTATTTTAAACGATACTATATACTTAACTTTAGATACAAACTTTATTGACCTTACTCCGTATTTAGACGATACTGATGAACAGCAAATAAGTAAATCAAACGATACAATATATTTAGAAAGAGGTGGGTTTGTAAAGCTAAATGACGATGACCCTGCTAACGAATTGCAGATATTATCAAGTTCAGTAACTGTTGATAGTGTTATTAATCATTTAGGCTTACTTACACAAGCTTATAAATATACAATTAGACTAACTAACGGTGATTCAGTAATTGTATATGATACTTATAATGATTCAGACATATCAGCAGCTAATGAATTACAAGATTTAGAACTTAACGGTAATATATTAAGGCTTACACTAAGTAATGTAACTATTGATTTGACACCTTATTTAGATGATACAGACGAACAACAATTATCTAAATCTGGTGATACTATATTTATAGAAAGAGGCGGTAATGTTATATTACTTGATGACGACCCAACTAACGAATTACAAGATATAACTGTAATTAACGACACTTTATATCTATCTAACGGTAGTGGTGTATATTTAGATTATCGTGACATAGACTCTACAAGACTTAATGGTAGAGGCGATACATTAATATATTACTATAATGATAGTATTGTAAGAAAAGACCCTATTAGTACATTAATAGATGTAGTAGATAACTGCGTACCACCATTACCTAATGATGTTGATATATATGCTTTGTTTGATATGAGTGGTAGTGTAGATACAAATGATGTAACAACAGTAATTAATGTATTAAATCAATGGTATAATGATTATAAAGCCGCTTACCCAAACTACACAGGAAAACTCTACACTATACCAGTTGCAGGTTCTAATATAACAGAACAATACATTAATTATTTACCAAGACTCCGAAACAATACTTTACCACTTGAAACTTACTACACTACGGTAAATGATGTTGTTACACTACCACCATGGTTTGAAGGAGGTACTTTTGTACAGCCAGATAATATACTGATGTTAGCATTTGTTAATGAATCAGAACTTTCTTACCACGTTAATAATAATTCCTTTAATACTGAACCTACTGATATTTATATATCGCACTTAGATGCGTTTAAATTAGAGTATCAGTCTATGGATTATTTTACAGGTGTTGTATATCCATTAGCGTCAACTACAGGGTTCTTACTTCATGCTATGGCATCTGCTGAAAGTAGAGTATTAACAGATGCAGAAATACAAGATTATTTAGGAGGTAATTATAGTGTAGGTACATACGATTCACTAACAATTTATAATCCTTATGATACGCTTACACCATTAAATACATTGGGTTGGTCACATGTACTAGATAAACCAGTTCCTGCATCAAGTAGTTTTACCATAGAATCATTTAACACAGAAATTAATGAAGTACTTGCATCAGGAGATAAGTTTTATGTATCAGTTATAGAAGACTACTCAAATAACATCTTAACACTAAGGTCAATAGGTTCACAGACATTAGATATTACAGTTGATAGTACAGGTTGTATAAGTATAGAATATACAAGAGGTGATATTGCTGTATATGGTGATAGTATAACTATATTAGGTGATGGAAGTATTCAATATCCTTTATTTGTAGATACTACTTTAATTGTTACTACAAAGGCTTTATTAGATTCATTAGCTAATATACCTACATTTACAGATAGTACAAGACTGAGTGATGATGCTGTTAGACTAGAGTATTTTCAGAATGGTGTATTGATTGGGTTTGATACTTTAACTAGAGGTGATGGATTATTTCAAGAAAAGTGGTACGGAGATGGTTCATCTAGTGTATTAATTATTACAGAACAAAACGGACAGTTACCTAATGACCCTAATGATATTTTATTATACAGAAACGGTATTTATTTAGGAAGTGAGTTTATACAAGCATTAACAGGAAATCAGTTACAACTTACATTTACACCAGAAGTAGGCGATATAATTATGGCTACTTGGTTTGTAAATGATGTATATACTTCTGTTACAGCAGGTATTGATTCTGTATTTACAGATATGTATATTTTAGGTAATGGATTGCCAAGTAATCCCCTTACTATTGATACCATGTATACAGCATCAAAAGCTTATGTAGATAATAGTATTGCTGCAGCAGGAGGTGGAGATATAACAGGAGTATTAACTGAATACGGATTATTAGGAGGTGCAGAATCAGCAGAAGTAACATTATCAGTAGACAGTTCTGTAATAGCTGCTAAAACTTGGGTAGATGCAACTACTATAGATTCTGTGATTGGCGGTGCATATTTATTAGGAGCAGGTAATAGAAATAATGTTACATTAAATCTAGATACAACAGCTTTACAAACTTATTTCGATAACATTTATCTAACTGGAAACCAACAAATAACATTTGAAGGTGATGTTAGTCAAGTGACAGGTACAACATCATTTACTTTAGAAGTAAATGAAGCAGACAATATAGAAGGTGGTTCTACAGGTGATATTCTATATCAGCAGTCTACAAACAGTACCAGTAAGTTATCATTACCTAGTAATTCTACGAATGTAAGTGAATATATATTAATGGATGGTCTTACAGCACCATATTGGCAAAACAAACTAGGTGTGTTAGTAGGAAGCGCAATAAAGTTAGACACAGCAAGAACTATAAATGGAGTAGCGTTTGATGGCACACAAAACATATCTATTACAGCAAATACTCCACAATCATTAATAGCAGGAGATTATTTAATAGGTAATAACTTTAACGGTTCTACCCAAGCTACTTGGTCTGTAGATACTGCAGGTTTAAGGCCTTGGATAAATACGATAAGTAGTAATACTAACATAGAATTATTAACTATTGATAATGATGGTGGTGCAGAAAGTCCTGCGACATATAATGGTACATCTGCATTAAACATAAGTTATAATACAGTCGGTGCGCCATCAATATCAGGTACTAATGCAACAGGTACTTGGGGTATTGGTATAACAGGTAATAGCGGTACTGCTACTAAACTTCAAACAGCACGAACATTTCAGATTGCAGGTGATGCAGTATCAGCAAATGGCCCAGCTGTACAATTTGATGGTACAGCAGGTGTACAACTTGAAGTTGATGCTATTAATGCTTCTTATCTAACTACTGGTACTGTACCATCAGCTAGATTAACAGGAACATACAACATAAGTATAAGCGGCACAGCATCATCTGCAAATAGTGTAGAATGGACTAATATACTAAATAAGCCTACTACATTTACACCTTCTTCACACACACATCCGTGGACAGAAATTACGAGTACACCAACTACACTAAGTGGTTATGGTATAACTGATGCAGTAACAAATAATACTAATGAAACTATATCTGGCGTTAAAACATTTAGTAGTAATATTGTAGGAAACTTAAGCGGTACTGCTACTAATGCAAATAATGTTGATGTACAACTTGTATCTAATACAGTAGATTATTATTTAACAATGGCAGATGGTTCTGGATATAAAGCTTTAAAAAGGACAGCAGATATAAAATATAACGATAATACAGATGTGTTTACAGTTAAAAACTATGTATTTGAATCTGGACAAAGTTTAGCAGGTAAAGACAACTATGTATTAACTTATGATGCGCAGAGTGGTAAAATATTACTTGAGCAATCATCAGCATCTAGTGGTAGTACGTTATTAAATTCAATTACATTTAATAATAGTGGTAGTGGGTCTGCAAGCGGTTTAGTGTTTGATGGGTCTTCTGCTGCAACAGTTTCTTACAATACTGTAGGCGCACCATCTACTACAGGTACTGATGCTAGTGGTACATGGAATATATCTATTACTGGTAATGCAAGTTATGCTTCAACAGCAGGTACAGCAAATAATGCTAATAAATTATCTAGTGCAAAAACAATAACTTTAGGAGGTGATTTATCTGGTTCTGCAAGTTTTGATGGTTCTAGTAATATTATAATAAGCACATCTGTATTAAATAATAGCCATACTCATTTAGCAAGTAATATAACAGATTTAGATTTATCTGGTTATGTCACATTAAGCAGCGCACAAACTATTACAGGCCTTAAAACAATAACCAATAAGCTATATGTAGGTACAACTTATCAAAGTACTTTAGTCGGTACTAACGCAGGGTATTATATGGGTAGCGGTTCTAATTATAATACTGCTTTAGGTATATGGGCGTTAGGTAGAGAAACTGGAGGTGACCATAATACAGCTATAGGTTGGGAAGCAGGTAAAGAAAACAGAGCAGGTTCGGGAAATGTTTTTATAGGGTCAGCGACTAATTTAAACACAGGTAATGATTCTTATTCAAATGTTCAAGAAGGTGTATACATAGGATACAATGTAACAAGTAATGAAGAAAATGCCAATAAAGAAATTGTTATTGGAGCAGATGCAGTAGGTAATGGTTCTTATACAATAACACTAGGAGATAACACAGCAACTCAACTTTATGCAAGAAATTATGTATTTGATATAGACCAATCATCTGATACATATACAACTGGTTATGTATTAATGTATTATAACGGTGAAATTACTTTAAGGCCTAATACTGCTACATTACAACCGTTGTTATTTAGTGATTCAGGGTCAGGTAATGCCCCAGGTACGCAATATAATGGTACTACAGGTAGAATAATTTCATACAATTCTATAGGTGCTGCAGGACAAGATGGAAGTAATATTACAAGTAATTGGAATTTTCCTAATGATGTAACTATTGAAGGTTATTTAGGACTACAAGATGAAACACCAGATTATGCATTAGATGTAAATGAAATAGGTACTAATAATGTATCATACTCTGATGGTAGTGTAACAGGTATTGCTAACTTTGGTGCTGTAGAAGATGTGTTGCAGATAGGTGCAGTAAATGACGATGCTTATATATTTAATAATAATGCAGATGGTAATATTTATATAGGTACAACTGAAACAGCCGCACCTCTTACAGCAATGACAATACTTGCTAATAGAGATGTAGGTATAGGTATTTCTATACCATCATACAAATTACATGTAAATGGTGATGCAAAAGTCAATACTTTGGTTTATACTACACTTTCACAATCATCTGACGTAAGACTAAAAGATAATATTAAACCTATCAACACAGCACTTAATAAAGTACTAGATGTTAATGCGGTTGAATTTAACTACAAAAACAATGAAAACAAGTCATTTGGTGTTATTGCGCAAGAGTTAGAAAAAGTATTACCAGAGTTAGTTACAGAGAATAAAGAAGGTTATAAAACAGTTAATTATATTGAATTAATACCTTTCTTAATCAAGGGCATACAAGAACAACAACAGATGATTAACGAGTTGAAAGCAGAAATAGAAAAACTTAAACAATGAAAAGAATAATATATATTTTATTTACTTTACTTTCTGTTCAATTATCTGCACAAATAGAACAGCCAAGGATTAAGTTTAATCAAGTTATTAAAGATAGCA
>Ga0196899_1001716_pt1 | contig 10672 bp, 6 predicted proteins | sample VirMetDEL_Sep_01_FD_169095 | JGI IMG/M metagenome (GOLD analysis project Ga0196899, IMG submission 169095) | Aqueous microbial communities from the Delaware River and Bay under freshwater to marine salinity gradient to study organic matter... | ecosystem: Environmental > Aquatic > Marine >... | reverse complement strand
GCATCATGGCCTTGTTGGGACTGATGGAAGCCGGTTCTCTTCGCAGTGTATCCGTGTTCCTGAAGAACCTGGACCCATGCCCGCTCGCCGCGCTTCCCTTTCTCTTTGCTGTTCATGGTCGGCTCATTTTGTAGAGTTTACCCAGTCGGATTTGGTCCCGCTGGGAGAGGTTATTTGGGTAGCTCATCCACCCACGTTTGATACATTTCTCCACCGTCATCAGGAATGCCTCGGTGACAGTTGTTCTTGGAGGGAACATTCTGCGAATGTCTTCCCATGGCGTTGTTTGTTTGCTTTTTGTCGCTGACATGCACCACCTATCCCATGCATTGGTTCAGCTTGCAAGATGTTTTTTCAACTTTTTTTTCTGGGACCATCGGAAAACATCGCAAATGCCTTGTATTTATTGGCAATAGTTGGTATATTCCTTCGCATGCTAATGTATCACACGTTTCCTGACCTCGGCATCCAGGGAGTATACGACCACGAACCGTTGGTTGGCTATTACGCCATTCCCATTTTGAAGGGTCTGTCAGTGCTTGATGCAGGGTGTGCATCTGGTTATTGGTCTAAATTATTTTACGAACAAGGAGCAGATGTTACGTCTTTAGACATTAACCTTGAAGCATATAAGGAAGTGCAGAAAAAGTGTAAGATGCGAACCAAACAGGTTCATGCTTCGGTCTATGATTACAACAATCCGAATGCGTTTGACGTGGTTTTCTGTTCCAGCCTGCTCATGCACTGTGTCTATCCCGTCAAGCTGCTGGGTCACTTGCGAGACCAGCTTAAACCCGGTGGGCTGCTTATACTGGCGACTGCCTATAATGGTGACCCAGGGAGGTCTGTTCACATCGAGGACCACCGTGGAAGGAATGCCGCTGAGGTCGAAACAAGAATCGAATCTTCCAACGAGAGTCTGTGGTGGTGCGGCAAGCAGGCTCTTAAAAGCATGGCTGGCTCAGTAGGGTTTCAGAACCCCGACATTGTCGGTGAATTTACATTAACAACAACTGACCATGGACGGTCCATTGGTCATCATTACTCAACTCCACATATAGTGTTACATGCAAACAAATAAAGAGGGACTCTACTGCTCAGGAGGCAAGAACTGGATTAGCATTGGCAGCGAGGGTGACGTTTACCCGTGCAACAGTCTTGTCTATAACAAGGACCACTTACTCGGCAACATGCTGGACGGCCCGGTCAAGCTGTCAAAGGATTTCATGCGCTGCCCGTGGCAGGGTTGCCAACAGATATGTGACAGACATTGGTCATCAAAAGCAGTCTTCAAGGATGGGCTGGTCACGGACCAGGAAAACGTCATCAACCCAAGCGTTTTTGAAGGCAAGAAAAACCCGGCAGCAATGATTTGGGCTGCTTCCTGGGTTTGTAACTACAATTGCCAGTATTGCGGGTTGCCTAAAGACACCAGAAAAACAACTGCTGACCAATGGGTGGAAGCCTTTAAGCAGTTTCTGGACTTGAATGAGTTTGACGGAGGCTTGTTCAATACCAATGGTGGCGAACCATTGTTTTATGACGGCATCGAGAAAGTGTTTGCATTTATGGCTGACAGGGGTTTTGCCATAAGCCTGACAACCAACCTGTCAAGTGATATTTGGAACAAGGTGGTGCATGCTGCACCGCCCGAGAAGTGGGGGATTATCAACTGCTCTCTACATGTCACTGAGCCAAAATTCAACTGGGAGATATTTGCGGGTCGCATCCTTGCATTGAAGGCAATGGGGTATCCTGTGTCGGTCAACTATGTGGGGCACCCTTCCCAGGTCATGCTGGCTCCAGAGTATGCGGAGTATTTTACGAAGCGGGGCATTGGTTTCAGCCTTATCCCAATGATTGGCCAATATGGGAAGTTCAATTTCCCAACCATTGAGTCATACCCTCCAGCCATGCGCGACGTGCTGAAGGCACACTGCCCTGACAGTCTAAAGGACACAAACCGGTTCAATGACGGGAAACGGGTTGAATCCAAGTAATGAGCATACCAAAAACAGCATACTTCGTTTACGGGGAACATAAAACCAACCCGATGCCCGACACTGGGTTTGCCAACATGGCAGACTTTGTATGCCTGAACAATGGCTGGCAAAGCAGGTTCATCACGCTGGATGACTTCAACCCAGAGCATGCGGACATCTTTGAATGGAACAAGCTTGCATGGTCGCAGGTAGCCAGGTATGAGCTGGTGTATCAGCACGGGGGGCTTTACTCGGATGTTGATATTGAGTTTTACGGGCCTCTTCCTTCCATGGACGAGTGTGACATGGTCATCGCTTGTGAGACGCATGGTGGGGTCAGCGATGCGTTTTTTGCAGCTATCCCCGGTCATGAGATACTCGGTGAGTGCCTCGAAAAGTCCGTCCATTGGTGCCGCAGAAAGATGGGCATGGGTGTCAAGTCCTTCACAACAGAAGACCTGTTCAACGGATGCGGGGTGACATTCTTCACCAAAACAGTCAAGGCTCGCACGGGATTTAACATGTGCTACGAACAGCAGTTGCACATGGCTCATCAGGATTTCGGTGGCAAGTTCCATCCTGAAAAGGGTGTCGGTATTCTGCCTTTTGAGGCATTGTGTAGGCACAATCGGGCCAACTGGGTTGGCTGGCACCAGTGTGTCGGGACATGGAGACCAAGAACTGAAGCGGGTGAAAAAGACATGAGGATGGAAGCATGCCTACCAGCGAATTTGAACACGTAGCCCAGAACTGGGACCACCTAGCCAAGACGGAGCCATACTATGCCGTCTTGACCGACGAGGCAAACAGGCAGGGCCCGAGCGAATACTTCTGGCAGTCGGGCGATGTGGTTGCAAGTTTGATTCAACGAGAAGTTGCCCTGGCCGGTCTGTCGTTGTCCGAGCTGCATGCCTGTGAACTAGGGTCAGGTGTTGGTCGTGTTGCACAAGCCATGTATAGGCTGTGCAAATCTGTGACCGGCTTTGACGTTAGTCAAACCATGGTGGAAGTTGCTTCAAAGAACTTCCCTTATATCCCGTTCAAGCATTTTGATGGCAGACTGGAGCCGTTGTCGTGTGACCTGGTTTATAGTGTAATCGTTTTGCAACACAACCCACCGGAAGTTATTGGCAGGATGCTGAGAACCATGTTCTCGGCTGCACGGCATGCTGTATGGTTTCAGTTGCCACTGCCAACCGGAGAGCAGGACACCATGCCTGCTATTCCTGCTATTCCGATGTATGGTGTGCCAGAGCATGCAGTTCTGGAGATAGGCAGGCAGTCAGGCTTCGACTTTGTTGCCATCATCAATGACCATTTTGCCGTGCCTGGGATGGACAGTCGGAGGTATGTTTTTACCAGGAAAAATATTTAATTTGTTGTTGACCTTGGTGGGATTTGTGGCAAGGTGAGTTCGTTCTGGCCGCCAGCCTTCGCTGTTACGGATTAGACAGAACTATCGACACGAATAATGGATTGTCTAAAGTTCGGCCTCGGTAGTTTGTAACGACAAACGAATACGACGACACCTCCCCTTGATTGGATACCAAGGGGAGGTTTTTTATTTCGCTTTACCCTGCAAATACCTCTCAGCCTTCTCCACTGACTGAAACACTGGGCCAACCCTTTTGCCGTTTTTGTCGTATACCCTCACACCTGCCCGAGAACTTGTCTGGACTGCCCTGTGTCCCTGCTCGGTGGTGTAGATGGCACCACCACGGTTGTTGAGGGTGCGGGACGGGGAGAAGCGTATGTCGTCAGACTGGATATTGAATCGTTCCGACAAAGGAATCAGGTTGCCATTGTCGTCATAGGTGGCTGGGTCGGCTAGTTTGATTCTGTTTGGGTCCGTGATTGCAATTTCATTCCCAGACTGGTCAACGCCACCCTGGTGTGCTTTAAGGTCTGCTCTTGGTATGTAGTCTTTCAGTGCATCTGGCTTCAAATAAACATCCATCATTCTTGAACCATAGCCAGCACCCATGTTCAGGTCTTTCATCAGACCCCTGATTGTCGGCCCATCAATTGTGAAGTATGCCGCTTGTCCGTGGAATCTAGTGTTGCCTCCGCCAGGCCCCGAACCTGTGCGAGACATGTCAAACACAGTAAAAGTGTCATCGTTCGTGCCGTGGAATGCTTTCAGCCAATAACCTGCCTTCTTAGCAGCCTCGTCCACCAACCTTTGAGCAGTCTCCATGTCGCCAGACTGGACTGCTTGTGCGTGGTCGGTGTCTAGCTTGGCTGGGGAGAAGCGGGTTTCGCCTGTCAACTTAAAGTGTTCATCGGTGATAACTTTTCTGCCCTTGTTGCCGCTCGGTCCCGAGTCAGCAGACACAACCTGAATTGGTGGAAGTTTAGATGAATTGTTTTTGAAGGCCTGGCGGATGTTTTCCTTAAATAAGCGAACCTCGTCTGGTTTGTTGGATACAATTGTGACCTTCTTCACGTTGGACAGGTCTGGGTTCAATACATATGCCTCTGTCCTATTCCGTTGAATGGCCACTGTCATTGGGACACCTTCAGGGCTGGCATAGCTGGCTGCTTTGCCTTGGCTTTGCTTGCCCACAAGCTCGCTGGATACCACTTTCGCCAATTCTTTCTTGGCAGCAGATAAACCCCCTTTCTTGTAGGCTTTCTTGACTTCATTCAGTCCAGAGGAAGGAGTAGAGACCATGAGTTGGTGTGTTCTGGCAGTTGGTATCCCTTTGTTCCCGACAAGTAGGTGCGTGTCCAGCACATTCTTCCCTGATGGAAGAGTGGTGTAGGTTTCGTTGCTTGGGTCTCCGAATGTTCGTGCATTCTTGTCACCAACATTTGCTGATGCATGGATGTCTGTCAATCCATTGGCGACACCGTAGTGATGGTGTGATGTGGCAACAATGGGGGTTTTCTGGTCCCACTCAAAGAACACATTGTAGTTTCCTTGGCTTCCGAACTTCTGCCCCTCCACAACACTGGAATACACGCGAGGAGGTGATGCCGCATCGTCTCGCAGTGAAGAGCCAAACGCCTTTGTGTCAGCAAGACGTTCCCCTGTCACGAATGATTGGCCTTGCTCGGGAGTGACTTGCCTGACCCCGGATTCCGCGCCCCCTACTTGCTGCGCCTTCATCATGGCTAAGTCAATATCGTTCTCAAACGATTCAAAAGCTGACGTTAGCCAATTAGGGTTGACGCTTGCCCTTGTTTTGACTGATGGTCTCCCGCTTCCAGCGAGCCTGCTCAAGTCAGACTTGCCCATACCACTGATAACCTGCACTGCACCTTTGACCTTATTGTGAACATTCTTGAAAGTGTCTGACGCCATTGTTCTGGCTTCAGAAACGGGTATGCCAAGGTTAATTAATCGAGACGACATCGACTCGATAGCGTCCGATTTAAGCACCTTGATTCGCTCGGGCGTTTTGGCTTCGTAGTGCTGTTGCAGCTCCTTGATTCTGTCAGCCTGCTCTTTGGTCAACCGTCCTTGAATCGGCTGGTTCTCAGGGTGCTGTTCAACAGGTCGGACAGGCTCAGGGCTAAAGTTAACCTGACCCATCTCGTAGGCTCTCTCGCTGAACTGTGCGTTCACGTCTTCCAGCTTCCTTGCCTTGACAAACCGGTCCAACCTGAAGCTGCGCCACGGATGGTCTGCTTCCTTGAGGTTGTAAGTGTCGGGCAGTTCTGGGTTGCCTTTGACATTCCTTACACCCAGCATCTTGTTGAGGTGATTGCGCTTCTCAGCACTGCCCAGGACTTGTGCAGTGGGAACGTCCCCACCTAATGCATTGACGTAGGTCAAAGCATCGTTATACATGCCGTCAGGGCCGTCAAACAGGTTGTGCAGCCTGCTGTCACCGGACCACAGTCGCTGTATCTTGGAACGAAGCAGGGACAGGTCAAGAATGTTGGCTGTGACTGTTCCAACTGGGGACACAGTCAATCCATAGATGAGCGCATCTCGGTTTGAGATGGGGAGGTTCCTATACTTTGTCCTTCCTCGTTTGTTCTTGTAGGTGGCAGCACCATAAGTGACGTTGACAGCATCGGACCCAGACTGCCTGATGTCGGCAATAAACTGGATGACCTCCTTGACCTTGTCGGACAGGAATGGAGCGTCCAGCAATGCTCTCAGTTGGTCAGGACTGAAGTTTCTGCCTTTGTAGGACCCGTCCGCCTGCCTGAGCATGCCCCCAGCGTCGTTCACACCGGCCAGGGTGTCTTTCAGTTGCTTGCCAAGCTCTTTGGTTTCCTTGCCGATTCGGTAGTTGGACTTGATGACCCTCTTGCCCTTATTGTCCAGCTCTGCCACACCAAGTGCTTGCAGCTCATTGAAGACATTGTCGTCACCAAGGTCGTTTTCCCCATAGGCTCGGATGTAATCGTCTGCTGACAACTCGACCTGCTTGTAAGCCTTCCTGCGAGCCTTGACCAAGTCATTCATCGCTCGGTCCAATGCTCGATTGCGCTTCAGGTGTGACTTGAAGATTGGGGATTCAAACGTGTCATAGATTCGGTCCAGCTTGCCAGCCACGAACCTGTTCACAAACCCACTTAAAGCATCCTTGAGGGGTGACCCTTTTAGCAGATAGGAACTGTCTTTGCCCTGGATAAAGTTGGCAAAGTGTTCGGCCCCAAGTTCCTCCATTATAGCCGAGAACTTGTCATCGGTTGTAACCAACCCTTCACGGCCCTTCAGTGCAATTCCGCTTGCCTCGTATTCCTTGACAAACTGATTGATTTCTGCTGGGGAATACATCTTGCCAAGCTCAGATGCGATGTTGGACACCAGACCTTCAAATCCGTCCAGCCGAGAAATTCCATGGAACATCTCATGGAAGATGGTTGTGGGGTCTCCTTTCTTGCCGTTGATGTAAATTACAGGTCTCTCCCCTTCGACCACTTGAACACCCGCGCCGGTCTTTGTGTCCGGGTCATCGTTCTTCTGGAACCTGGCCCGGAAGTCTTCGTCTGAAATAATCCGGATGTCAGCTTCATCTCCCAGTGCAGTCTGGAACATCTGCCAACCGTCCATGACCTGGACACGGGCCTTCTCGGACTTGACGTTCTGGTCCATGAAATCCTTGACTTCTCTGGGCTGCTGTGTATACCACGTCTGGTAGTCGTTGGCTTCTGCTCGGCGTTTGCTGACCCCTGACAGGCCTTCTGCGACCCTTGAGAACCCTCCAGCACCTGCACCAAGCACACCACCTGCACCAAGGCCTTGTGCGGCTCCTTCCATGCCTCCAGCCAACGCTCCGAGTCCAGCACCGTAGGCAGCACCCTGCACTGCTCCTCCTGCTGTTCTGCCAGCCAGGTCTGAAACAGGGTCCAGGAACTTCAGCCTTCCTGCCATCTTGCCAGCCCTTGTTTGAGGGGAATTCATGGCTAGGTGGTGAAGTGGGCCAATGCGTGTTGGCATGTTGCCCATCGCGTTTGCGAACCCCTTGAACAACCCTGAGGCAACCTCCAATGTAGGCACGGCCATTGCCACACCGGCTCCAACACCAGCAGCAGGAGCAAGCCCAACAGAACCAGCCAAGGCTCCGACACCACCAGGTAGCGCATACTTGCCCAAACCTCCTGTGGTCTCATCAGTCAGCTTGGCAAGTTGCCCAGCCTTCTCTGCGACTTTGGATTCCAAGCTTGACAAGCCTCTGGCTGCTGCGCCAGTAGCCCTGGAAGCCAACTCAGCAGGCTTTGCTGCAACACTACCCAGTGCTTTGTTAATGAATGAGCCAACCTTGGTTGAGCCACCCGACATCAGGACAGTTGGGTCCAAAAAGTAGGATGCCGCTTCGGCCATCTCTGTGTTAATCGAAGCAGGGTCCGCTGAAATGCCAAACCGTGACAGAATGGTGGAGTCACCCTTTCTGGCCGCTTCCCTGATGGAGTCCATTTCCTTGATGGCAAGGAATCGGTTGTATTGGTCTTTCTTGGCGTCTCCTGTGTCTTGAATGTAGGGCTCAATGTATGTGTTCAGGTTGTCCCCGATACGCATAGCTAGGTTGCCTAAATCGTAAGTCCCACGGGCAGCACCTTCTGCCAAGGATGCTCCCATTTCCCCTAGCTGACCTTGTGCTGCCAAGTTCAAGGTAGACCGGACACCGTTCATGAGTTCGCTGGCGACAACCCCTGCTCCCTGTGCTACCAGTCCAGCCAAGTCCCCAACGGACAATTCCGGTTTCAGTTCCTGGTATCTTTGGAAGTCTTCAAACGAAACAGCAGACGCTGGTGTGGCAGGGTCTGCTATTCGTGACACGAACTGGTCATCTGTTTCAGGATAGGCCTTGTTCAGCGTCTCCTGGATGACATTGTCAGGCGTGTCGTCTGGAAACTGTTCAACTACGTCATATCCGTCTATGTAGTATTCTTTCATTGGGTGACAATGTTGCCGAATTTGTCGCGTGTCGTGACGCGAGGAGCTGCCTTGGCTTGGCCTGGGGCTTCCATGCCCATCGGGACAAGGATGGACTCTACAGCCTGCTGTCTCAGTTGCTTTTTAAGTTGAACGGTGCCTGGTTTGTCTCCTGGTTGTGGGAAATACTTGGTGAAATCCCTCTCAAACTCATCCTTACCGATAACGGCACCAGACTCACGTCTCAGAACAGCAGTAATCCAGTCGCTTGCTGCTGTCTCATATTGTTTGCGCAAGTCGCTCTTCATGACGTTGGGCATGGCTGACGCAATACCTCCAAACGTCCCTGATGGGTCGAACTCTTTAACAAGGTCTTCCATCATCGATTCAGCATTCTGCATTCGCATAGCAAACCCGAGAGATTTCTGCTCACTTTCTGTCAGCTTTGGCTTTGCTTGCAGCTTGGCCTTCTCTAAAGCGAGTTTAGATTGCTCCAGTGTGTCTTTGGTCAGCATTTCATGCAACTGCACCGCTGCTCTAGGTGTCTTTTTGAAGGCATTCGACCAAAAGTCTCCCAGCCTCTTTGCTGCTTCTTCCGGTGTCTCTGGACGGGAAGCAGTCGCTCCCTCTGCTGCCTTGGCCTGAAGAGCTGATAACTGGTCACGCAGGCTGGTGACCTCTTCGGGTTCTGGAGGCATCTGCTCCGGCCCGATTGGCCCGCTTGGCTTGGCTTGCTCTGGTTTGCTCTGTGGTGATGGAGTGCTTGCTTGCGCTGGTCGGCTCGATTGGGCTTGCCGCATGGCACGCATCTCGTCTCTCATCTGGCTGACATCACTCCGCTGAGTTCTAGGCCTGGGAGCTGCTGACTGCCCCGGGAACAAACCAATGCTGACATTTGGAGTATCCCTTTGTTGCAAGCTCTTTGCTATTCCCGCAGGCAACTCGGCCAGACGGTCTGCCACACCTGGCCCTGCTTGCCCGTAGAATTGGTTCACGTCAGGTTGCACTGGTTGCTCTGCCTGTGTTGGGTAGGCAATCTCAGGTATGAACCTGTTCCGCTGGATGGCTTGCCCTAGCTCAGATTCTGCACGCTCGATTTGAGGGCCAAAGTCAACCTGTTCACTCACGCTCTGCGGCTGTTTGGCCTGTTGGTAGCTGCTCAACACTTCACCAAACTGCTCCTCTTTCTGCTTTGCCATCAATGCTGGGGCATTCTGGCTGAATGATAGCAGCTCATCAAAGCCCATGGAGTTGGCCTGGTCCTTTTCAAGAAGACCCAAGTTCACCATGGCTTCACGCATGCCCTTGCTGGCTCCAGCTTTGCGTTTGGCTTCTTCGTTGCGCTGACCACGCTGCTGTAGTCCTTGACCGATGGATTGGCCAATGCTGGCACCCATGTTGGCGAGAGATGCTCCAATGAACTCTCCAGCCCGAGGGTCCATCTGGACTATCCCCTGACCTGCGTATGACTGTTGTGAAAATGGCATAGTATATCCTTATCCAAAAAGCTTGGGGTTGCCTAACATCCCGCCAGCAGCAGACCCAACTCCTTGAGCGATACCGGCCATAGCACCAGACATGGCGTTGGCAGATGCGATGTTCGCGTTCAGCTTCGCATTGTAGTTGTTTGCATACAATGACCCCGCATAGGCAGACTCAGGGTTGAACACACTACCAGGATTGAATCCCTGGCCCTGCCCTGCTATGCCAGCCGCTTGACCAACCTGGACACCAGGTCTGCCAAGGATAGCCAAGAATGGGTCTGTGGCTGTAGCTGCATTCATTCCGACCACGTTCTGGGCGAACTGCTGCCTGCGTCTCTGAAGCTGCTCTGCTTGCAGTCCCTTAATCAAAGCCTCTTGGCCAACGTCAGCCATGCCAAAACCCATACCTCTTGCTGCCTGACTTCCCCTGATTTGCTGCTCAATCTCACGGGCCAATGCTGGAGGCAGGCTTGCTCCTGCATCCAGTTCAGACATGGCTTGCTTGTTCAACCTGTCCAGCAGTGCAGCCTGCTCTGGGTTGGCACTACGGAAGGCTTCGGTAGCTCGCTGACCGAGCTGCTCGACATCAGCAATGTCAGCTTCCCTGGACACCCTGTTTCCTGCTGCGTCCGCTCTGGACAGACCAGGCATGATGTCCTTTTCGTAAAGCTCAAGCAATCCTGGTTGACCGTCCTTGCCTGTCATAACATCCCTCAAGATGTCCAGGTCAAGCTGCGCGTATGCAGCCCTACCATAATCAGGGTTTGCTTCAGCAGCATACAAGTCTGGTGCCAGGTCAATTTGTGCCTGCAATGATTCCCGTGTCTCCTTGGCGTAATCCCTGTCGGGTGGTGCCTTTGCGCTATACA
>Ga0196899_1001714_pt1 | contig 10675 bp, 4 predicted proteins | sample VirMetDEL_Sep_01_FD_169095 | JGI IMG/M metagenome (GOLD analysis project Ga0196899, IMG submission 169095) | Aqueous microbial communities from the Delaware River and Bay under freshwater to marine salinity gradient to study organic matter... | ecosystem: Environmental > Aquatic > Marine >... | reverse complement strand
ACTTACAGAAGGTGCGTCAATGATATAGCCACCCTGGGCATGGCGGTCACTAAGAGGAGCAATGACCCCAACTACGGAATCAAGGTCGACTACGTGGACCCTAAAAACTTCGTTCACAGCTACACTGAAGACCCCAACTTTGGGGACATTGTGTACGCTGGTCATGTCAAGAGAATCTCTTTGCAGGAGCTTCGAAGGGTTGCTGGGGACCAGTTTACCGACGATGAGTACGAAAAGATCGCCAAGACCGTAGCTAAAAGGTACCAGTACGACACCACCGCCATGCGGGCTTACCTGAACGATAGTAAGGGTAGAAACGAGTACGACCAGTACATGGTCGACGTCTTGGACTTTGAGTTCCTTTCTGTAGACATGATGGTCTTCGAGGAAAAGCAAAGCAAGTACGGGAATGTTGGGTTCTACCAAAAGGAGGAGAACTACAAAGCCCCAAGTAACTCAGTATACAAAAGGTCTGTAACAAAGATGCCGAATGTGGCTGTGTACGGAGGGTCATATATAATGGGGTGCGACAAGCTGTTTGATTACGGAATCAAAAAGAACGTCCCTAAAAACATACATGACCTTAGTCGTACCAATCTTTCTTACTCTGTCGTTGCTACTAATCTTGACGGAAATATTCCGAAGTCCATGGTAGACAGTTGCATTGGTTTCGCAGACCAGTTGCAGCTCACGCACCTGAAAATTCAACAGGCAATAGCAAAAGCAAAGCCCGATGGTATCATCATTGATATCGAGGGTTTGGAGAACGTTCAGCTCGGCAAAGGGGGTGAGCTCCAACCTCTCGAACTCCACGACATCTACGAACAAACGGGTGTCTTCTACTACCGCAGCAAGAATCCCGAAGGCGGTTTCCAGAACCCTCCCATCAGGGAAATCGGTAACAACATACGGAACATCAACGAGTTCATCAACCTCTACAATCACTACCTGAGGCTGATTAGGGATGCTACGGGAATCAACGAGGCCATGGACGCCTCTACCCCGAAAGGCGATCAACTCGTGGGTGTTAGGCAGCAGGCTATCGCGGCTGGAAACAACGCCATCTACGACATCACGAACTCATCTATGGTTCTGTTCAAGAAGGTTTGCTCTGACATTGTCAAGTGTCTCCAAGTGATTCCCAGGGGAAGCATCTTGTACAGAGCGTATGAGAACGCCATAGGTAAGGAGAACGTCTCTATGCTCAACACCTTCTCTGACCTCCCCATGTACAACTTCGGAGTTACGGTCGTCAAGGAGATGGAGGAGGTTGAGAAGCAGTATCTCGAACAAAACATACAGGCGTCTCTGGCTCAAAAGGAGTTAGACATCGAGGACGCCATAGCGATAAGGCAGCTCAAGGATGTAAATCAGGCAGAGCGCCTTTTGATCGTAAGAAGAAAGAAAAGGATTGCTAGGAACCAGCAAATGGCCCAGCAAAACGTTCAAGCGCAGTCACAGGCTCAGATCCAGTCTACTCAGGCGGCATCACAAGCTAAGCAGCAAGAGATGCAGATGCAGGCTCAGATCGACGCGCAAGCTATGCAGCTAAAGGCTCAGCTTGAATCTCAGCTCGAAGTTCTTCGTCATCAGCACAGAAAGGAGATTGAGATCATGAAGGCTCAGGCCACACTTGGATTCAAGACCGATGACCAGGAGTTCAGGGAGAAACTGGAGGTCTTCAAGGAGGACCGAAAGGACATGCGGGTTGGTAAGCAGACCGCAGATCAAAGCAAACTAATCTCACAGAGACAAGGAACTAGAGGGGAGATAGGTGAACCTCAGCCCATGCAACAGCAAGAAGGGCCAATGACCCCTGATCAAATAATACAGCAAGCAATACAAAATGAGCAAGGCCAGCAAGACAACAGTTAATCTTGATACCGCCGCCAGGCTGGATATCATTTGTAGAAAGGGAGATACTTTTACCCTTGCTCTGGATTTCGGGAAAGAAATGCCTACAAGCGGTTGGGCTATGGATGTTCGGGAAACTGATACATCAGCAACTGCGATCATTGAGGACACGAGTTTTAGTTACACAGTTACCAATGGAACAGAAACCAATTCAAAACTTACTGTTCAGGCAGTAGCTACTGTTATGGCCGCTATAGATTCAGGTCTTTTTGTGTATGACTTGCAGAACACAGATAACAGCACAGTAAAAACCTACTTGTTTGGCACCTTCAAGGTGAACGAAGATGTCACTCTCGTCTAATGCAGAAATAACAGTCGTAATAGAGAATGCGGGGACTATAGATGTCAGTAAGCCCGCGAGCTGTACTATTACGGTATCTGACTCTGAGGTCACATGCATCGACCTGACTCAAACTACTGAGACGGCATGCGTTGCAACTCAGAACGATGTATCAGTAACTATAGTCTGCCCCGTACCGACAGAAGCAGAGGTTATTACTGTATCAGAAGATCTTTGCGGTGTAGCCATATCAGTAGACCCTTCTACGTACATTGATGTCAACTCTTTTGACGGGGTTGTTGTTGGTCCTCAAGGACCTCAAGGAGAACGGGGACCTACAGGTCCCGAAGGTCCACAGGGCCCACAAGGCGAACCTGGAGACGGAGGCCCTAGAGGGGAGACGGGTTCGGACGGAGGTCAAGGAGAACAGGGTCCTGCGGGCCCCACGGGCCCAGAAGGCCCAGAAGGCCCTAGGGGTTTCGATGGACCCCAAGGACCTACTGGAGATGGGGTTGAAATAAACTATTTCGAGGCTACTGGTGACATAGTAGATCCAGCTACTGGCGACATAACTTTTTTCAATAACGAAACGTATATATGGAACGGAACTGAGTGGATAGAAATCTCTATCGTGGGCCCAACAGGACCTCAAGGACCACAGGGTGTCCAGGGCCCAACAGGTGCTGACTCTACAGTTCCAGGGCCAACAGGAGCTACTGGACAGGGTCTTGATATAGACGGTGTTTTTGACGCAACTGCAGACGCAACAAATGCGGCTACTGGAGACCTCATTGTTGTAAACGAGACTATTTATTTTTATGATGGCGACACCTTTATAGAAATCGGTAGTGTTGGTGAAGACGGCGCCCCAGGCGTTACAGGTCCGACAGGTCCGACAGGACCAACGGGACCCACGGGTCCTACAGGGCCCACTGGAATCACTGGTGCTACTGGACCTACGGGATCTGGTCTTGAAATAACTGGAACAGTAGACGCTACTGGAGACCTTCCTGACAATGCTGCTACTGGCGACATATACTACATAATTCAGGATGGTACGTTCTATATATATGGGGGCGACAACTACTTCGAGATAGACATCGTAGGCCCTACAGGACCAACGGGTAATGACTCTACAGTTCCTGGCCCTACAGGCCCAACGGGGGCCACTGGAGCAACAGGTCCTACTGGACCTACAGGCCCAACGGGGGTCACTGGGGTAACAGGTCCTACTGGACCTACGGGCACTACGGGTCCTACTGGACCTACGGGCACTACGGGCCCCACAGGCGTAACGGGTGTCACTGGCGTTACTGGTCCCGCAGGCCCCTTAACGGGTCAGGAGTGTTTCTTTTACAAGACCACAGCTGAGTCAATGAACGCCATTGGCATAATAGGTGACTCTAGTGGAAATGCTGCTTTTGGCGTCTTTGATCCTTCTTCTAGTGAGCCAGCAAGCGAAGTAGACATAATATATCTAGGCGACCACCACTACTTAAACTTTGCTGAGGATGATGGCTGGGATACAGAGACAAACGGGTATGCAGAAATACTAGAATTAATCAATCAAGGCGGAGGCGCTGGATTGATATCAGCCGTAGACTGTAATGGAGACGGGTGGGAGTGGATATTCAATAGTGCTGGATACATTCCAGACGTATCTGGTCAGGGGGTGTTTAAGTTTTCTAACCTCCAGTACATCGGAGAAATAGAAAACGGTAGCACAACTCAGCTTCCAGGTCTTGGTTTTGGTGCGGATTGCAGCTCTTGGTATAAGTTCTGTATCACCCCAGCAATAGGGGGAGGTGTCGGTGGCCCTGATGGTGGCGAAGGAGGAAATAACCCTGGAGGTACAGGTCCTGTAGGCGGAGGATACGGAGGTGTATGCCAAGAGTACTACATGCTGCGAAGCCAGTTAAACACTACTACTGGACTTCCAAGCGACACAACGCCATTTGAAACCAACTGGTGGTGGCCGTCACCAGCAGGAAGCTCAAACGATCCTATAAGCGAAACAAACACATTTTATCTAGGAGGTGGCGGAATAACGAACGACTTCCTCAATCTTATAAATAATGGACTACCAGATGGGTTTTCTGTAAATATTTCTGTATCAGGTATTTACGGAGACGGGAATTACGGGGTAGAGTGGTATTCGGTAATTGGTGGGGCACAGGCTTCGGGAGGTCTTCAGGTTCAGCCTGGGGTAGATATATACACTGTAAACGTAAATTACTTAGGGGGTACAAACTCAGACAACACCTGGCCTTTTGGTGACGGAGGCATGTTTGTGGTTTGCTTCTATCTGTGTTGTGACGACTCAGAAGGAACAATCATTCCGTTCATAGAAGAAGAGTGTCACGATTACACAACTCAGATTGATCCCATCGGTTTGTATGACGTATCGATTGTCATTGACAGATCTGGAAGTGCTGCTGCTCAGTGGGAAACACAGAAAGAAGGGATACGAAATATAATAAGGGGGTTCAGAGACTTCGGCCTTCTTGAAGACGATACAGTAAGAATAGCTCTTTTTAGCTACTCTTCTAATGGGTCAGAGCAGCTGGAGCAGTCTCTAACTAACGATTACTGCCTTTTGTTGGAGTCGTTAGACGGTATAGCGGACCCAAGCGGCGGCACAGCTATAAACGCAGCTATAGGCGATGCTGAAGAAGAGCTTAGTTCTGGAACAGGCGCAAGAGCTGACGCTGAAAAAATCATCATTATAACTAATGATGGAAGTATATCGGATATATCAGCAGCAACAACTACCATAGGTGGCCCTGATTTTGTCAACATAGATATTTATGCAGTAGGTATTGCTGGTGCATCTACGTCTCAAATGGCAGCCCTTGCAGATGCTGGAAACGATTACTTCGCACCTACGTTTCAGTTTTTCAGTGATGTTATTAGCTATGAGCTTCTGCTTAACATACTTCCGTCAGCTGCTACTGGAGAGATGGTATTCTCTGCTACTGGGGCGTGTGACACAACTATAGTTGCTTTTAGCCATATAGATGGTGATGGAAACTACGTGGGTTCGTATTTGAACGCCATGTTGCCGAACCTTTCTGGTGTTTTCGCTATAAACTATGACGCTGACGGTGATACCGCGCCTACGGGCCCGTATCTTCTTGGAGCTTCTACGTTCGGCCTTACAAGCACTACTACACCTCCGTACTCTGTCTATGCTATAAACTCTGGATCTTGCACTGGAGACTGGACTGAGGACGCTACTGGAACAGTGTGTTTCACAATAGGTCCTGAAATACAGGACTGTAGTTGCGACGAATGTGAAGACGATCCGTCTACTGGTCCAACGGGACCCACTGGTGTAACTGGTGTGACTGGTGCCACTGGAGTAACTGGTGTAACTGGTGTGACTGGAGCTACTGGTGTGACTGGGGCTACTGGAGCTACTGGAGCTACTGGACATGACCCCGCTGGGACGGTGTGTATTGATGTCAAAAACGGAACATACGGAGAACAGTACGTACTAGATTGGTATGGGTCAGCACCCGCTAATTTAAGCGCAGTAAACCTGAACACAGATCCTCTTGCCCTAATAAAGATATACGGCGCTGTAATAACGAGTGAGCAAGAGCCGCTACTTCAGGCTATGGCTAATCAGCAGGTTAGCGGGACCGTTTCGTTGTATGAAAACGATAACAACGAGGTCTTTACATTTACATTTAACACAATATTGTACGAGCCAGACGCCACAGTGCTTGCTGGACTTGTATATCAAGGGGGAACAGACAACAGCTTTAACTCAGACGGGTCTGGAACTCAAGGAGGAGCCAATCTGACTATATGTATAACCCCAGACAATATAGTCCAGGGGATAGAATCAAGAGATACATTTACCCTCGGAGTAACTGGATCCGTTCCTACGTCACTAGATTCTGGTGACATTCTTCTAAACAGCTCTACCCCAGGATCGGTAAGCGCTATATATGTAAGCGAACTCGTAAGCATAGAGGTTGGAACCGCCGCAGCTGTTACTGCCAGTATATCGGACACAGCTGAACTTATAGCGAACGTAAGAAAGGGTGCGATAACTATAAACACTACTGATGGTAGACTTGTATACAGCTTTAGTAGTGCATCTTATGGAAGCGCTGACCACTTAACGTTATCTGGTATCTCTCTAATTTCTGATGGGGGAGTGTCTACAGTTCCTTCAGAGCTGGCTCAAGTTTCCATACACCCAACGTTCGGCCTTAAAGGAGAGACTGGTGACGACGGTGTCACTGGGGCTACAGGCGTCACTGGAGTCACTGGAGTTACGGGCGTCACTGGAGTCACTGGAGTTACGGGCGTCACTGGAGTCACTGGCGTTACTGGGGCAACAGGGGTGACGGGCGTAACAGGTGTTACTGGAGTCACTGGAGTTACGGGCGTAACAGGACCTACTGGTGCAACGGGGGTTACAGGCGTGACAGGGGTCACGGGTGCTACTGGTATTACAGGTGCAACAGGAGTAACTGGTGCGACTGGGGTGACGGGTGTCACAGGAGCAACGGGTGTCACTGGTGTGACAGGGGTTACTGGCGTGACTGGAGTCACTGGAGTTACAGGAGTCACTGGTGCAACAGGCGTTACGGGCGTTACAGGTGTTACAGGTGCAACTGGAGCCACTGGACCAACAGGTGATGAGGGCCCAAAGGGGGATAGCGCTTACGAGGTATGGACTGCTCAAGGAAACTCTGGCACCATGCAAGACTTTCTTGACTCTCTTGTCGGAGGAGCTGGAGCTACTGGGGCCACTGGTGCTACTGGACCAACAGGTCCGTCAGAAACCCTTTCTAACGATTTAGACGTATTTGTTCCTGACGCTAGTGGACAATTCATCTTTGGTAAGTTCAAGCACAATGACACTATAAGTGCAACAAATGCAGAAGGGAACAAGACCGCGCTGGACATTATAAAAGAGGCTCTAATAGCTCTCGGAACTTTGCCAACCCCTGTCCTTTCAAGGAATGTGAATTCTATAGGGTATAACATGAGTGCCACGTCCACGAGCGTTACGTTCACTTCTACGTGTACCAACGTAAATTCTTCTCAGGGGGCCACCTTGACACACAAGTTCTATGAAGGAGTAGGGGCGAATGCCGCGTCTGCGACATACACTCTTATTGAGACTACATCTGGTGTTTCAGGGAACAGCACCACGTTTAACAGGAACGTAACCTTCCCTGCACAGCCCACGAGCGCTAATTTCAAGCACTACTACACTACGGTTGAAGACTCAGAATCAGGTCAACAAGTGACCTCAAATACGCTGTCTTACTCACCTACTTACGCGGCACCTACCATCAGCAGCTTCAACGCCGACAGAAGAGATACCGCAATAGGAACGGTTTCTACCGATGAAAATGACGGAAACAGAACCATATACAACGGAAGAACAAACTTTGATGGTACTATAACTAGAAATACACCTGGTGTACTTCTAGATAGATACGCGATCATTCACAATGGCAGTGCCATTATTGGGCCTACGGACATTAGTGGTAGTTCTATCGTCACCCTCGGAACCAATTTAAATCATGATTCTGGGTTTGTGGATGTAGGCGAAACAAAGACATTTACGCTCAAAGTTTGGGATGAAAAAAATCCTTACGTGAACATAAATTCACAAACTGCCGTTAGTGTCGCCGACAACTATGTAATAAACAGACTCCCAATAAGAATGGTGGTGACAACCACAGAAGCGGGGTCTGGTTACACGGACGCACAGTTCAGGTCTCTCTATACGTCTCAGACCACCTCAAGCAATAGGGTTCAAAGAAACGAGCAGGCTAACACGGCAACGAGGGATAGCGGTACAGACGACCTAAACGCTTTGTTTACAGTACCTAGTGGGGCTACAGCAGGAAACTTTATATACTTCTTTATTCCGAGGTACTACTTTGAAAATACAGATGGCACGGTTCAGGACATTACTGGAACCGCAAACCCGAACATTGAATTTATTTTTGATTACAACGGAACAAATCAGTCCTACGTTATTGACGATTTCGGAGAACTCGATGCGGACTACTGGATATATGGAAGTAACATACAGATCCAGACTCAGTTTGCAAATAACACGCACTATACGCCCCACATAGTTATAAGACTGAAAACAGCTCTGGGCGGAACAGGGCAGATTGGAAAAATATATCAATTAAAGAACACTGAGTAATGCCTGAATTTGACGGACCTCTACAGCATTCAAATGCAAACGCTTTTCTTGTAAACCTGGCCAAATCCGCAGGAAGTCAGGTGCGAGGGGTTGGAATATTCGCTTCCATCAGTGGCGCCACACCTAACAGAAATAGTCTTCCCGCAGACATGAGGGTTGATGGGTATCTCGCAATAATAACAGGGGATGATAAAGCATATATATTTCATGGCGATCCTGCCACACAGTGGACCACAGCTGCAAACTGGTCGGAAATAACGACTGGAGGGCAAGGAGTTACTGGCCCAACGGGCCCAACAGGCGCTACAGGTGCGACTGGCGTTACTGGAGTCACAGGGGTTACTGGAGTTACAGGGGTTACTGGAGTAACAGGAGTCACAGGGGTTACTGGCGTTACAGGTCCAACTGGAGTGACTGGGGTGACTGGTGTCACTGGAGTTACAGGTGCTACAGGTGCTACAGGTGTCACTGGAGTGACAGGCGTTACTGGGGTAACTGGCCCTACAGGTGCTACAGGTGTCACTGGAGTGACAGGCGTTACTGGAGTCACTGGAGTTACAGGAGCTACAGGGGTGACTGGTGTTACAGGTGTGACTGGACCAACAGGGGTTACGGGTGTCACTGGTCCTACGGGGGCTACTGGAGCCACTGGAGTAACAGGAGCCACTGGGGTTACGGGTGTCACTGGAGTTACGGGTGTGACTGGTCCCACTGGAGTGACTGGACCTACTGGACCCGCAGGCCCAGGTGTAGACTACAACTACACCCCGACCGTCTACAGGATTCCGTTTGGCGCTGGAGCAGGTGAGCTTACAGAGTCGGATAACTTTCAGTTTGCTCAAAATGCTCTTTACATTAAAAGCGCCGTTTCAACAGATGGGGCAGGAATAAGGCTTTTTGAAGCGTCTAACAACGGGAACGCTTTTGTGACTTTAAAGTCTTCGGACGACAATCAAAACTCAAACCGCGTAATTACTCTTCCTGCATCAACTGGAACTGTAGCACTAACCTCTGAAATACCCTCAGGGGTTGAAGATCTCACAGATGTTACCTCTAATGGTTCTAAGGCTGTTGGGGATATAATCGTATGGGATGGGTCCGACTTTAAGATAACTCACATTGAAGGTGGAACGGGTGTAGATGTAACTTCTACAGCTGTGTCAGTTCAAGGGGACCCAATTATATCCCTGTCCGTAGACACCTCGGACATAAATCTTGAGGATTTAGGAAATGTAGGAACACCCACGTCTAGCGGTCAAGTTTTGAAATGGGACGGTACAGCTCAGGCGTGGAGTCCAGCTATCGACAATGACACAAATATTGCGTTTAACAACTTAACCCTGTCTGGAGACAGGAGCCTTAGTGGCAACAACGGAACCAGGTCCCTTACATTGAATTACCCAAGTGCATTTAGCGTCTTGGGAAACTCTGGTAGCACTTCGTTTAAAGTTACTCCTGCAAATCCAAGCACGGAGGTGTCTGGCTACCTTGAGTTGAAGACTACAGAGTATGGCTCTGGAGGAAAGGTGAGGTTTCTGGAGTTTCCTGCTTTCGGAACGAACTATGTAGAGCTCAAAGGGCCAGGAAGCATTTCTTCAAACGTGTCGTTCGTTCTGCCTAGCTCTGACGGAACGGATGGGCAGGTGCTAAAAACTGACGGGTCTGGAAATCTCTCTTTTGTTGATCAGTCTAGTGGAGGCGGAGGCGAGACTGTTTACACCTGGCATGACGCTGGTAGAAGGCAGTGGTCAAGCTCTCAAGACAATTACTACCACATAGGCGACTTTGCTTACGGTGTTTCTGATAACGCAAAAAATGGGGCTTCTTCTACTTACGTAACTGGTAGTACCGTTAGCAATATTATTGACGATTACTTCTTTAACTCGTTCACAGTACCCGCAGATTGCTCAAAATCTGAAATAACGGGGTGGATAAGCACGACGAGCACTGCGATGGTAGGAAAAACGATAGACATCAATGTGTACAAGCTTCGTCCTACCAGTCAGACTGGAACTACTCAGCACGTTGCAACTGAAATTCTTTCAGTTTCAAAGGCGCTTCCAGCTAGTACTAGAAGGCCAATATATTTTAATGTCGCCTCTACTGGCCTGGACATTGATAAAGGAGACTTGCTTCACGTGGTATTTAAGCCAAACGGTGTAAATACGACTTCAACTCACTACCTACAGTATTCATATACATTGACAGCACGTTAATCATGACAGGAGAATTCATAAACTCAGAAAGAAGCAGAGAGGGGTACACGGCTACATCCGAACTGGACAGTAGGG
>Ga0196899_1001696_pt1 | contig 10727 bp, 9 predicted proteins | sample VirMetDEL_Sep_01_FD_169095 | JGI IMG/M metagenome (GOLD analysis project Ga0196899, IMG submission 169095) | Aqueous microbial communities from the Delaware River and Bay under freshwater to marine salinity gradient to study organic matter... | ecosystem: Environmental > Aquatic > Marine >... | reverse complement strand
CGCCGGCACCGGTCACCGCCACCAGGCCCAGCACGTTGTCGCGGCTGGTGCCGTACTTCACCGCGCGCGGACCACCGGCATTGCACGCCAAGTTGCCGCCGATGCTGCAGATCTCGGCGCTGGAAGGATCCGGTGCCCAGAACAGGCCGTGCGGTGCCAGTGCCTGCTGCAGCGTTCCGTTGAGCACGCCCGGCTGCACCACCGCGCAGCGGTCACCGGCGCGGATCTCGACGATGCGGTCCATGCGGGTGAACGACAGCACGATGCTGCCGGGCAACGGCACCGCAGCGCCGGTGGTGCCGGTACCCGCGCCGCGCGCGACCAGGGCCACGCCATGCACGCGGCAGGCACGCACCAGCGCCTGCACCTGTTCGATGTCTGACGGCAGTGCCACCGCAGCCGGGCGCTGGTGCCGCCAGGAGTTGTCCTGCGCATGTGCGTCCAGTGCGCTGTCATCGGTGCGCCAGCCGTCCTCGCCAAGCAGGGCATGCAGGGTGGCAGCGAACGCAGCGGGCAGGGCGGTGGTCATCATCGGGTCCGGGTATCGGCTGGGGCACATCGGCGCGGCGCACCACGACGGCGGTGGAATGAGGCGTGGGTAACGCTCGCCGGCATCAGCAGTCTTCCAGCCGGAACGCGTCGCGCAGCCAGTTCAGCTGCGGCGGCTCGCCACTGGCTTCAACCACGTCGAAGCGGCAGGGCTGCTCGGCCAGCCAGGGATGCGATTGCAGGAACAACTGCGCGGCGATCACCAGCTTGCGTCGCTTGCGCAGGTCCACCGAGGCCGCGCCGCCGCCAAAGCGGGCATTGGCGCGGTAGCGCACTTCCACGAACACGACGACATCGCCGTCGCGCATGATCAGGTCGATTTCACCGCGGCGATAACGCGCGTTGGTGGTGACCGGGCGCAGCCCGGCCTCACGGAGATGGTGCTGCGCGGCGGCTTCCACCGCCGCGCCACGTAGCGCGCGCCCTGTCGGCACGCCGATCAGTTGCTGCTGGCGATCGGCATCGGCCGGCCGCCGCTGAAGGTCGACCATGCCGGTACCCGCAGCACGTTGCCGTTGCTGTCCAGGAACAGGGTGCCGGTGGCGCCGGCCAGGCCGCCTTCGGTGGCGACCTTGTCCAGGTAGGCGCTGATCTTCCAGGCGTCGAAACCAAACGCGAACAGCCGACCGGAGGCGCCACGTGCCGAGGGCAGGATCTGCCCGGCGGTGGATGCGGCTGGCAGGCCGGGCACGCCGCGCACGTTCCAGGCTTCGTTCGGGTAGACGATGCCGTCCAGCGCCATGTCTTCTTCGGGCTTGCCGGCGCCGACGGTGAGCTGGGAGGTGCCGACGCGGGTGGCGCCGCCCGCACCGGCCAGTGCGAGTTGCGGCGTCAGCGCACGCGCCTGCGGTGCCTTGACCGCCAGCAGCACGCCGTCGATGGCACCGGCGGCACGCACCTGCGCGCCGATATCACCGACGGTGTCGCTGACGCCGATCGTCGCCACCACCTGGCCACCACGCTGCGCGAAGCGCTCGCGGAAGGCGGCAGCCGCACGGCGGCCGTTGTCATCGTTGCTGTGGATCACCAGCACCTTGCTGCGTTCGCGGCCGCGAAGATACTCGGCGGCGATGATGCCGTCGTCTTCCGGGGCCAGCGAGAAACCGGCGCTGCCGGCCGGCGGGGTGTCCTTGCCGCGGTTCAGCGCCAGCACCGGCACCGGAAGCTCGCGGCGGCCGAACACGGCATCCACTTCGTCGCGGCCGAGCGGGCCGACGATGAAATCGGCGCCGGCGGCCACGGCCCCGGCCGCGGTGCCGGCGGTATCGATGAACTGGATGTCCGGGCGGCGGCGGGTTTCACCGTAGTAACCGCTGAGCAGGCCATCGCGGACCGGCTGCGCGGCGGTGGCCAGGCGGCCGCTGAGCGGCAGCAGCACGGCCATCTTCACCGGCGGGCGGTAGCCATCGCTCATGGCCGGCGGGCGCTTGCTGGTATCGAACTGCGAGGCGGCTTCGCGATCGAACGGACGCGGCAGAGGCAGGCCGCGGGCGATCAGCGCACGGCCGGCGAAGTTGTACAGCGGCTCATTGGCCGGCAGGGCGGCGGCGCGGGCGCGCAGGGTGGCATCGTCCAGCGTGCCGAGCAGCCCGGCGATGGCCTGCTGGTTGTCGCTGCGCGCCTTGCCGGTCAGTGCGGCGTGCGCACGGGCGCGCTCAAGCGCGGCACCGAGGTTGTCACCCGTGGCCTGCAGCGCGTTGGCGCGGGCCAGCTGCCAGCGCGTGCGCAGCGAGGGGGTGACCGCATCGGCCGAATCCTTCAGCGCGGCCAGCGCCTGCGCCGGCTGCTTGTCGGCCAGCGCCAGTTCGGCGGTGGACAGCTGGTAGCGCTGCAGGCTGGCGCCGCTGAGCTGGCGCGCGGTGACCTGGGCCAGCAGGGTGCGGGCACGGGTGGCATCGCCGGCTTCGTGCCAGGCAAAGGCGGCATCGGCCAAGGCAGCGCTGCGGGCACTGCCGCGCAGGGTGTTGGCCAGCGCTTCCAGCTGGAGCGCCGCATCGCGCGGCTTGCCCTGCTCGATCAAGGCCAGGGCCTGGCTCTGGGCCGGCGATTCCGGCGCGCTGGTGAAGCTGGTCGTGGCGCAGCCGGCAAGCAGCATCAGCGACAACGAAAGGGCGGAGATCCTTACGACGGGCTTGTTCATGATCAGGTCCATTCGATGGGGGCAGCGGCCGTGGCCGGGGAACGGTACGATTCTACCCTTGACCACGGAAGAGCCGCTGATGAGTGCTGTCCCCACGCTGTATGTCGTTGCCACCCCGATCGGCAACCTCGCCGATCTGGCCCCGCGGGCACAGGACGTGCTGCGTTCGGTGGCCGCGATCTGCGCCGAGGACACCCGCCGCAGCGGCCAGCTGCTGGCCCACTTCGGCATCCAGCAGCCACTGGTGGCGCTGCACGATCACAATGAGGAAGCGCTGTCGCAGCGGATCGTGGCGCGCCTGCTGGCCGGTGAGTCGCTGGCGCTGGTCAGCGACGCCGGCACCCCGCTGGTGAGCGATCCGGGCTACCGCCTGGTCCGCGCCGCGCGCGAAGCCGGGATCAAGGTCAGCCCGGTGCCCGGCGCCTGCGCCGCGATTGCCGCACTGAGCGTGGCCGGGCTGCCCAGCGACCGCTTCACCTTCGAAGGGTTCCTGCCGGCCAAGGCCTCCGGCCGCCGCGAGCGCCTCAACGCGCTGGCCGGTGAGACCCGCACCCTGGTGTTCTACGAATCCTCGCACCGGATCACCGAATCGCTGGCGGACATGATGGCTGCGTTCGGGCCCGAGCGGCCCGCGGTGCTGGCGCGCGAACTGACCAAGCTGTTCGAAACCGTGCTGGACGGCGACCTGGCCTCGCTGCTGCAGCAGGTCGAGGCGGATGACAACCAGCGCAAGGGCGAGTTCGTGGTGATGGTGCAGGGCGCGGCCGACGATGAGGAGGCTCAGTTGGCCGCCGGCCGCCGCATGTACGCCAAGCTCAGCGAACACCTCCCGCCGTCCACCGCAGCCAAGCTCGCCGCCGAACTCACCGGTGCCCCCAGAAAAGCCCTGTACGGCGGTTGATCGGCCGGTCGCGCCACCCCACGGGTGGCTGCACGCGGTGCCAAAGAAGGTAGAGCCACCCCATGGGTGGCTGCACGCGGTGCCAAAGAAGGTAGAGCCACCCCATGGGTGGCTGCACGCGGTGCCAAAGAAGGTAGAGCCACCCCATGGGTGGCTGCACGCGGTGCCAGAACGTGAGGCAGCCACCCATGGGGTGGCTCTACCGCGCGGGCAGATTGAATGCCGGCCCACGCCAACCGTCTGGATGCACAGCCCCCTTTAGTAAAGGGGGGCGCGGCGACAGCCGCGGGGAATGGGGCGCTGGTGGCCCGGGGCCCCAGGTTTGCGCTGCAAACCTTGGGGCTTTTTCGTCATGACGAAAAAAGCGGCGGAGCCGGCCGATAAGCCGGGTTTTGTCGTGGACAGTCATTCTTCTAGGCGCTGCGTCACCGCAGCGCTCAAGCAACCTACCCGGACCCGACGCGGGCCACGCCATTAGGTCCCTATTTGGTCTTGCTCCAGGTGGGGTTTGCCGTGCCGGTCTGTTACCAGACTCGCGGTGCGCTCTTACCGCACCATTTCACCCTTACCGGCTTCCCGAAGGAAACGTAGGCGGTATCTTTCTGTTGCACTTTCCGTCGGCTCGCGCCGCCCAGGCGTTACCTGGCACCTTGCCCTGTGGAGCCCGGACTTTCCTCGGCATCCGCAAGGGATGACGCGACTGTCTGGCCGACTCCGCCGCGCGCATTGTCCCACATTCACGTCACCTCGGCGCAGACAGCCGCGTGGTCGTCAGCCGGGTCTCGCCGATGCAGTCACACTCCGCATCGAACCGGCGCTCGGCGATGAAGCCGTGGCCATTGGCGCCCAGCGCGATGATCGTGCTGGCGCGGGTGCCGTACTCGGGGCTGCGGATGAAGGCGGAGGACAGCCAGCGCTCGCGCGCCAGGCCGATGCCGGTGTCGGGCAGGGCGCTGTCGTCGGCGCGGGTCTCATCGCGCAGGGCGTCCCACAGCGGGGTCAGGTCCTCGCTGCCGGCGTCCACCCACGCGCGCAGCGCTGCGTTCAATGTCACGGTTTTCGGCCACGGCGCGTCCAGCGGCCCGTTGGACACGCCATGGATGCCCGGGGCCAGCGGTTGGCGGTGCAGGGGATGGTTGCCCAGGAACTGGCAGCTGTCGCGGTCGGCCAGCACCAGGTTGAAGGGGGCGAATTCCACCGCGCGCGCGGCGAGCTGGTCGGCGAAGACGGCGGCCGGCGCGTCGTCGCGCAGGTAGCCGGCCACCAGGGCGCCGCGCGAGGGGCCGGTCTGCCGGGCCAGCGGGTCGCGGACGTTGGTCACCACCGCCATCCGGCCCTGCCCGCCGATCCCGGCCCAGGTCCCGCCCGAGCGCAGGTCGCGGCCGGCGGCCACGGCCTCATCCGGCGGAGACCAGCGCGCCAGCGCGGCGGTGGGCCGCGCGTGGAATTCATCGCGGTTGCCGGCCATCACCAGCTGCCAGAGGGGGTGTGTTTTCCATGCGAGGGCGAGCAGACACATGCCTCACATTGTGCCGGTTCTGCGCAGCGGCGAGACGATGCCGACCGCGTCAGGACTGAATACGCGGCGATGTTTCACGCGGTCTCCACAGGCCTGAACTTCGGCGAAATCTCAAAAAATGAGACGAAACAGCAACTTTTGGATAAGCCTTGAACAAGTCTCTAAACATTGCTGCAAGCCCTTGATGTTCAAAGTGATTTCCCCTTCGCAAAGTTGTTGACAACCCAATCGGCACTGCTAAGGTGGGCATCAGAGGGGAAACCGGGTTTTTTGTGGTTTTTCGTGGTTCAATGTTTCACCAGGCGAAGGAAAGGTGAAAACGTCGTGTTTCAAGGCGAGACGGCCATCACTGTTGACGACAAAGGGCGCATGGCGGTTCCGACCGCGCATCGCGACCTTGTCGCGCGTGTGAGCAACAACCGTCTGGTCCTGACCTACAACCCGTTCGAGTCCGGCTGCCTCTGGCTGTACGCCGAACAGGAATGGGAACGCGTCCGTGATGACGTCATGTCCAAGCCCAACACACAGCGCGTCGTGCGCCTCCTGCAACAGAAGCTGGTCGGTTCGGCCGCGCATCTGGAGCTGGACGGCAACGGCCGCATCAGTATTCCCGCCAGCCACCGTGGTGCCGTTGGCATTGAAAAGAAGGCGGTGCTGCTCGGTATGGGCGACAAATTCGAATTGTGGAGCGAGCAGGCTCATCGCGCGTTGATCCAGCAGACGTTGTCTGACGAGGATCTCGGCGATGGGTTGCTCGACCTGAAGTTGTGAGCCGGGGTGCCCGGATGCGCGGAGCAGCGCAGACCGGTCACCTTCCGGTGTCGCAGTCGCCGGCAGGCCACCTGCCGGTCCTGTACACGCAGGTCCTGGATGGCCTGAAGGTGATCGAAAACGGAGTGTATCTCGATGGCACGTTCGGTCGTGGCGGTCACGCCCGCGGCGTGCTCGAGCAACTCGGTCCCGGAGGCCGGCTGCTGGTCATGGACAAGGATCCCGAGGCGATTGCGGTAGCCGAGCGTGATTTCGCGCCGGACCCGCGCGTCTCGATCTTCCGTGGCAGCTTCGCCGATCTGCTGCACTGGGATGCCACCGCGCAGGGCCTGGATGGCGTGCTGTTCGACCTGGGCGTGTCCTCGCCCCAGCTGGATGTCGCCGAGCGTGGCTTCAGCTTCGGCAAGGACGGCCCGCTGGACATGCGCATGGACCCGGACAGCGGCGAAAGCGCGGCGCAGTGGCTCAACCGTGCCGAAGAGCGCGAAATCGCCGATATCCTGTGGACCTATGGCGAAGAGCGCCAGAGCCGGCGCATCGCCCGCGCGCTGGTGGCCCGCCGCGAGAAGCAGCCGTTCAGCCGCACCGCCGAACTGGCCGATGCCATCGCCGCCGTGATGCCGCGTGGCAAGGACAAGATCAACCCGGCCACGCGCAGCTTCCAGGCGATCCGCATCCACATCAACCGCGAACTGGCCGACCTCGAGGCCGGCCTGGATGCCGCCCTGGCGCGCCTCAAGCCCGGTGGCCGCCTGGCCGTGATCAGCTTCCATTCGCTGGAAGACCGCATCGTCAAGCAGTTCATGAACCGCCATGCCAAGGCCCCGCCGAGCAACCGCCGGTTGCCCGAGGCGCAGCCGTTCGTGCCGACCCTGGTGCTGCACGGCGGCGCCATCAAGGCCGACGATGACGAGCTGGCGGTCAATCCGCGCTCGCGCAGCGCCGTGCTGCGCGTCGCCGAGAAGTGCGAGGTGGCCGGATGAGCCGCCTGCTGTTGATCGTGCTGCTGGCCTGCACCGTCGCCTCGGCGATCGGCGTGGTGTTCATGCGCCATCGCCACCGCCAGACCTTCGTGGAGCTGTCCCGGGTCGAGCGGGCGCGCGATGAGATCAACATCGAGTTCGGTCGCCTGCAGCTCGAGCAGGCCACCCTGGCCGAGGCCACCCGGGTCGACCGCGTCGCCCGCGAGCGCCTGGGCATGAAGTTCCCCGAAGCGGCCGATGTCGTGGTGATCCGGCCATGAACAAGTCCGGGCGCAACCGTGCGCGCAACAGCTTCAACCTCCGCCAGCGCCTGAAGTGGGTGGGGCTGGCGCTGGGCTTGTGCTCGGTCTCGCTGGTTGGTCGCGCTGCCTACGTGCAGATCATCAACAGCGAGTTCTACCAGCGCCAGGGCGAAGCCCGTTACCTGCGCGAGCTGCCGATCAATACCTCGCGCGGCATGATCACCGACCGCAACGGCGAGCCGGTGGCGGTCTCCACGCCGGTCGCCTCGATCTGGGTCAACCCGCAGGAACTGCTGCGCGCGCCGGACCGCATCCCGGAGCTGGCCACCGCGCTGGGCATGCCGCTGGACGAGCTGACCTCCAAGCTCTCGCAGAAGGCGGACAAGGAATTCATGTACCTGCGCCGCCGGATCAATCCGGACGACGCGGAGAAGGTGGTCGCGCTGAAGATCCCGGGCGTGGCCTCGCAGCGCGAGTTCCGTCGCTTCTACCCGCAGGGTGAGGCGATGGCGCACGTGCTGGGCTTCACCAATATCGACGACCGCGGCCAGGAAGGGCTGGAACTGGCCTTCGACGAATGGCTGCGCGGCAAGGCCGGTGCCAAGCGCGTGATCCGCAACCGCAAGGGCGACACTGTCGAAAGCGATCTGCTGCGCGCCGCCGAGCCGGGCAAGGACCTTACCCTCAGCATCGACCGCCGCATCCAGTTCCTGGCCTTCAAGGAGCTGCGCAACGCGCTGATCGCCAACAAGGCGGCCGGCGGCTCGATGGTGATCATGGATGTGGCCACCGGTGAAGTGCTGGCCATGGTCAACCTGCCGACCTACAACCCCAACGCCGTCGGCGGCGCGGCACCGGACACCCGTCGCAACCGCGCGGTGACCGATCTGGTCGAGCCCGGCTCGACCATGAAGCCGCTGACCATCGCCTCGGCGCTGCAGTCCGGCGTGGTCACCAAGGACACCACGGTGGATACCAACCCGGGCTACATGGCCGTGGGCCGGTTCACCATCAAGGACGTGCCGCGCAACAACGGCGTGCTCAACGTCACCGGCGTGATCACCCGCAGCTCGAACATCGGCGCGGCCAAGATCGCGGCCAAGATGCCGGACCAGGTCTTCTACGACCACGTGCACAGCTTCGGCTACGGCGTGTCGCCGCACAGCGGCTTCCCCGGCGAATCGGCCGGCGTGCTGCCGCGCCCGGCACGCTGGAGCGGCTCGTCCAAGACCACCATGTCCTACGGCTACGGCCTGAATGTCACCCCGCTGCAGATCGCCACGGCGTACTCGGCGCTGGGCAACGGCGGCAAGTTGATCGCGCCGACCTTCGTCAAGGGCCAGCGCAACGAAGGCAAGCAGATCATCGATGAGAACATCGCCAAGGAAGTGGTGGCGATGATGGAAACCGTGGTCACCCAGGGCGGCGCCAAGCAGGCCGCGGTGCTGGGCTACCACGTGGCCGGCAAGACCGGTACGGCCCGAAAGGCCGGCCCGGGCGGGTACGAGCGCGGGCATTACAACGCGCTGTTCGCCGGCGTGGTGCCGGCCACCAACCCGCGCTTTGCCACGGTGATCGTCATCAACGACCCACAGGCCGGCAAGTACTACGGCGGCCTGGTGTCCGCACCGGTGTTCCACAACGTCATGGAAGGCGCCCTGCGCCTGATGGACGTGCCGCCGGATGACATCGAGTCGTGGCTGGCCGCGCAGCAGTCCGGAAAGATGGGCCACTCGGCCTCGGTGCTGCCGATGCCGCCGCCGGAAACGGTGATCGCCCCCGACGCCGCCGCAGAATTCGATGCCGCGCTGCCCAGCGCGCACGCCACGGTGCCGCCCGCGCAGGGAGGCACCCAATGAGCCAGACGATGTTGCTTTCGCAATTGCTTCCCGATGTGGCACTGAGCCACGATCCGACCCTCACCGGCCTGGTGCTGGACAGCCGCGCGGTGCGCCCGGGCAACGCCTTCGTGGCGATCGCCGGTTTCGGCGCGCACGGGCTGGGGTTTGTCGACCAGGCGCGCGCCAATGGCGCTGCAGCGATTCTGTTCGACCCGCCGGCCCCGGCCGAACTGCCGGCGCCGGCCGATGCGATCGCCGTGCCGGGCCTGCGCAACCGCATGGGTGCGATGGCCGACCAGTTCCACGGCCATCCCTCGCGCGCGATGACGATGGTCGGAGTGACCGGCACCAACGGCAAGACCTCCACCGTGCAGCTGCTGGCCCAGGCCTGGCACCTGCTCGGCACCGCCAGTGGCAGCATCGGCACGCTGGGCGTGGGTCTGTACGGCGACGTCGTGCCGACCGGGTTCACCACGCCGCTGGTGCTGCAGATGCATGAGGTGCTGGCGCAGCTGCGCGATGCCGGCGCCCAGGCCGTGGCGATGGAAGTCAGCTCGCACGCGCTCGACCAGGGCCGCGTGGACGCCGTGCATTACGACGTGGCGGTGTTCACCAATCTCACCCGCGACCATCTCGACTATCACGGTGACATGGCGCAGTACGGTGCGGCCAAGGCCAGGCTGTTCCACCGCGATGGCCTGAAGGCTGCCGTGGTCAACCTCGATGACAGCTTCGGCAGCGAGCTGCTGCGCACCGTCGGCGAGAGCGTCCGCCCGATCGGCGTCAGCTCGCGCGGTGCCGCACAGGCCACCCTGCGTGCCGATTCGCTCACCCTGGATGGGCGCGGCATCGCCTTCGACCTGGTGGTCGACGGCCAGCGCCATCCGGTGCAGTCGCCGCTGCTCGGCCGTTTCAACGTGGACAACCTGCTGGCCGTGGCCGGTGCGCTGTATGCACTGGACCATGCCCCGGCCGCGATCGCCGCGCTGCTCTCGCAGCTGCAGCCGATTGCCGGCCGCATGAACCGCCTGGGCGGCGAGGGTGGGCTGCCCACCGTGGTGGTCGATTACGCCCACACCCCGGATGCGCTGGAACAGGCCTTGACCAGCGTGCAGGGCCATCTGGCCGGCCGCCTGGTCTGCGTGTTCGGCTGCGGCGGCGAGCGCGATACCGGCAAGCGCCCGCAGATGGCCGCCATCGCCGAACAGCATGCCGACGTGGTGATCGTCACCGACGACAATCCGCGCGGCGAAGACGGCGACGTGATCGTGGCCGACATCCTCAAGGGATTTGACGCACCCGCGGCGGTCACCGTGCAGCGCGATCGTGCCGCCGCGATTGCTGCTGCGATCGGCCAGGCCGGCGCGGGCGACATCGTGCTGATCGCCGGCAAGGGACATGAGCCCTACCAGGAGATCCACGGGGTCAAGCACGCCTTCGACGACACCGAGGTGGCCGGCCGAGTGCTGGCCGCGCGTGTGGACAACGCGGGCACGCTGCGCAGGGAGGCCCCATGAAGCGCACGCCGCTGTCGCTGATCGCCCATTGGGCCGGTGGCGAGATCCATGGCGAAGACACCGCCATCGATGCCATCAGCAATGACACCCGCACGCTTGCCCCGGGCAGCCTGTACGTGGCGCTGCGCGGCGAGCGTTTCGATGGTCATGATTTCGCAGCCGACGCCCTGGCGCGCGGTGCTTCGGCGATGCTGGTCGAGCGCCTGCTGGATGTGGCCCTGCCGCAGATCGTGGTTGCCGACAGTGAGCACGCCCTGGGCCGCA
>Ga0196899_1001675_pt1 | contig 10773 bp, 9 predicted proteins | sample VirMetDEL_Sep_01_FD_169095 | JGI IMG/M metagenome (GOLD analysis project Ga0196899, IMG submission 169095) | Aqueous microbial communities from the Delaware River and Bay under freshwater to marine salinity gradient to study organic matter... | ecosystem: Environmental > Aquatic > Marine >... | reverse complement strand
GAAGGTCCACCAGCAGGAGATTCAGGCCCTTCTGGTTCTTCGCCTACAGACGTACCATCTGTATCGCCACCTCCGCCTAACTCATAATCTTTTGGTCCTGTGCCGCCTGCTCCGGGTTCAGCAGTTTCTGTTGTTGCGTCTGCTGCGTCGCCTTGAGTCATGCCTTCTTGAGTATCTGGACTACCTGCTTCTACCCAACTATCGTACCAAGCCTGTTGTCCTTCAGTTGCTGTACCCGCTTCTACTTGGGCAATGATATAGTCTCTGTTTATCTGCCACTCTGTTCGGGTGTCTTCAGTAGTAGGCTCTTGTTCAGTTTCTACACCTGTGATTACAGCGTTTTCTGGTTTTTCAGGAGTAGTGTCTTGTGGAAGCGTACCGTCTGCATTTTCTATTGCTGACGCTGTGTCTTCAAAAACATCAACAACTTCTTCTACAGCAGATTGCTCTTGTTGGAGTTGTTCAATCTGCGCTAGTATAATATTAGCTGTTATGTAATCTCCTTGAGACATGGCTTGTTGATACTGTTCTTGAAGTTGCTCTAGTTCAGCGCTAACCCCTGATGCTGGAGTTGACGGCGCTGATACTGCACCTCCTATCGGCTCTGCTGTACTTTCTGTAGGATCAGGTTCAGGCGCTGTTTCTTGTACATTTTCAGGCTCTACAGGCTCAGGCTCTACAGGCTCAGGCTCTATAGGCTCTTCTGTAAACTCAATTTGACCTCCAACTTGTTCCTCACTAGGATCTAGCGAAATCCAATCGCTTTGCGGATCAAAAGACCCCTCTTTAGTAATTGGATTAACCCCGGTAACTACCTCACCACCGCCAGACAATCCGGGATATCCAACGCCATATTGCTCTAGCGAGTCAAACGAAGCTGTGCCATTTTGAAGATCAGCGTACAAATCTGTGTACTGTTCTTCCGTAATAGCTTTTAAATATCCATTAGAAACAACGTAATGTTGTCCATCCCTATAATGAAGTGTATAAGGCTGTGATGTGTCTTCGCTCCAGCCGCCTGCGTGATTGATAGTTGTTGTATCTATCTCAGGAAGCGTGCTGATATAAGTTTCAATCTGCTCGTCGTTAAACCCGTCTCTAGCCATCTGTTCTCTAATCTGAGCCTCAGACATACCAGCATAACGCTCGTCAGCCCATTCTTGTGTAAATACAGTAGGACTGGTTGTAGTTTCTGGTGGAGCGTATTGCTGATTAAACTCTGCGGTATCTCCAACTTCTTGCAGATCAGACCCGGTAAGCATTCCATCGTTATTGGTGTCTAACTCATCCATAGTCCCCATGTTGTCGCCATCATAGTTAAACACATTGCCATCTGCGTCAACCATAAGACCTTCGCCTACAGATGTATAATTAGGGTTTAAGAAGGGGTCTTTAATGTCTGCGTCAATAAACGCTTGCTCTAATCCTTCTTGCTCTTCCAACCAAGCATCAAATTCGTCTTCGGTAATAGTACCGTTTTCAAAACCTTGCTGTACTACGTCACTGAGTTCGCTTACTAAACCTGCTGTAGCTAGGGACGAGGCAAGCAACAAGGGATCAATTTCGCCTGTAGCTGCGTACTGTATTAGCACGTTAGTTGCGCCAGCTTGAACCATAGCGCCAATAAACTCGCTACCTGTTCCTAACTCCATAGCTTGATTTACAGTATTCATTAGCTCGTCAAATGTTCCTGACGCTTCGCCAATTAAATCAGACAAACCACCAGCGCTTAAGTACCCACTAAGACCTGCAGCTAAAGCACCTTCCAGACTCATCTCTCCGTTGATAAACCCGTTAGCGACTTGTGAAGAAACTGCTGAAGCAATTGCTGTAGCAGCAGAGCCGGTAATTCCTGCGCTGCCTAAAGCACTAATAATTAGAGGGTTGAGCGCCTGTCCTGTAGCCCACGCTAAAGTTCCTTTAACAACAACAGGAGCAACTTCGCTCATCACTGTAGCAAACAAACCTTGCAACCCAGAAGCGCCTTCTACTGTTCTTTCGTAGTTATTCCACTGGTTGTTCATGTTAGCGTAGTTTTCGCTAAATACTCCGGGAGTGTCCTCGCCTTGAATAGAACCGTCCCAAGCGCCTGATTCTCCGTAGTTACCGCCAGAGAATGTAGGGGCTTCAGCGGTTTCAATAATAGTGCGTCCACCGCCGCCTTCGCGTTCTCTACGCCACGTACCGTCTGACTCTAACGTCCATCCGTTAGCCACCATCATTTCGTTGTGCAGCGGTTCCCACATCTCGTCAGCAGTTGCAGCGTCAATGTATCCAAGACGGTAAGCGTTTTGAATGTATAGCATTTGATCGTTAGCGTTTAGGTTTTCATAGCCATAGGCTTCAGCTTCTTGATACCACGCATCCCAAGAGGCTAGACGATCTTCGTTGCTCATTGCTTCATAGTTTGTGTACGCTTGTCCTGTTTCTGGATCTACGTAAAATCCGCTTTCCGAGCTAGGAGGACGAGAGATGTAACCGTCACGACCCATAATTACGTCTAACATATCGTCATAACTCATGTCAGAGTCAAAACTGTAGCTAGAGTTTCCTTGAGTGCTTGAATCTGTAGAGTCTTCCCGAAGGTCAGGATCACCGTTAAACAGTTCGTCTTGTGTAACCATCTGTTCAGCCATTACCGTTCCCTCGCCACGCCTTTAGTTTTTTCAAACGAGCGCATAGCGCCTAAACCTAACATACCCATCAACACCGGCATCATCTCGCTTAAGTCAAGAGCCACGATTTCAAGAGGATAACCAGCGACACCAGCAACAAAGTTCCCAAGAGGAACGCAGATAAAATTAAATCCCATTCCTGTAGCACATATCCACCCAACCGCCGGACGCCATCCAGAAACAAACATAGAAGACGATTTAGCTTCTTCCTTATTAACCTCAATCTGGGCCTTAGCCAGTTCGTGAGCGTGTCTTTCAGCCATTGTAGATATTTCATGGGCGAGCCTGTTCCTTTCGTCTGCATCTGGAATAAACTTATCCAGAAGACTTGCAATGGGTTGTACAAGAAGTTCTATCATCGTAAGAAGTATACCAATGCTGATGCTCCGGCAGATATAGCCACCCAGAAGAAGCGTTCAACACCTGCAACAGTTTTACTGCTGGAGACAACAGTAGAGCGTAAGTCGTCTACCTGTGTCTCCATAATATCTAGCCTGTGCTCAAGACGATCAGCGCGTTTAGTAGACGCATAAATCTTTTCTTCTACACGAGCAATGCTTGTTACCGCCTCAGCCAGCTTGTCTAGCTTAGACTCAATACGTTCTAACCGCTGTTCGTCCATGTTTAGCATCCGTGTCCAAAGCCAAGACCATCAACAGAACAGTCCTCCTGTTCTTCCTCTGGTTCGTAGCAGGCTTCTAGGCTGTGTCCGGGAGGCGGCGCTACTCCAGCCCAAGGCCAGCATATGTCGTCCTCAGAAGGCTCCTCAGCAACGTAGTCACGCTTTGTGTTGGGAACAGCCTTGACTGTAGTAACACGCTTGTAAAGTTCACCTGCAGCCACATAGACTTCTTCTGAGGGCTTGAGCGTGTACGTGCTACCGTCGTCGTACATAATCACTGTGTCTGCAAACGCAAAACAACTGAAAAACAAAAAAGAAAATAAAACGTGTTTCATGTTTGTTCCTTATGATGTGTAGGTTATTGAGTCCGCTAGTATTCTTACAAAATATACAGAAGCGGTGCCAACAGACGCTGACGCTGATCCATCAACGGAAGAGTCGCTGTAATAAGTGTGTTGCATTGGACATCCGGCAGAAAGCCAAGTTTTAATTTGAGCATCCGACATGGCTCCTGTTATATCTGCATGCGTTCGCGCTATTCTGGTTTCTGTTCGATCGTTGTCGCCAAGACCGCTAACGTGACTGTCATTACCTAGATAAGCAACAGTTGATCCAGTAATGTCTTCTGCCCAATAAGAAACATTAGAAGCAGCAATAGCAAATTCGTAAGGAGGCAATAAAGGATTCCCGTCAGATTCTTGTCTAGCAAACACTTTTGTTTCTATTCGTAAGTTGCTGTAAGAAATAATTGTTTTACCTAACCACGCTGGGCCTGTGTCAATGTAACTATAAAGAGTGTATTGAGATGTGCTTGGTCGTATTAATGTTCCTGCGTCAACCATATCAGCCGACTGGCTAGTGTCTTCTGAACTGTAACTAGAATTACCATACCAGTTCCATAACTGTGTGACGTTAGTTACTGTAGTTTCGCTAGTTGTTCCGTTAAAATCACCCCATAGATCAATAGGCCCAGTAGCAGGAGCGTTGCCAAAACCTCTGTACTCGCTCATGCTAATAGGGTTTGTACCGCCGTACTCTGTTTGTACAGCAGACAAGCTCAGTGGTTTAGTTGTAGGTATAGCCATTAAGGAGTACCAAACGCAGTAACATCGTCAAGAGCAATAGCAGCACCAGCAGTCGTAATCTTAAATACGTCTGTGCCGTTGTAGTTAAACACAAGGTCAGTAGAGTCTAGCTTAATTTCCCAGTCCCCTAATTTAAATGCGGTTGTCGTTTCTACGTTTCCGCTTACAAGCGCATCTCCAGCAACATCTAAAGTTTTAGTTGGAACAGCTTTATTTATACCAACTCTTGAAACGCTACCCAAAATAGATAAAAGTGAAGTAAAAGAAGCGTTAGTAAATTCAAAATTATTAGCCCTTAGCTCCATGTCTAAGGCACCAGTAGAGCCGTCTGTTGACGAAATAAGAGGGCCACCAGCGGCTTGGGGAATTATTTTAATCTTGCTGGTAGAGGGGCCAATGCTTACGACTTCGTTAGAAGCAATGTCAATAGCCGTTTCTGTAGCATCATCGTTAATTCCTGTAGAAGAAAAACCAGTAAAAGAAGGATCAGCTAAAGGCGCTTTGGCATCTAAAGTTGTTTGTAAATCAACGCCTCCTAAACTCAAAGACGTAACAGCCGCCGTAGGAATCGTAGTGGTTCCGGTAAACGTAGCGTTGTTTACAGGAGCAGCCAAAGCAAACGCAGATTTAATAGCGTTAAACTCTGTAGTAAACTCAGCACCTTTAATAATTTTAGCTGAGTCTCCTGTAGGCAGAGTATCTTTAGCGCCAAAATTAGTTGTGATTGTGTAAGTAATCGACATTATTCAGTCCTTTTAATTACCACGGAACACCTGTTCCTCTTGTTGGAGTTGCCTTCTCTGCAATCTGTGCATCAATAGAATTTTGAATGCGGTCTACGGGAGTTTCCTCGCCTTCAGCGGTATTAGCAATCATGTCTGCCGTCATCCAAGACAACACCGTAAACTCGTCTAGGTTATCCCATTCCGTAAAGTTGTCAGGGTCAGGCGCAGGCAGGCTGTGAGTGCCGTAAGATGAACCGCTGTTGCCGTTCTCATCTTCTTTAGAGCAACGCCAGTGTACGGTGGTGACTACGTTAGCCAGACCGTCTTGTGATACTGCGTAGTCCATTGCCGAAATTTTCCATGTGTAGGACATTTTATGCTCCTTTGAGTGCCGCTACTTCGGCTTCAAGTGTTTCAATTCGTGTTACTGCTTCTTGCAACGCCGCAGTCAACAGAGGCACTAGCTTAGACTGATCTATACCTTGATACTCTGGGTTGCCTTCATCGTTTACTGCATCTTTAGCACCTGAAATCGCCTCCGGCACAACGTCTTGAACTTCGTGAGCAATAAAGCCGTCTACAGTGGTATCTGGATCAGCTATAAAGTTAAAGCGATGTACGGGGATTTGCTTGAGACGATCAATGCCGTTATCAAGGTCTACTACGTTTTCTTTTAAGCGGTAGTCTGAAGTGGTGTTGTATGCGGTAGCCGTACTTGTTGACGTGATAGTTCCGACAGCAGTTGCCGATCCGTTCTTGTAGAACCCGATCATTGTATCAGACGCTGCGCCCGTCTTTGAAATGCGTACGTCACCCGTCTGCTGTATACGACAACCAGCAACTGCGAAACCGGCTTGTGTTTTCCCAACCAGCAAGTTGCCGTTGGAGTCTATGCGCATACGCTCGTTTGCGCCGCTTGTGCTGAATGTTAAGGCCGTACTGCCGTTAGCTCGGAGGTCGACGGCGCTGTTGTTCCAAACGATCTTACCGTTCTCTGTTGTGCCGTCTTCCTGTCGAAATGCCAAGGTGCCGAAGTTCCCAGCCGACGTATCAGCCTTCAACATCGCTGTAAAGCCAGAATCATTAGAGGCTACTGTAAGCGGGTAAGACGGATTCGTCTCACCAATCCCAAAATTGCCGTTAGGTTTGATGGTTATTGCCTCTACTGTTGAGGAAAACGGTGTGTTTGCCGTTCCTCCAGTAAAAACAGAAAAATCTCCACCAGATGATTCTATGTGTGTTTCGCCGCTATTAGTAGGAAAAGAAACTCTTGCCGAGCCACCATCGCCATGCTGAAAAATAGCTAAATCTCTGTCGCCAGTGTTGACGTGCAAAGGAGCGTCTGGCTGCGTTTCGCCAATCCCCACGTTGCCGCCGTCAGTGACAGTCATTAGCGTACTACCAGCAAACGACTGGAAGGCGTGAGCGCCAATAGCCCCCACTCTTGGAGGTCTGTGTAGGAATCCCCAGTTTGAGTCTGTGTAGCCTAAAGCACCAGCGACATAGGTTCCTGATGTGGTCGTTATGTTTATGGAGCCGTCAACACACAGCTTGCCGTTTGTTGGGCTTGGTACACCAATCCCCACGTTGCCCGTGTCATCAACAGTGACCACCTCGGCATTACCTGCCCATATCTTAACGTCATTACCAACAACGCCGATGCCTTGGTTGTTCTCTGTAGTTGTATTAGCGTCTGCGAATGTTATGTATCCCCTAGTCCCAGAAGATGTGCTGAATCGGCTTATCTGCTGGGTGGAGCCACGAACCACTAGCTCCTTATCGGGAGCAGCCTCACGAATCCCCACCCGATTATTCGTAGAGTCAACGTAGAGCGTGTCGGTATCTACGGTGAGGTCGCCTGACAAACTCACGTTCTGACTAGAATCAATCGTAATAGCAGTGCTTGTGGCGTTATCGTCTATTCCTGTAGAGGTAAAGCCATCGCAATCCAAATTTCCGCGTATAGAGGTGTTAGCGCCTACCGTAAGCCCGACAGACAAAGGGAGAACTGGATTAAAAAACTGAGCGTCATCTATGCCAATGGTTAGCTGGGTGCTTGTGGCGTTATCGTCGATGCCAGTAGAGGTTAGGTTTCCGCTAACAGTAAGATCACCGCCAACAGTCTCATCACCAGTAACAATAAGGTTTTCCCCTGTCGTCACCTGACCAGAATCGGTAATTGACAGCGCCGTTGTTGTTGCCGTTTGCGATGCCTTAAATGTTGGTGCTTCAATACCGTCCGGCGTAATAGAGGCAAGAGTAGTTGCACTGCCAGTGCCTCCATTGGCCCTTGATACAAAGACAAAACTTCCTACTCCGCTTGTAGATCCTCCGCTGGTGTAAGAAATAAACTTACCCCCGGAAGTAGCGCCTCCCGGAACAGCCGCAATCTCAAATTCTTGGTCGCTATAGTCTAAGGCTTGCGACAATAACTTTATTGTAGAAGTTCCCTTAACTAAATTTGTCGCGGTTGACTCAATTGTTAAGGTAGCCAAGTCCCCTGCTGACACGCCTTTTACATGAAGCTCAGTTGAAGGTGTTAAAGTGTTTATGCCAACCCGGTCTTCTGACGCATCAACCGCAAGAGTATCTACATCTACCCTAAAGTCAGTTCCGCTAAATTGACCAACTTGAACAATGCCGCTAGTATCTATTTGAAACTCTGCCCCTACCTTGTCTTCATTTCCGCTATGAATAGACACCGCACCAGAATTCCAAAAATGAGCGCCGCTTCCATCCGTGTAGTTTTGTATGAAAGCGCCTCCGGTTGGGCCAGAGGTAGACCCAAGGCGATTAAGGCGAGTTCCTTCTCCAAGCCACTCTAGGTGAGCATATTGCTTTGTAAGCTGTACGTGTTCGTTAGCGTCAATGGTAAGTGCTGTTTCTGTGGCGTTATCGTCTATGCCAGTAGAGGCAAAGCTAGTTGCAATGTTTCCGTTAAAGTCTAAGTTGCCGCCTAGCTGTGGCGTTGCGTCACCTATAAGATCAGGGTTGACAGTGTTCCAACTAGATCCGTCGTAAATACGTGTTGTGTTGTCGCCTGTATTGAAGTACCAGTCACCGGCAGTAACAGCGTTGCCGTTTAGGTCAACAGTAGGGTTAGATGCCTGTGCGCCTAAGAAGAAACCGTCGATAGCTTCTTGTGCAGCTTCAGCAGCCGTCTGAGCAGCTTCTGCAGCCGTTTGTGCAGTTTGTGCTGCTGTAGCACTAGTAGCCGCATTCGTCGCTGAGGTGGACGCTGAGGAGGCGCTAGAGGCAGCATTGGTTTCTGAAGTAGACGCATTAGACGCAGACGTTGCTGCGTTGGTTTCACTAGTGGATGCAGCAGAGGCGCTAGAGGCTGCGTTAGTCTCAGATGTGCCCGCGTTAGTTTCACTAGTGGATGCAGCAGAGGCGCTAGAGGCTGCGCTTGTTGCGCTAGAGGCTGCGTTGGTTTCTGATGTGGCTGCGTTAGATGCGCTGGACGCCGCAGCGGTTGCGTCAGATGAAGCGCTGGACTCACTAGCAGCAGCGTTAGTTTCGCTGGTTGCAGCAGCAGCAGCACTGGCAGCGGCTTCGCTTGCTTTTGTAGAGGCAGTCTGAGCGTTCTGAGACACTAAAGACGCATAAGCATCAGTTGTTGCGTCTCCTGAACCACCCTCACCACGGAAAATTGCCATACACTGCTCCTACAAAAACAAACAAGAAAAGGAAAAAGGGGCCATTGCTGACCCCTAGATCGTTACGCTTACTCGTCAGCTACGACAAGAACGAAACCTGCTTCTGGTCGGTACACTTCAACACCGTAGAGAGTGTCAGCAGTGTACAGAGTAGACAGGTACTCTTGCTTGTACTGAGTCTGTGAACGTACAGCCATTTGCTCTGCGTGAACAATAGCGTCCTTGTGGAAGAACAGACAACCACGAGCGTCAAGAGAAGAAGCGCCGTTTTCAGCACCAGTCTCTACAACAGGACAGTTAGAAGAAACGTATACGTCAACGCCGTACAGGTTTCCGATCAGTCCTGACTCAGTAGCTCGACCGTTTACGAAGTCAGAAGACACGTAACGGTTGATGCCCATGATGGTAGAACGAACTGCTGGCGGAATTACCAGAGCACGATTTTCCATAGGTACATCAGCATCGTCCATCAGCTTGATGAGAGCGCGGAATACTGCATCGCTGAAGTTGTCGCCAGTAGCAACAGTGTCAGCAGCGTAAGCAGCAAGGGCAGTCCCAGCGTTGCTGTAGTAGCTGTTAGAAGCAATCCAGTCAGCACCCGTATCAGCAGGAGCCAGAGTCTTGGTTCCGTCACCGAAGCCGGTAGCAGCGTTCATCAGGTCGGTATCAACCTTCAGAGCCAACTGGTAACCAGCGTCTTCAGTGTAGAACTGACGCAAGCTGTTCAGCGCCTGAGTCTCAACGATGTCCTCGATAAAGCGTGAGTATTCGAAATGACGATCAACCGCAATTTGCAGTTCTGTTTCGAGGTTAGCCTGAATCGTTACAGCAGCAGACTCGCCTTTAGCAGAAGCAGCACCACGGATGGGCTTAGGTACGTGAATGGTGTCACCCTTCTTGCCGGTCATAGAAATCTTCTTGACCAGAGGTGACATCTTCAGGTTCTTTTGATACGCCGCAATTACTTCATCACTCCAAATTTCGGGGATAAAGGTTCCGGCAGCTGTCTTATCGACAATCGCGTTAGCTGTAGGATATACAGCAGAGGTTTCATTAGCCATCGTAAATCTCCTTAATTAGGCTACTTGACACGACCCTCTGCATACGCATTAAAAATTTCTTGTGATAATGCTTGGTAACGCTCTGGGTCGGTCTTCATTAACTTAATAATATCAGAACGGCGATATACCTTCTTACGCTGACCTTCTCCTGTTCCTCTGGCGTTGCCTGTACTAGCTGACTTCAGTTGTTGCTTACGTGCTTGCTTTTCAACTGCGGCGGTCTGTTTAGCCACCTGTGCTCTCTCCTTCCAGAGAGAAAACAGTTCATTAGCTGCATCGTAATCGTACTTTTGGTCTGCTTCTACAAACAGTTGAGTTCGTATCTTAGATCCTTTTACCCACTCTGCAAACTTAGGATCTTGCAAAATGGTTTGCATATCAGGATGGTTAGCCTTAAGCTGTGCCAACGTTGATTGCTTTTTGTATTGCTCAGTGTATTCCTGAGCTTCACGGATCTTTGGATGGTTCTCAATTGCCCGACTAACAGCAGTCTTAGGATCAGTGAAGAAGTCTATATCGTCATCTTCTTGCTGTTGTGCAGGTGCTTCTTTAGTTGAGAGTTGTGCCTGAATGTAGTCATCAACGACCTTTCGAAGTTCGCCTACCTCAGAGCTTTGTTTACCAAGGAGCTTTTCAGCCTCTTGGTGCATCTGGACTACATCCTCTAGGGATTTGCCCTGATATTTCTCTGGGACAGTTGATTCAGGTTGAGCTACCTCTTCTTGAGACTCAAACTGTTCTTCTTGTTCTACTGCTTGGGTTTCGTTGTTGTCTTCTTCGGGGCGCTCGTCTATGAGTTGTGCTCGTGACATTATTTAAGTTCTCCGCCTAAATGGTTATGGAGTGGATTTACGTCCAGCCTTTTCGTGTTCTCGTACCCACTTCATGTGCCTTCCCGGAAAATCACCGGATGCACCTTCTAGTACGCACTGTGTTGCTGATACGA
>Ga0196899_1001660_pt1 | contig 10816 bp, 26 predicted proteins | sample VirMetDEL_Sep_01_FD_169095 | JGI IMG/M metagenome (GOLD analysis project Ga0196899, IMG submission 169095) | Aqueous microbial communities from the Delaware River and Bay under freshwater to marine salinity gradient to study organic matter... | ecosystem: Environmental > Aquatic > Marine >... | reverse complement strand
GGCATTATCTAGCAACACGACAGGTGTGGAGAACGTAGCCATTGGTCGTGAGGCTATGGATAACAATACCAGCGGCGGCAAGAACGTAGCTGTTGGTTTGCATGCTTTATTGTCCAACACCACCGCCAGCAACAACACGGCGGTTGGGTATCAGGCAGGGTACACGCAAACTACAGGCCATACTAATACAAATGTTGGTATTAAGGCTGGTTACGGAACAACAACAGGCATAGATAATACATATATTGGCCCCTACGCTGGTATTTATATGACCACAGGCTCTAAGAACGTCATCATAGGTAGACATTCTGGCAACTTTGGCGGCTTGGACATCCGCACCTCAAACAACAACATCGTGCTGTCGGATGGGGATGGTAATCCTAGGATGACTAATAACTCTAATGGTGCGACTAATTTTTATTCTCAGTCTACTGGAACTATGTCATTAATAAATAGTGTTGGCGCTGGGACATCCACTGCTTTGCTGACAGGACTTTATAGTGCGACAGACATAACAGGGACAGGTGGTACAGTTTCCTTAAGGGTTTGGACAAACGGGAACATTCAAAACACAAATAATAGCTATACCGCACTATCCGATCAAAAGCTCAAGGAAAATATTGTAGACGCAAACCCTCAGTGGGAGGACATCAAAGCCCTGAGAGTTCGTAACTACAACATGATTGAAGGTCAAACGCATAGGCAGCTTGGCTTAATCGCTCAAGAGGTTGAAACGGTTTCTGCGGGTTTGGTTTATGAAACACCAGATTATGACACTGATGGAAACGATTTGGGAACAGTTACTAAATCGGTAAATTACTCCGTCCTCTACATGAAAGCAGTCAAGGCACTGCAAGAGGCAATGGATCGCATTGAAACCCTAGAGGCAAAAGTAACTGCCCTAGAAAACGCTTAATCGTAACCAGGCAGAAAAGGAGAAAGACATGACTGATACACCAACTGCGGAAGAAATCGCACAACACTACACAGCAATGGGTCACTCTGTTGATCTGCTAAACGCTGGCAAACCAGAAGATATGGACGATGCTGACTGGACAGACACAGTTGCTCGTAATGTTGAGCATCTCGAAATCATGGTGGCTAAAGACTTCTGGACTACAGAAGATATGACCGCTGCCAATGCTGCAATCGCAGCTAACTCTTAAACTTAACCTGAAAGGAGACCGTTATGAGTAAAAACGAAAAGAACCTCATCACTGTCAACGACACTGAATACAACATCGAAGACTTCACTGACGCACAGAAGACTATGCTGAACCACATCAATGATCTGGATCGTAAGCTAGGCAGCGCACAGTTTAATTTGGATCAGCTTAACGTAGGGCGCAGCGCTTTTGTAAAGATGCTGGCTGACTCTTTAGAACAACCGGAAGAAGAAGATGGATAAAAGAACAGTAGCATCAGCGCATGAACGGATCGACAACATGGAGAAGCAAGTAATTGCAATTCAAACTGAGATGAAAATCCAATTCAAAGATTTGTTTGGTCGCGTCAAACGAATGGAAAGCATTATGCTTGCAACTACAGGCTCAATCATTGCGCTCTTGCTGGCAGTGCTGACGAAGATGGGATGAGGTTTCTTTTAGCTATAGCCATTGCGCTTGCAGGGGTTGCTGCATCTGCGCAAGACAGTGACGTAGTGAAAAGCGAAAGCACTGTCACAAGTAGCGGAACAATGGATACAACGGTCAACTCTCCGCCGCCCTCTGCTATCTCTCCTCAAATATCCGCAAGTAATAGTGACCTGTGTACTGTCGGCGTGGCTGGCGCTGTGCAGACGCAGATACTTGGCATTTCCGCTGGCCGTACTGTGCGGGATATGAACTGCGAGAAGCTGAAGAACGCAAAGACAATGTATGATATGGGCATGAAGGTGGCAGCGGTATCGGTGATGTGCCAAGACGAGCGCATATTTGATGCAATGATGAACGCTGGAACCCCATGCCCCAAGGATGGCTTGATTGGTGATGCGGCTAAAACCGCTTGGGAGATGGAAGCTAACGAAGACCCTGCGCCAGAAATGCAGCGCGGTGCTATAGAAAGTTTGATCGATGGACAAGACTCCAAAACCATTGGCATCGGCGCTGTGCTGGGCGCTCTGGGCCTCCTGCTGTTACTCTGATCCATATGTATTTGGGGTGACAGGCAATGCCGCCGCAAGCGGTCTGTCCTGGTCGATGGGATCGGTGCTTCCCTCACAAGACGGCCTAGATGTAAACGGCCTGATCTACAGATACAGCACCGTTAAGAACGCAGACGATCCAATGAAGGTGCATATTCGCAACGGCAATGCCGATGGCACGGGCTACACGTTCAGCGAGACTGACAATTGGTCAGGCGTTCCAGGCAACACAATCACCAAACAGTTTTCCTTGCCCTATATCCCGGCGTCTCTTTGGGGGAATGGCTCAATTGATGTCGAAGGTACAGGCGAAGTGATCGACCCTGTTGTGATCTACAGCTACCGCTTTGATCCGTGCTACGACCCTCAGCTAGACCCAAACTGTCCGGGCTACGTCAAGCCTGCGCCGCCTGTGATCGAGGTTGAGGTATATGATGCGCTGGAAGATGAAGCGGTAGCAGAAATTTTAAAAGACGAGACCGACTTCAAGTATGATGCGGACGGCAATCTAATTATAGAAGAGGATGAAGAGGAAGAGGAGACGCGCTTGGAGATGGGCCTCATGGCATCGGCCAATGCACTGACACTCACTCAAACCCAAGGGCAGTCCGAGTTGATTAACCAGATAAATTTGCAAACCAACATCGCTATGTATTACAATGCAGGCATAGCAGGGGGAGCTTACGGGGATGTCAATATTTTGACAGAGGTTGATTTGCCCGATAACAAAAAGGCACTGAGAAATAACTTGGCCCAACAATTGCTTCATGAGCAAATGGTGCAAAGCCAATATGGAGATTGATATGAAGTATCTAACCCTTGTTCTATCTTGTGTGGCTATGCCTGCACTTGCAAACAACGTAAATATCAACGGCACTGTTCAGGCGCGTTGCGTTATAACAACGGATACTGTCGGTGTCTACGGCAACCCTACGGCGGACAAACTGACCACGGCATCTGCGAGCGCAGGCGTTGTGCCTGTTGTTCGATACGATGTGGCGTTGGCCAACTACTACACCGCAAAGATCACGCACCCTACATCCTTTAGCTCATCACCCTCACTGAACGACACGGTGACTTGGACTGGGTCAACCGCAGTGCACAATACATCTGACGCTGGAATGTCTGGTTACGATGCAGCTAAAGTGACTTACGGATCGACCACAGAGTTTGCCCTAACCGTTGCTGGATCAACGTGGTTCAAGACTGAAAGCGAAGCGGTATATGGGGTCAGCAAACCATTCCCCGGCGGGACTTACACCGCCCTTGTTGTGGCAGAGTGCATTGCTGATTAGAGCCTGCATATTCCTCTGTCTTGCTGCGCCAGTGGCAGCGCATGATATGACACCTGCATACCCAGAGGTTCGACCCTCTCACGTTGCTGGCGTGGTTCGCGCCGATATGTCTCTCTTTAATGCTCGTAACGATGTCAAATACTATCAGGTCGAAGTATTCGATGAGGCTTGGGGAAACATAAAGTTCTCGTCCCCTAATCGCATAATGAAGGTGGACCACGAAGAGCGTAAAGACTTTGCAGTTTACATTCGTAAGGCTGACATGGACCGGGCGGTTTATCTATGCACTACGTCAAAGATCGTAAAGGATCGTGGTGACAAGCCAATGGTCGCGAGCAAGATATGTTCGAGGCTTGACGGTGGCAGACCGTGAGGGCGCTTTGGATTGCATATGGTGTCTTCTGCATTGCGGTTTCAATCTGGTTTATATCCGCCATACAAGCTAGATCGGATAGTAGTTCTCTCGCTGTGCAACTTCCCAACCCACCGATGAACTATCAATCAGACAGGTTTCGTGCTGGCAACCTAGATTGCAGCAATGCCATTGGTGGCGGCACGACCTTAGAGTGGGGCGTGACAGGTGTGGTCAACAATAACGATGGCAATGTCGGACAAGGTAAGGACATCGGGCTGTATGCTCGTATTGTTATCCCGCTGGACAAGCCGCGAAGCCGCATAAACTGTGATGACCTTTACCAGCTTGAGCTAACACAGCGCAGACTTGAGGTGCAGATGCTTCGTGCTGAATTGCAGGCGTTGCAAGACTTGCAGAATAGCCAAACAAACTCTGAGGGTGAAATGGAGTTTGAGAATTGACTGACCTAACCAAAGTGGCCGATGACATAGATGGACTTGCTGACCGCGAGATCAAGGCTGGCGGTTTCAAGTTTACGTTTGCCTCGGTGGCTGCAATCTTCGCGTTCATTTCCACCATTGTCGGCGGCTTGTACGGTGGCTTTGTTCTCTATCAAAAGATCGAAGAAGTCGCTGGTTTAGATCTCGGTGCATATCAACAACAAATGGAGGTGATGGATGCAAAGGTTTCCGGTATGGCGGAGAAAGTCGAAGAGGCTGTCGAATATTCCAGAGACATCAAGAACGGCCTCAAAGATGATCTGTTGCGAATTGAGCAACAAACTGATCGCATTGAAGACACGGTTCGCATCGTTGAAGACCGGGTGGACAAATCGCTGAGAGAAAACGAAGCTGAAGTAAGATCGCTAATTGATAATGCAGACGTGCGTTTTGAAGCTCAACGTGATAGACTTCGTTCATCGCAAGATACCGAAATGAAAGATTTAGAAAACCGCCTTGACGCAAAATTGCAAAGGGCTCTGGATAACCCCCTATCAGATTAGGAGAAAATCATGCAAGACTATGATCTCAACGGGAACGGACAGCTTGATCCTGAAGAAAAGGCGATGATGCTTGAAGATCGCCGTATGCGTATTGAGGATGACAACGCCCAGCGCGATCAGTCCCGCAAAATGATTTGGTGGGTTCTGGCTGGGATGCTGGGCTATCCATTCTTTGTAATTGTGTCCAGCTACCTCGGTCTGGATGCTGCTTCTGACATCCTTGGTTCGATGGCTACGATTTACTTCCCGGCTACCAGCTTAATTTTGGGTGCTTTCTTTGGTGCAAATGCTTATCAAGCCAAGAAGGACTGATAGATGTTAGGTTCCTTATTAGGCCCAGTCACCAGCATTGTCGGGGGTATTGTCCAAGGCAAGATGGAACAGAAGGCCGCTGAAACCAAGGCCAAGGTCGCCAAGGCTGAAGCTCAAGCCCAGATCATGCTATCTCAGGCCACCTCAGAGGCCGATTGGGAAAAGGTAATGGCTGAAGGCTCTCAAGATAGCTGGAAGGACGAATGGCTTACTATACTGTTCTCTGTGCCGCTCATATTGGCCTTTTGCGGCGAGTGGGGGCGCGATATAGTGGCAGACGGTTTTGTTGCTCTTAATGCCATGCCCGATTACTATAGATATACCTTAGGAGCTATCGTGAGCGCGAGTTTCGGTATCCGTGGTGCAACTAAATTCTTCGGAAAGAAATGATATGATACTTACAGAAAAACAAGTCGAACAGCTATTGCACGGCAATAAGGATTGGGCCGAATGGGTCGAACCATTGCAGACTATGCTCCCAAAATATGAAATCGACACTCCAAACCGGATTGCTATGTTCATGGCTCAGTGTGGTCACGAAAGTAATAACTTCCGCGTCCTGAAGGAAAATCTCAATTACTCCGCGAAAGCTCTTAACGCGATCTTTCCCAAGTATTTTGAACGCGCTGGGCGTGATGCGCAGGAATACCACCGTCAACCTGAAAAGATTGCAAATGTGATCTATGCTAGTCGGATGGGCAATGGCCCCACTGAGAGCGGTGATGGCTGGACACACAAGGGTGCCGGAGTAATCCAGCTCACGGGCAAAAATAATCAAACTGCCTTCGCAAACAGTGTCGGCAAGACGATTGAACGGGCCATTGAGTATTTGGACACTAAAGAAGGCGCTCTCGAGAGTGCCTGTTGGTTTTGGTCAGAGAATAATTTGAACCGATATGCGGATGACATCCTGAAAGCCACAAAGAAAATAAATGGTGGAACAATCGGTCTTGAGGATCGGAAACATCATTATCACGATGCTTTGGAAATTCTGGGTGGCAAGGTTAATCCAGCCCCGCGTCCAACTCTCTTGAAGGTCGGCTCTGAGGGCGAACAGGTCAAGAAAATACAGGAAGTCTTGGGGTTGGATGCTGACGGCATCTTTGGCCAGATGACAGCTAAATATGTGAAAGTTTGGCAAGCTGACAATGGACTTGAGCCAGATGGAATTGTTGGCCCGAAAACCTATGCCAAAATAATTAAATAGTTTGCAAATGTAGCAGGCAAAATGTAGAAATATCGAGCGGGTGGTCCAACATTGTTTGTTGGTTAACGTGCTACCGAATGCGCCACCATTCACACGGCCACCCGCGCGATCTTTCTTAGAATATAATTGCTACCAGGGCCATTACGGCAATGCCACTGGCAAAGCCTGCAAACGCGCCGACCGCGCCTGCAATCTCAATTTTCTTTTCCATTTCCTCTTCGCTCATAGCGTTCCACCTACCTTAGTTTTTTTCTTTATGCTGCGCTGATGATCCTGCCATTTGGCTGCGTAGATTAACTCGTGCTTTACGGAGTAATCCAGATCGCTCTGAAGTATGTCCCGAAACCGATTCTTTAGCTTTCTTTTGTAATGGCCCTTTGAAGTATCTCGCCTAATGCGAACAGGCTCTCTAGTTGCTGCTTGAGGTTGTGCCGGTTCTGTTTTTTTGCAGTCTCGATCATGATTGATAGTTGACGTTGACTTCGGGCCAATGCCTGCTTGCCTTCTTGGTTCATCGCTTTTCTGCCTTCCATCGATAAATTTTATTCCGTATTTTTTTGCGATATCAACAACGGTTTTATACGGTATCGACATAAGAGCAGATGCTTCTTTTTTTGTCAGCTTCATTTCTGCTGCCTTGATGCACTTGATAATATCTTTACCGGTCATTTCTTTTTCCTTCCGTCTGTCTCCCATGTGATACTGTGCTTGCGGCAGAAGGCACTGAGCAAGGCTTGCGACATATCCAGGCTTTCTGCTGCTTTTACTTGCGTCACTTGTCCAGCCAGATCCTCAACCACGCCAATCAGCTCCCGTTTTTGACGCGCCTTCATTTGTTTCCAGGTCTCCATCATTCTTTTCCTAACTGTGCGCCCAGGATCTTGAGGCAATTCTTGTATCGTTTGTCGATCTCTTCTTTGAACCCGTCAGATAGCTTGTCGATTTCTTGTTGGTTTTGCTCGATCAGCTCACGCAGCAACGTCATGCGCTCCCGTGGCGGGATAACGGTCCCTTCTTTGGTGGCTTCCAGTTTGGTATAGGCTGCAATGAGCTTGATGAGATTGGCGGTAAACTCTTGCGCGTCACCTGAACCCTTCTCCTGGCCTATGTGGTTTTTCAGTGTGAGCAGATCCCCGGCTGGTGGTGCTGGTGGCGGCTGCGTAGATTGAGCCTGCTGACTTTGCGCTGCTGCCTTGCGTGGCACAGCATCGATCTCATTGAGGCTGGCATATGTCCCGCCATGCAAGCCAATGGATGCCAGAGCGCGGCCTATGGCGCTGGTTTCTGCGTTCTCCAGGGCGCTTGTCTTGTTGACGTTACCCTGGCCCCTGATTTCTTCAGCCATGCCGGAGCCGACAACCATCCCGGCGCTGTTGGTGATTGATGCCTTGACTACAACTCGCTTGCCATCGTCTGTTAGGATCTCGGTGTTGATCCCGTGATCTGTCCCGAATGCTTTGCGGAATGCTTCAACGCGCACAAACACCTCGGTGTATTTCTTGCCGCCGCGCTGCGTGACGCCGTGGGTGCGATTAAGATCGTTCACCTCGGCCATTGCTTTTTGTAGTTCACTCATTATTTGATCCTCACTGTGACAGACGCGCTGCCCATTTGATATTCGCAACCTGGCACAAGCTCCCCTGCATCCATCTGCTTTTTAATTGCTGCCATGTCTGGCTTGACTGTTACTGTTGTTAGCTGGCTGGGAATGTCGTGCGGATCTATTACCACAACTTTCTTGCGGGGTTTGGTCCGGCTAACTGTTCCTAGAGCGTGTTGGATCTTAGTCTGGCCCATTGCATCGAGCAAGTGACCAATCGTGATCGAGAGCGCTTCCTGTTTTGCTGAGAGGCGTTTTGCTCTGGCGGTGTAGGTTGCTGCTAACTCTTTCGCTGACCCTTCGTAGATTGAGCATTCTGTGCGCTCTTGAATGAGCTTTCCCAGAATGTCCATTGCATCGGTCTCACCGTCCAGCGTGTCAAGAAAGGTGTCCTGATCGTCTCCGGTCAATAGCCTGATGTGATCGGCCATGTCGCGGATCTCTTCGAATTTAATATACATACTTTGCTCCCGATTTTGTGACGGTCCAAATGATCTCGCCGTTGCCGTACTGGTTTTTGTGACGCCGCCCGGTGTCTTCGATTAGTTCCATCTCTTGCAGTTCCGTTAGGCGTGGTCTTATGCTAGTGATAGGCAGCCGCAGAGAGGCGCTTATCTGCTCCCCTGACCCTCCTCCCAGGGTCGAAAGCGCGCGCAGGGTCTCCAATCTCCTGCCTGTAACCTTTGCGGCCACCTGGTGCGCCGCCGCCACCTCAGTGTCCCCTGCATGGCGGTGGTGCATCTTTTTGGTGTTAACCTCATAAATTTTCATCGTCTTGCTCCTTGAATATTGCGCCCTCTCCGTTGCACGTTTCGCATTCAACCGGATCTTCGTATGGCTCCCCGATATCCCGATCAAAGCTCTGGACGCGGTAAGTGACCTCAACCACCTTGCCATCTCCATCGCAGTCCGGGCATACCACTGACGCCCTTTCGCGCTGGTCCTGGAATATGTCTTTGACCTTGCCCATTACAAAACCCCCGCAAAGAAAAACAGAAGGTAGAAGGTGAGAAACAGGCTCAACACTCCGATGGTATCTTTTAGCCACTCTTTCCAATCGTCCATTACAAAACACCCCCCGTTTTAAACTGTATGTATTGTGTTACGTTATCTTCGATCTCGTTATTGAACTCGGCAAACATACGGTCAGCAACCGAAGTGACCTGTGCCACGAAAGCAGGCCAGTCTTGCTCCGCCTCCCAATAGAAGGTCGCAATCGCAAGGGTCCGATTGTATCTTCCGACATTTGCGTCAATGGTTTCGATGATTTCAATCTGTGCCGAAGCATTGTCTGCCATGTTAGATGCTGTGTGCCGTTCCATTACTGAACCCTTCCTGCTAGTTTCTTAAATGTGCTGCAAGCCCGGTCGATGCCGTGTGTGCTGGCTGCGTCTGTGAATTGTTTGCGCGTTACGTTGCGCCCGTTGTTGTCTGTCAGTTGAACCACAAAGCTTTTCTGTGTGTCGCTTTCTGCAATCACAAGATAGCCTGCGTGATAGTCAACTTCGTGAGTTTCTGTTTGCCATAGAGTTTGCATCATGCCGCCTCCCTCAAGCCGCGCAGATATCCGCATTGATAAGGGCTGTCCGCAGGGTCACTGTCAAAAGATGCAATTGCAGCTAATAAATCGAAATCATTTAATTTAGCATCATTACTCGCTTGAGTGCGCCCGGATTGGTATTCAAAGTAATTGTTTAGATTTATACAATTTGCCATCATGCCGCCTCCTCAAGCTGGTCGATTAATTGATCCAGCTCATATTGAGCGGCCACAAGTAAGGTTGCAAAGGCTATGCGGCAAGCGATCTGGCCGAAGCTGTCGCCGGGTTGGCTGATGCCACCGCAATCCTCAAGGTATTGCTCACCATCGCTTGTGTCATTGTCGGCGCAAAAAATGATACCTTTATAGTGGTAGATCGCAGCTTCGTGACCATCGCAAGATTGGTGCAAGAAATCCATTGCGTCATCGCGGTCGCCTGTTTGCTCCCAAGCTTCGATTGCCATTTCTTCTGCTTCTGTAAAAAGTCCCATTGTCCTAGTCTCCTGTTGTGTTGTCCTGTGAATTAGAATAGAGTGATATCACAATAACAGTCAACAACTAAATCAAACTTTTTTTAAAGTATTTGATAAACTGTTGAAAGGAAAGGAAAGAAAGTTGAAATATCAAACGAAGATGGAAGAAAAGAAAGCTCTGGTGGTCCGATTGCCTGCTGGGGTCAAAGCCCGTTTGGATAGCGCTTCGCAGTCTCAGGGGATATCACAAAGCCGTTTGGCGTCTGAGCTGATATCGGAAGGATTGAACCAATCTGTCAGCCTGGAAACGATACTTGATGATGTTGGCGTAGTGATCGAAGACGATGACAAATCAGATGTCACAGACTGGCTGAAACGGATATGACCACGACATATATCTGGCTCCCTGGTCAACCGATCGGCAAGGGTCGCCCCCGGTTCACTCGCATGGGCAGGGTCTACACGCCCGAGAAAACCCGCAAGTTTGAGCATCGATTGGCTGCGGCTGCATCTGATTACATGGCTTTGCACAACTTAGAACCGACAGAGAAGCCATGCCAGATGGTAATCAAGGCGCAGTTTGAGATCCCTAAGAGCTGGACCAAAGCAAGGAAGGCGGCCGCTGCGGCTGACATCATTTATCCCGGCAAGCCTGATATCGACAACATTGCCAAGATCGTCTTGGACAGCTTCAATGGCGTTGTTTTTGCAGATGATGCTCAGGTGTATGATCTCAAGGTATTCAAGCGATACGCCGTTGAGCCTTGTTTAGTCACGACTGTGACCTGGTAACAGAAACGCCCCTGCAATTTCTTGCAAGGGCGATAGGACTGAAGTACACTAGAAGAACCAAAAACAAGTGCAGGGTCAGAATAGGACGATCCTGCCC
>Ga0196899_1001658_pt1 | contig 10826 bp, 12 predicted proteins | sample VirMetDEL_Sep_01_FD_169095 | JGI IMG/M metagenome (GOLD analysis project Ga0196899, IMG submission 169095) | Aqueous microbial communities from the Delaware River and Bay under freshwater to marine salinity gradient to study organic matter... | ecosystem: Environmental > Aquatic > Marine >... | reverse complement strand
GGCCCAAACCCGATAAGTTATCAAGAAATAAAAACATGGAAGGAGCTTACAGATACACCATTGTCTTCTTGGGAGATAGAAGCAATAAAACGTGTTGATGTAGTCTTTATGGGTACGATGAATGGCTGATGATATTAAACTTGTTGTAGACTCCAGTGATCTTCAAAGGGCTGTAGATTTCCTTGATAAGATGGGCATTCAAACTGCAAAGCTATCTACTAAAACTCAGACCTTACAACAAAAGTTTAATAAGTATACTTCAGAAGTTGATAGGCTATCTAAGAAATATAAGCCCCTATATGCTGCGTCTAAACAATACGAGATCGCTCTTGAAGAAATAAACAGGGCGCAAAAACTTGGGGTTCTAAATGATCAACAAAGGTCAACAAGTATTTCACAGTTAAATAGAGATTTCCAGCAGGGTACTGGGATCTTTTCTGCTCATGCTAACATGATGAACAAGGGTATGAACAGAGCGGGTGTTGCCCTACAACAAACTGGTTATCAAGTGGGTGACTTTATCGTACAGGTTCAGTCTGGGACTAACCCGATGGTTGCCTTTAGTCAACAGGCCACCCAATTAGTTGGTGTTTTATACTTACTCCCCCCTGCAACATTAGCTGCTAAAGTCGGGCTTATGGGACTTAAGGTTTCTATGGGCTTCTTAATTGCAGGTTTAGGTATTGCTATACCCTTACTTGGAGCTTTGGGTGCAGCTTTCTTAAGATCTGGTAAAGACGCTAAAGGGGCCAAATCAGAAATAGACTCATTAACAGATAGTTTAACATCTTTTGAGACTGCTCAGAAGGCTATGAAACTTGGCATGTCAATGGAAGAGTTTACCTTAACGGAACAACTCAAGCAATTAAATCAAACTATAGATGAGTCAAGGACAAAAATATCCAACCTTCAAACAAAGGCTGGTGGTCAAACTCAGGCAGCATCTGCTTATGAGGCGATTGGCTCACAAGAGGATATACAGAAAAGTCTTGAAGACATAAATAAATTAGAGAAGTTGCGTGACAGAGTACTAGCTAGGATACAAGTTAAGTCTGATAAACAGTTAGCGTCTATGGAAGAGGCTAATGATCTTGCCCGCATAGCTAATGAGTTTGGTAAGGATTCACAGCAATACCGTTCTAAGGTTCTTGAGTACGAGGGAAAGAAACTTATATCTCTTGCAAGAGAGGGTGGCTATAACGACGAGACAATAGTAAAACTTCTGGAGCAATTAAGAATTAAAAAGGAACTTGCTCAAGCTGCTAGAGTTAATGAAAAGGTTGAGAAGGCTGAAGCGGATTTTCAAGACAGAGTTAAGCAATCTTTACAAGCTGAATACGATGCTACAATAGCTGCCAGAAAAGCTATAGCTGATGCTAGGCAAACTGAAGAAGATGAAAAAGCAAAAGCACTAGACGATTTTAATGAGAGAGTTAGAGCGGCTCTTGCGGAAGAATATGAAGCTACAATAGCAGCTAGACAAGCTATAACGGAAGCTAGAGCAAAACAGGTTGAAGAAGATTTAAAGAACGAACAATATTATATGAGGGCTATGCAAGCCTCTATGGATGAGCTTGGTAGAGGTCAAGCGGAGAGAGATAGAAAAGCTGCCGCCGCCGCCAGAGAAGCGGAGAGGCAACGAGAGTTAGAACAAAGAGAGAAGATAAGAGCGGCTATTCAAAAGCAAAACGAAGAAACCCAGAAGCTAAAGAGTACTGCTGATCAATTAACTGCACCCTTCGATGACTTCTTTATGACAATAGTAGATGGCACTACATCAGCTAAAGATGCCTTCAGAGCTATGGCTACAGATATTATCCAACAGTTATACAGAATACTTGTTGTTGAAAAGCTAGTACAGTCTATCTCAGGTGCTATACAGGGTGCTATGGCTGGGCCAGTACAAGGGCCAAACTTACCTAGTGCAGATGGTGGTGGATACACAGGCTCAGGCCCAAGATCAGGTGGCCTAGATGGTAAGGGTGGCTTTATGGCTATGCTACACCCTAGAGAGACTGTCATAGATCACACTAAAGGTCAGTCTGCTGGAGGTACAGTAGTAAACCAAGTATTCAATATCTCAGCCAATACATCAGACGATACTAAGAGACTTATTACTCAGACAATAGCACAAGCCTCACCAGCTATCATCAATCAGTCCGTAGGTGCAGTTATGAACCAAAGACGTAGAGGTGGTGCAATGAAATCAGCATTTGGATAAATCATGGCTATAAGTTACCCTCTTAATACACCTACAACTATTGGCATAGAGAGTATTGAACTACGTGCTGTAAATGCTGTAGCTGTCTCTCAGTCTCCGTTTACATATAAGCAACAGGTTATTTCCCATCAGGGTCAAATCTGGAGTGCCTCAGTCAGTATTCCCTCAGTGCGTAGAGATCTAGCTGCTGAGTGGAAAGCCATGCTAGTAGCTCTTAAGGGTTCTGTAGGTACATTTCTACTGGGTGACCCTGATTATGTTACACCTAGAGGTACAGTAAGTGGCACTCCTACTTTGTCAGGTACAGCAGGGGATAGCACAGTTTCAGTTACTATGACAGGTACTCTACTAGCTGGTGATTACATTCAGTTGGGTACAGGCTCTGCTGCTAGACTACACCAAGTATTAGTAGATCAGAGTGGTAGTGGTAACTTAGAGATCTGGCCTGACTTAAGAAGTACATATTCAGGTGAGACTGTAATCTACAGTAGCCCTAAAGGTGTATTTAGACTTGGCAATAGTACTACTTCTTGGTCGATAGACAATGCTAGTTTCTATGGTATATCTTTTGAAGCTATAGAGGCTCTACAATAATGTCGAGAGTTCTGCCTACAACAATAGTTGATGCATTAGATGATAATGTAGTTTACCCCTTCTTTGCTGTGGAGATGAACTTTGATGGTGATGATGTCTTGCGTCTATGGACAGGTGTAGGTACCCTTACTTTTGATGGGGTTTCTTGGACAGGTGCTGGAACTCTATTAGGCATATCTTCTGTTGAAGAAACTACAGAGACCGCTGCTAAAGGGGCTGACATTACTATTACAGGTTTACCTTCTGAGGTATTAGCTTTAGCTCTTAGTACTCCCTATCAAGGTAGAACCTGTAAGATATACTTTGGTATGTTCGCTAAGGGTTCTCTACAGAAAGAAAGTTCTAACTTCATTCTCCTAGAGGATGGCTCACGTATTGAACTAGAGGATAGGTCAACTGGTCTAACTGAGATATTTACTGGTTACATGGATCAGATGAATGTATCTGAAGATGCACAGACAGGAACTATCCTAGTTAAAGTTGAGAACAAGTTGATTGATTTAGAGAGAGCTAGAGTTGCTAGGTATACTGCTGAGTATCAAAGGTCCAGAAATATAACTGGTGCAAGTACAGATGCTGGGTTTGACTTTGTAGCTAGTATGCAAGACCAGAAACTTGCTTGGGGTAGGAGTTCAGAAGGTTAATGTCTTTCTTTGGTATAGAAATTGATTTATTAGATAAAGACGCTGGTCTTGGGGCGATTATAACTGCTGGTGTTATAATTGGCTTACATTACATGACAGGTGGGGCTAGTACAGCTTTTCTTGGTGGTCAAGGTGCAAATGTTTATGCTGTTGCCGCTACTTATGGTGGACTACAATACGGAACAGCCGTATTAACTAAAGCCTTAATCCCACAAGAAAAGTTAAAAGGTGGTGATCAAGGCTACCTAGTGACCCAAAGAGGCTCAACTATGCCTCACCAGATTATCTATGGTAAAACTAGGATAGCTGGTGGAATAGTCTTTCAAGGGGTTACAGACAACAACAAATACTTACACACTGTGTTAGCTTTTGCTGGACATGAGATAGAAGATTTTGAAGCTATATACCTTAACGATGAAATAGTAACGTTGACTGGAAATGAAGTTACTGATGCAGGTAACGATAATGTATATGGTAAGTTTTATGCAAAAGAGGGAAGACCAGCAGTACGGATTGTTAAGAAATTAGGAACAACTACACAGACTGCTGTTACCTCTTCCGATTTAGGTGGCATAGCTCCCCCATCAGAATGGACTACAGATTGTAAGTTATTAGCTACAGCTTACCTTTATGTTGTTTTAGAGTATGCTGCTGATGTATTTCCTAATGGCGTTCCAGAAGTAACAGCTATAGTCAAAGGTAAGAAGGTATACGACCCTCGTACAAGTACTACAGCTTGGTCTGACAACCCAGCCTTATGTTTAAGAGACTATATTACATCTGGCAAAGAGGGTACGAATACTACAATCTACAACTACGGTATCGGTGAGGATATTGAGAGTGTAGATGATGATCTTGTAACTATAGCCGCCAATGTCTGTGACTATTTAAATTATCCTACCTTGTCAGGTGGAACTAGGTTCTCTCTTAACGGAGCATTTACCGTCAACACCACTCCTTACGATGCCATCCAGAATTTGTCTACTTCTATGGGTGGATTACTGTGGTATGCTCAAGGTAAGTGGAGAATGAAGCCAGCTTACTACACAAGTCCAGTCTTAGATCTTAATGAGGATGACCTAAGATCAGGTATATCAGTTGGCACAAGACATTCACGTAGAGATAACTTCAATGTGGTTAAAGGAACATTTAGAGGACCAGAGAGTGACTATCAGCCATCTGATTTCCCTCAAGTACCTATCCTTAACTCAGCTACTTATGATGCACTCTTAGCTGCTGATGGTGGTCAAGAAAGTGTTATTGATGTACAGTTACCTTTTACAGATAATACAACTGAAGCTAGACGTATTGCTCTTGTAACACTTGAGCGCAATAGACAGCAACTTACTGTACAAGCTGCATTCGGAATGAAAGCCTTTCAAGTACAAGTGGGAGACATCATACGTCTTACCAACACTAGGTTAGGTTTTGATAATAAAGAATTTGAGGTTGTTGCTTGGGGCTTTGGATTAGCGGGTGAATACGATATTCAAGTAAATATGACCCTAAGAGAAATAAGTGAATCTGTCTTTGATGAAGTCTCCGATGGTGCAGTATACGAGAGTGACAACACAACCTTACCATCGCCTTTTGATGTGCCACCTGTAGCTGTAGCCCTCACTCAAGAGTATAGAATTATCAATGAGCATGTAACTAACGTACTTGTAGTTAATGTATCAGCTACGGCCTTTGAACGTGTAGACTACGTTGAGGTAGAATTTAAGAAGTCTACAGACACAGACTATAGTGTCTTAGGCACAGGTGACTTAGGTAGATTTGAGATCTTAGACATTGAGACACCTCTAGCTGGTGCAGCAGGTACTATAGTCTATGATGTCAGAGCTAGAGCTATTAATGCCTTTGGTATTAAGGGTGCATTTACAGACGCACAGAAGACTGTAGAGGCTGATACTGTTGGTCCATCTGCTCCATCTACCTTTGAAAAGCAATTATCTGGTGGTACTCTATTCTTTGCTTGGACTGCTTCAACTGACTTTGACTTGTCGTATTATAAACTATGGCATAGCTCATCAACTACAGCTACATTCACAGATGGTTCAGCCCAAGTCATAATTAATAAGGTAGCTAGACCAGCGACATCAGTAGCCTACCCAGCTATCTCAGGAACATTCTTTATTGAACCCTATGATAAGTCAGGTAACGAAGGTACTGTAGCTTCTGTTGTTGTTCTACCATCTGAGTTACCTGAGTTAGGTACATCACAGACTGACACTGAGAACCCAAGTTTCGCTGGCGCTAAGACTAACGTAGCTGTAGCTACAGGGCCAGACCCTGATGAATTAAGACTGTCTAGCTTTGCTACTGCACCCTCTACAGGTACATATGAGTTCACAGGATACTTAGACACAGGCTCAACTAGAACTGTAAGGGTATCAACTAACTTAACCTCTACTAGGCATCATGCTAATGCTTCTGGGGGATTAGTAAATTGGGATGACATACCTAACAACTGGGATACTTGGCCTAATAACTGGGACGATTGGTCAGATGAGGATCAACCCTATGGTGACTTCAGTACAACTGTTTATGTAGCTGCAACTAATGATGACCCTGCTGGTTCTCCTACATGGGGAGCTTGGCAGATAGCGGCTGGTGAACTCACAGGCAGAGCATTTAAATTCAAAGCTGAACTCGACAGTACCAGCAACAACGTATCACCAAGCGTAAGCGTCTTGGAAGGGATAGTGGAATACTAATATGGCACAACACGACTACAATATAGCTAACCAAACAGCAGCTAATGCTAGAACCGACATTAACAACGTCCTATCAGCTATAGCTACAAACAACTCAGGATCATCTGCCCCTAGCACTACCTTTGCTAATATGTGGTGGTATGACACAAGTAATAACATCTTAAAGATTAGGGCTGAAGGTAATGATGCTTGGATCTCTGTAGCTTACCTAGACCAGACAGGTGATAACTTCCGCATCCTAGATGACACACAAGTAGTAAACACTTCTGGCACTCAGACTGGCCTACTAGGGGATCAAGCTACAGCCACATGGGAAACTGGAACAGGTACTATTGAGAGTCTTGTGTCACCAGCTAAGGTAGCTGCATCAGCAACTGAGGTTGTAGGTGATTATGCTTTGGGTGTCGGTCAAACGTGGCAAAACATGACATCCAGTAGGGGTTATAACACGACATACCAAAATACTACAGGTAGACCTATATGTGTAAATGTTACAGGTCAGCCAAACACTGGCAGTACTATAATTTTGGACGTATCTCCAAACTCGAACATGAGTAGTTCAATACAATTAGGTGGTCAAAAAGATGTTAATGGTCAAACCTCTATTAGTGCAATAATTCCCAATAACCAGTATTACGAATTATCTGCGAATAATGCGGCGTTGACTATTTGGGCAGAACTTAGATAAGGGATAAGGAATAATAAAATGGCAGATCAAAAGATCTCAGAATTAACGGCCCTTACTGGGGCTAACGTAGCTGACGATGATGCTATAGCTATTGTAGATACATCAGCAACTGAAACTAAGAAGATAGTCTTTAGTGAACTTAAGAATGCCCTAGATACCGCAACTGGCTTTGTCAGGATAACTGGCGATACCATGACGGGTGATCTTGCGTTATCTGGTGCTGATGTAACCTTTGGCGACAACGACAAAGCCATTTTCGGCGCTGGGTCTGACCTACAGATTTACCATGATGGGTCGCATAGTTATATTAGTGATCAAGGTACGGGCCGTTTAAAAATATTTGCTACTGACTTGGAGATAAATAACGCTGGAAATACAGCAAATTACATCCAAGCATTTGATGGCGGCGCTGTTCAATTATTTTACAACAACAGCCAAAAACTCGCCACCACCAACACAGGCGTAGACATTACGGGTACTTTGACCAGCGATGCTGCTGGGTTTTATCAATCTTCAGGAACAAGCCAGCTTAGAGTTGGTGCTGATGATGCCTATAACTGGAATATAAGTAGAGATAATGTTTCAACTGGTGGGCTGCAAATACAAAGTAAAGATGCAGCAGCAGATGTTACTCGTGCTTTTTTTGCGCTCAACGGAGACATCAGCTTCTACGAGGACACAGGCACCACGGCAAAGTTCTTCTGGGATGCGAGTGCTGAGTCGTTGGGCATTGGGACGAGTTCGCCTAGTGCTAAGTTAGATGTAAGCGGTGCAATACGTTCTACTGATAGAATATCGGCTGATGGTACTGAGGCTGCACCAGCATTCCGATTTACGACTGACAGTAATACAGGTATGTTTCCCCCTTCTGGTGGTGATGCTATTGGTTTTTCTACTGGCGGCTCAGAACGCATGCGCATCGACAGCAGCGGTAATGTTGGGATTGGGACGAATTCGCCTAACGACAAACTAACCGTGTCTGGATCAGCAGCTTATATGACGATTGACCGTAATGATGGCGAAGCTGGGGTTACTTTTAGATATAACGGTGACAACACAAAACGTGCGGATATTGCTACTCAAACAAATGGTGACTTGCGCTTTAGAACAAATCTAGCAGAAGCCATGCGCATCGACAGCAGCGGTAATGTTGGGATTGGTACGAGTTCGCCTCAAGGTGCTGCACATATTAAAGGTGAAACTACTACTTTAGGAGTAGATGATTACCCACAGTTAACTATAGAAACGGCAGCAACATCTGGTGCAGCCAATACTGGTGGCGGTATTCTTTTTTTAAATCACGATGGCACTGGCGGTAGTTTTGGTGGAAGTATTCAGTCTCTTAAAGAAAATGGAACATCTGGAAACTCTGCTTATTATATGAGATTTAGCACTAGAGCAGCGGGTGGCTCTGTAACAGAACGCATGCGCATCGACAGCAGCGGTAACTTGCTCGTGGGGACTACATCAAGTAATTCAACAGGTATAATACAAGGTAGACATAATAACGGTGCGTCCAACGCTGTTTTAACTACATGGAATGAGGCGGGCAGCGGAACACGCATTCATATGCAGTTTCTTGACAGTGCTGGTGGCTCAGATAGGGGCAGTATTACCACAAATGGTTCTTCTACTTCATTTAACACTACGTCAGACTACCGCCTAAAAGAAAACGTAGTTGAACTCACAGGTGCAACAACACGCCTCAAGCAGCTAGAGCCAAAACGTTTCAACTTCATTGCAGATGCAGACACAACTGTTGATGGCTTCTTGGCGCACGAAGTTCAATCAATCGTACCAGAGGCGATCACAGGTACACACAACGAGGTCGATGCAGAAGGCAACCCTGTCTACCAAGGCATTGACCAAAGCAAGCTAGTGCCATTGTTGGTTGCTACAATTCAAGAATTAGAGGCACGGATTACTGCCTTAGAAAACGCCTAAAGGAGAAACATTATGGCTGTAACTTACACTTGGACTATTCCAACACTTGAGCGTCACACATCAGATGGTGGCGTTTACATTGCACATTGGCGCTGCACAGGCGTTGATGATGATGGCAACACTGCAAGCTCATATGGCACTTGTGGTTTAACCTACGATGCCTCTGCGTCCGACTTTACACCCTATGCAGATATTACTGAGGCTCAAGCTCAAGGCTGGGTCTGGGGTCATGTATCACAAGCTGATACTGAAGCTGCTATTGCTTCTAAGATTGATGCGATAGTTAATCCAACTACTGAGGCGGGAGTGCCTTGGTAATCTAACCTAGAAGAAAGGAAAGACTAATGACAGAGAAAAAAACACAAGTCATTACGATTGATGAAGTAGAATACAACGTGGAAGACTTTACAGATGAACAAAGAGTTCTGATTAACCACGTTATGGATTTAGATCGTAAGATCGGTAGCACTAAGTTTAACTTAGATCAGCTTAATGTAGGTCGTGGGGCATTTATGAATGCTCTTAAGGAAACTCTTAAGCCTGATCCAGAGCCAAATCAACAACAGCAACAAGACCAAGCAGCTTAATCAAACAAGGATGCCTGACAATGGGATATAAACTAGGAACACGTAGCTTACAGAACTTGTCAGGCGTTCACCCTGATATGCAAGCTGTAGTTAAGAGAGCAATAGAGATCACTGAGGTAGACTTCACAGTCATCGAAGGTATACGTCATATTGATCGTCAAAGACAGTTACTCAAAGAGGGTAAGTCAACTACCCTTAACTCAAGACACATCACAGGCCATGCTGTAGACATGGTTCCTTGGCCTGTAGATTGGGAAGACTTAGATAGGTTTGAAACTATGGCTGAAGCCATGAAGGATGCAGCAGAAGAGCTTGACATTTCCATCGTATGGGGTGGTGACTGGAAGAGCTTCTATGATGCCCCTCACTTTGAACTTGATCGTAAAGTCTACCCAGCATGACCAAGGATGAAGATAATTGGCATCTCTCTAGGAGTGTGCCTATAACCCTTATCTTTGGTCTTATAGCTCAAGCAGCAGCTATTGTGTGGACTGTATCTATGATGATGTCAGATATTGAACGTAATGCTGAAGAGATCATGCGTTTACAGTCTAGGATGTCTATTGTAGAAGATGCTACACAAAGACAAGCAGTATCTATGGCCCGTATAGATGAAAACATTAAAGCAATCCGACAGTCAGTAGAAAAGATGGCTAATGAATAGTTATCACTTAGTAGAAATAATCAAAGGCCCAATGCAAGTTGGTGACAAGTGGTTTATTCTTTGTCGGGTTGTTCACAAGAGTACTTCTTCAAGACCTTCACTTGAGGAAGTAAGTTTTGATACTTTTGATGCAGCCCATGAGTTTGAAAGTCAGTGGAGTTAAGACTAATTTCTTCAATGCTCCGCATTTCCATTGTAGGGGTGCATTATGGTAGATCCATTTACAGCTTTGGCTGCGGTCAAGACTGCTGTTAGTGCGGGTAAAGAGCTTGTCTCAGTTACTAAACAAATAGGTGAGTTCTTTGATGGTGTCGATGAACTAAGGAACAACCACAACAAGAAAAAGAACAGTCTCTTCTCAGGTGATGATGAGAACAGTATGGAGACTTTTGTGAAGCTACAAAAGGCTAAGGATGCTGAAGAAGAACTCAGAGCCATTGTTATAGCTACCAGAGGTTACTCCGCTTGGGGTGAGCTACAAGAAATCAGAGCTAGGACACGTAGAGAACGTAAAGAGAGAGAAGCTGCTGAGAGGCTCCGTAAGCAAGAGATTGTAGAGAAGGTAGTTGTTATCGGGGGTACAGTAACTGTGTTGTCTATTATAACAGGTATAGCTGTACTTATAATAATGTCATCAAAGGGGATGTTATAATGGGTTTAGAAGCTAAAGGTACTTTCCCATTCCAGATGTACCAGATACCTGAGTTTACAGCTACTACAGTGACTACAGCACCTATTCTCCCAGCTAAGGTTAGTGCTGATAAGCC
>Ga0196899_1001646_pt1 | contig 10871 bp, 5 predicted proteins | sample VirMetDEL_Sep_01_FD_169095 | JGI IMG/M metagenome (GOLD analysis project Ga0196899, IMG submission 169095) | Aqueous microbial communities from the Delaware River and Bay under freshwater to marine salinity gradient to study organic matter... | ecosystem: Environmental > Aquatic > Marine >... | reverse complement strand
GATATGTGATGATGTTTGATAAGTCTCTGAATTTGCACTGGTAAAACTGTTATAATTATAGGGTGTGAAGGAAGTGCAAAAGACACCTGGGGTGACCTGGGTGTCTTTCTTTATGCTACTAAATAACTCATAAGTAGAACCGTGCGCTGGTTGTAAGAAGATGCCACTCTCTCGTTTAGACAATTTCCTCAAGAATGTCAGGGGAAACGTTCTTTATGTTGATCCTAATGGTTTGGATGCCACCGACAGTGTAGAAAACACTGGTAACTCAGCATCTCGTCCCTTTTTATCCATCCAAAGGGCACTCATTGAGGCAGCAAGATTCTCATACCAAGTAGGAATAGAGAATGATCGTTTTGCTCAGACAACAATTGTTCTAACACCTGCTGAGTACACCGTTGATAACAGACCAGGTTGGATTCCTGATGGTTCAAGCAACTTTATTTTGAGAAGCGGCGCAACTTCTTCTAACTTCCCTGAGATTTCTTCTACATCTAACTTTGATCTTGAAGATGATAACAATATTCTCTACAAACTGAACAGCATTTACGGTGGCATTATTGTTCCTCGTGGTACTTCTATCGTAAGCGAGGATCCCAGAAAGACAAAGATTAGACCTAAGTATGTTCCTGATCCATTTGATTCCAACATTGAGAACAGTGCAATCTTCCGTTTGACTGGTGGTTCTTATGTTGAAGGTGTGACCATTCTTGATGGTGATCCTTATGGAACTGTTTATAAGAATTACACAGTAGATATTTTTGTTCCCAACTATTCACACCACAAACTCACAGCATTTGAATTTGCTGATGGTGTAAACTCAACAGACATTGATGATTCATTCCTGACTTTCTACACTTCCAGAAATGATCTGGAACTTTATTATGAGAAGGTTGGTCTCCTGTATGGTTCTTCTTCTGGTCGTGAAATTTCACCAGATTATCCAAACAGTGGTGTTGATATTCAATCAAAGGTTGAAGAATATCGTATTGTATCACCTATCTCTGGAAGAGCAGGCATTAGCACCATCACTGCCTCAGGAACCACGGTTACCATTACACTCACAGATGAGATTCCTGGTATCAACGTAGATAGTGGAGTTGTTGTTAGTGGTGTAAGTGATAGTGTTTACAATGGAACATTTACAGTTAATTCTGTTGTAATTGCCAACTCCGATGGAACTCTTTCGTTCCAATATGACACTCCCACTGCACCAACTGACACATCACCTTCCACTGCTGGTACTGCAGTGGAACTTCTTATTAACTCAGTTGTTGGTTCTTCACCATATATTGCTCAGAGCACAACTAAGAGTTCTTATGGTATGAGTGCCGTCAAGGCAGATGGTTCTAAGGTTTCTGGTTTCAAATCCATTCTTCTGAATGAGTTCAATGGTATTGGACTTCAGAATGATGAAAACGCCTTTGTCAGATATAACAGCACCACAGGTTCGTTTGATGATTCTTCCTCAGTCTCGAATCTCAGCACAGACCCAGACGCTGTTTATAAACCAGCATACTACAACAACTTTATTAAGGTAACCAATGGTGCCTTTGCTCAGGTTGTTTCTTCCTTTGGTATTGGTTACTCACAACAGTTTGTAACTGAGAGTGGTGGTAATTATACAGTTTCCAACTCAAACTCTAACTTTGGTCAGAATTCACTTTACTCTGTTGGATTTAGAGACACATCATACACCAGAGATGACGTTGGTTATATCTCTCACATTGTTCCACCAGAATTCAATGTTGCTGCCGACATCAACATTGAATATGATGCTATTGATGTTTCCAAAACTGTTGGAGTTGGTTCAACATCCAGACTTTATCTATATCAACAAACAACTGAAAATTCTGAACCAAAAACTCAAGTTCAGGGTTATAGAATTGGTGCCAAGCAGAATGGGAGACTTGGAGTCAACATTAATGACACCAATTATTATGCAAGGGTCATCATGCCCAACACAGAGAAAGACACCAATCAGGTTTCCTCTGTAAAAGTTGTTGAGGTTGGAACCAATGTTTCCACTGGTAACAGCATCTCAGCAAACACAATTACTCTGAAAGAGAATCACCAGTTCATCAATGGTGAAACTATCAGAGTTCTTTCTGATAATGCCAGACTTCCTGATGGACTTGACAGCAACACAGTTTACTTTGCCATCACTGATGGACTGAGCGCTGATCAAGTTCAGGTTGCCATCTCACTGAATGATGCCATCAACGGTAATGAGTTGGTCATCAACAACTTGGGTGGAAACCTGAGAGTTGAGTCTCGTGTTTCTGACAAGAGAGCAGGTGACATTGGTCACCCAGTTCAATGGGATTCCACAGAAGGTCAATGGTTTATTCAGGTTGGTACAGGAGCAACCGATAACACCATTTATCCAACACTGACTGCTCTGGGAACAGCGGGACTTGGAGACGCAACACCAAGAACTTACATTACCAGAAAACCAGACACGAGAGGACTTCAAGATAGAATCTATCGTGCTCGTTATGTCATCCCTGCTGGTTCTGGCATCTCATCTTCCAGAGCACCACAAAAGGATTATGTTCTTCAGCAATCCAGTGATGTAACTGGAGCAAATGACGCAGAAGTTGCACTTCAGTTCTCACCAACTTCAGTTTCAATGTCCAATGAGACTGAGATGAGAAACTTCAGTTTCATTCGTAAGGCAGACTGGAGCGCTAATGTTGCTGATTACACCACAGAACTTCCTCACAGACTGTCAGTTGGTTCTAAAGTTAAAGTTGTCAATGTTACCAGTACTAACAACACCACTGCGATTGGTAACTCTGGTTTCAACGGAACCTTCACAGTTACTGGAATCTCAAGCGCTAATCAATTTACAGTAACTAATAATAACTCTGATCCAGGTGCTTTCACTAACAACACCTCCAGCAGAACAAATTCACTCCCAACTTATCAAAGAGTCGAAGCATCAAACAATTTCTATGTTTATGATGTTCAGAACATTGTTCCTTATGTCACAGGCATTCAGGATGGTGTTTATTATCTGACTATTGTTGACTCATCCAACACACCTGTTATTGCTCCATTCAATGATAGTGATAGGTTCTCATTCTCCTCACCCATCAAGGATCTTTATCCACAAGAGGACAGAGACAATCCACTCAATGATCCAACTCCAGCAATCACTTATGCTGATGCTTCTATTCTGGGTGCAGTTGTTATTGACGAACCAAGAAACAGTGTCACAAAACAAGCAATTGACAGAGCATATGTTGACTTCGGGATTGGCGTTGGTATTACTGACATTGTTTCAACAGCAGCAGGAACAGCACACACACTCTTCACCTCTTATGATCACGGACTGAACAGAATTACTTCTGTATCCATCACATCTGCTGGTGCTGGTTATGGTAATGGAACTGGTTCTGCTGAGAACCTTTATAACGCAACCCTGACCAACTCCAACACTGGTATCAACGCAACAGCGAGAATTACAGTCAATTCTTCAGGTGCTGTGACTGGTGTCAAGATTATGAATGGTGGTACCAACTATGTTGTTGGTGATGTTCTGAACGTAACTGGAACTGCTACCACAACTGGGTTCAGCACAGCAACGGTCACGGTTTCAACAATCAATGATAACACTGGTGACACCATCAGAGTTGCTGGTGTAACCTCTGAAGGTTATGCTGATTACAATCAACTTTACAGAATCACTGGCATTTCAACCACCAAAGAGATTGAAGTTGCTTCAGTAAGTCCTGTTTACACCAACTCCATTGATGGTGTTGGTTCTGATGTTCTTACCAATGCTTATGAACAGATTACTGGTGTTGGAATTGATGTTTCATCCTTTGTTGTCAACACCACAGTTGGTTTGGCAACAGTCACCACAGTTCAACCTCACGGTCTGAGAGTTGATAATGCTATCACTTTGGGTGGTGCATCTGATGATCTTTACAATGGAACCTTTATTGTTACTCAGAATGTTGGACTGACAACCTTTGTTGTGAACATTGGTGTTTCAACTCTGAGTCCTGCAGTTTCTGGAACACAAAGAGTCTTCTATCCTGGTTTGGCTGCTCAGGGTGGAACAATCAACTTTGTTAATGAAAACTTTGGTGGAAGATTCCATAATGTTTATGCCGGAATCACAACTGTTCTTTCAGCAGAAGTGGCAAGTGCATCTGTTACAGAGATCTCCATTGAGAATGTTGGAAACTTTGACTTAAACATTGGTGATTATCTCAGAATTGATGATGAGATTATGAGAATCAAGTCCACAGTCTCTGGTAACCCTGTTGAGGTATTCAGAGGACTGTTTGGGACAGTATCTACAACTCACGTCATTGGTTCTGTTATTAGAAGAATCAATGTCAATGCAGTTGAATTGAGACAACCATCAGGTGTCACCGCTAATGGTCACACCTTTGAATATCCTGGTTATGGTGCTGGTAATTATTCCACAGCACTTCCAGAACTTCAGGATAGAAAGATTTCTGATCAGAGAGAAAGACTCGCACAGAACTTGGAGTCTGCTGGTGGATCTAACCAATTTGCTGGTTACAATGCCAATGGTGATTACTTTATTGGTAACAGAAAGATTGATAGATCAACAGGAAGATCAATCTCTGTTGATACACCAATTCCAACAATAACTGGTGAAGATGTCTTTGCACTCTCCAGTGAGGTAAATGTTGATCTGATTCAAACTGATGAGATTCGCGTCAAGACTAGTCTCAAGGTTGCTGGTGGTCTTTACAATGACTCCACAACTGAATTTGATGGTCCAGTTGTCTTCTCTCAGAAACTAACATCAACATCCTCTGATGGTATTGAGGCCAGTTCAATCTACCTGCAGGGCGACAGAACAGTTGCAAGAAATTACACAGTTGGAATTGCAACTCCAACCACAGCAGGTAATCCTGGTGATGTTGTTTATAATGGTAATCCAGTAAGTGGTGGTATTCTTGGATGGGTGTTCACAACAGAGAACTCTTGGTTCCCATTTGGTTCAGTTGGAATTGACACAGGAACAACTAACGTTGTCTTTGATAAAGTTGGTGTTGCCACTGATGATCCTGGCGATGCATCATTCAAGGTTGGATCTGGTTCAACTCAATTCACTGTTGATAGTGATGGAGTTGGAATTGGAACCACAGCGAACGGTGAGAAGGTAAGAATCGAAGGTTATGTTGTTGCCACAGGATTTACTGGTGATGGTTCAGGACTGACCAACCTTCAGAATGACAGTGCTTGGGCAGGTGTTTCGACCATCTATCCAATTGGTAACAAGAGTGTTGGAATTGGTACCACATTCCCATCCACAGACTTCAAACTCTCTGTTGGAACACCTGGTGAAGGTGGAACTGACCTGTTTGTTGCTAACGACTCCAGATTTGATGGAGTGGTGACACTGAACGCTGGTGCAAATGTTACTGGCATGGTGACGGTCACATCTTACAACCTAGACTCCTCCAGTGGAACAATCAACGTTGGTTTCATTACAGCAACATCACTCGATGTTGGAACCAGTGGAACATTCTTCACCGCTGATTCTACGGGTGTTGGTGTTGGAACCGCAACTCCAAGAGCAAAACTGGATGTTGAAGGTGCAACAAGATTCAAGACTTATTATGAGATTGCAAAACCAGTTACCACTTCTTCTGGAGCAGTGACTCTGGACCTTTCACAGGCACAGACATTCATTCTTACAACCAGTGAAGCGGTTAACTTCTTCACCCTTACAAATGTTCCAACGAGTTCCACAACAGCATTCACACTTCAAGTGATCCAAGATTCAACTGGATACACTGTGGATGCTGATGACTTTAGAACAGTTGGTGGTTCAACAATTCCAATCAAATGGCCAGGTGGGATTGCACCTGTGGTAACATCCACAGCAAGTGCGGTTGACATCTATTCGTTTATGACATTTGATGGCGGATCAACACTTTACGGTGTCATTGGAGGACAGAACTTCTCATGAGTCCAGTAGCGTTTCATAACTTTAGGGTCTCTCAAACTGAATTAGATTTGAATGGCCCTACTCTCGCTTTCTCTCAACAACCAGAATCAGTTAGTGCTTCCTTCGCTGGAATTGCTACCTTTGTGGGAATTGCATCTGCTGTTTTTTCAGGAGTCTCGACCACAGGAAGTGGAACTGTCACTTATCGGTGGTATGAGGGTGAAACTGCATTGTCTGATGGTGACAATATCACTGGAACAGCAACCACAACACTCACTCTGAGTGATGCATTTGGTTCTGCAAATAATAACAGACAATTCTTTCTTAGGGTGAATTACACACCAGGTGGAAACACTGGTAATGCAACCAATGAACCACTAGATTCTGACACAGTTACACTTACAGTTTATCCAACACTGGAATTCACAACACAACCCACAGATAAAACAGTTGCTGTTGGAGAAAAAACAGAAATTATTGCCATCCCAACACTTTCGGATAACACTTATGGTCCTGTGATTCAGAACTGGACCAGAGATGGAGAAACACTTGCTGACCAAACCAGTCCTGTTATTAGTGGTTCTGGAACAACCACACTCACCATTGAAGAATCTACCGTTGGTGTTACAACCATTCAATCTATTGCGTATGTGGACACTGATGCTGGAAGAATTCAAGCAACTTCCAATGTCATTGATATGACAGGTGTTGATCCAAGAAACATTATTAAGGTTGAGGGTTACACATCATCCAATGGTTATTCTTCCACATCTCTTGATTTGGACACTGGAGCAAAAACCATCAACAGTGACCTGTTGGGTTCTGATTACAACCTTCTCTCATTCTATGCTTTGGAGAAGGACATCAATGTCAAACTCACCATCAAAGCATCTAAGGGTGCCGACTCCTCACCTTACGCTGGAGGCGAAGGCGGAACATCTGTCATCACAACCACACTCACAGAAGACACAGAATACACGCTGATTGGTATTGCCAACAATTCAGCAGTCTTCCTTTACAGAGGTTCTAATCTGATTGCTGTTGTTGGTCAGGGTGGTGCTGCTGGTAACTCTGGTATTGGTGGAGATGGAGGTGGAATTAATGTCTCCGGTGTGATTGGTGAAGGAAGACGACCAGGAGCAGGTGGTGTTGCTCCTGTGATTGGAACTCTGGACCTAAATGGAGTCTTTGGTTCTACTCTTGCTGGTTCTTCCATTGACCTTCAGATTGGTGATTCAATTGCCGCGGCTCCAAATGGAGGACAAACAATCTCTTGTTCAAAAGGAACTTATTGGACTGACCTTGGCATCTCTGCTTGCTCCAACAACAGTTCCTCAAAGATTCAGTTTGTCAACATTGATGGCACAACCATTACTGAGAGTGACTCAATCATCAGAGGATTCAAACCAGGTTACACAATCTCCAACACATCAGGTGATGGTGTAAATCTTGGTGGAGATGGTGGTAATGGTGCTGTTGGTGGACAGGGTGGAACAACAGGTTCAGGTGGTGGAGGAGGAAGTGGTTACAGTGATGGTTCTGTGACCGTTGTGAACACAACCCTGGGTGGTAATAACACATTAGTTTCTTCTGTTGTGATTGAGTTGGTTACATAAATAATAAAAAGTAAACTAACAGGGTGGAGAGTGAAACCCAATGGCAGTCAATAAGAACTTCGTCGTAAAGAACGGTCTGGAAGTTGCAACAGACCTTTTGGTTGCAACAAACGACTCAAATAGTGTTGGTATTGCATCAACAGTTCCTTCTGCAACACTTGGTGTTGGTGGAGGAATTGCAGCAGTTGATGGTCTGTTTGTTGGAATCCTAACAGCACAATCTGCGTTAGAAGTTGGTGCTGGTGGAACAGTTATCACTGCAGAAGGCAACACTGGTTTGGTTGGTATCAATACCACCTCACCTCAATATGCACTTCACGTTGTTTCTTCTTCTGGAATCAGCACAGGAATTTATGTTGATGGGTCACTTGAAGCATCTGATGTTACAGTTGGAAGTGCCATCACTGTTAGTGGTGCGGTTGATGTAAACTCAGTAACTGTTACTTCTGCTGACATTACAAATGCCAACATCACTGGAATCGCCACCATTGTTTATGGTGACTTCACTGACATTGATGTCTCTGGCGCAACCATCGTCAATAACCTGAATGCCACTGGCATTACAACTCTGGCAACTGCAGAGATTACTTCTGCCACCATCTCCAATCTTACAGTTACACCTGGTATCTCAACCCTGAGTGCCACAGAGATTGATGAAACTCTGAATGTTATTGGTTTCACTTCTGTTTCCAGTGCCAGAGCACACGAAATCAATGTAACTGGTGTTGTAACTGCCACCACATTCTTTGGTAATCTTACTGGAGATGTAACAGGAGATGTAACAGGAACAGCATCCACAGCAACAGATGCAATCAATGTTAGAGTTGCTGATGAAGGAACGGATACAACCTGTTTCCCACTGTTTGTAACAGCAGCAACTGGAGACCTTCCACCAAAGTCAAACTCCAATTTCACTTATAATTCTTCTACTGAGACACTTGCCTCAACAAACTTCAACTCAACTTCTGATGTCACACTCAAGACAGACATCAGAAACATTGAGAATGCACTGGAGTTGTTGCAGCAACTGAATGGTGTGAAGTTTACTTGGAAGGAACTTGGAACTCCTTCTGCTGGTGTTATCGCTCAGGATGTGGAACAGGTTCTGCCTGAACTGGTCGCTGAGAGAACAGACAACCACACTAAGACAGTCAATTATAATGGTATCATTGGTCTTCTCGTTGAAGCAGTCAAAGAACTTGCTAACAGAGTTGAAGCACTTGAAGGTGATAAATAACTAAAAAGTAAACGCCGAGTGGAGACACGAAGATGGCAATTCAGATAAGCGGCTCTACTATTATTGATAATAGTAGAAACGTAACAGACGCAGCTGGTATTGGAGGAACAAACCTAAACATCGCAGGAGCGGCATCCTCTGTTTCGGGTTTGTTTGTTACTCCAGCAGCAGGAGCTGGTGCCACTGTTGGTGGTGTCAACGCTGGTGTTGTTACCTACTACGGTGATGGTTCGAATCTTGAGGGGGTCACTGGAGGTGGTGGTCTTGGAACTGCCATCAACTATTCTGATGGCGTAACTTCTCCATTCTCATTTATCAATCCAAGTGTCACTGTAACATCAGACATTGACATGGATGACACAAACGCTGGTGTGACCTCCGCCTATGTTGTTACCGTTGAACCAGATGTCATTGTTGGAACTGGTGTTTCCGTCACTGTTGGTGGTGATAGAAAACTGGTGATTGATGTATTGAATCTTGGAAACATCGAGTAATCACTAGGAGGTAAGAACAATGTCAAAGTTATTTGTAGACGAATTAGCAAATAGATTTGGAGATGGTGGTATCATCTTCACAGGTCTTAGCACTGTAAGAGGCCAAATGGTGGTTGGTTCAGCATCAACGACAGCAAACCTTTATGTTGTTGGTAATGCTGCTCAGAGTGTTATTGGTCTGGGAACACAAACAGGAACTGTAACTCTGGACTTCAGTACTGGAAACAACTTTAGTTTCACAGCAGTTGGAAACATCACACTGGCAAATCCAACTGGAATTACCACAGGACAAACTGGAGCAGTTTTCATTACTCAAGATGGAACGGGATCCAGGACCGTTGCGTTCGGTGGATATTGGAAATTTAAATCAGCAACAGCACCCACACTTTCAACTGGTGCTAACGAACAAGATGTTTTGGGATATATTGTCAAGAGTAGCACACAGGTAGCAACAGGATCACTTGTAGGTTTGGGGACGACTTGATATGGCATTACCAGGACAGATTAATCCTTTTGTTCTTACTGAATTTGTAGGGGGTACCTATCAGATCGAAGACAGCCTCAGGTTTCGTGGGGGTCAGAGACTGAACGGCAACCTCGTGGCGACAGCTTTCACCGTTTCTTATTGGGTCAAAGCTTCTAGTCCTGGGAGTAGCCTTCAGTATCAGTATTGTTCTGGTACTGACGGCGTATCAATCAACACTTCCTCTGTCTTTAACTATCTTGCAAACGGTACATCACACACGACGCCAGGCGTCTATCGAGATCCCGCCGCCTGGTATCACGTTGTAGTGTCTCAGTCTGGGACTGGCACTAACCAAGGAACGCTCTACATTAACGGCTCACAAGTAAGACAATTTACTGGGGCGCCCTATGCGTCCAGCTCTGGGCAGTTCAATATTGGACGTTACTACGACGGCAACTATTATTTCAATGGATACATCGCTGAGTTTCACGCTGTTGCTGGTACGGCGCTAAATCCCACTAGCTTCGGTGAGTACGACGAAAACGGAGTCTGGATTCCCAAGAAATACTCAGGTTCATATGGCTCCAACGGATTCTACCTGGACTTCAGCGACCCCAGCAACATCGGCGCAGACCGTAGTGGGAACGGCAATAATTTCACTCCGTCTGGCTTCGAGTTGAGCAACACGTCCAGCACTAGCTACGACTGGATGGAAGATAGCCCGACGAAGAACCACCCCCTGGTCAACTTCCTATCTCCAAGCACCGAGGGCAATCAAAGTCAGCTTGGCTTTGACAATGCTGCACTCCAGACGGCGGCAACAAGTATCAATTACTACATCAAGCCTGCGACTTTTGGCATTACTTCTGGCAAGTGGTACTGGGAGGGCACTGTCAAGGTCCTAGGGGCCACAAATGGCACCCAGGGCGCGGCAAATATGGGCGTTGTCGCTCCTGGGTTCAATGCCAATAGCTACATCGGCGCTGATGCAAACGGTTGGAACTACAACTTTGACGCGCTAAAGGCGCACAATGGAGTGACGACCGCTTACGGGTCAACTTATATACAAAACGCAGTTATTGGCGTGGCCTTGGACATGGACGCCAAGACGATC
>Ga0196899_1001625_pt1 | contig 10944 bp, 25 predicted proteins | sample VirMetDEL_Sep_01_FD_169095 | JGI IMG/M metagenome (GOLD analysis project Ga0196899, IMG submission 169095) | Aqueous microbial communities from the Delaware River and Bay under freshwater to marine salinity gradient to study organic matter... | ecosystem: Environmental > Aquatic > Marine >... | reverse complement strand
AGAAGCTGCTGAATAGTGTAGTATTGTTTATAGTGGCAGTAGCACTCGCTGCTGCCCTATTCCCTATCAGCTTTGTCATTACCTTCATCACAAGGCTAAATACAGCCTTTCTAAGCGACTTTTTTTATTCATTGGCGTTAGGTATTGACAAGGTGGGTAATGTTGTCTTACAAGTGCCTTTAAATGCGTTTGCCATAAAGTATCATAAAACGCTCAAATCGTATCGTTTCGGCAACATTAATGACACAATAAGCTATGCACTTGCTAAGAATTGGAAGGTGGGAAACTTGACAAGGTTAGGGTGGTTGCTTGTAAATCTATTGGAGTGGTTAGATGAAGGACACATGGAGAAATCACTTAAACGACATTACTAATGAACGAATTTACAGCAAAGCATTTGGCAGCAATGAGCATAGCCATAGGCGCAGTATTAACACCAGCTGTGCCTATAATCATCTTTACAGGGGTGCTGATATTCACGGACACAATCACAGGGGTGTGGGCATCTTATAAGCGTGGAGATAAGATAACAAGCAAGGCGTTAGGTAGAACGGTAACTAAGATGATGCTGTATAGCGTTGCTATATTTCTGACCTTTGGATTTGAGATCATGTTTCCAGCACTACAAGTAGTACACATAGGGCAGATAGCATCAGGCTATATCTGCCTTGTTGAGTTGAAGAGTGTGTTTGAAAACATCAGCGATATAACAGGGCTGAACATCTGGTCGCACTTGGTTAAGAAGATAGATGCTTTGCGGGGCATTGAAAAAAAATAAACTTTTTTCTTGTTTATTCCAAGCCTTGTTATACCTTCGTGTAAAATTAGTTCTATGGAATACTTTATTTTCATCCCAACCATGAGTTGGGTAATCATTGAAGCAGCATATGCAACTTTTAGCAACAAGCACAGAGTGTCTGTTGTTGTCTTTCATATATTGTTTTGTTTGTTATTAGCGGCAGCCCTGCCATTCACAACATGGTGGCAGGGTATTGCTGCTTTTATAGCGACAAGAATATGGTTTGACTATATCTACAATGCCTTCACAGGTGTATGGTGGGGCTACTTGGGTGAATCATCACTCACAGATAGATGGATAAGAGTGATAGATGCGTACACGCTATTCATTGTGCGTGTGCTTGTTTTTATCGGAAGTTTATTACTATTTAACACAATATGAAAGAGCAATTAACAGCCTTAGCGATCATCGCCATCATCTTCTTGGTATGGATGAAGTTAGTGTATTGGTTCATGCCTGACACACTTGGAGGTGAAATCTTAGCCTTAATCACCTATCTGATCGGTGGAGTGTTTATCATCTTCAAGCTGATAAGCTACTTCAATGACAAGGCAGATGACAAGTATAACGACAACATCTACGACTGATGAGAGATATACGTTACATAGTAATCCATTGCTCCGCAACTCCACAGAACACAACTGTGGAGAGCATACAGCGTTATTGGCGTGAGCATTTAGGCTGGAAATCGAACGGTTATCACTACATCATTGAGCCAAGTGGTATGCTTAGGCAGCTAACACCTGATGATAAGATAGCCAATGGTGTGCGTGGTTATAATAAGCATAGCATACACATTAGCTACATTGGTGGCATTGATAGCAAGGGTAAGCCGTTCAACAACATGACACTTGCACAGAGCGAAACAATGAGAGCATTGGTAGATGCACTCAAAGTGCAGCACCCAGATGCAGAAGTGTTAGGGCATAGAGATTTCCCGAACGTAAAGAAAGCCTGCCCTTCGTTTGATGTTAAGAGTTGGATGGATAGCTTTGATTGTGCATGAGCAATGAAGACTTTACTCACTATATTATTAGCAATCCCATTGACAGCACCTACCAAGTTGTCAAAGCTAAACTACCACCACCCAAAGGTGGAGCAGTTAGCGATGACAGAGAAGGAAGCGTTGATGCAGACGATACAGAGTGTGTCTTGTCAGGTTGGTGTGCCTGCGAATGTCCTAAAAGCGATTGCATGGAACGAAAGCAGATATCAATGGAAAGTGGGCATATATGGTGATTTGGGCTACTTTCAGATCATCCCTACCACTTATGACTATTGGAGGGAGAAAGTGCCGCAAACGGCAAATAAGAGGGAAGAGAACGTGATGATTGCAGCTTGCTACTTGAAATACTTGCACGATAGATACGGAAGTTGGTATAAGGCACGCTTTGCGTATGGTCGTGGCCATTGGCGTGATAGTTCAACGTGGACAGCAATGGAGAAGGAGTTTATGAGTAACTTTGAAAAGCATTTATGAAACAACCAACAACATATTATCAACTATCATTAACAGCCATCGCCATCTGCATGGCTGTTTTGACTTCATGCAGCCCGAAGGCAAGAATGACACGGCTATGCACTAAGCATCCGGAAGTGTGTAGCTACGATACAAGCTACACAGATACGCTTGTAACGCATAGGAGCGTAATAGACAGCAGTTATTACACTTCAAAGCAAGATACTATCATGATAGAAAGATATGGCGTTAGAACGCAAATAATACGCTCATACGATACGCTGCACATTGAGCAGAGTAAAACAGATACGTTAATCAAGACAGAAGTAGTAAGAAGTGTAATAGTGAAAGAGAAGAACAAAGTGCCTTTATGGCTATTGGTAGTGTCTGCGTTGTTTGTTGTCTATTGGATAGGCAGAGTCATTACAACTTATTTTAAAACAAAGTTATGATAGAATACGAAGCAGTAGATAGGTGGTGCTACAACACCACATTTGGCATCCAGATAAGCGATGATGATGATGATACCATCTTTCATATGCCTTTGGATGGAAATTGTTGGAAGCTAAAATTAAGCGAAATAATATGGAACAGCGAAAATTAAGACCGAGATTAACAGCCGAAGAATACGAGTGGCTGTTATCCAAGCGTAAATCATCAAAGCGCAATGTGCTTGTGATAGGCGATTTGCACGAGCCATTTTGCCTTGATGGCTACTTGGAGTTCAACAAAGAACTCTATGAAAAGTATGATTGTACTGATGTCGTATTCATTGGCGATATAATTGACAACCATTACAGCAGCTATCACGAGAGCGATGCAGATGGTATGGGAGGTGGTGATGAACTAAACTTAGCCATTGAGAAGATAGCTAAGTGGAGAGATGCCTTTCCAAAGGCAACCGTTATCATCGGCAATCATGATAGAATCATCATGCGTAAGGCGCAGACAGGTAGTATCCCAAGACGATGGATCAGGGATTTCAAAGAAGTGCTTGAAACGCCCAACTGGGAGTTTACCGAAAGCCTGATATTAGATGACGTGCTTTACATTCACGGAGAAACAGGCACGGCACGAAGTAAAATGAAAAAAGAACTGCACAGCGTAGTGCAGGGGCATCGACATTCAGAAGCGTACATAGACTATCTTGTTGGAGCGAACTACAAGATATTTGGAGTACAAGTTGGCTGCGGTATCGACAGGAAGAGTTATGCAATGGCATACGCCAAGTATGGCGCAAAGCCTGCTATTGGCAGCGCAGTTATTCTTGACAATGGAAAGCTGCCAATGAACATCTTGATGGAGTTGTAGAATAAATCCATCATTATAGGCTATATCGGCTGCTAAGTAATTTTATACCCGAATGGGTATGATATACCATTTATTGTGATATATTATACCTTGTCGGGTATAATGGCCATTAAAACGGCTGCTATACGCTTGTTGGGAACAATTAGAATAAACTTGTCTGTGATAACAAATATTTTACTTTAGAGTTCGCAAGATCGCATTGGTCTTTAGACAATTCGCTACCTATAAAATTAATGCCTTGCTTAATACATCCAAGAGCAGTTGTCCCAGTACCCATAAAACTATCATACACAAGGCTGTTTTTGGGGACATACATATTAAGCAGTTTTCTAACTAAATCTGTGCTAAATGTAGCCTTGTTTAATTTATTACTCCCATCATTGTTTTTAGCATCTACTATATTATAAAAAACCTCGTAAAAATCTTGTCCTTTAGCTGTTGTGGTTGTCACTTTTTTATTGCTGTTAAATGTCATAAATTCATCTTTTCTAACAATTACAAAGATAAACTCGCATATTCTTGTTAGTTTATTTTTACTTGTAGTGTTTGGTAATGCTGTTTTTTTCTTCCATACAATACAGTCAGCAATCATAAAATCTGTTTTCTGTATAATTTCAGCAAGAAGCAACCATAGCACATTGGGGTTTTCATTTCCATAACTTATATTGTAAAGTATGCATCCATTACTCTTTAGTATTTTTTTATAGCTATTAAACAAATCAATAGACCAATCAATATACTCTTGTGTAGTTTTAGTGTCTAAATATTGGTCATATCTTTTCTCTTGGCTATAAACCCTTTTGCCATTTATAACTTTATTAGACCAATATTCTACTCTACCCCCAGTGTTGTATGGTGGGCTTGTTAGAACACAATCAACTGTCTTGGGTTGTATTTTATTCATTGTTTCAAAACAATCCTCATTGTATATTTTGTTTAATTCCATTTAGTTAATTTAATTAGTTAATAAAACTGTGCCTAACAACGTGTATATTGCATATCCTATCGGCATACGCACCATACACAAACCATCACCCACCATAGTACTCCTGAATCGCAAGTTCAATGTAGTGCATTGCCTTCTCTAAATCAACCTTGCCACCCTTCTTAGAGTGTCGGCATAAGTACTTGATTGCATTGCCTTCATACCACCCGATATTGTTTCTAACGATGAACTCTGATGGCTGAATAGCCATTTCTTTGTAGTGAGTTCCATTCACTTGCTTCTCTGTTGGATTTTTCATTTGCTGTTGTGTATTTCTGATTTTAAATAACTGATATTCGTTCTGATTGCATTTACCACCGTGTATGCTGCATCCATTGTTCTACGGAGTTCATACAACTCTGGATAGCGCACATCTGCTTCCACTTGCGCTCTGGCTACGCTCATCTTAGCCGCTATCTTATCATTAACAAATGCACTCCATTTGTTATGGTAGTCTGCCCTTACCGTTTCAAGGTAGAAAAGGATGCCTGATATATCTCTAAGCAGTTCTGACAGAGTTTCTCCATCTTGCACGTCTGTTTCCATGTAGCGCGTGCAAAGATGCGTTAAGTTGGCTATTGCTGACTTATGGCTCATTGTGCTATGAAGTAAGACTCTTGTTTGATAGTGCTTTGCAGCACTTCAATCTCTTCCAGCGACTTGTCATACCTGCTTTGCCATTTGAGTGCCTTAGCTTGCTCTAATTGGCAGTATTCGTGCGTTAGGAAGATGAGTGCCATTGCATCGCTCACATTCTTAATCATTGACTCTATCTGCTCAACTGCATTCTGATTACCTTTGTCAGCATAGGACAGCTGCCAGCGTTGTAGTTGGGCAACTGTATCGCCCAAGCGATCAATTAAAATTACCTTTTCCATGATTTAGCTTATCTGTAACATATTGCACTTGCTGAATTGTCCACCCTAACTTGTGGGCGATTTTTCTCCTTGTAACACCCTTCCCCTTGTATTGCATTACCTTCTCGTAGTCTTTCTTGGTGTACTTGCGGTACTCCTTCGCTCTGATCTTAGTGTACTTAATCTTGGTAAGGAACAAAGCGGCAGCTTCGCTAACGCTGCAATTTCTATCTGCTGCCATCTTAGTCAGTTCAACCATAACATCATCGCTAACAGATATAACCAACTCACTACCATCCTTCCTCATAGTGTCGCAAAACTGCTTGTAGCTGCGCTGATATGACTTATCATAACTCATCAGGTCATCATGGCGCTCGATACTGTGGATTATTGTTGAATGATCTCTGTTAAAGTGCTTACCTATTATCGTTAGCGGATGGGTGCTATTCTCCCTGATGTAGTTAATAGCCATGTTTCTTGCATCCACATACTCTCTCTTGCGGATGGGTGAGGTTAAAACTAAGCCAAAGTAAGCATTGGCTCTCTGGATAAATGTTTCTATGTTCATATTGTTATTTGTTCCTGTTTACTGATGTGCTTCATTTCTTCGGCACGAAATCTAATATAATTGATGTAGTCTTGTTTCAACTCTTTAATGCGTTGCAGGCGCTCATCATGCCTGCCTGTTCCGTTTGTTGCAGTCAATAGCTCTGCCTCATCATCAAGGATGGCTATCATCTGCTTTACGAAGTTTGCGTCTTGCTGTTTCATTGTCATATTGTTAATAGCCCCTTTGATGCTATCGCAGGGGCTTTTTGTTTAAGCCATTTTTCAACTATTTTGAATAAATTCTACCATTGTCTTACAAAGTTCTTTCTTGGTTAGGCTCTTCCACTCAAATATAGTATCGTAGCATTTGACATCATTACCTGAGAAGTCTTTTGCTGTGTGGCTATACTGCTCGATAGTTCCTCTCCAATATTCATCGAACCCCACCTTTTCTACTGTTACAACGATGTCCCCTGCGATTTTTTGGTAGTGGCCTTTGGCGATTTTGTTTAGTGATAGTTTCATAGTTGTTTCAATTTGTTGATACAAAGATAAGAACAAAAACAAATACCAAACAAGAAAAAAGTGAAAAACTTTTTAAAAGGGCAGAGAGTCTACATCCACAACAGGCTCTGGCTCTGCAAAGTCACCTGTTATCTCTGGCCGAAAGTCATCTATTGGCTGCTCTTGTTTCTTCAATAAATCAGCCATTATATCTACGCCATCAATGTAAAAGCGATGCTTCATAAAGTTCCAAGATGCCACTATGCCAAAGTTCTCGGCATCTATCACAGTTTCTGTGCCGCCTGTAAACTTCTCCTTCACCTTGTCTACTTTTATAAAGACAAGGTTGTTGTCTGTTGGGTGGTCATGAATCCTGTGCAACACAATAAAGTCATGTGACCTGTTTTTGAACTTACTGCCACCTTCTGCATCACCTGACTTCGGGAAGTCTTCGTAGCTAAAATATGGGCTACCTTTATCCTTCACAACGCGTCTTGCGCTTTCACTTGTGCCGTGGATAATTAGAATAACTCTGTACTGCTTTACTTTGCTGAAATTCTCCAACTCGCTCAACACTTCAAGGTCATAGTCATGCCTTGTCAATCCACCTAATTGAGTTTTGTCAACACGCAAGCTGTTATATGGATCGACAATGATAGATGCTATTTTATTGTCCCTTTCAATGGTGTGTTCTATCACGCCCCTTAATTGCCCCCAAGTGTATGGCTTATCTGTTTTTAGGAAGACAGCATATTGCAGCAACATATTGTACCAATGCTCAACATCTTCCTTCGACATCTTACGCTCATTATTATAGCGTATTGACTGCCCTGCCAACACTTGTATCAACTCCATCTTGATGACAGCAAGGTTGTTCTCAGAAGTGTAAATCAGCACCTTGTGGTTGTGGCGGATTGCTGCCGCCAACTCCATATAGACTATCAGCTTTGTTTTGCCTGTCCCCGACTTACCCAATACAACTGTAAAGTTTCTCTTCCATAGCCAATGCCTGTCTAACTTTGGGCAGCCCCATTGCTTGCCCAATTCTATCTTGCCATCAGCGTAGTCTTGTATGAAGTCGAGTTCTTTGCTCATTGTTCAGCAATCACATAACAAACGCTATCAACTAACTCTTCTTTGCTTCTGCCTGCTGCCTTTGCTTTCTTCGGCAGCATCTTGAAGTCACGCTCTCCTCTGATAATGTATTTGGGGTTGCCAATGCAGAATGGAAAGCCATCCTGAAAGTAGATGATGGCTCTCCTTCTCACATCTTCGAGTAGGTACGCCACAAGCGTACCCTCAACGAAGATATTAGGCATCTGCATACTTCGAGCCATTACGGCCTTCGGTGCTACCCAAATAATAGTTCTGCTTTCTGATTTATAGATAACCATTACAGCTTTGCTTTAACTCTCTCGTTCAACTTGATCAGTTCTTCGATTTGGCCATCAGTAACGCTCGCAATGCTTTGGAATGTGCCTGCACCAACAAGATGCACGATTTGGTTTGAAATCATGCCTGCTCTGATGTCTTTATCCTTGTCGGCATAGTTTGTACTGCCGCCACCAGAAGATTGCTTAAAATCGCTGTCAGGGCGTTTTAGCTTAAACTTGTTGTTGCCATTGGGTGACTTACCTACAACGGCATAGTCAACTTCATCACCAACGTTCCAAGCGTCTTTGCTCTTGCTGTTAGCTTCTCCTGTGCTACCATCTTCTAACTCGTAGAGTGAGGTGAACATTTCTCCATACTGACCTGTCCAGCTGTTCTGAAAGGTGATTGATTTGATTTTACTTATCATTGTTATTTATTTGATTTGGTTCTTGGTTGTAAAAGCGATATACGCTCTTGATCTTTGCCGTGCCATCCATGTCGCGGCCTGTGTACACGGTGACTACTACATGATACTTTGACTTATCAAAGGCAAATGATTGCCAATAGTAGCCCATATCTAACGCTTCCCATTCAATAGTAGCGTGTGCATACGCACCCTGATAGTAGCCATGCAGAGTAGTGCTATCTGTATCGGGGTGGTAAATATCCACCCTGTACTTGATTTCATTCTCTTCCCTCCAAAGGATGGCATCTATGTAGTCTTCATCAGTGCTGTAACGCATAGCTGACAACGCTGTTGATTTCTGAGTCTGTTAAGCCTATCACATACAAATACTCGTCAAATGGCATCTCTACTTGCCATTGCTCTACATCTGTCTGGTCAGGTAGCATTCTCTCACATTGCACTATCGTGCTATATGCTACTGCTTCCTTCCATTTCAGCATCACGCTGTTGTGGAGTTCAATGAATAGCTGGTCATCAAGGGTGTTGAACTTCCAATACCCACCTGCTACTTCTATCGCTGTATTTCGTTTCTCTGTCATATCTTATTTTTAAATGCCCCTTTGATGCTATCGCAGGGGCAGATTATTGTTAGTGCCAATGTCTTGTGGGGGCGCTACCTCTTACACCGCCATTGTAGCATCTTGCCACCTTGTAGTAAGCCGTTCCGTAGTTTTTTGTTTTAGCGTTTTCTGCGGCAATCTTTTTGGCTTCTGTCAGGTTGCTCGCTACGATTAAATCTAATTCTGTTACTCCATCAGAGTAAAGAACTTGGTAATAATTTAATTGCTTTGTCATATTGTTTCGATTTGTTGATACAAAGGTAAGGCAGTAAACTAATACGATGCAAGTTTTTTTTGATTTTTTTTTGATTATTTTTTTTCTTGCTGTCTGGTGTATTTGATTTCGGCCTTGTCATACTCGTTAAGTCTGTTGTGGTAGGCTCGCTTATTGCGTGGCTTTTTATACTTCGGAGTACCTTTACGCTCTTGCACCTTTGGTATCTTTAAGGCTACTTGTAACAATGCAGCTATCTTAACCAACGAGGCCACATCATCAGGATAACCACGACTGATCATCTGTTTAAACTTACGATACTCTACTGTGTTTCTGTTTGGCTTTTGAGCCAACAGAACATCAATCTTTCTTCTTAATTCTATCATTTGTTTCTGTTTAATTTAAAGCATACAAGGAGTACCTTTGGCAGTTAGCAGGCTGCTCAAAGTGTTTGCCCTTCAAGGCAAACCAACTTAACTAATAATCTGCCTTTGGTTGTGTCTATACTTAGATCACTATCACAGAAACATTATTACTGGGGAGAGTTCTGCATTGCTGCATCTGCCGTTTTACCCCAACCGAGTTAAGACCTTGCGCTCATTGCTCGGAGTTGTTTTTAATGCTGTCTTAGTTTATTATACTCCCATTTTGATTGCCACGTTACCGACCTATAATGCTCTGTGTGGGAGTTAAGAACAGAGTGCTACAATAATAAGACAATCACATTTATCCTACCAAATAGAAAGGCATATAGTTTTCCACAATCAATCAACATAACAGAATAGTACTACTTACAAGTGTATATTTGTAGTATGTTAAACGAATCAAAGATACAGGCAGCATTCCACAAGTACATGAGATATGCTTACCCTGATGTGATGGCATTTGCTGTTCCTAATGGTGCGTGGCTCAAAGGCAACTACGGCCACGCAATGAGATTGAAAGCAGAAGGCATGGTTAGTGGAGTACCTGACTATTGGATAATACATCAGAACTCAACCTACTGCGGATTGGTGATAGAGTTTAAGTATGGCAGTAATAAGGTATCCAAGCAGCAATCAGAATACATTCAGTATCTAAACAGAAACGGACTTAGGGCAGTTGTCTGCTATTCGGTAGATGAAGCTATTTATGAAGTAGAACAATACATGACAGATGGAAAGATTTAAAAGAATAGAAACAGAAAAGGGAGAGTACTACATAGGCAGTAATGGTAGCGTTAAATCCATAAGGTATGGTAAGGAAAGGATGTTAAAGCCTTGGATCATAAACTCTGGCTATTTGGCCATAAGTCTTGGCAAGTCTAACAAGTGGCTTCTTCACAGGCTTGTAGCAGAAGCGTACTGCGAGAAGCCTACCAACGCAGACCAAGTCAATCATATTGATGGCAACAAGCTAAACAATAGTTACGACAACTTAGAGTGGTGTACTGCATCTGACAATATGAAACACGCATCAAGCGTATTGAATATAAACAAAAAGAAGATAGTGGCAACTATTGGTGATTGCAAGATAGCTGTATTCAACTCATTAAAGGAGGCTGTTAATAGTGCAGGTGCAAATTATTCTTCATTGTCAAGGGCGTTGCATAACGATAACAAGTGTATCGGGTTCAGTTGGCAGTTTAGTGAGAAATAATTTTTTTTTTGGAAAGTAAAATCTTTTAGCTATATTTGAAGCATGGATATATTAGTATACTTAGTAGTGTTTAGTGTTATCGGCCTTCTACTTGGCCGCTTATTTGCAGCGTGGTGCCTTAGGATCAATGATGTCATCAGCGTGCTTGAAAAGATTTTGAAAGAGTTGAAGGATCAAGATAGGTATCGTGATTAGTAGTCAACAGATTGATAACAACAGGGAGGGGGC
>Ga0196899_1001623_pt1 | contig 10946 bp, 5 predicted proteins | sample VirMetDEL_Sep_01_FD_169095 | JGI IMG/M metagenome (GOLD analysis project Ga0196899, IMG submission 169095) | Aqueous microbial communities from the Delaware River and Bay under freshwater to marine salinity gradient to study organic matter... | ecosystem: Environmental > Aquatic > Marine >... | reverse complement strand
GTCAGTCTGAGAGGCGACCGCTGTGTAATCTACGTAGGTGTTAGCCATGATGTTAAGTGTATATTATTAATTATTGAGTGAGAAGAGCAAGTACATCTTCACGTTGCATACCTTCTTTTAACCCTGCTCTTGCTGCTGTAAGTTTTGTATATTGTTCTGCTAGTTCAGGAAACTCAGATAACATCTGTCTTTTAGCTTCTTTTCTGTACTTAGTTAACAAACTATTTATCTTCGTAACTCTGGGACTTTCTAAACCGGGTTCTGATACAGGAGTTAAGCTTTGATAGTTTCTACTTTTTACTAATCTAGTTAAAGCTTTACGCAGTGTTTCTCCTTGTATTTTTACAGATTGTAATAACTCTAACTGTCTATCGTATGCTGTTTGTCCGTTATCATTTTCATGTGCAAGCATATCAATTTGACCACCTAGATTAGGGGGAGGCTGTCTGAACGCATGGTTTAAGGATGCCATCTCAGCTAAAACAGGATCATCCTTAAACGGCGACATTGCTATAGGATTAATAAACCCAGTACCCATCCACTGCTCTGCTAAATATTCTTCACCTAATAAGTTACGTTTTTTATCTAAACCGCTTCTAACACCTAACTTACGAGCGAACGCATCTCCAACACTCCGAACTTCTCTTAATGCTTGTGTGTCGTAATCAGCCATCTGAGATATAACATTAGGAACAAATGAAGAAAAGAAGTTCTGACCAAATTTAGCCATGTATCGATCGGGATCACTAAGAGCGTCTGTAAAGTTTTGAATACCAGCTAAGTAAGATTTATTAGTAGCGTTCCTTGTAATACTTAAAGTTAAAGCTAAAAATGTTCTTTCAATTCCAGACTCATCAAAAGCTTTAGGCTCTCTCAAACCTACCTCTACAAGGTCCGCACCTACACCTAATAACGTAGCTAACGGGTCTAGCCTTTGATAACTATAATAGGTATCTCCTATTTTAATACTGTAAGGTCTCCAACCAGTAGCCATCAAAGCTTGTTTTTTCTTAGGGTCTTTAGGTCCTCCTCCAGTAATGTACTCTCTATTATTATAGATTGTATCTACAAAGACTCCGCCAACCGCAATTCCTGTCATCATTTTTCCTACAGCTTGCGATCTTCTTATAGGGTCTCCGCTTTTTAAATCAGCAAACAAACGTTGTCTCTCCTCTTTTAATACAAATACGCCCGGTGTTCTTTCAAAGGCATATTTTAATATATTAGTAGGAGTGCGAACGAACGGTAATACTAAGCGTAACATAGGTAATTTATTAGTAGCTTCTTGTAGTACTTTACCTAATGTTCCTTCTTGTAAGTCCCTAGTAAATGTTAAGTACTGTGCTTCGTCTTGTGCGTACTGTATTAACGATGACTTGTTTTGATCGAAGTTTTCTTTTACGTACCTCAATATAAACTTATCTTTATCAGTACCTTTCAAGTTCCTTTTGGTTGCTAATTCAGCCGCCTCTCTAGCTAAACCTTCTTCGGAACCCATGCGTCCACCTTCAGTAATAACACCCTCTAATGTATTGTGTATATGTTCAGCTAATCTTTTAGGGTCTTTTATTCCTTGTTGTATGCCAGACATAGCTGCTTTTAATCGAGCTGCACGACGATAAGCTAACTGTTTAAAGAACTCATCAGATGTTAATAACAATCGACTAGGTATTCTTATGAAATTACCGAATGCATCAAACGCTTTTTTACTGGTTAAACCACGCTCAGTCACCATACCGCCTAAAGGACCAGCTGCCATTCTTTCTCCTGTTATAGCCCCTTGAGGTCTATCTGAAAACGATCTAGCTTGTGGGTCCAATAAGTTGTCGTTCTGCTTAAAAGCCTTCTTAGAAAAACTAGCAGCCTCCGCAATCATACGACCGTCCGCCCAAGACGCCATTACTGCTTTCACTACACTCAAGTTACCACTAGCTATACCACCTACAACAGCTTCTAATGTAGACATAGCTTGAGTAAGTCCGTTACCCATTATGTTTACCATCTGAGTTTTAGGTCCACTAAGAATAGCATTCATCCAATACTCGGTAGGCATATCTAGGAAATGTTTACCTTGTGCCTTCTTTGCTATCTTAAACATAGACGCAATCATGGAGTCAGGATTATCTTTGTCTATTGTTTCTTTGATTAACTTAACAAGCTTATCAGGGTGCATACCACCAGAAGCATTTATGAATTGATTCCTTAATCCTTCGATTTGTATATCAGATTCACTTAGGCCTATCTTTCTAGTGCTAAAGTTTTCACGTCTAGCTTGTAGTGTTTGCCCTGTTTCTCTACCGATCCGTCTGTATATATCAGCTACATTTAACAGTTGTTGGAAGTTGTTTTTAAGTTTAGCTATAGCAGCAGAACCGCCACCAGCTTTACCGTATTCCTCAACAGCTTCTGTTAGGTTTTCTATAACACCTCTAGCTTGATCTCTTAAACTTTGTTGTACAACTCTAGCTTCAGCTATTTTAGTAGCAGCGTCTTTCCCTTGTTGTAGCATTATTTGTTGTTCAATATCTACATCTACTTCTGTAATAGCACCTTCTACAGTTACTTTATCAGGGTTTTCTTTGTAGTACTTTTCCAATAACTCTTTTAATACAACAACATCTTCACCTGTCTCCAATGCAAACTGCGGCAGTCTAGGCGTGCCTCCTTTAAGTAACTCATCAGCGTACCCACGGAACTTTTCAGGGATAGCTTGTAGTACTTCGTCGGTGGCACCTTTCTTGAAGTCGGGCATCTCTTGCTTTACAGAAGCTAAACCTTCGTCTGTCTGCTTCGTAGCTGTGATGATATTATTCTTAACTTCTACATTACCTTTACCAAAAACTTCTTCTACTAACTCAATGTATTCCGATGTCTTTTTGTTGTGCTGGAAACCTGCTTTCGTTTCTTTTCCGACTCCGCTTTTACTTCCTTCATATACAGAGAAATATGCTTTACCGTTTCCTTTAACTGCGTCAAAAGCTTGTTCAACAACTAATAGTTGGTTCTCTCTTTCTTTAATAACATTAAGTACATTATTAGAAATAGCAGCGTCTACTTGACCGCCTTGAACTGCTTGAGCTACGGTTTTGTTGTGCTGTGCTGTTCTGTTGAATGGGTCGTAAACTTTTAAATCTACTCCTTCTCCTTTAAGCATATCAACTGCGTTATCAAACTTACCACCTCCTATATCCACCATCTTCATTCCTTTAGTGAATATTCCAGCTTTCTTTAGTTTGTTATAAGCAGCAGGTAATTTAGCTACATTTATAGAGGTAGCAGCAGAAGTTATCTCTTGCTCAGGAACACTCCAAAGATTAGGTCTAACTTGATAATAACGCCCTTCAGCTACAAGTTTAGCTTTACCCATGTATGAGTCTCTACTGGCAGAGATTATCTGTGCGGAGTCTCTAAGAACTTTATCAAGAAGATTAGAACCGCCTTCACCTCTTATAGTTCCTATTAACTCAGCGATAGCATCTACAATCTTTTGAAATATATTTCTTTGATCGTCTGCTGGTATTCTTCTTAAAATTCTTTGTAGTTCTAAATCGGTAAAGGCAGCTACAAGGAACTCATCTAAATCCTTAAAAGCATATAAACCTTTTCCTTCTTTAGGATCAAAAACATCAGTCCCTTTAAACTCGTATTCTTTACCTACTTTCTCAGCAGCTATTTTAAAAGACTTAGCAAGTTCACGAATAGGTTTAGGGGCAGCTTTATTGCTGATAACATTATCTATATTAGATAACACTAAAGACCTATCCGCACCTCCCTGGCTTACCCAAGCGTTTATCTTTTTAGCAGTAACACCGTGAAGCATTTCATGTACTAATGTCTGTTCATCAGCTATGCCGTATAATTCAACACGATCAGCGCTTGGTTTGTAAACACCAGCAATAGAACCTTTATCACTTACATCACCTCTAACTTTAGTAGGATCACCTTCAACATCAGGTTTGTAATTAACGGGGACATTTAAGTCATCTTCGTTTTTTATGATCTTCTTTAAATTCTTAGCTAAGTTCTGTACTTCTGGAGTATCGGCGTTAACAGCTAGTTGATCTAAAGTCCTTCCAATAGTAGGAGCTTGACCGCCGACTTCGCTTGCTTGCGTACCTTTAATTAGAAAGTCTTTTGTTTTATCATCTATACGACCAGCAAATATACCTGATCTTCTTGATAATCCGGGTTCAGCGATGTCTTTAATAGAAGCTAGATCTTGCTCAAGTCCTGTATCAACTACAGCTTGTGCTTGTCCGACTGCATCTGCTCCACCATCTTTAGCTTTGCGTCCGTTCTTAATAGCTTTCAGAGATTTAATAAACACACCAGCTACAGCTTCAAGACCTAGACCTTCCAACACATTCTTCATGCGTCCTTCTAGTTCCGACTCATCTCCGTCATACGCTAAGAACTCAGTAACTGGATTCTGTAACTCTGGTACTTGTTGAATAAGATTAGATAGTCTAGCTTCTTGTCCGTTAAAGAAAGTAAAGTCCGTAGCAGCCCCAGCAACAACAGCTTTAGTAGCAGTACCTGCTTTAGCTAACGCACCTGCTCTACCAGCAAGACCAAACAACGGAACGAATCCTGTAGCAAATTGTGTTATACCTTCTACAGCACCTCCAGCCATAGTCTTAGAAGTACCAAGGAAACGAGTATCGTAATCTGGTAGTACATCAAAAGCTAAGTAGTCGGCTAAGTTGTAAGCACCTTGTATAGCACCTTCTACGCCACGAAACGGAGCAGCAAGTACGTCCCCAGCATAATCAAAAAAGTCGTTCTCTTCTTCCTCGTTGTTTATATCTTCTGTTGCCATAATTAATCGATTATTATGAAGTCTGGGAGTGGGTCAAATTGTTGTGCAGATTGTTCGTTAATAAGTTTTTTCAAATACTCCGTTTCATCTATCGGTCTATACATTTCAGGAGGAGGTGTATAATCTGTGACAAAGCGTTTTCGTCTTTTCTCTTGTAATCTTATAAACTCATACACATCCAAGGTAATACCTGCTGCGTCTTTAGCTCTTCTTATCAAAGCTAAACCGTCTTCTGTGTCTTTATTATCTAGTTGTTCCTGTGTAAGTATAACGACCTCACCAGCATTTACATCCCCTATAAGTTCTTTAGGTTTAAATGGTACTCCCCAGTTAGTATAAGCAACTCCGTTATCGTCAACTCTTTCCAAGGTATCCACAGAAAATACTCCTTCCATGCGAGCCGCTGATTGTAAATGTAACTGTAATATATTCTCATCAGTCTCTGGATAAAACCCAGTCTCAGCATACGGTGCAAAATATAGTCGTGCTGTTTCGTTTATTAATTGCGGTGTATACTTCTTTATATATTCAGTCGCTTTTTTAGCGTCAGCACTCTTAGGGTCTTTAGTTATAAAAGATTGCCACTGTGGTAGTAGTTTAATTAATTTCTCCGGATCGTCTTGTGGTTCAGGTAATTCAGGAGCGTCTGGTTTTGGTGCTCCTATAGGCACACCTTTTGCTTGTGCTGTTTCCTTTTCTTGTATTCCATCATAAACCGACATCACTGAAGCTCTAATCTTAGGAAGCTCTTGCTCTAGTAATTCCCTAGCGTACAACGTTACATTCTCAGCTGCTTTATCTGTAGGCATACCCATTACCTCATTTAATCGTGCGTCTATTAGAGGTTTAATTCTATTACCCGCTTCGTATAAAACAGCACGAACTTCTGAGTTATTCTTATAAACATCAGGTATATCTATATTTCTAAGGATGTTATCTAATTCTCTATTTAGACCTTGAGCAGAAGCGGTAGGGGCTTCTCTTAATATTAAATCCTTAGTGTACGACTCGGCGTCTCTAAAAGCATTTTGAGTTGTCGCTGTAATATTATCTATCAACTGCCCTTTTTGGTCAGGCGTTAAATCAGGATTATCTATGACTTTTCTTTTAAAGTATTCATCTAAAGCTAATTTATCTGTGAAGGTTTGACCATCGTATGTTATCTGATTGTCGGCTGACATATTTAATTTAGCTAACTGTACTTTATGATCGCCTGTAGTATTCTTAACAAACTCTAAGTTGTCTTCTTCCCTACGGTCCTCAGATGCTTCACCTGCTTTATCGATAATAAACTGTAAATCCTCAAACTCCATGTCCGACATCTTAGCATTACCGAACTTCAAGTTTGATTTAGCCCATAACAACAGACCGTCCGCTTGGTCTTCCATATCGTTAGTAGCTAACCTAGTTAACAAATTTTTTATAAGACCTCTTTGTTCTTTTGGTGTGTACGCATTTGTATCACTCCAAGAATCTAACAACTGATCTCCTAAAGTTATTACATTACCATTAGCATCTGTATCTACAGCAAAACTAAAGTCTCCTCTTATCAAAGCTTGTTGTAATTCTTTGTTATCTTGTTGCTGCTCTACTAATCGATTAATACCGTCATAAAAACTAACACCAGTAGCAAACAATGTTTCTTCTTTAGCTGTTTTAGCTTCTTGTAATTCCCTGTTAGATACTAAGTTTTTAATACTAGCATTCGTAGATTGGTTTAAACCTTCTTGTGCGAACAACGATTGTAGTGCTGGTGTATTACTTATAAACTCTTGTCTTACAAAATTAGCCCGTTCTTCAAAATCATCAGGGTCTCCTTGCTTCGGATTAAGTAATCTTTGTTGTACTTCTGATATTAAATCAGTACTAGCCAACTTACCAACTGCCCTTAACTTCCTCTTCTGATTCAACGGAGAAGTCAACCACCCCATCGCTCCTCGACGTACTTGCTTGTCTAGCTCTCCTTCCGTCTTCTTGAGCATAGCTTGTACTTCTTCAGGACTTTTACGACTTAGCTCCTCCTCAAACATCTGTGCTTCTTGTTCAGCTACACCAGCGTACTGTTCAAGCAATGGATTGATCTGCGATAAAGAGTCAGCCAAGTCCATCAACTTATTCCGACCTGCTCGTTGAACTTGCACGGCGTACTGACCGCCCCGTTGAATAGTCGGCTGAATGCCGGGAACTGCGTCTCCCAACCCTTGTACTTGTACTCGTTCTTTAGCCATTATGCTGTATCTGTTTTAGGGGGCATCATACTTTTCAAAGTCAATCCTGTACGATAACCACCCAACGCTCCGCTTGCCACACCTAATGCACCGCTAAGGAAGCTAGGTCTATCTATTGGTTGGTTAATTCCGATCTGACGTTGTTGCGTAGCGAACCCAGCTTGTTCAAGACCTAAGCCTGTAGATATACCACCAAGTTCTTGTTGTCGTAATAACGCACTGCGATACCCAGCTTCTTGTCTCATATAGTCGTCCATCAACGCCTGTACAGACGCACCCGCTACTCCAGCTTCTCCAGCTGATACTCTAGCTCTAGCAAGTGCAGCTTGTGATTTACGACTTACTTGTTCAAGTTCCCGTCCAACTGCCTCTTGTTCTTGTGCTTGACGCATACGAAGAGAGGTCTGTTCCTGCATGAAACGCTGACGCTCCGCAGCTGCTGCTTGTGCTTGGTATCTAGCTTGTTGTCTAGCTTGCTGACGCTGCCCCGCATACGATACAAGAGGAGACGCTACACCAGCTACCGTTGAAGCACCTACTATACCTAACTGTACAGCTGACATACCAGCTGCTGCCTTGGCTCCGACTACTGCTGCACCTATTGCTGGAAAACACATATCTTTACTTCCTCTCTAATATAAATGACAGATAGCCGTCCAAGTGACAATCGTTAAACTCAGCTCCCAACCACTTCAACCACCTATAACTCAACGTGTTACTCTTCATAACAAAGTTAGTCAGATAATCAAAGCCGTCTAACAAGTCCATCATCCGCTCCTTTGAGTGCTTCAAGAAGAACTTCTTTATCTTTGGTAACCGTCGTGTACCTAATAACCAAGCACTGCCGATATTAGTGCCTTCGATAGGAGCCACACCAAATGAACAATACAGATAGTTGTGATCATCTTTCACGCTGTAACACTTTGTACTACAAGCGTAAGACATATACACAGCGTCTCGTGGGTGGTGCATAAGTCCGAGTATCTCTAACATATCTTCTTCCCGCAGGTCTTCGTACAGATCAACTGCATCCATATCACCTTGTGCTTCATCTATCCTAAGCTCCATAACGTCTGCTTCTCGGTATCATCATAGATTCAAACTCTGCAGCTAATAACTTAACTGGCAATGCAGAACTGCTCTTTACTTCGATGGTTGCTTCTTCTGGTTGTGCTTGTACAGAGAATCTAAAGTGACCACTCTGCGGGGTAAAACTGTTAAGTGTTAAGTCAGCCCCAAGGATGTCAGGATTGTAGACGTAGGTATACTTATCTCTGAACTTAGGAGTTACTTCTACAACAAAGTGTCCGGTATCTGCATAGTTCAAGCTACCACTACGAATCGTTTGGAAGGTGTAATCAGATGCACTACGTCCTCCTCTTTCTGTTGGTTGCTTTAGTGTTTGATCGGAGAACCTGTACAACATATTGTACGGGATACCAGCAAAGAATGGAACAGATGTTATATCACCACTCACTGTACCTGCTGTAGCTGATGTCCTAGTGAATGCGTACTTGTGTCCGGCTTTACTGTATATCTCGACACCTGTTGGATCGTAAGGAAACCCACTGATTGTAGTAACACCTCCACTAAAGCTAGTAGTCAATGCACTACCATCTATACGACTGTCCAATAATATAGTGTAAGTAAGTCCAGTATCTTGTAGATCATTCTCCATAGGCAGTACCTCTAAGAATGTATCTGTGGTATCTTTTGTTATAACGTACAGATCGGACTCTATGAAGCCCATGCTTACAATCTCTCTATTAAATGTAAACTTCTGCCAAGCACTCTGTACCTTCTCCTTATTCTGCCAAAAGAACTTGTACACAAACATCTCAGTACGATTACCGTTTACCAAGCACAACAAATTCTCAGTTGCTGATCCTGTCATCAATTCGATACGAGATGGTACATAAGTAGGTACTTGTGCCGTGATCTCAGCAGCGTCAAAGATATTAGTATCGTTATCTACGTAGTATTCTGTAACACCTTCGTAGTTATTCCTACGGAAGTTAAAGTATACATAGTTATTAAGTACCAAAGGCTTGATAGTATCTGATGAATCGTACTCTGTAGCTGGTGTAATACTTACCGTCTTAGGTGTTAACAAATCTGTACCACGCAGTACGAACTGTGTACTGTTAGAAAAGATAAGCAGCTTCTCTTGGAACGGTACAGCGTGTTGTAAGATAGCTACCTTTGTGTGTGCTACTCCTACATCGATAGGTGCAGAGTCCAACAACGATAATACAGTGGTCCTCCAAAAGTTAAAGTACTCATCTGCTTCGGAGAATACAATACTGTTATCTGTCAGGAAACCCAATCTGTTTTTAAAGAAGAAGATGTCGTTTACTTTACTACCAACAAATGTAGGAGCAGGATTCGTGTCGTCATCTCCCGCTAATCTATTTCCCCAAGTTGCTGTGTCTAATGTCCAAGTATTAAAAGTAGTGTCATCAGGTTTAAGTTGTAACGGCATGGTGGTAGCGTTGATAGTAGTCTTTATACCGTATCCTACATCTTCTATCCAACTACCTCCCCCGAACGCTTCTTCGTCGTGTACTTCAAATTTTACATAGTAATCATCTTGCACAAGTTCCGCATCACCACGCACTTTAACACGGAATCCGTGGAATGATTTAGATGGTAAATCTGTAATGTTACCTACTTCTTTGTAAACTAAACCCAGTCCTTGGTCGGCTAATCCATCCTTAGCTCCTATTTGAAAATCAGATGTACCTGTAATCTTGATGCAAGCATTCTGTACTTCCACTGTTTGAGATACACCCGTAGCTGCTATTGTAGCGGTAGCTGTTGCTGATCCTGTACTAAATGAAATAGTAGGTGCTGATGTATATTTTCTACCCCCGTGGGTGACAACAACTTCTGTAACTACGCCTCCCGATAACAAAGCATATCCTTCAGCGTTATCAGTGCCTGTAGCGGGGTTACTAAATGTAACATCAGGTGGTGTGGTGTATCCGCTTCCTCCGTTTGTTATTGTAACAGAAGTTACTTGTCCGCCTGTCCCTAAAGTCTGTGCGAGTTGTCCAGCTATGTATTCAGTATCCGCATCTCTTCCTGTACCTTCTGAGTTACCTGTGGAATCCGCAGATGAGTTCTGACCGTCTCCACTCTCATAGATAAACTTTTGACCGTCTATCTCTACGCTGTATTCTTTACTGTAATCCCCCAACTTAACAAATACTAAAGCTTCGTAGGGAAGTGTGGAACTAAGAGAAGCACCTAACGATACTGTCTGTTGTTTATTTGCTATGAACGTATAGTCAGCTACAGTTAATGCTTTAACATCAGTACGAGGAGTTGTTATACCATTTAAGTAAGTCTGTGCATTAGCTGAGATAGTAACTGTCTTTTCTGTACCGTCACTCAGATCAAATAAAGATACATCGTTGTTCTGTATAACAGCAGCAAACTGATTGTCGTCATCTCTATTGATGTACTGTACATAAGCATCGTCACTAATAGCAGAAGTAAATAACTTACTAATGTGTCGTGTATTAGGTCTTTTTACCAACCCCTCAACAACAGTAGCCCAAGCATTTACTTGCTCATCACACTGACCGGGATACCTGAGATTGTCAGGCTGTTGTGATACTCCCTGTGCGAGATTCGGTACACTGTTTACTAACAGAGGCATCTCTTATCTGTCTAATACTCTAAGTACGCTGTAGTGGTCAAAGATAGTTCTGTCAGCATTCTCAGAGTCACTATCGATAGCTCTAGCTTTAGCTTCTATCTCATCTCTCAAAGCAAACCCTTCGATCTCTCTGCTTCCTAAGAATCGATTAGCAAAGATACGAGCTGCTTTAACTGTGATGTAGTGACGGAACTGCTCAGGCATATCTGTGAATGCTAACTCAAAAGTAATAGAG
>Ga0196899_1001622_pt1 | contig 10947 bp, 9 predicted proteins | sample VirMetDEL_Sep_01_FD_169095 | JGI IMG/M metagenome (GOLD analysis project Ga0196899, IMG submission 169095) | Aqueous microbial communities from the Delaware River and Bay under freshwater to marine salinity gradient to study organic matter... | ecosystem: Environmental > Aquatic > Marine >... | reverse complement strand
CTACATTACAAAGACCACCTGTTTGCTAATAACGACATCATCTTCTTGCGAAAGTCAGCGCGTAGGGGATTGACTGGCCTAAAGCTGGTAAAATTCGCTATGGAGTCTCTAGAAGCAGAAGGTGTGACCAAGCTACACGTCAACACCAAGACGCATCAGCCATTCGACCCGATTATGGAACGCCTCGGCTTTACGGAAATAGAGACGGTATTTAGCAAAGTTCTAGGGTAATACTATGGCAATTTCGGCAATCGCAGGATTAGCATCTATTGGTTCAGCGATGATTGCCGCTGGCACTTTGAGCATTGGATGGGCCGCCGCCGCAGGCGCATTTGCTTTAGGTGCAGGATTATCTGCTGTATCACGTGCATTAGCACCAAAGCCAAATCTAGGCGCACAGCTTAGAGGAATCACACAGACTACACGTAACCCCGCTAGTTCACGTCAACTTGTCTATGGACAAATGCGGGTTGGCGGTCAAGTTGTCTTTATCTCGCACTCAGGCGATGACAACAAATATCTACACATGGCTATTGCGTTTGCTAGTCATGAAATAGAAAGCTACGAAGAGATTTGGTTTAACGACAAAAAGGTCTGGACGCTAAGTGGCGGCTTTCAAGGCGACTGGGGTACTTATGTAACCATCGACCGCAAGTACGGCACTGCTACTCAGACAGCCTCGACTGACCTCGTAAATTCAAACGTACTGTGGACGACTAACCACAAGCTGTCAGGTATTGCCTATATTGCTTTTAGGCTTGAGTGGGACGCGGACAAGTTTCCGCAGGGTGTGCCTAATATCAGTGCAGTGGTAAAGGGCAAGAAAGTCTATGACCCTCGCGTAGGCAGTCAGAGCGCCACAGATTCCACGACGTGGACGTATTCACAAAACCCCGCCCTATGTGTCCGTGATTATTTGGTTAGCTCCTACGGCCTTGCAGAGGACTACACGCTAATCGACACGACTACGTTAGAGGCGGCGGCTGACCTTTGCGAGGAGTCGATATCTTTAGACGGTGGCGGCACACAAGACCGCTATAGACTGAACGGCGTCATAGATACTGCTAATCAAATAAGAGCTAACATCGAGCAAATGCTGTCTGCTATGGGCGGCAAAATGACCTATTCGGGCGGCAAGTATTTCGTCGAGGGCGCTGAGTATAAAGCGCCTACCGTTACGTTTGACGAAGCTGACTGTATATCGGACGTACAAACTCAAACTAAACAGTCGCGCAGAGCCGTATATAACGGCGTTAAGGGCATATTCGTATCTGAGGAGAAGAACTACAAGGTATTAGATTACCCTGCTCAGATTAGCTCTACATACGCCACAGAGGACGGCGACCCGATATACCTTGATATGCCTCTGCCGTTTGTTACTAATAACATACAGGCACAGCGGCTTGCCAAGATTGCGCTACTCAAATCACGTCAGCAAGTCATCATCACGATGTCAGTTAACCTCAAGGGCTTGCGCGTTAAGGTCGGCGACACAATTAACGTCACTAACGAGCGCCTTGGGTATAGCTCCAAGGTATTTGAGGTCATCGACTACGCATTGGCTATCGCTGATGGTGGCTCGCTAGGCGTCAACCTAACCTGTATTGAGACAGCCTCTGCGGTCTATGATTGGAGTACATCCGATGAAGAGGACTTTTTATCTGGCGGTGAACTGGACTTATACGACGGTAGAACGGTCAATAACGTCACAAATTTAACAGGAACAGAAATTGGCTTACGCGGCCCAGATGGTCGCCTTAAATCTACAATTGAGCTTACGTGGACAGAGCCAGATGATGCCTTTATCGAGTTCTATACTGTCCGCTACAACAAGAACGGCACGACAGAATACTTTGAGGTACAGACACGTCAGACCCGCGCTCTGCTGGAAGGCTTAGACCTCGCAAGCAATTATGACTTTTTAGTGCAAGCGCAGAACCTTATAGGCGTCAAAAGCACTGGCACGAGTATTATTAACCGCGCACTAAATGGGGACACGACTGCACCAAGCGCACCAACAGGGGTCACGCTGACGGCAGGAATCAATCAAATCACCTGTGAGTGGACTAATCCGACCGATATTGACCTCGCATTCGTAGAGGTACACGTCACAACGACTAGCGCAACGCCCTCTGTTAGTGCATCGCCTACAGCAAAGGCTGGCGGTGAAGAGTACATTGCGGCAGGCTTAACAGGTCAAGTCACTCGATATTTCCATTTACGTGCTGTCGATTTTAGCGGTAACAAGTCAGGCTATACGACTGTAGCCAGCGCAACATCATTGCTAGTTGATACAACTGACATTGCTAATGACGCAGTAACCAACGCGCAGATTGCCGACGACGCAGTAGATACAGACCAGATTGCCAGCGGTGCAGTCAGCATTGCAGAGATAGAAACCACTGTCGCCGCAATCATTAACGATGCCGCTTCACGCACTGAGATACTAAACGTGCAGGTCGAGTCGGGCGACGTACTAGACTTAGAGACGGGCCAAGACGTACTGATTCAGAACCTTGGCGACGTTGCGATATTCGTAAACGAAAGCAACACCACGCTCAATAGCAGTATTTCTTCGGTACAGACTAGCCTGTCAAACCTCGAAAACACTGTCGTAGATTTGACCAGCGGCACGAGTGATATTTTCGTACAGGCATCAGCGCCTGTTGCTGGTGTCGGCGGCATCCCTGACCCGATACCTGATTTCTCTCGATGGTATGACTCAGACGATAACAACGAGCCTTACTACTGGGATGGGACGCAGTGGGTAGGTCTGGCTGACCCGCGTATCGCAAGCAATGCCGCGTCAATCGTCACGTTGCAGTCAGGGCTTAACACGGCCAATTCAAACATCAGCGCAAACTCGACAGCTATCAGTGCGCTTGATACGACTACAGTTAGTCAGGGCAACTCGATCACTTCACTGTCTAGCGATGTCACGACATTACAGTCGAGTCTTAGCACTGCTGAGTCAGATATCTCTACTGCACAGACTGACATCACGACAAACGCCACAGCAATATCTGGCCTAACTACTCGCGTCACCTCGGCAGAAGGAAGCATTACAAGCATCACCAGTGACGTGACTACCTTGCAGTCGGACATGACGACAGCGCAGGGCGACATCACTAGCAACTCAACGTCAATCAGTGGGCTAACAACCCGCATGACAACCGCTGAGGGCAACATCACCACTAATGCCAGTGATATCACGGCGCTAGAAAGTACGGTCAACAATGCGAGTACAGGTGTTGTCGCTACGTCTAACGCGCTCAGTGCTTTGACTACTCGAGTGACAACTGCCGAAGGTAGCATCACTACCAACGCAACAGACATCACCGCACTAGAATCTACGGTCAATGACGCAAGCACTGGTGTCGCGGCTAATGCCTCTGCTGTTAGTTCTTTAGACACTCGGGTCACTAGCGCCGAAGGCTCAATCACAAGCCTGTCTAGCAGTGTGACTACGCTTCAGTCAGACGTGACATCGGCAGAAGGTGACATCACAACTAACGCCTCTGCGATTACAGCATTAACCACGAGAGTCACTACCGCAGAAGGTAGCATCACGACCAATACGTCAGACATCACAGCCTTAGAGACGACCGTTAATGATGGTTCGACAGGTGTGGCGGCTAACGCGACGGCCATATCTGGACTTGATACGAGAGTCACGACGGCTGAGGGCAACATTACCTCGCAAGCGTCTGACATTACTGCCTTAGAGACTACGGTAAACGACGGCACTACAGGTGTGGCCGCGAACGCGTCAGGCTTGTCTGCGTTGACTACTAGAGTCACGACAGCAGAAGGCAACATTACATCGAGTGCTAGTGACATCACGACGCTAGAAGCATCGCTTGATGACCTGACTACCATACAAGATGAGTCGGACAATGTTATCCAAACAGAGGCGGGCGACGAACTACTGCTTAACTTGCCGACTGACGTAGCCAGTGCAACCAGCACAGCGACTAACGCCCTAGATGCTCGCGTGACAAGCGCAGAGGGTACAATTACTGCGCAGTCTACAGATATCACAACCTTGCAGTCTAACCTCACCACACTAGATGGCGAGGTCACAACTAACGCAGGTGCAATCACTAGCCTTACGACTCGCGTGACTACAGCAGAGGGGTCGATAACCTCTCAAGCCTCAGACATCACTACTCTACAGTCAGAGCTAGATAGTGCTGAGACAAACATCAGCACAAACAGCACTGCGATTAGTGGACTGACAACCCGTGTGACATCAGCAGAAGGCACCATCACCAGCCTTAGTTCCGATGTGACCACTTTGCAGTCTGACCTTACAACGGCAGAGGGTAATATCACCGCTAACGCGACAGGACTGACAAGCCTGACCACGCGCGTGACGACGGCAGAAGGCAACATAAGCACGAACGCCTCTGATATCACATCGCTAGAGACTAGCCTCACCACGACTGATGGCAACGTCACAACAAACGCCACAGCTATCAGTGGACTTGATACACGCTTGACCAGCGCAGAAGGCACTATCACGTCACAGGCGTCGGCCATTACAACCCTGCAATCGGATGTGACATCTGCTGAGGGTGATATCAGTACAAATGCCACGGCGATTAGTGGCCTGACCACAAGGGTTACGACTGCCGAAGGTAACATCACGTCAATCTCGTCAGATATCACAACCCTACAGTCAGATCTAACGTCTGCTGAGGGCGACATTAGCACAAATGCGACGGCCATATCGGGACTCGATACACGAGTGACTAGCGCCGAAGGAACGATTACCAGTCAAGCAAGTGACATTACAACGCTACAGTCTGACCTAACGACAGCCGAAGGCAATATTACGACCAATGCCACAGCAGTGTCTGGACTGACAACACGAGTCACTACGGCTGAAGGCAACATCACATCGAACGCGTCAAGCATTAGCGCGCTGACCTCTACCATTAACGACCCATCTACTGGCCTCGCGGCGACCGCAACCGTCGCGTCTGGCGCATCGACAACAGCGGCGGCAAATAGCACAGCAATTACTGACCTCGAAGCAGAGGCGTTTTTGACTGTCAGTGCTGGCGGGAATATCTCAGGCTTCAAGGCTACAGCCGATGCGACTGGCTCTAGCTTTACCATTCAAGCTGACCAGTTTGCTTTGGTATCAGATGACGAGACACAGACTACAACGCCGTTTGCAGTAGACACGACAACAGGCACAGTTACATTCAATGCTAATGTACAAATTGATGGCGACTTAATTGCTACAGGTACAATTCAGGGCAATGCTATCGGTGACAATGAGATAAGCGACGATCAAGTGTTATCGCTTGATGGCGATTTAACTACGATAACAAACTTGCAAGTAGCAAACTTATCAGGCGATGTTTCAGAGGTATTCAACCTTTCTGTATTCAAATATCCGACTCATACAGTGCCTACTATTCCAGACACGTTTACTGAGTTTTCTATTCCTGCACCTGACAGTTCAATCTATAAATATGCAAGCCTCATTGGGAAGGTCAAATACATACCTTCCACTAGTCTTGATGATTGCCTTTTGGTTATGCAGTTTGAAAGAAAGAGCAAAGGAACCACAACAGGAACTAGCATTGGCACTGTCGTCGGGTCAGGCAATGTTTTGCCGTATACCCACTACGCTGAGGTCAGTGGCAACCACACAAAAGAAATAGATGTGTATGGCGGTATTGGCCCAAATCAAACGTCTGGCGCAGGTCAGGTTACACCAAAGGCGGTCGAGTATATCGGCTCAACTAATCGGACTCGCATTGTTTACTCATCAGCAAGTCCATCGACGCCACAATTTACATCTGGCACTTTGTACTACAACCCTGACAGGTGGACGTCTGCTAGTCTATGGCTGAGCGATGCGGGTGGTGCGCAACGCTTCCCGATACCAGACCTTGGTGCTTTTTCAGCAACGATAACACTGCCTTTGGCTCAACCGTTGGCAAAAAGTAACGCGGCTGAAGAATACAGGATTCGAGTCAACACACAGAATAAAAGCTCTGGCAGTTTGGGTCTACAAAGCATTGAGACTCAAGTATTTTTGATGACGTGAGGAAAGTATGTCTACTGTAGCAGGATACACAAATATAGAAGGCATCAATGTTGTGATCGGAACTTATGAAGACCCAGCATCAGCAGAGAATGCCGTGGATCAAGATGAGTCAACTGACGTAAGTCAGTATTGGCTGGCATCGTTTGTCAATCCAGACACGGGCGAGCCTGAGATACTAGGCTATATAGACCCATAGGCAGGCAAGGAACAAAACAACGCCCATTGGGTGTAAAATGTACTCAACTATTTAGAAGGTTATCCAGATGTCAAAAATCAGCGAATTATCAGATGGCGGTGTGATTCAAGGGGGCGACACGCTTATCGCTGTGCGCTCTGGAGGCAACGTCAAAGTAACATACGGCGGCACAACAACAGCCAACATTGACGGCGGGACTATTGATAACACGGTTATCGGTGGGACTACGCCTGCGGCAGGTAACTTTACTACAGGCTCGTTCACTGGCAACGTGTCTTTTGGCGACAACGACAAAGCAGTCTTCGGTGCTAGCTCTGACCTACAGATTTACCATGATGGTTTAAATAGCCACATTACTGACGCAGGTACAGGTAACCTAATACTTCAAGCCACTGATTTTGTGCTTAAAAGCGGAGGAACTGGCGTTTATATTGAGGCCGCTAGCGGGGTAACTAGGCTATATCACAGCAACGCTCTTAAGCTAGCCACAACCACCACAGGCATCGACGTAACCGGCACAGTGACTGCTGATGGTTTGAGCGTAAACTCTGGAGCAACAAACCAAGGAGCTTACTTTGTTTCAACCGACACCGGCCAGACTATCGCTCTTTCTGACTCGGCAAGCTCAAACTTGCTTATTACAGACAGCAACGGTTTAAATATATTAACTAACGGGGATGCAAATTCAGCAGGCACTAATGCAACTCGAGCCGCACGTTTTAAGCCTAATAAGGACGTAGAGTTCTACGAGGACACTGGTACGACTGCGAAGTTCTTCTGGGATGCTTCTGCGGAGTCGTTGGGTATCGGTACTAGCAGTCCGTCGTCTTTTAGTGGAGACGGAGACAACTTAGTTGTTGGTACAACTAGCGGCAATAACGGTATTAGCATTATCAGCGCTACTGATGGAAGTGGAAACCTTTACTTTGGTGATACCGCAACAACTGGAGGCGGCTCAAGACGTGGACAACTAGTTTACGACCATGCTACTGACTCTATGCGCTTTGCTACAGCAGTAACAGAACGCATGCGTATCGACTCTAGCGGCACCTTAAATTTAGGCACAACACTAAATGTTTTTGGTGGTGCGGACAGGTACGGGTATAACTTTTATGCTAATGGTCAATCGAATCAAAGCATAGACGGTACTGGCGCCGCCGTAGCGCAATATATTAACCGTGAAAATGCTGACGGGCCTTTTACAGAATATTATAAAGATCGCGTTAAAGTCGGTAGTATTGGTGCTGTTGCTGGTAGATTATTTATCGGTAACGACGATACCTTTTTAACCTTCAAAGGCTCAACTGACACGATATATCCAGCCAGTAGTTCTGGTGGTGGTAGAGACGCCGCTATTGACTTAGGTGACTCAGGAACACGCTTCAAAGACCTTTACCTGTCAGGCAGAGTAGCGGCAGGAGCAGGGTCATTAGGCACTCCAACGTTCCACTGCTCAGGTGACACCAATACAGGCATTAATTTACCTGAGTCAGATAGAATCCAATTTATTACAGGCGGCTCAGAAAGAGCAAGACTAGATGCTTCTGGCAACTTGTTGGTTGGGACTACTGATTCAGACCCTAGCAATAATAGTGCTAACTCTTCAGCAGATAATGGAATTGCATCACTAGCTTCAGGTGAATTTGTAAGTGCGGCCTACAAAGCAACAGCCAACACAGGTTCTGTTGGTTACTTTAATAGAACAGGTACAGACGGTGCCGTTTTAGAATTCCGTAAAAGTGGCACCACAGTCGGTAGTATTCAATCTCGTGCTGGTGTTGTTACTACTATGGTATTTGACCCACGTAGCAACGGCTCAGGAATTACTGGCACAACAAACGGCTTGTTACCAACAAATCAAGCAGGTACTCCAACTAACGACTATGTTGATTTAGGCTCTGACACTAACAAATTCAAAAGTCTCCACCTTTCAGGCATCATTTATGGTGTACAACAAACTCTTACTCGTGATAGTGGTGCGCCTTTAGAGCTTAATAGAACAACTAACGATGGCGAACTAGTCTATTTTAAGCAAGGAGGTATTGTTAGAGGCTCTATTTCTATTAGCGGCTCAACTACTTCTTACAATACTACTTCTGATTATCGTCTAAAAGAAAACGTAGTAGCAATGTCAGGCGCTACAGAAAGACTCAAGCAACTTAACCCTTCTCGCTTTAATTTTATTGGCGATACTGACACTACTGTTGATGGTTTCTTGGCACACGAAGTTGCAGATGTTGTGCCAGAAGCAATTACAGGCGCTAAAGATGCTGTAGATGATGAGGGTAATGCAGTGTACCAAGGCATTGACCAAAGCAAACTTGTGCCGCTACTTGTGGCAACAATCCAAGAACTTGAGGCACGTATTGCCGCACTTGAATCTAACTAAGGAGTTAAACTAATGGCTACATGGACTATAGCTAACCTTGAGCGTAACGTGGCAGACGGCGGTGTAACCGTTGCACATTGGCGTGTTACTGAATCTGAAACTGTTGGTGAAGACACATTCACTGCTTCTGCATACGGCACTGTAGGCTTTACACCTGATCCTGATGCTGATGGCTTTGTTGCTTACGATGACCTGACAGAAGACGACGTGATGCTATGGGTATGGGCTGACGTTGACCAAGACGCAACCGAGGCGGCGCTGACTGCTAAGATTGAAGCGGACAAGAACCCCGTATCTGCTAGTGGAGTGCCTTGGTAATGGACTTGTCTATTGTCACAGATATTGCGAATATAGCCACGGCGGTCATCGCGACTGCCTCTATAATCGCGGCCCTCACCCCAACGCCTAAAGACGACGTTTGGATTGCTAAGTTGTACAAGGTGCTGGAGGTGTTAGCCGTAAACATCGGCAAAGCAAAACAGTAAGGAGAAAACTGACATGGGTAAAGACGAAAAAACCCCCATCACAGTAAACGCCAAAGAGTACTTCATTGAAGACATGACCGACGAACAGGTCACGTGCATCAATCACATCAAAGACCTAGATCGCAAGCTGTCCAGCGCAAGGTTCAACGTAGACCAGTTATCCGTTGGTCGCGATGCGTTTGTTAATATGCTTGCAAGTTCCTTAGAGCAAGAGCCAGACGAGTGATATAATAGACCCCCATAGGACTTTACTTTTCTTATGGGGGAATGGCGGTGGATTTGGCAGAGAAGGCACTTGAGAAATTAGCGCATCACGAACAACTCTGCGAGGAACGGCTCAGACGTCTTGATGAGAAAATAGACGCGGCACACAAAGATATCGCCAGCAACAGAACAGCGGTTTTTGCTTTGTATCCTTTTATTTTTGGGGCCGTGGTATTTGCTCAATGGCTAAAGTAAAGCCATGGACATAAACGACTCTACTGATATCACGATACCCATACGCAACCTACTAGCGATGGTTGCCGCCACGTCTATTGCGACGATGGCTTACTTCAGCATACAAGAGCGCCTTAACACCATAGAACATTCGCTCGACAAGTCTCAAATGGAGATAGAGCGCAATACTGAGTTCAGAATCCTTTGGCCTCGTGGTGAGATGGGTGCGCTACCAGATGACGCTCGGCAAGACATGTTGATTGAAGGCGTACAGATGGACGTGCAGGATTTACGCCAAATGCAAAAAGAGGTTCACGAGCTTACGATTAGAATCGGCACAATAGAATCGTTGTATTCAACGGAGCAAGAGTAATGTATCAATTTCATACTGACCATCCTACGCCGAACGTCTACCTCGACGTAGCGCGTGGCGCTATTTCTAACTCAAAGATAGTCCATAAGTTTGGCGCTAACTTTGATATCGACCAAATCACTACACCAGAAACTGTGTGGACTGCGGGCGGTGTGTATCCGTGGTCAGCTTTGGCGACAGCACAGACTATCTACTGCATCAGTACCAGTGCCAGCGATACAGCTACGCTGACGGTTGAGGGCTTAGACGCTAACTACGACGAGCAGACAGAAACGGTCACGCTGACAGGAACAACAGCAGTTGCGACTAGCAATACGTTCATCCGCGTATTTCGCATGACTTATGAAGACGGTGCGAACCTAGGCACTATCACAGCGCGCGTCACGAGCGGCACAGGAACCGTTGTGGCGCAGATAGACATAGGCTACGCACAAACACTTATGTCTGTGTACACCGTCCCTGCGGGCCATACAGCGTACATGGTAACGACTGACTGCACGATCGACTCGCGCAAAGACTGCCAGATACTTATGTACCATCGACTTTTTGGCAAGCCATTCAGGATAGCTCACGTAGCAGAGGCGACAGGCCACTATCGGTATGACTTTTATGCGCCACTCCGCGTCCCTGAAAAAACCGACATCGACATTCGCGTCGATAACGTCAGCGGCAACGACTCGCGCGTGACAGCCAACTTTGACCTCGTACTTATCAGGGACTAAATCATGTGGCAGACACTAATTGGCCCCGTAGTAAATCTAGTGGGAGGACACTTTGAGAGAAAGTCTGAGGAGAAGCGCGCGGTACATGAGCGCAAGATGGAAGCGATTAAGCAGGACGCGAACTGGGAGAATATCCACGCAAGCAATGCGGCTAATAGCTGGCGCGATGAGTTTTTCTCTATTCTTTTCAGTATTCCTCTTGTGCTTTGTTTTATTCCACCTCTCGTCCCTTATGTTCGTGACGGTTTCGAAGTGCTGGAAACCATGCCAGAATATT
>Ga0196899_1001611_pt1 | contig 10982 bp, 11 predicted proteins | sample VirMetDEL_Sep_01_FD_169095 | JGI IMG/M metagenome (GOLD analysis project Ga0196899, IMG submission 169095) | Aqueous microbial communities from the Delaware River and Bay under freshwater to marine salinity gradient to study organic matter... | ecosystem: Environmental > Aquatic > Marine >... | reverse complement strand
TAAATTCACAGGTTTCTCTGAATATGATTCACTTGTATCAAGTCAAGAATTTCCAAATATGAGCACAAGATTAGGATTTCCTGATAGAGCATTACTATTACAAGATGAAGCCGTCACCGAAGGTTATGGATCAGTAGATGGGTTAGTTGTCACATTTACCTCAACCGCTGAATTAGATAAAACAGTCGGTTCTGCATTCATTCGTATTCCAGGATTAACTCACACTTCATTTAATGGAGCACAGTCTGGAATTTCCAAGATTGTTTATCACGTTCCTCAGTTTTCTAATGATGGAAGACAATATGGTCCTCTATACTTTGCTCCAGGTGAAAAAACTTACATAGACCTTAATAATCCAGGTCCTATCCTATTAAACTCTCTACAAGTTCAGCTCGTAGATGAACAAGAAAAAATAACAAAAGCATTAAATGGAACAACCCAAGTAGTCTTCCATATACGACAGAAACCAAAAATGTAAGTTTAACTATTTAACTTATCAAACATTCATATGCCTCTCTAACCTTTACAAAATCTTCTTTTTTTCCACCACGATCAGGATGAGTTTCTAAAGCCTTCTTTCTGAATGCTTTTCTAATTTCATCTTCATCAGCATCTTTATCTACACCCAATATTTCATAGGAGTTTGATTTTTTTAGGGGCTTGACAGGATCACGCATATCATCATCATCATACACTGAAGGGCCCTCAGGTTCCTCAAAAGGATTTCCAAAAATATTAGAATCATCAAACCAAGTTTCTTCTTTGTTAAAATATTGCCAATACTTTTCCCCTTGATAATGCTTTGGGAGTTCCCCAGGTGGAAGATGATCTTGATTCCCTAAATCAAAGAAAGTATGAAAAAAGGATGACATTTACTAACGAAGAACCCTGCCAAATAAAATATAACATTTAAATTTTATTTTAAATATCAAATTTAAATTTATATGCTATAAAAAATAATATGACAACTAATAAACAGAAGTTTAATAAAAAATATGGATTTAAATTGGATGAAGGACACTCTAAGGCAGAAATTTCTAAACTTACAGGAATACCTAAGTCAATTCTTGATCAAGTATATGATCGTGGAGTCGGTGCAAGAAAATCTAATCCAGAATCGGTTAGATCTGCTTCTTCGGGAAAAAAGATTGGTGGTAAAAGTCTCAGGGGAAAAATGAGTGCTGAGCAATGGGCTATGGGTCGCGTGTATGCGTTCGTAATGAAAAGTCCTGGAACTTGGGGCAAAGCAGATAAAGATTTAGCAGAAAAGGTAAAACAAAAAAAAATAAAAGGATATAGTAGATGAAAGAATTAAAACAAATTAAAATCTTTGTTATTAATCTTGATAAAAGAAAAGACAGACTTGAACAAGTCTCTGAAATGTTAAAAGGCTATAATTGGCAAAGAATAGAAGCAATAGAAACAGCAAAAGGTTATTATGGTTGTGTTCTTTCACATATTAAAGCATTAAAAGTTGCAAAGGAAAGAGATCTTCCAGAAGTTATTATTATGGAAGATGATTTTCATTTTGTGGGTGATGGTAAATTCTATTATCCTCCAGAATGTGATGTTTGTTTGTATAGTTGTAAATTAAATCAAAAACAAGAATACAACGATAATTTTTATAGAGTTCTAGATGGTCGTCATACAGATTTTTATTTAGTGAAAAAACATTATTACGATAAATTAATTTCAACATTTACAGAATCATTAATGAATTTATTAATTGATTATGATCATAAAAATTATTTAGATGTTTATTGGTTAGAAAATCAAAAGAAAGATCTCTTTTTATGTCCTCATATTAGACTCGGTTATCAGAGAGAAGGTTATTCTGATATAGTAAATGAAGAAAAGAATAGAGAAACAAGTTTAGACCAATCGGTCTATTGAGGGCTCAGGTTCAGGTTGTGATTCATAAAATAAATCTTTAGAAGTTTTAGGCACTAACCTTACCGAAGTATCCCTGGGAGTTCTTTGTTCTAACGAAGAACCCTGCTCTAAAATTTCATCTTCTTTCTCCAAAATTTTATCTTCTTTTTTCTTACTCGTTCCTTTGTCCTTTAATTTTTTACTTTGATCTTTTAATGTTTTCATTTCTTCTTCATTAGGAGGTCTTCTTTCACATTGGAAAATATAACATAAATTCACTTTACAATGACACTTGCTCTGCCACACAACGAGCAATAATGAACCAACAGAACCTAAAAACAAGACAACAGCCCCTGCTAACTGATCAATACTCATAGGATCAACCTCAATCATTGGCATTTTTAAAATAATCAACATAAAAATTTAATCTTTTTAAGATTAAAATGAGCAATAAGGAAGTTTGTATCTTTGGAAATGGAGCATCTCTAAGAGGATTTGATTTTAAGAGTATAAACAGAAATAAATATGATATTATTGGCTGTTGTTTAGCATTCCGTTATTGGAAAAAGATTGATTGGTTCCCAGATATTTATGTGAATGTTGATAGAGTTGTCTGTAAAAATCCAGAGGTCATAGAATTTATCAAAGAAAAGAAATGTCAGTTTTATTTATTGTCAAACGCAATCAAGGAGGTCTGGAAGGATTATCCAAAGGATGGAACAATCTTTTTTATAGAAGAACTTCTAATGTATCCTTTGAGTTCATTTAAATATGTTAGGAATTGGTGTAGTGGATCAGCCGCAGTTGTATCAGCATTAGACCGATACAGAAAACTTCATTTATTTGGATTTGATTGTGATTATGTAGAATTTATCCCAGAATGTATTCAGGAAGAGGATGGAACATTAACAATAGAAACAACTCCTGAAAACAATCCAAACTATTTCTTTGATGATTATCAACGTGAAGGAGATAAATACAATAAACCAAATGGAAAAACTATTCATATGAAATCGTGGGAAGAACTCTCCTACATAATTGATTTCATAAATAAAATGTGGCCGGATGAAGATACAAAAGTCCAAATAACCAATTACAACTCAAAGACCTCTATCAGTCGTTGGATCCCTACTAAAATGATGGGTGAATTTTCATAATTACAATAGTAAAAATTTGATTGTTTTTAACAAGAATTAATTTCAACAAAAGCAACATCAATAGATGAGTTTGAAACTTGCGAAAAAAAGAATCAAGAAGTTGGAAGAAGAGAATGAGGCTCTTAAGCAGATGTTGGAGGAGATCTCAAAGTTAAACTTGATAGGGCAGACAATCAAAATTTTGGAGGAACCAAAGAAACCAAAGAAACAAAGGAAAAAAGACCCAAGAATCACAGTCACAAGAGAAGAAGATCGCACAGAATACTACCGCCAATATGGTTATATATCTCGTAATCCTGATTGTGAGGTAATTCCTCCAAGGCAATATAAGACGCATCAAAGCGACAGAAACATAAGAAATTTAAATTTAGATCCAAGAATCACAGTCACAAGAGGAGAAGATCTTACAGAATACAACAGACAATATTGTTATCTTGTCCGAAATCCTGATTGTAAGGAAATCCCTCCAAGAGAGCGTTGCATCAAAGGAAAAGATTACCCAGATCCAAGAGTCACAGTTCAGCGAAGAGAAAACAGGGCTGAATACTCCAGACAACTCGCATATATCAAAAGAAACCCTGATTGTAAAGAAGTTCCACCGAAACAATTAACTTTCCTATGTTAGCCTTAAAAAAATTTGATTTTGTATAATAAGAATTAACATATCAAAAAAACACAGAAAGAACCCTAACGAAGAACCCTGGAAAAATGACTATGACTCCCGACCAGTGCTTTGACGAGATGGCTGTTGCTCTTGGTCTTCCAAAGGACACAGGATACATTGATATTCTTGCGGTTGTGAAGAAAGTCCAAGAGGAGAACAAGAAACTCAAAGATACTATTCTTTGTTTGCGCGATGATGTGCCTCCTGATTGCTGTATAGGATGTGGTGAAAAGTTTGATTTACAATACACTATGAATCACGCAGATAAAGAACTAAGGGAAAAGTATGACAAGTATTTCGGATCCGAAGAAGATGACGGAGATCTGTGTCAAATTTGTTTAGATTCCAATTATTAACTCAAATTAAATCTCCTTTTATACGAAGCAATATTCTCTTTCCTACTTGTAGAATCTCCCCACAGAATATAATATGATAAATAACCTGCTCTGGTGTAATCACCAGTTTTAAGATCTTTTTTATGTCTGTCCCTATATCTTTTGCGTTGTTCTTTATCTTTTGTAAGAGTATAATCATCTGCAGTTGCCTGACCAAAATGGGTCGTTTTACTGCTCCGCTTGCCACCATTATCTTTTGTGAAAATAGCCATTAATTTCTTTCCAGGTTTATCGCTTTTTTTAACTACCATTTTAACCATCCAATAAGTGAATTATAATATGATAATTTAAATTTTTAAAATTCACTCAAAATAAAAATCTAAAACATATTATAAATATGAATTCTCATTTGGAAATTGTCCCGAGCAATATTACAGCAGATGGAAAGTTGTCTTACAAGAATGGTCAGCCAACTATCCAACTCCTTATCGGAGCACAGGATCGTTTTATTGTTCCTGGTTCTGTCAGACTTGTAGGTGAATTAACAGTAAAAAAGAATGATACAGTGATTCCAGTAGCATCGGATGGTGTCCGTATGAATGAACGCCTTGGTGTTTTTTCTATTATTGATACTCTATCTATTTTCAGCCAGCGTTCCAGCCAAACAATTGAGAGCATTAACCATCACAATCGTATGATGAGCTCTTACCTAAGTGTCACTCAGTCGCAGGGTGATTTTGCTTGCCACGCATACGAGACGGCACTCCGTTTCCCGAACTACAAGGCACAGCAGTTAGGTGTCATTACTAACACTCAGGCAGCCTCAGCATCGGGAGGTGATTCTCCTAACTCTTTCTGTATTCCGTTAGTTAGTGGTTTATTCCTTGGTCAGGAACCCATTCCCCTTTCCAACTCGTGGGGTGTTGGTGGTCTCAATATTGAGATCCAACTTGCTCCTGACCAGCAAGTTCTATTCTCTGCAGACAATACGGACACTGCTCTCCTAGATGCTTTCTATGAATTATCAAATGTCCGATTAATTTGTGAAGTCCAAACTCCTGGTGAGGATTTCCAGCCAGAGATGACAAACACTTTTGTCTATAATTCTATTAGTTCTTACTACAACACTATCAACTCAGCCAATGCTGTTCTCAACTTTAACCTTGGTCTCAGATCTGTCTTAGGAGCATTTATGAATATTGTTCCTGCTTCGCACATTAATAACTTTAGGCGTGATGGTCTTGCTACATTAGAATTTACAAACAGCGATGGTTCTAATGCCGAGATTGAGCAGTTAGTCTTTACTCGTGCTGGGTCGCGTGAGCCATTAGAATACAACATTGATACTCTCCAAAAGAACCCAGATCACGTTGGAAATGAAACAGCAGATGCTCAGATTGTTCGCAACTATATGAACGCTGTTATGTCTTTTGCCAAGATTCAGCGTTCCAGTGTCTTACCGAGTGTTTATCGCAACATTGATTATTCTACTGATACAACTTACAGCGGTGCCAAGACTATTATTGATGGAGGCGCTGCTTGGGGAATTGGCGTGGCCTACGATTCTATTAGCGATCAAGGCTTAGATTTCAGCAACTCGCCGTTCGGTGTGCAACTCCAACTCAAACTCACCACGGACAACCCACAGAGTATTTTCCTGTTCGTTCATTCGCGCCAAACCGTCGTATCAAGTGGTGGCTCCATTCAGGTAATGAAATAAATAAAAAATTTATAGAAAGGTCGCTGTAATTTCTGATTTTTACTCCACATTAATTAGATTTGTTCATAGACCAAATCAATATTTTAAAATTAACTTTTATTTTTTTTGTAATTCATATCATATTAATGGAAACTCCGTCGCAACCGCAACCAAGCCAAATTCCCGATTTAGTGCGTATAGGAAGTGTATCTACTGATACAGCAATTAATGTACAGACTGATATCCTTGATCCAGTAATCTTTTCTGAGCGTGAAGCACGATTTGTTCTTGATAACAAGGGAATTCTACACAGCAATTCCCGTATTACTTTTTCCACTGATGGATTAGCATTTACTGGAACGGATGGTCGTGTTTTCTACCCTCCGAACATTGGTGTTCATTCACTTATCCAGCGAGCAGCCCTGCGTGTTGGAACAAAGACAGTATGTGAGATTGAGGACTACAATCACTTCGCAGCCTATGAAGCAACTTTCCTACCTCCTGATGCAATTAAGGAGCGTGAGCAGGTTATGAGTGGTCGTTTTATGTCTGTTGCCCCAGTTCTTAATGGACTTGGCTTCCCTCTATCTAATGCTTCAAACTCTGCTTCTCGCAGTGAATCTCTAACCGAGGCAAAGTCTATCCAGATTGACAATGGAAAGACTCTAACTGGTGCTTCTGTAGCATTAACTCCGTGGAAACCAATTAAGAGCACTGATGTTCCTGATAACAGCCGAACCATCTATGATTTCCAGGATGAAAAGAACAAGCCAACTTATTCGGTTTTACTCGCAGATCTTTTCCCGTTCCTCAAAACCAATCAACTTCCTCTTTTTATGATGTCGGAGCAGGTAAGCATTCATCTTACTTTCACTCCACGCCAGAGCGATGCTACTTCGGAGCGTGTTTCTCTAACCTCTGGAAAGAGTTTAACAAAGGATGTAGTCCTTGTCCGTAATGATTGCCAGATGATTGCTGATTATATTTACTATCCACAGGAATTAATGGAGCAGTATCGCCAAGCCAACTCCACAATGAGTTTTAACTATGTTGATTATCAGTTTGTAAAGAGGACTGTTTCTGCCAGTGAATTCAGTAGCCAGTTAATCCAGAATCTTGGTGGTGCTGGTCGTATTGTTAATAAGGTCTTTGTTGCTGCTCAGGTCACCTCAAATAAGCAGTCAGCTCTTCTAAATAACTATGTTGCTGAGGGACCAACTGTTAGCACGACCTCAACTGGAACTGTCACGACCAATCTAAAATACAATGATAATTTCCTTTATCCCATTGATGTAAGTAATGATGCACGTCATTATCACAATGTATTTATGAGCGAGGGTCGTATGCCATATGTATCTCGTGATTTATATCGTGGTGAGGGTCAGTTAGCAACTGATTCCACTGATACAAAGGGTTCGTGTGCTTTTGAGGATTACGCAGCCAAGGTTGGTCTTCGCCAGAAGTTCTTCTATACTGCTTACCGACTTAATAAGGGAGAGCGTGTAAATTCCCGTGGCGTTGAGCTCTTTGACAAGCGAACTACGATGGGTGGTTCGGCAACTCTCCGTGCTTGGCTCCAAGTTGTTCGCATAGCAACTCTCCGTGATGGAATGTTTGAGATGGCTTATGCTTAAATCTTTTAATTTGTATCTTATTTTTTTTTCTTCTACTCATTAATAAAATGAGCAATGGTTATACAAAAACAACCTTAATTGAGTGTGCTAGATCACAAAGTGATGAGGCACTATCTTTTAATAATGAAAATCCTTCTCAATGGACTAATAGGGTTGGAACTGGATTACACTTAAGAGTTGGTGATCAGATTTCAGTTCATTCATCTTTTGTTTCAGAAATAGGAGCTGAGTCTGGTCAGATCCAAATAAAAGGACAAGAATTAAATGCTTCAGTAAATACTGAGGTCACGGAGTTTCAGAATTTATTAAGAGATGAAGATTTACCACAAAAATTCACATTAGTAAATTGTTCTAATAAAACTCAAAATATTAAATTAAGAGATGATACATTAAATTTAATTGTTTCTCCTTATAAGTGTGCTAATGGAGATTGTTATTGTTTCTTACCAAGGCGATATAATGCTTCTGGATTAACTGGAACACCAACATCATTTTGGAGAAACTATGCTCGTCGTGATGGTGGAGCTGTCACAGCGCAATATGATGCGGGACAAACACATAATCCTCCAAGACCATTAAATAGATGTTCGGCTGATCTATCAGCAAAATACTGGCCTTATAGAACTGGGGCTGCTCACGGAAATCATAGAATAGATGGTAAAAATGATGGATCAAGATTCACATTATTTACAAGAACACAAACATTTTATGGGACACCGATCGCACCAGAAATAACAATAACTGGTAAAGCACAAGCGGGATCTCCTGATATAACATTAACTCAAGGATCTACAGCAGAAGGAGTTTTATTAGGATCTCTTATAAAAACATCTACACCTGAAACTCCTTTTTCACTAAATAATGCTTCTGTGATAGGTGTATCACCTGATCTTTTATCTATTAAAATGAGTGAGAATGCATCAGTGAATACAACTTCACATAATGTATTTACATTTAAATTTCCTTCAGCATTAGAAACTACATTTTTACCTCCGAGTCAAGCCGATGGATATAGTGCCTCGTTCGCTGAAGGATTAAGAGATCCAGCAACATTTGGGGAGTATATACAAGTAAGAAATTTAATATCAATCAAAGCGAATCCTGGTTATAATTCACCAACAGATTTAGCCGATCAATTAACTCAAGAATTAAATGAAAGAACGAATTTGGAATATTTAGAATATGATACAACATCTAACGCGGGAATATTTACAAGAAAAGAAACATTTAGTTTTAAAACAGAATCACCGATGTATAGAATGTATAATTGTGCTACGGCGACAAATTTTAACAAGGAAACATTTGATGAGTGGTTTAAAACAGATGGAACTGGTGATGTGAATAATTCTTATCATTGGTTATCAAATTATCAACATATATTACTGAAACGACCAGAATTATATACAGAAGGTAAAAAGTTAAATGCTTCTACTGGATTTATTTTAGATGATACTGGAAAAGATGCTCATCAAATAAATGAAGAAGTATTCTGTACTGGTCTTGTTTTTAATGATACTAATATTAATTTACTAAAGAATTTTTTCGCAGTTCAGGCCAATTATCCAGAGCTTTTTGATGATTATAAACAAAGCGGGATATCTGTTTCAGCATCATTTACAAGATTTATACATATGAATTTATTTGATGAAGAGAATGATCCACTTTCATTACTAAATCCAAGTGATTTTGGAGCAAATATTAGAGACAATAGAACAGGACCTGATTCATTAGGTTATGATTTATATAATTCAGCTGTTTCGGCCAGTCAAACATCATTTCCATTATTTTGTGATTTTAATCCTAACACAATAAATTTAACAGCGGAGGATGTTGATTACACAACTTTTAGAGGAATAAATTCCAACGGACAAATGAAATCCAATTACGATCAATTGGTCGCTGGTTTCGCCAGAAAAGTTTTAAGAAATAATTCTCAAATTGGATCAACAGATCATTTTGAGATAGGTCTCCAATTTACTAAAACAGGCAACAAGATCCCCGACCAGTTTTTCCATTTAAATGCGTCAGCTGGACGATATGAATTAGGAACAGGAGGTGGAAGAAGATTTGGATTTGATTATCATTTTACATCGTATGGTTGTTTGGCGATGATGTTGTTAAATGGGAATGCTGATTATAAGGGACAAAATTATAATGGAGGAGGAACTAATCCTTATGTGAGACAATATACATTTGGTCAGGCAACTTCCGACAAAATATACGATCTTGATAAATATCAATTTGGTTATTATTTGGGATCTGATGAACCAATAGTAAATTATGATGTAGATCAGCAAAGATTTCAGATTAATAATTTACATCAGTCAGAAACTGTCGGTAATTTAGATTCAGCGGGATATAATCAAAGCAAAAGTGTTCCACTAAATCCAGATGCTGCAGTTTCTTGTTATAAGATCAATAAGAGACCTCTTCTGACTAATTATTGTCCTGAACTTATTCCCTATATAGATTCATTTAGTGGTAATTTTACGAGTGGATCACTGAATACTTTTGTTTCTCAAAATTCTGGAATAGAACCTTATAGAGTCTTTGATGCTGATGGTGGAGTTTTTATAGAAGATTGGTTGGTTCCAGAAAAGTTTTGGGATCAGACTTTAATTGGAATAATGGGATACAGATATAATCAGTTTCATAATCCGAACACAACATCAAGTAGGCAAGTCAGATTAAAAGCTTCGGGAGCGAATGCTGATTTAAATAATGTAAATGTAATTACAACAAATGCTGATATACCTGAGGCTGATCTGTATCAATATTTACAAAATTCTACTCTGGCCGATTTGATGATATCAACAAATACAGTCGGTGCCACGCCAACAGGAACATCATTTTCACATCCTGGGAGATATATTACACCGGCGATCACTGTTAAGAATCCAATTTCTGTAAATATAACTGCTGAAAGACTTCCTACAAAAACTCTACGACCCTATTACACGATACGATCTGATATTTTAAATGAACAAAATACAGTCTTAGGAGGAGCGACCAGTGGAATCACACTTCCAATTGTAGCGATTACAAACAAAGCAAATCCTTACGCTGATTTCCTAAATGGCTTTGGTTCAGAGTTAGTATTTACAAATACAATTGACCGAGTGATTACAAGGATCAGATGTAGTATTCACGAACCAGATGGAACCTTCGCCAGAACAGATTTAAATTCAGCGATCATTTTTAAAATAGATCAACAGATCAATGCTAATCTAAATTTAGTGGATAGTCTTCTTCAGAGTAAATTAAAGAGCGATCAAGAGATCGCCCAACAGGTTGAGGATCCAGAAAGTGAATTAGAAAATATAAAATATACAAAAGATATTTTTCAATAATTTTAAATTTTATTTTTCATAAAAAAAATATAAAAATATATAAAATGAGCGATCTTGATAAATTGGCAGAGATTGGTGCTTTACTTCACAAAGCTGGGGAAACTGAGATGGCTGAATTTATTGTAAAGTTGATGTTAGAAGAAGATGAAAGTGATGATGATTATTCTCCTCTACCAGAGAAGTTTCTAAAGAAGTCTTCCAAGGGTAAGAAGATAAAAAATGATAAAGTGGAAAGTGATGAAGAAATATATGATTATTCAGAAGATGAAGG
>Ga0196899_1001606_pt1 | contig 11006 bp, 13 predicted proteins | sample VirMetDEL_Sep_01_FD_169095 | JGI IMG/M metagenome (GOLD analysis project Ga0196899, IMG submission 169095) | Aqueous microbial communities from the Delaware River and Bay under freshwater to marine salinity gradient to study organic matter... | ecosystem: Environmental > Aquatic > Marine >... | reverse complement strand
TCTTTAAGAGCTACTGTAAATTCTGATAATCCCTCCACATACAATTTCCCAGAGATTGAAGAATATTTCATCTATAATCCAGGTGGTATTCAGACTGGAACCACTAATGGATATGGTTCTGGTAGTATGTCATCATCAAAAGGAATCAGAATGACTCGTGATTCTGTTACCTATTGTACTTCTGGGTTAGTAGACAGAAATAAAGGAGTTACACTTTCTTGGTTGCATAAAGCAATCAAACCACTCAATCAGTTGATGATGATTGAGGATTCTCTTGTTATCTATAGACTTTCAAGAGCACCAGAAAGAAGAATCTTCTACATTGATGTTGGTAATCTGCCAAAGATCAAAGCAGAACAATATCTGCGTGATGTAATGATGCGTTATAGAAATAAGTTAGTCTATGATGCAAATACTGGTGAAGTCAGAGATGATAAGAAGTTTATGTCAATGATGGAAGACTTCTGGCTTCCTAGAAGAGAAGGTGGTAGAGGAACTGAAATCACAACTCTTCCTGGTGGTCAGAATCTTGGTGAAATCACTGACATTAACTATTTCCAGAAGAAACTCTATAGAGCATTGAATGTTCCTGAGTCCAGACTTCAACAGGAAGGTGGATTCTCAATGGGTCGTTCTTCTGAGATCCTCAGAGATGAAATCAAGTTCTCCAAGTTTGTTGGAAGAATGAGAAAGAGATTCTCTGATATGTTCAATGATATGTTGAGAACTCAACTTCTTCTGAAGAACATTATTACTCCAGAAGATTGGGAAATTATGGAAGATCATATTCAATATGATTTCCTCTATGATAATCACTTTGCAGAACTCAAAGATGCAGAATTAACAACTGAAAGAATCAATCTTGCCACACTGGTTGAACCATATGTTGGTAAGTATTATTCCAATGATTATGTTAGAAGAAATATTCTTAGACAAACTGATGCTGAGATTCTTGAGCAAGATGCTTTAATTGAAGCAGAAATTGAGTCTGGTCAAATTCCAGATCCAAATGCAATGCCAGTTGATCCAGCTACTGGTCAACCAGTTCCACCAGAATCTGGTGCTTCGCCAAATGCAATTGATGGGGGAATGGGCGCAGTTCCAACAACTCCTGAGATTACACCACCCAAGGGCGGAGAGCTCTAAATAGCATCGAAGTCAATTTATAGACCATGGACGAATTAATGGATTTATTGGTGAAAGATGAGTCACCTTCACAGATCAGTGATAAGATCAAAGATATTCTTTTTGCAAAGTCAGCAGAAAAAATTCAAACAATAAGACCACAAGTTGCTGCTTCTATCTTTGATGAACCAATCGAAGATACAGAAGAGGAATCCTTTGAAACAGAAGAATAATAAATAACTAATACAGAACAATTGTAATTAAAAATAATGGCAGCCCTCAAACCAGTTGGTGTCAATACAGTTCTAACGACTGGCACATCTTCAGTACAAACCTTACCAATATCACAACAATCTGATGCTTTAAGAGTTGTTGCTGAAACTGCTGGTGTTCATGTTGCTATTGGAACCAATCCAACAGCCACTTATGAAAATTATTATGTTTCAACCAATGAAACTGAAACAATTACAATTGGACCCATCACTTCACAAAGAGTAGTTGGTATTACTACAGGTGCTACAACTATTGTGGACTTCCCAGAGGGAACTGGTTGCCCATTTGCCATTGGTGATGCAGCATCACTCACAGTGACTGGTCAGTCAAACTTTGACTTTACTCATAAGATTGTGACTGACATCAATACCACTTCCAATGTGGGCGGTTATTACAATACAAGAGCAACTATTGACCACGATTCAAGTGCTGTAACTGATACTTTCAATGCACCTTATGCAGAGTTAAGAAAGTCAATCAAAGTAGCAGTTAAAACTGATAGTGGCACAGGCAAAGCATTTATCCAACAAGTTCAAGACTCCTGAGGTTACCAATGAAATTAATCAGAGAAGAAATCGAATCAGTAGATTTTATCGTTGAAGAAAGAAACGGTAAAAAGAATATGTTCATTGAGGGCATCTTCCTTCAGGGAGATCTCAAGAACAGAAATGGCAGAATGTATCCAATGGAGACTCTGAGAAGAGAAGTCATGAGATACACTGAAAACCATGTTAATTCTGGCAGAGCTCTGGGAGAACTGGGACATCCTGATGGACCAACAGTTAATCTGGATCGTGTAAGCCACAAGATTGTTTCACTCAAAGAGAGTGGAAACAACTTCATTGGTAAAGCAAAAATTCTGTCCACCCCAATGGGCAAAATTGCTGAGTCACTGATTAATGAAGGAGTTAAGTTGGGCGTTTCTTCTAGAGGAATTGGATCACTTAAGCAAACAAGAGAAGGTGTGAACATCGTTGGTGATGACTTCATGCTTTCTACTGCTGCTGATATTGTTGCTGATCCTTCTGCTCCTGATGCTTTTGTTGAAGGCATCATGGAAGGAAAGGATTGGGTATGGGATGGTGGCATTCTCAGAGAGTCTGCTGCTCGTAAAACATACAAAACTATCAACACTTTAGTAACACAAAAACAACTTGATGAACAAAAAGTCAAATTGTTCAATGATTTTCTGAACAATCTCTGATTGTAACAGAAATATCAAATTTATAAATAAATATAGATTATACATAGGTTAATCGGAGAGTCCAAATGTCTCGTGGAGATTTACAAGAAATGGAGCAATCTAAAACTGCTGTGAACTCGAACGCTAAACCCGCAGAAGCACAACAGCAAATTAGCAACATCACACCTGGTCAAACTGGATCTTATGAAGATCTGGGTGGACCTACCCCTGAAAACTACAAGCCAGATAATGATTCTGCAAAGCTTAGAGAGCCTAAGATCAAAACTGTAAGCGATGTAGTCAACAAGGGTGCCAAGCCTGCAATGCCAATGGAAAAGTCAAAAGCAACTGCTGAAGAAGTAGAAGTTGATGAGGAGATCCTGGAAGAGGAGCAGGTAGAAGAGACTGTTGCTGAAGCAGAAGAAGTTGAAGATGGTGTTGACATTGAAGAAGATGTCAATGCACTGCTCGGTGGTGAGGAACTCTCAGAGGAGTTCAGAGAAAAGGCAAAGGTTATCTTTGAGGCTGCTCTGAACTCCAAGATCAAAGAAATCCAGGAAACCCTGGAAGCTCAATTTGAGCAAAGACTGGAAGAAGAAAAAGAAGGTCTTAAGGAGACATTGACTGAAAGAGTCGATTCTTATCTTGAGTATGTCTGCGAAGAGTGGATGACCGAGAATGAACTTGCTGTTGAAGCAGGTCTTAAGACTGAAATGACTGAATCATTCCTTGCTGGAATGAAGGGTCTTTTTGAAGAACATTATGTAACAATCCCTGAAGAGAAATATGATGTACTCGAAAGCATGGTAGAAAAACTTGATGAAATGGAGACCAAGCTCAATGAGCAAATTGACAAGAACATCAATCTGAACAAGAGACTCGCTGAGTCAACTGCAGTTTCAGTTCTTGATCAAGTCTCTGAAGGTCTTGCACAGACCCAGAAAGAGAAGCTCGCTTCACTTGCCGAAAGTGTTGAGTTTGAAAGTGAAGAAGAATATCGTGAAAAGCTGGAAACTCTGAAGGAGTCATACTTCTCCAGAACTCCTGCTGCTAAAGCATCTACCTCTGCTACTCAAACCCTCTCTGAGGGTGTAGACAGCACAACCGCTCCTGTTGCATCAGGAATGGAGTCATACATGAGAGCACTGGGTGCTTTCAAGCAAAATTGAATTTTATACAATTCAAACAAAACCACACTAACATATAGGTAAACGCAAATGTTCCAATCAGAACAATTGCAGGAAAAGTGGGCACCTCTTCTTGACTATGAAGGTCTTGATTCAATCAAGGATTCACACAGAAGAGCTGTTACTGCAGTCCTGCTGGAAAACCAAGAAAGATTCCTGAGAGAGGAATCAGCATTCAATTCAGGCATCAACCTGATGGAAGCACCTACCAACTCAGCTGGATCTAATCCTGCTGGTTTCTCTGGTAGTGCAACCGCAGCAGGTCCTGTTGCTGGTTTTGATCCAGTCCTGATCTCCCTGATCAGACGCTCAATGCCTAACCTGGTCGCTTATGACCTGGCAGGTGTTCAGCCAATGTCTGGTCCTACTGGACTGATCTTCGCAATGCGTTCCCGCTACACCAATCAGAGTGGCGCTGAGACCTTCTACAATGAAGTTGATTCAGCATTCTCTGGTCAGGATGCAGGATTCGATCTCACAGGTGGCTTCTCTGATGTTGCTGCTGGTATGGGTACTACTTCCCAGTCAGGCACCAACCCTTCAGTTCTGAACCCTGTTGGATCTGCTTCCTCTACTGCATACGACGTTGGTCAAGGTATGCAGACTGGTGATGCAGAAAACCTGAACACAGGTAATAATGCATTCAACCAGATGGCATTCTCGATTGAGAAAGTCACTGTTACTGCTAAGTCAAGAGCACTCAAGGCTGAGTACTCCTTGGAACTGGCACAAGACCTGAAGGCAATTCATGGTCTGAATGCTGAAGCAGAACTTGCTAACATCCTCTCTACTGAGATCCTCGCAGAGATCAACAGAGAAGTCATCAGAACCATCTATAAGGTTGCTGAGCAAGGTGCTGTTTCAAACACTGCTACCGCTGGTACATTCGACCTGGATGTTGACTCCAATGGTAGATGGTCTGTTGAGAAGTTCAAAGGACTTCTGTTCCAGATCGAAAGAGATGCAAATGCTATTGCACAGAGAACTCGTAGAGGAAAGGGTAACATCATCCTTTGTTCTGCTGATGTTGCTTCTGCACTGACCATGGCAGGCATCCTGGACTACACCCCTGCACTGAATGCAAACCTGAATGTTGATGACACTGGCAACACCTTTGCTGGAACCATCAATGGTAAGTTCAGAGTTTACATTGACCCATATGCTGCAAACCTGAGTGCTGCTAATGCTGCTACCAATGGTGGCAACCAGTACTATGTTGTTGGTTATAAGGGTTCTTCACCTTATGACGCAGGTCTGTTCTATTGTCCTTATGTTCCTCTCCAAATGGTTCGTGCCGTTGGTGAGAACTCCTTCCAGCCGAAAATCGGATTTAAAACTCGCTACGGCATTGTTGCTAATCCTTTCGCAGAAGGTACAAGACAGGGACTGGGTGCTCTCACGGTCAACCAGAACCGTTACTACAGAAGAGTGGCAGTCAAAAATTTGATGTGATTTGCTACACAATCTGTGTTATACTGGGGGTCCACAAGGACCTCCTTTTTTTACCAACCCTTTCTAATACAACTATGGCTAGAGCAGCAGTGGACCAGACCTCCTTGACACACTGCAAGGAATGTGCTACCAAATTGGATAAAAATAAACTCAAAGGCAACCTCTGTATGAAGTGCCACTATCAGTATATGAATAGATATAGGTTAGAAAAGAGACAGAAAGCAATTGAGCACCTAGGAGACAAGTGTGCTGACTGTGATAAGCAATACCCCTCTGCCTGCTATGACTTCCACCACACAGACCCCAGTAAGAAAGATGACTGTGTTTCTATCTTAATAAGAAACAATAGGAAGTTAGAAACTATTCTCAATGAGGCATCCAAGTGTGAGTTGCTTTGTTCAAACTGCCACAGAATTAGGCACTTTAAATAAATAGTCAAAAAGGATATGGCTGGCAATCCACAAATAAGACCTACAGCAACAGCAGCACAAGTTAGAACTAGGCAACCAACTAGAACCACTGCTGGTGTTCTGACTAGAAATCAAATTGCTGATAGAAATTTCTTACAACCACAAGGTTTTAGATTTAATATCACTAGAGCACCAAGTGTTGCTTTCTTTGGCAATGCTGTGAATATTCCTGCTATGGAATTGAGGACAACAAATCAACCCACAGCAGGTTTAAAGGATATTCCTCAACCAGGAGAAATCATTGATTTTGAAGATTTGACTTTGAGATTCTTAGTTGATCAAAATCTTGAAAACTATATGGAGATTCAAAACTGGATTAGAGGACTTGGTTTTCCTGAATCTTTGGATCAAATCTATGATTTACAAAAGCAGACAGTTGGAGTTTCTAATCCAGATTTACAAACTGGAATGAATATCTATTCAGATGGAACTTTGACTGTACTGGATGCTCAGAGCAATCCTAACTTCAAAGTTGTCTTTGAAGACTTGTTTCCATATTCTTTGAGTACACTTCAGTTTGATGCCACTGTGGCAGATATGGATTACTTTACAGCAGAGGTGTCATTCAAGTATACTATATACCATATTCGTGATATTGGTTGCTGCTAATGGTTGATTTGGAGACAATCCAAAAAATGTGGCAGGATGATTCAAAGATTGACCCTGATAATTTACATACAGAATCTTTGAATATTCCTGTTCTTCACTCAAAATATTATGAACTGTATAATAATATCTTTCTACTGAGAAAAAAGGCAGAACAGCAAAGAAAAAACATCAGACACGAAAGATATGAATACTTTTCAGGGAAAGCAGATCCTGATGTTTACATAAAGGACCCTTTTCCTAAAAAGATCAGAGACAAGGATACTATGCAGAAGTATCTTGATGCAGATCAAAAACTCTCAACAGCATCATTGAAGATTGATTACTATGATACTATGTTAAACTATCTTGAAGAGATACTGAAGCAAATATCCAATAGAACATATCAAATTAAAAATGCCATCGAATTTATGAGATTTTCATCTGGACTGGGATAATAAATATCTTCTAGTGATGATATGTTTTGATGGCAGACCTTGTTATTCAAAAGGTAAATGAGGTATACTTAAAAATAGATACTGAACCTCATGTTGAATATGAATTGAGGGACAGATTTACATTCGAAGTTCCTTCAGCTAAGTTCATGCCACAGTACAGAAGCAAGTACTGGGATGGATATGTTCACCTCTTTAATATGAAAACAAAGAGGATCTATGTTGGTCTTCTGGATAAGATTGTTGCGTTCTGTGAGTCAGCAGGATATTCATATAAGTTTGAAAATAACAAGTTCTATGGTCTTCCCTTTGAAGTCAATGAGATGATTTCAGAGGAAGGTGTCAAAGACTTTATGGCATCTATTACTCATCTTCAACCAAGAGATTATCAGATTGAAGCAGTCTATGATGCTTTAAGATATAATAGAAAACTTTTAATCTCACCAACAGCATCTGGTAAGTCATTTATGATTTACACCATTGTCAGATACTTTGTAAATTCTGGCAAGAAGATCCTCCTTATAGTGCCTACTACGTCCCTTGTAGAGCAGATGTTTAAGGACTTCCAGGACTATGGGTGGGAAGCTGAAAATCACTGCCACAGGATCTATGCTGGTAGGGAGAGAGTCAATACCAGTGATGTTACTATCACTACGTGGCAGTCTGTCTATCAATTAGAAAGATCATTTTTTGAGGAATATGATGTAGTGATTGGTGATGAGGCTCACCTTTTTAAAAGCAAGTCTCTTATTGGTATTATGGACAAGTTACACCATGCCAAGTATAGATATGGGTTCACAGGCACTTTAGATGGCACACAGACCCATAAATGGGTGTTAGAGGGTCTCTTTGGTCCATCATATAAAGTCACTCAAACCAAAAAACTTATTGATGAAGGTCACCTAGCTACTCTTGATATTCAATGTTTGATTCTTAAATACAAACCACAAAAGTTTGATACTTATGAAGATGAGATTCAGTTTTTGATTGGAAATGAAAAAAGAAATAAATTTATTGTCAATCTTGCTGATGACTTAAATGGAAACACTCTTATCTTGTTCAGTAGAGTTGAAGCACACGGTGCTGTGCTTTTTGAAATGCTAAATAAAAAAGTTAAGGAAGGCAGAAAAGTCTTCTTTATTCATGGTGGTGTAGACGCTGAAGATAGAGAACAAGTAAGAGCTATCACAGAATCAGAAGAAGATGCGATTATTGTTGCTTCTTATGGTACATTCAGTACAGGCATCAACATTAAGAACCTTCACAATGTAATATTTGCCTCTCCATCCAAATCTCGTATTCGTAACTTACAGAGTATTGGTAGAGTCCTCAGAAAAGGCAAAACCAAAGTGAAAGCAAAGTTATATGATATTGCTGATGATCTAACTATTGGATCTAGAAAAAACTATACATTGAATCACTTTATTGAAAGAGTGAAAATATATGTCTCAGAGCAATTTAACTATGACATTATATCAATCAACATAAAAGAATAGAAAAGGAGAAGGTGTATGATAGAAGACGATTTCTATTGCACTATCAAGTTTAAATGTGGTGATGAAGTATTTGCCAAAGTAGCAGCATCAGAGGAAGAAGATAGAACAATGCTTCTAATCTCTAACCCCATTGTGGTTGAAGAGTTAATCATCAGAGGTCAAGTAACAGGTTATAAGTTTGAACCTTGGTTGAAGACAACTAAGGATGATATGTTTGTTGTTAACCTTGAAGATGTTCTTACTATGTCTGAATCAGAAGATATAGAGATGATTCTTTACTATCAAGATTATGTTCGTAAATCAAACAAGACTAATTACTCTAAACTAGATAGAAAGATGGGATATCTTTCATCTGTAAATGATGCTAAGGAAGTTCTAGAGAAGCTTTATAAATCGAGCTAGAACTTATCTTTCATCCTGGACAAACCTAGTCTACTGCTAATTCACTAGGTTGTCAACTCTTTCTTTATCTGATATAATATCATTATAGATAAAGCATTATTATGGGTTTCTCAAAAACATATTCAGTCATGCCAAGACCAAAAAAGTCAGAACACTATGTTAATAACAAAGATTTTCTTGCTGCTTTGGAACAGTATGCCATTGATGTTGAAAGAGCCAAAGAGCAAGGAAAAACAAAACCACAGATTCCCAGATATGTTGGTGAGTGCTTCTTAAAGATTGCTAATCACTTATCATACAAACCAAACTTTGTAAACTATATGTTCAAAGATGATATGATTTGTGATGGCATTGAGAACTGTGTAAGATACATTCACAACTTTAATCCAGAGAAGTCCAAGAACCCATTTGCTTACTTTACTCAAATTATCTACTATGCCTTCCTGAGAAGAATTTCTCAAGAGAAAAAACAACTTGAAATCAAAAACAAGATTCTTGAAAGGACTGACTTTGATGAAGTTTTTGATGCCAATGACCTTGACAGTGGTAACTACTCTGATTACAATAGCATCAAAGATGCTGTTCATTCTAAATTAAGATACCAATGAAGATTGCTATCATCTCTGATACACATTACGGAGCACGTAAGGGTTCCAAACTATTTCATGATTACTTTGAGCAGTTCTACAAAGATGTCTTCTTCCCAACTCTAGACAAAGAAGGTATCACCACTGTAGTTCATATGGGTGATGCTTTTGATAGTAGAAAGGGCATTGAGTTTAAGTCCCTTAAGTGGGCAAAGAGAGTTGTATTTGATCCTCTCAAGGAGAGGGGTATCACTATGCATTTGATGGTTGGTAACCATGATGCATACTATAAGAACACAAATGATATCAATGCTGTTGATCTTCTTCTTAAAGAGTATGATAATGTCAAAGTATACTCTTCTGCTACAGAAGTTCAGTTAGATAATTTAAACACCCTATTCATACCTTGGATTAACGAAGAAAATGAAAAAGAAACTCTCCAACTTGTTGAAAAGACAACTTGCGACTGTGCGATGGGGCACCTTGAGCTCAGAGGATTCAGAGTTAATAAGCAGATCGTCATGGAGCATGGTCTGGAAAGCAAACTATTTGAAAAGTTCAACAAGGTCTTTTCAGGTCATTACCATACAAGATCAAATAACGGAACAGTCTTCTATCTAGGAAATCCATATGAGATGTTCTGGAATGATGTAGGTGACAAGAGAGGTTTCACACTCTTTGACACAGAAACTCTAGAACACACTCCAGTAGATAATCCTTATCAACTCTTCAAAGTGATCTACTATGATGACAATGATTATCAAGTATTTGATACAAGACCTTATGAAAATAAAATTGTTAAGGTTGTTGTAAAGAACAAAACTAATGCTACTCAGTTTGAAAAGTTTATTGATAAACTTTATACTTCCAATGTTGCTGAGTTGAAGATTGTTGAAAACTTTGACTTTGGTGGTTGGTATGATACTTCTGATGAAGATATTCAAACAGAAGACACACTTTCTATCTTGAATAGATATATTGAAGAAGCAGAAGTCAGTCTAGACAAAGCACTTATTCAAAATGTAATCAGAGAAGTGTATCAGGAGGCATGTGAGTTGGTATAATGTTTATCATCACAGTTGCAGGTAAAGAAAGAGAAGGAGCATATTCTGTTGAAGATGAGGATGGAGAACAAGTTCTCTACATCTTTGAAGAAGAAGATGACGCCATGAGATATGCTATGCATCTGGAAGATAAAGAGTATCCAGAAATGCATGTCTTGGAGATAGAAGACGATGTGATGATAAAAACCTGTGAGATACATGGACATAGGTATGCTATAATAACTAAAAATGACATTGTGATTCCGCCTGATAAAGCACATGATTTTATTTGAAAAAATTAGATGGAAGAACTTTCTTTCTACAGGTCAGCACTTCACTGAAGTTGAACTTGATAGCAATCAAACTACATTGATTGTTGGAACTAATGGAGCAGGTAAGAGCACCATCCTAGATGCTCTTACTTTTTCTTTGTATGGAAAGTCATTCAGAAAAATCAATAAGGCACAACTCATTAATAGCACCAACGAGAAGAACTGCTTGGTTGAAATTGAATTCAGTGTCAATGGTGTAGATTGGAAAGTAGAGAGGGGCATCAAACCAAACATCTTTAAGATCTATAGGAATGGTGAACCTCTGGATCAAAGTGCTTCTGCTGTAGATCAGCAAAAGTGGTTGGAACAGAATGTCTTGAAGATGAACTACAAGTCATTTACCCAGATTGTTATTTTGGGCAGCAGTTCATTTGTTCCCTTTATGCAACTTCCTGCCAACAGTAGAAGGGAAGTTG
>Ga0196899_1001598_pt1 | contig 11045 bp, 22 predicted proteins | sample VirMetDEL_Sep_01_FD_169095 | JGI IMG/M metagenome (GOLD analysis project Ga0196899, IMG submission 169095) | Aqueous microbial communities from the Delaware River and Bay under freshwater to marine salinity gradient to study organic matter... | ecosystem: Environmental > Aquatic > Marine >... | reverse complement strand
ACATAGTAATTAAAACAATCGAGGAGGAAATTAAAACATCTTCGGGGTTGTTGTTGTCAGCAGAAGATGCAAATCAGATGCGATATAAGAAGGGTTTAGTAATTAAGCCGGGTAGTACAGTAGAGGTCATCAAGGAAGATGACAGCATATACTACGATAAGAGAGCAGGGTTTACAATGCTGATTGAGAACGAGCCATACACCATCATTTCTGAGAATGATGTTGTCGTTGTTCTCTAATGTATTTGTTCATACGGGTAATCATATTACGATAGACCTTATCGGAGAATGACACGTTCTTAGCGAACATAGGGTTGGCTGATTCGCTCATCGGTATCTCCTCACCATTAAGTTTCTTATATACAGAAGAAATCATTCGCTTTCCTTTGTACGATAATTCGTACAATGTTTTTTTATTACCTTGACGTTTTCTAAAGACTGATATCCATCCATCACTAAGCAATCTATTAAATCGGTTTATATCCCAAGATAGTAGTTTATCAAAGTCATTAAACTGTTGTTTGCCAAAGTATTTTTCAGAGTACAGGAACAATAGCATATCTAAGTCTGCTGACCTTATGCCGTACTTAGCCTGCACATAATACCTTATTACTTTCCAATATTTTAAGTAATCTTGATTTTTAGACATAAAATAAATTTCATTAAATTTGCAATACAAAGATATCTAAAAATGGGAAAGAAGGCTAAAAGAGATACTCGTAAGAATAAAGAATACAAATCAGGAGCTATGAAGGCTTTTGGCGATAGTCTTAAAGATGAGTACGGGAAAGTAAATTTTAAGGACCGTGCTATTGCTCGTTGGAATAAAACAACCGCACCAACTAGAAAGAAAAAAAGACAAGCACCTAACCCATTTGGTAACATTAGAGGATTGGCAGGATTAGGTAGAGGACCTAAATTAGGAGCAAGACCTCAACGCCCAAGAAGAAGAAATGCCTAAGTTAGTATTAGCTTCGTATAATAAAAAACAGAAGGTTAAGCGTAAAGGTGTACACGCTAAATCTAAAACTTCAAAGAACAAGGGTTCTAAGAACTATAAAAAAATATATAAAGGACAAGGTAAATAATGGCAGGAAGAACTAAAAAGAAAAGTAATAAGATATGTTCAGCAGGTATAGCTTGGGCAAAGCGAACCTTTGATACCTATCCTTCAGCATATGCGAATATGGCTGCAAGTAAATATTGTAAAGACCCTAACTACGCAAAGAAAAGTAAAAAATAATACTATGCCAACAGTAAAATATAAATGCTCTACATCGGGAAAGATGAAAACAAAAAAGTTTCCTTATAGTGCAACAGGTAAAGCACAAGCTACATCTTTTGCAAAAATGATGGGAGGAAGTTTAAAGAATAATCCCGGATACGGAACAGAAAAAAAGTCTTATTGATATGAAAGGAGTACCACATTTTAAAAAAGACGGAACAATATATAAAGGGCAAACTCATAAGGATGCTAAAGGTAAGTTAATGTCAGGAAAGACACACACTAAAAGTAGCACCTATGTGTATCATATAAATGAACTTCCTAAAAAAGTTTTAAAAAAAGCATATAAACAAGCAGGACTTTTAAAGTAGTGGGTGAGCTAAAAAAATGGAGAGACGAGAAGTGGGTACGTATCGGAACGGACGGTTCTATTAAGGGTGCTTGCGGTACAAGCAAGGATAAGAAGAACCCTGACCGTTGTCTTCCATTAGCTAAGGCTAAGTCAATGACTAAGTCTGAGAGAGCAAAGACTGCTCGTAAGAAAAAGCGAGCAGGGAGAAAAGGTAAAACTGTTGTGGCTAATACATTAGCAGGAAAAGTAACTAAGAGATTTACAAAGCGATGAAAAATCCATTTAAGAAAGCAAGAAGAAAAAACATAATTTCTAGAAAGGTGTCAAAAGGATTTGACCCTATAAATGAAATTGTTAGTCCGGGATATAAATCAATATCAACACGCTTCGGTCCAATAAGAATAGAGAAGCAAGTTTTTATGGATGACGAAGGAGTAAAGCGTAAGAAGGTAGATACCTATGTTGGGTATGGACACTCAGGCTCTACTACCCCTGATAAATTAATTAAAAGAAAAGTTACTAAAGGCAAGGACGTAAAAAAAATTAAACCTAAAAAAACTAAGAAAACTAATAACAGCTCTAATAACACTTTATTTAATTATTGATATGCCAATACCAACAGGAACTAAATTTCACGGAGTAGCACCGGGAGTAGAAACGGAAAACAAAGGTTCTTCACAGGCTAACGCAATGAGAGATGCATATACCATTGATGAGTTGTGTCAGTCTTGCACAGAGTCAATTACAAAACTTGAGCCTGTGTTATTTATTAATGCTTCAGCAGGAGGGTCATCAACACTTACTCAAATGGTTAACGTAGTTGATTTTGATTGGACAGGTGGTTCAGGAACGTATACTATTACTCTTCCAAGTGCAACTGCGATTCCTTATAGAACAATTCGTTTTGTAAACAATAGCACAGTTACTGCAAGTAATAAAATAGATATTGCTGCATCTTCGGGTGAGACAATAGATGGAGTTGCTTCATATGAAATTAACAAAGCATATAACGGATGTGCAGTTTGGTCTGATGGTACTGAATGGATAGTAATACAAGCTAAATCAACATAACTATGGCAACAAAGAGTAAAATGAAATGCAATCGGGTAATGAGGTCCGATAGAGCAGGTAAGAAAAAAATGGTTAAGGCTTGTGCCGGTGGCAAGGAGAAGTTAATTCACTTTGGTGCTAAAGGATATGGTCACAACTATTCTGCTGCTGCACGCAAGTCATTTAAGGCTAGACATAAGTGTGGTACAGCGACAAACAAGTTAAGTGCACGTTATTGGTCTTGTAAAAAATTATGGGCAGGTAAAGGTGGTTCAACTAAGAGTTCACCAAAAAGTAGACAAGGAAAATATTAGTATATTTGTAGAAAATTAAAGTTATGAAACAAGGATATAATGCAAGACTCGATGAGTCTATGGGAGCAAGAAACGGTAAAAAATCGCAATCACTTAAGTCTCGTAGAGACGAGTCTAAAGGAATGGAAAAGTCAATGAGCAAAAAAGCATACTCAGGTAATAAATCATCTGCTCAGGGAATTTACCATAGCAACAACTTAAAATTAGTTAAGCACGACCATTTAAAATAATGGGTAAACTGTTAATAAAAGCAGGTATGTGGATTCAGCACGAGTGGTGCAAGTTCCAATGTAAGTGGAATGCTACTATGTTGAGTCTTATGTTTGACGTGACCAAGTGTCCAAATAAAGAATGTAAATGCAAATGAAATCAAAAGGATTAGGAGACACAGTAGAAAAAATAACAAAAGCAACCGGAATAAAAAAAGTTGTAGACACAGTAGCTAAAGCCACAGGAAAAGATTGTGGATGTGCTGAAAGAAAGGATACACTAAATAGAATATTCCCTTACGATAAATAAAAAAGATTATGGCTATTATACCAAATAACACACAGTTTAGAGGAGACACTACAGGTGTCACTATAGTAGATAAAGGCTCATCTCAAACAAATGCAAGGGCTGAATACTTTACAATGCAGGATATTAAAGATACTGTGGGTGGTGTTCCTGCTGATAATATATCAGGCACAGGCACAGCTAATAAGGTCGCTAAGTTTACAGGTGCACAGACAATTGCAGATAGCTTACTAAACGATAACGGTACGTCTGTATGGAATACAGGAGCGGGAGGTTCAGTATCAAACGTTGCTTTTGGTAATGATGCATTAATAGCTAATACAGGAGGAATTAACAATTCAGCGTTTGGTGGTGAATCATTAACTAGAAATACAACAGGTGCTAATAATTCGGCTGTTGGTTATCAGTCATCCAAATTTAACACAACAGGTTCTAGTAATTCATCTTTAGGATATCAAGCATTATATGCTAACACAACAGGTTCTAGTAATACCGCAAGTGGTTATAAGGCATTATTTTCTAACACCACAGGTACTAATAATTCTGCATTTGGTACTTCATCTTTAGAAAATAATACTACAGGAGGAAATAATACAGGTGTTGGTTATCAAGCACTATTAAGTAATACTACAGGAGCTGATAATACCGCAAATGGTTATCAAACATTAAGGACTAACTCAACAGGTATTAATAACGCAGCATTTGGTAGACAATCATTATATTCTAACAATACAGGTTCAAATAATACAGCATTAGGATATCGTTCTTTATTTAATAATACAGCAAGTTCAAACGTCGCAGTAGGATATAGAACATTAGAAGGTAATACAACGGGAACAAATAATACCGCAGTAGGTTATGAAGCAGCATTTTCAAACACTACAGCATCTAATAACACAGGATTAGGTTATCAAGCATTAAGGACTAATACTACAGGAAGTGTAAACACCGCAGTAGGTGTTAATTCTCTTTTTAACAACTCTACGGGTAATGATAATGTTGCAATTGGTTATGAGGCATTATATGGTAACACTACAGGAAGTGTAAACACCGCAGTAGGTAGAAGTTCATTAAGATCAAACAGTACAGGGGCTAACAATACTGCGATTGGTTATGCATCATTATATAGTAACTCAACAGGTGGTAATAATTCAGCAAGTGGTTATCAAGCATTATTTGGTAACACCACAGGTTCTAATAATACCGCAAGTGGTTTTCAAGCATTACGTAGTAATACTACAGGTTCTAATAATACAGCAAGTGGGTATTCAGCATTATTTTCAAACACCACAGGTGCTAGTAATTCAGCGTTTGGTTTAGAGGCATTATATTCAAATACAACAGGAAATAACAATACCGCAAGTGGTTATGAAACATTACGTTCTAACACCACAGGTGCTAATAATGTGGCAATAGGAAATCAAACATTGCTTTCTAACACAGCATCAAACAATACAGCGGTAGGTTACAATGCATCTAAATCTAATACAACAGGAACAAATAATACCGCATTAGGTAAAGAAGCATTATATTTTAATACCACAGCCTCTAACAATGTCGCAATAGGTAGCGAAGCATCACTTAAAAACACTACAGGTATAAAAAATACAGCAATTGGTTCGGAAGCATTGCGGCAAAATACCACAACTGAAGCAAATGTTGCAATAGGTTATCGTTCATTATATAATAATACAGTATCAAATAACACGTCAATTGGTACGCAAGCAGCATTTACTAATACAACAGGTGCGGGATTAACAGCAGTTGGTTTTCAAAGTTTATTGTCTAATACAACAGGTAGTTTTAATACAACATTAGGTTATGGTACATTGTATAGTAACACCACAGGTAGTAGTAACACCGCAAATGGTTATCAAGCATTATATGCTAACACCACAGGTGGTGAAAACACCGCAAGTGGGTATTTAGCATTATCTACTAATACAACAGGACAAAGTAATACAGCAAATGGTTTATTTTCATTGCGTTTTAATACAACAGGTTCTAATAATACAGCAATTGGTAGAGATTCATTAAAAAGCAATACAACCGCAAGTAACAATACAGCAGTTGGATTTGAAGCATTAACTCTTAATACTACAGGTACTGATAATATAGCAGTAGGTCAACAATCGTTACGAACTAATTTAACAGGTAATGAAAACACCGCAATTGGTATACAAACACTATATGCAAACACAACAGGTAGTAACAGCACCGCAAGTGGGTATAGAGCATTATTTAGTAACACAACAGGTGCTAATAATTCTGCATTTGGTTATTCAGCATTAAAAAACAATACAACCGCAAGTAATAACACAGCATTCGGCTCACAGGCATTAGCGAGTAATACTACAGGTTCAAGTAATGTGGCTATAGGACGTGAAAATTTATTAACTAATTCAACAGGAGCAAATCTAACATCTGTAGGTTATCAAGCGTTAGCAAATAACACAACAGGTAGTAACAGCACCGCAAGTGGGTATAGAGCATTATTTACTAATTCAACAGGTGCTAATAACACCGCAAATGGTATTTCAACATTATATTCAAACACAACAGGTAATAACAATACAGCAAGTGGTTATCAATCATTATACGCTAACACAACAGGTTCTAACAATACCGCAAGTGGTTATCAAGCATTAGTTTCTACCACTACAGGAAATAATAACGTAGCTATAGGTTTAAGTGCATTGAGTGCAAACATTACAGATTCTAATAATGTTGCAGTAGGTTGGCAATCATTATTAAATAGTACAGCGTCTAATAATATTGGTATAGGTTTTAAGTCAATATCTGACAATACAACAGGTATTAATAATACGTCAGTAGGTATGGAAACCGTAAGTGGTAACTTTAGCGGTAGTGTTATTTTAGGTAGGTCAGCAACAGCAACAGCAAATAATCAATTTGTTGTAGGTAGTGCTAGTGTTAACGCAGGTGCAATAACAACAGAAACAGTTACGGTAGATAAAACGTGGACTGTTAAAATAAACGGAGTGAATTATAAAATACCAATAGTAGCAGCATAAAAAATATTATATTTGTAAAATGAAAAATTATACTTGGAAAGTCACCAATCTATACACTATAGATACAGACACAGAAACAGATTACGTTGTAGATGCAATCTACGAAGTAGTAGGAACAGAAGAAAGTGGAGGCGAGACCTACACATCTTCATTGAGTGGAACAGCTACATTTGAAGTAGTACAGGGCGATAGCTTTACACCTTATGCAGACTTAACTGATGCAATGGTTGTAGGATGGGTTAAAGAGGAACTAGGAGCAGACGGAGTTTCAAACTTAGAAGCATCAGTAGGTGGAATGATTGATAGCGAGATTACTCCTCCTGTTAGTCCTGAGAACACTCCTTTACCTTGGTAAATCAACACTAACTAATTAAATTAAATAAAATGAAAGAAAGTAAGCAAACAATCGTAACGGCATTAAACCTAGCAATTCAAAAGGGATGTTATAGTTTAGATGACGTAGCTGCAATCGTGGATGCAATAAGAGATGTATTCCCGGCAGAAGAAGAAAAAGAAGAAGAATAAATTATGGCATATCAAAAATTACAAGCATATAGAGCAGCATCAGTTACACCATCTGATACGGTTAATATACCATCAGTAGGTGGAGGAGCAGGAGTAAATAACGGATGCGTTCTTTACGTTGGTGTTGCAGGAGACCTTAAAGTCACAACAGCAGGTACAGATGACATTACATTTAAAAATGTACCTGTAGGATTTTTTCCTGTACAGGTTGTAAAAGTTTTCGCAACAGGAACAGCAGCATCTGAGATTATTGCTCTTTGGTAAATGATAGGACTTCTAATAGGCATATCAAACGCACTAACAGGGCAGGGTGGAGACGTAGGTCCGGGAGCAAAAATTGCTAACGACTACAAAGCTCGTGTCATTGCTGATGGAGGAGTAGTAGAGTCACTTGATTGTGTTATAGATATAATTAACAATTTAGATGCGATATGAGTTTATTAGATAAAGCAAGTTTAATCCAAATCCCAAGCGGATATAAAAATGGAAAGCTATACTCGGTAAAACCTACTCCAACGTTTGGGAGTGAGTTGGTTGTTAACGGAGATTTTACTACCGATTCAGATTGGACAAAAGGTAGTGGTTGGAGCATTGTTAATGGCGAAGCAGTTCATACGGGTTCGGGAGATTATATAGAGCAAGGTTCGCTTATACAAGGAACAAAATATAGAGTTGTTATTGTCGTAACACAAGCAAGTGGAAGTGCTTTCCCTCAAATATATATGGGTGGTTTAACAACCGCTATGACTTCTCCCAATACTTATACGTTTGATATAACTGCACAAAGTGGCGATAAAATAAAATTAAGAGGTCTTAATGATTGTAAAGTAGATAGCATATCTGTCAAACAAGTTTTAGTTGCTGACGGCGACTTCACTTTCTCACGCTCATCAAGCGGAACGAGGGTAAATAGTGCGGGGTTGATTGAGACTGCTTCAGTTTTAGGGAGTGAGGTTATTACTAATGGGGATTTTGCTACGGATAGTGATTGGACTAAAGGAACGGGTGTTACGATTAGTGGGGGTAAAGCAAATTGGATAAATACTATTAATAATGTAGGTGTTACACAAAGCGGAATAATGACAAGTGGTAAAAATTACAAAGTGGTATTTACTGTTTCTAATTATTCAAGTGGCTCTGTACGTTTACGATATCCTTCAATAACGGAAAGAATAACATCAAATGGAACTTATACGTATTATATAAATGCTACTGATACTAATTTATATATACAAGGGGAAACTAATGGAGATGCTAATGTAAATTTCTCAATCGACAACGTATCTGTCAAAGAAGTAATTGAAAATGATGTTCCTCGCTTGGATTATAGCGATGGTGCAACGTGTGCGAGTTTATTACTTGAACCTCAGAGGACGAATATTCTTGTACAATCCACTAATTTTAGTGGTGGGTGGGCGTTAGATGATGTAACAAAAGTTTCTGATAGCACTATAAGCCCTGACGGAAATACTAACGCAATAACATTAATCGGTAATACTAACGCATCAAGACATCATATAAGGCAAGGAGCGGCAGGGTCTGTAACGGCATCATTAAGTGTTTTTGCAAAAGCAAAAGAATTAAGATATTTGCAAATAGCAACTATAAATACTACAAGTCAATATGCAAACTTTGATGTATATGACGGAACTATTGGAACCGTTGGAAGTGCTTTTACTGATGCAAAAATTGAGGACTATGGTAATGGTTGGTATAGATGTAGTGTTACATCAACAAACCAATATAATGCTATGTATATATCTTTAGTTTCAAGTTTAACATCTTCTTGGCTTGAGTCTTGGACAATGTCAAACAATACAGATGGATTATATTTATACGGAGCCCAACTCGAACAAGGCTCATACCCAACATCCTACATCCCAACAAGCGGAAGCACAGTAACTCGCACCGCCGATGTATGCAACAATGCGGGTACTTCAGCGACGTTTAATAGTACAGAGGGTGTTTTGTTTGCAGAGATAGCAGCGTTGGCTAATGATGGCACATATCGAATGATATCTTTATCCGATGGAACTGCAACAAATAGAATTTCATTTTTTTATCAAAATAGCCCAATCAATACAATAGCTGTTGAAAGTGCGGGAAGCGGTACTAATTTAGGTATTTACGGACAAAGTTTAACGATTACCAATTCAAATAAAATTGCAGTTAAATATAAAGCTAATGATTGTGCTTTATGGGTTAATGGAGTAGAGGTCGCTACTGATACTTCTTTTGCTGCGTTTTCGAGTGGAACGTTTACCAAATTATCATTTGATAGGGGTGATGGATTAATGGACTTCTACGGCAAAACAAAACAACTAATGGTCTTTAACGAGGCATTGAGTGATAGCGAATTAGCAACATTAACAACATTATGATTTTTAAAAAATACGAATTTACAGATGAAGCAGCTTGGCAGACAGCTAAGAAAAGCATTACAACTACTGATTCAGAAGGTAATGTTTCGTATACGTCTGATGTAAATGCCGTAGCAGAGATAGGGCACATATGTTATGCATATGATTTTGAAGGAAAATGCGAGAACCTAAGTACACTATGGAGTGTAGATATACTATGGAACGAAGACTCTGATAAATTTTCAAGTGAAGCTGTATATCCTAAGCCTGATGATGTTGTGCATACATTCGCAGGAGATAATAATTTATGGGTTGAAACATACTGTACTCAGTATCCTGAGTATTGTGAAACACCTGAAGAAGAATAACGATGAAGATAACGCTAAGTAGCATATTGAAAAGTTTATATTTATTTTTTGCCCCGGTTGGTGGATTGCTACTTGTAGTAGGTCTATCTACAATTTTAGATACAGCTTTTGGAATAGCTAGAGCTAAGAAAGAAAATAAGCCTGTAACTAGTAAAGATTTTAGAAAGGGATATGTTCCTAAGACTATAGGATACTTAGGCGTTGTTATCTTAGTATTTCTTTTAGATACGTTAATACTAAACGAATTAATAAAAAGTATTTTAGATTTTGATTTCTTTTCAACTAAAATAGTATCTTTGGTCCTCATTTTAAATGAGGTAAAGTCAATGGATGAATCTTGGGTAGTTTTAAAAGGCTACTCGTTTATAGATAAGTTTAAAGAATCCATTACACAAATCAAAGATATTAAGAAGGAAATCAAATGAGAAAAATAGAAAGAATCATTGTGCATTGCACAGCTACCCCTGAAGGTAGAGACGTGACAGTAGGAGAGGTAAGAACTTGGCATCTAGCTAGAAACTTCTCAGATGTCGGATACCACTACCTTATAACATTGAACGGAACGGTTGAGGTAGGTAGACCCGAATCAAAGGTAGGTGCTCACGTTAGAGGTGAGAATAAACATAGTATTGGAGTTGCATATGCAGGAGGTATGGATAAGGCTTACAAGAATCCAAAAGACACAAGAACACACGCACAGAAAGAAGCCCTTATATGGCTTATAGATGAACTAAAGAAAAGATATCCGGGCAGCACCGTTCACGGTCATAATGAATACTCTTCAAAGGCTTGCCCAAGTTTTGATGTATCTAAAGAAGGATACTAAGTATAGCAAAAATAGTAGTGTATATGGCAACCTTTCTAGTCCTTTTAAGTTTACTATCTTTTTTCTTGTTCTCGGACAATAAATAGATATTACTATCTCCTACGTCTTTTAAGACCTTCTCGCAAGACTTTAGATTATTCTCGGCAATAGTTACTAGCTCATATAGTTTAAGTTCCTTAGAAGAGCTTATAATAGCCTGTTCCATTAAGCTATCCTTTTGGATAAGCTCAACGTATATATTGTCCATCTGCTCAAGAGTGATGGCAACTAATGTGTCTCCGTTATTATCTGTTAATACGACTTGCGAATAACTCGATACGTTCAGAAGAAGGAAGTATATGATAATTGCTAACTTTTGTTTCATAATATAATTTGATTGTGTCTCTTTTTGAATCTAAGCTATCAATACTCATATATACTGTATCGGTAGATATTTTTTCAGGTGTCGAGTAAATAGTAGACGACACTTCTCTTT
>Ga0196899_1001597_pt1 | contig 11047 bp, 21 predicted proteins | sample VirMetDEL_Sep_01_FD_169095 | JGI IMG/M metagenome (GOLD analysis project Ga0196899, IMG submission 169095) | Aqueous microbial communities from the Delaware River and Bay under freshwater to marine salinity gradient to study organic matter... | ecosystem: Environmental > Aquatic > Marine >... | reverse complement strand
TATCTTTATTAGCTTCAGTATATGTTTCACCAACAGGAAGTAATAAGTTTGGTGGTAAACTGAAAGGTCATAGAGGAGATAAGTGCGTTATACACTTTGACACTGAGCAAGGCAAATTTCACGCTCAGAGGGTTTTTAAGAGGGTTATAGATATGAATGAGGATTCAGATGTAGGTTGCTATGATACTTTCGGGTTGAGAGCGATAGGTTATAAGACAAGAGTAGAGTTTATAGAGTACTACCTTCAGAAGACCGTAGATAGTGGTAATGAAGTTGGTTTAGTAGTTATAGATGGTATTGCAGATTTAGTTAGTGATGTAAATAACTTAGAGGAAGCAAATCTTTGCGTTCAAAGAGTTATGGAATGGTCATCTAAATTTAATTGCCATATTGTAACAGTTATACATTCTAATTTCGGAAGCGATAAGCCAACAGGAAATTTAGGAAGTTTGCTAGAAAAGAAAGCTGAAACGCAAATACAATTGGAGAAAAACACAGTTAACGAAGGATGGGTAACTGTAAGTTGTAAGCGTAGTAGAGGTTATTCTTTTGAGACATTTAGTTTCAAGGTAAATGAATTGGGTTATCCTGTTATGGTTGATGATTTGTATGACCCATTAGCAGATATACCTCACGAAAGGTCTTCGGTAGAGAATCCTAAGACAAGTAAATGGAAGCAACAAAAAGCATTCTAATAGTCGCACCTTTGTATATTGACATAAAAAGGAAGACTTTAAAAGACAAGCGAGTTTATATAAACCTAAACACGTACCGTAATTTACATTACGCAGTAAGCAATAAGATTAAGAAAATGTACGCAGAAGTAGTTAGAGAGCAAATAGAAGGAGTTATTATAGAAACACCTGTAGAGATAGCCTACAAAGTCTACAAGCCAACAAGAAGAAAGCTAGACAAAATGAATGTAATTTCTATAACATCTAAATTTTTGCTTGATGCTATAACTGACTTAGGCTGTTGGGAAGATGATAATGATGACTTTGTTAAGACAGAGACTATATTGCCAACAGAATACGATAAGAATAATGGAAGAGTTGAAATTTTAATCAAGTCAATAAAATGATACAAGAGCAGTTAGAGAAGTTAGCTAGAAAACATAAAGATTGGATAGCTATGGTAGAGAGTTTAGGTTGTAATAAATCAGAATCAGAAGACGTTGTTCAGGATGCCTATTTAAAGGTATATGATAGAATGTCTAAAGGAGTTGATATAACCTACGGAGATGATGATGTTAATGGCTTTTATATGTATATGACACTTAGAAGTATTTACTTAAACAAGGTTAAACGAAAAAGAGACGTATGGAACTCTGTCGTTGATAGCTCACAAGAGAAGTTAGATTATACATTAGAAACATTAAGAGATGAATATGCTGACTTAGATATGGAAGGAGCTTATAATAGACTTATGAATAAGATATGGTCTGAAGTTAATACTTGGGATTTTTATTCTAGGAATATATTTATAGCTTACTTTACTACAGGGTTGTCTTTGACGAAATTAGCTGATGATACAACAATAGGTAGAAGCAGTTTATATAATTCAATTAGACAATACAGAGATATAATTAAGGATATGTTCTCTGAAGATGTAGAAGATTATTATAACGAAGATTATAACAAAATTTAATTATGAGTAAATCAGATTTTAGACCGAGACTTAAAGGTCAAAAGAAACAGATGTTCAAGAATTGGACTAACGAAGAAAGTAGAGTATTAATCATAGGTGATACACATTGCCCTTTTGACTTAGATACTTATTTAGATTTCTTAGTAGACACTTACAACACTTACAATTGTAACAGAGTAATTCATATTGGTGATGAGATTGATAATCACTATTCAAGCTATCACGAAACAGATGCTGATGGTTTAGGTGGTGGAGATGAATTGGATTTAGCTATTAAGAGATTAAACAGATATTACAAGCAATTCCCTAACGTTGAAGTTATGATAGGTAATCATACGAGAATGGTAGCTCGTAAGGCTCAGACAGGTGGAATACCTAAGAAGTGGATTAAAGACTACAATGATGTCTTAGAAGTTCCTAATTGGGAGTTTAAAGTATCTACAGAGATTGATGGTGTTAAGTATGTTCACGGTGAAGGTGGAACTGCGAGAACACGCTCTAAGTTAGATATGCAGTCAACAGTACAAGGACATCTACACACGCAACTATATACTGAGTTCAATGTAGGGGCTAAAGCAAGAGTGTTTGGTATGCAGGTAGGATGTGGAATAGACCACGAAAGATATGCTTTCGCTTATGCTAAGGCAGGAAAGAAACCTGCGATTGGTTGTGGTGTGGTAATTGGAGGACATACTGCTATAGCTGTTCCTATGCAATTAGAAAAGTACGGTAAGAAGTCTAAATTTAAGTAATGGAATATAATAACGACTTTAAATACGACTTGAAAGTTGGTCAAGCTAAAGAAGAAGAGCTTGGTAGAATATTCAACGGTAAGAAGATTGAGGTTAAGCACGACCTTCAAGCACTAAAAACAGGTAATGTTTATGTTGAGTATCAATCAAGAGGTAAGAGAAGTGGTATAAGTACATCAGAAGCAGAGTATTATTGCTTTGCTTTTGGTGATACGTTTCACTTGATAGAAACAAATCTACTTAAAAGTAGATGTAGAAAATATATTAATACAAATAGAGATAAACAAGGTGGAGATAGTAATACTTCAAAAGGAATATTACTCCCTATAAAAGAACTATTATGAGTGATTCAGTAAAAAAATGGCAACAAATTATGGAAGATATGTATGGCAATATAGATGATTGTAGCTTTACGTATTTAGAGTCAGATGCTAACAACATAGAAGTTAACGAACCTGAAGAAGTTAAGATTGATAATAAAGCTCAGTTAAGAAAGAATACTCCTGTATTTAGTGGAGTATTAAAATACTTTCCTAATGCGTTAAAAGCAGTAGCAAGAGCGTCTAAAGCAGGTAATGACCAACATCATAAAGATAAGCCATTACATTGGGATATGAGTAAGTCATCAGATGAGTATGATGCTATGATTAGACATCTGTTAGACCATCAAGACAACCCTGTAGACGATGATAATGTTCTACACTTAACTAAGGTAGCTTGGAGAGCTTTGGCAGGATTAGAGAGATACTTAACGGGTAAGTTAGATGAAGGACAGCATTAAAGAGAATAAGTGGTTAGTGGCGTATATAGTATTTAATATTATATGCGTCATTTACGGTAGCTTATATGCACAATACCAAAACGATTGGGATGCTACAGAGATACTGTATGAGATGGATAAGTCTTGGTCTGTAGGTAATGGTTGCTTAGAAGGTCATCACAAAGTAGTTAATGTGTATAACGGATTAGAGTTAAACGGTAACACTTTAGAAGTTATGGATTCTACTATTCAAATCATAGGAGGTAAGGTTACTAACTTTGGTGTAGATATAGATATACTTAATCATCCATTAATTATATACAGGTGTGAAAACTCTGTGATATTAGAGTTTCCGATAACTTTATCTGATTAAATGTTAAAATTATGTTAAAATGGTATAGGGTGGTTGTTTAATTAAATAATTGCCCTATATTTGTATAACAATAACAGATATTATGAATAAATTTGAAAAACCATTAAGAACTGAATTACTTTGGAATAACTATGACGACAGCTCTGTCTCTATTTTAGGAGAAACTGAAAAAGCTATTTTGATAGTAGTTAGTTACTCAAAAAAGAAAGGAACAAGTATGGCCTCTAACATACAAGAGTTTGAGAAGTGGATACCTAAATCTGTTTGGAATAACAGAAAAAACTATGAAACAATTAAATTTAAAGGCGATGGAGATTTTGTAACATATTTTAAACCGCCTTATTTTTTAAGATAAAAACAATTAATTATGAACACATTCACAATTACATTCAAAAACGCATTAGGAGAGCTTATAACTGAAGAAATGACTTTAGATTTTGTAACAGTTCAAGGCGTTGTAGCTTGGTTTGATGAAACACTTGGCTTAGGAGTAAAATCAATATCTAAACATTAAAACAAATAATTATGGAATTTACAACTTACACATTAGACTTCAACGGAGAAGACATAGACGTAACAGGAACTTACATTGAGGGATTTGCAGGTAGCTACTTTGATGCTCCTGAACCTGACTTATTCGAGATAGAAACAATTTACTTTAAAGATGTAGATGTTACTGCATTAATGGAGAATGAGATTGAATACTTAGAAACACAAATTTTAGATTTATTTTACAGATAGAAATTATGAGCAAAGATTTATTTTACGAGATGAGAGAAGGTTCATTTTATAACCACGAACAAGATACTTCTACATATTGGGAGAAAGATAATATGATATGTAGATTAGAACACCAATCAGAAAATGTTCAATTTATATACAAATTAGACAAAGCTGAAAAACTTAGAATATTAAGAGATATGATTGATAAAAGAAACGAGTATATGGAAGATAGAAAATCATCTAGGGATTACAAGATAACTTTATTTGTATTGATTTCACTAATAGTCTTTTTGCTTGTAGGAACTTTAACTCTTAACGCACAGAAGACTGTCAACACAGACATAACTTATTCTGAAGACAGGTACAGATACTTTGAGGATAACGATTGTTCTGTTAGAGCTTACGCTGAAGTGTTTAATATTAGTTATAGAGAATCTATTGAAGCTATGAAGTTATCAGGTAGAAAGAGAGGTAATCTAATGAAACTAAAAGACTTTATTCGTCATATATTTGAATATAAAAAAGACGAACTTAAAGAGTTAATTTACTTAAACTACTATTATGACAACATCAGGTCTAAGGACTTTGTTAAGCACTATGCAGAAGAAGGTTACTCTTACTTTGTAATATCTGAAGGTCATATATTCGTTATAGAACAGAATACTTATGGAGATTGGGTAGTTAAAGGTGGTGTTAACGATAAGTATTTAAGAATATTAGGTTGGTTAAAGTTTAAAAATAAATTAGTATGAAGTATAACATAATAATAGATGCAGATAGTATGGTTTACTCTTCAGCATTTGCTGAGGACTTGGATTCAGCTCAAGAAATCTATGATTCAAAAATAGAAGCAGTATTAGACTACTTTGAAGCTAAAGGAGATGTAGATTCATTTACTGTATGTAGTGGTTCAAAAGGTAACTTTAGAAAATACCTAACAGATACTTATAAAGCCAATAGAAAGGATATAAAGCACCCTGAATGGTTAAAGCATATACATAACTATTCTAAGACAGATTGGAATGCTAAGTGGATTGTAGGAGCTGAGACAGATGATTTAGTAGCTACATTATTCTACGATAAGAAAGAAGGAGTTGAGAATGTTCTTGTGTCTATAGATAAAGATTACCTGCAATTAGAAGGTTGGATATATAACTATGGTAAGAATACATTCACTTATAACTCAAAATTAGACGCTCTAAGAGCTTTTTATACTCAAATGATAGTAGGAGACTCATCGGACAACATAAAGGTCTGTAATGGCAAAGGAAAGGCTTATGCTAAGAAGTTGTTTAAGGACTGTGAGACAGAATATCAATTTATCAGAAGAGTATTTGAAACTTACCAAGAGCATTACAAATCAAAAGCAAGAGAGAAATATATATTAACTTATAAACTATTAAAATTAAGAACAGATGTTAGAAACAAGTAAAGGAATTAACGTATTATCATTATTCGATGGAATGTCCTGTGGGCAGATAGCGTTAGACAAATTAGGGATTAAAGTAGATAACTACTTTGCGAGTGAAATTGATAAGTATGCTATACAAGTAACGCAAAAAAACTATCCAAACACTAAACAGATTGGTAGTGTAGTAGATGTAAGAGGGGAAGATTTACCAAAGATTGATTTATTATTTGGTGGAAGTCCTTGTCAAAGTTTTAGTCGTGCAGGTGATGGTAGTGGGTTTGATGGTAAGAGTAAATTATTTTGGGAGTTTGTAAGGGTTTTAAAAGAAGTTAAACCAAAGTATTTTTTACTTGAAAATGTAGTAATGAAAAAGGAGTGGGAGGATATAATAACAGATGAACTAAGAGTAAGTCCTATAAAAATAAACAGCTCTTTGGTTTCTGCACAGAATAGAAATAGGCTGTATTGGACTAACATACCTAATATAGAACAGCCAAAAGACAAGGAAGTCTATTTACAGGATATACTTTTTGAATTTGTAGAAGATAAATATTTCTTAACAGACAAAGGAACTTCTTACATAACAAACAACGATAGGTTAAAGAAGAAATTCACAGCTTTAAATGGAGATAAGTCTTTGACATTAATGAGTCAGTATAATCAATCTAAAAACGGAACTTTCCTATGTGTTGACGGTAACGGAAGAATAGATACTAAAAAAACAGGTACGCTAACACAAAGATATTACAAAGGTGTTGAAAACTACGGAAGCAACCCTTTTATTCTTTCTAATCACAGATTCAGAAAGCTAACTCCTGTAGAGTGTGAAAGACTACAGAATGTGCCTGAAAATTATACAGATTCTGTTAGTGATACTCAAAGATACAAAATGCTTGGTAACGGATGGACAGTAGACGTAATAGCACACATATTTAAAAACTTAAAGACAGATGCAGATGTTAAGTAAGGAAGATTACGAACTAGCTGATGAGTACTATGTTGCTACTATAACAGATTTCTGTAATGGTTTATCTGTAGAAGTATTGGAAGATGTGTTATACCTGTACGAAGAAGAAGAAGATTATATAGCTTGTATGGGAATGAAGAGAGCTATAGACGCATTAAAAGAAATATTAAATAACAAATACGTATGAAAATAAAAGAGATTAAAGAAATGTTTGACAGAGCTTATGGCTTTGATATAGCAACTAAGACTAGAGTAGATGAGTATGTTCAAGCTAGAAAAGCATACTGTAAATTAACTAGAGAGTTAGGTTTTGGACTTCAAAATATAGGAGACTCTATAAACAGAGACCACGCTACAGCTCTACATTGTGTTAGGACAAGTCAAACTATAACAGATTTTGATGTTAAGGTTTATAATAAGATACTTGAACTTGTTGAATCTTGTAGAGAAATAGAGCCATTGACTGACAATAAAGAAGCTGAAGTAATAATAAAGTACAGGAACAAAATCCAAGAGTTGCAATCAGAAGTGGATGCCTTAAAAAGCGACACTAGCATACAGGTATTGTTAGCTAAGGAGATTTCTAGTTGGGATAGCTATTACATAAAAGACTTTATAGAAACAAGATTAAAACCATATAAAATAATCAATAAATTATGAAAGAAAAAGCACTTATTAAGATAGAATCTCTTATAGCAGTTAAGCAGAGGGATTTAGACAACGTTTTTAGAGACCTTTACGGAGTAGTAGACATAGATACTGCAAAAAAGGTAAAAGCGTCTAAGGAACGAGAATTAGAGATTTACGAGTATATAAAAGAATGTATAATTAAAAACCAATAGAAATTATGAGAAAATTAGTATTATTATTAGTAACGGTAGCAATGTTTAATTGCGAATCAGAATGTACACAGGAAGCTAAAATGATTTATGTAGGTGGTAAAAGTCAATCGTGGACTTTATGTTTAAATGGTCAGACAAAAACCTACAGTAATTACAACGCATACATCAATGTGTTAAACAATAATCCAAATGCAACAGATGGAGCTTGTGAAACACTATCAAATAATGGCATAAGCACACAAGAAGAATTAGTAGACGTTCCTTGCGATTTTAATCTACCTTCTAAGATGTTTACAGATGAGAATGGAAATCAATTTTATTATACAAATAGATAATTATGAGTTACAAGTTAAAAAGATTATTAGTCAAGGTAAGAAGAAATGTTGCTGTAGGTAAAGCATCAACAGTAACATTAGTGTTAGCGTTAATGCTTAGTACATTAGGTAATGCACAGGATAGTAAAATAGGTTGGATGTTCATTAATGAGAACACGATAGCCTTAGATAAGCAAATGCACTTCGTAGGTGGTGCAGGAGTTAGTGCAGTAACTTATGCAATAGCCTTAGACCACAATGGGGGTAGAAGAGGTAACGCTAAGATGTGGGGAATTATATCTTCAGTAGCCATAGGAACTTTAAAGGAAGCTATGGATTCAGGTTCAGGTGGTACAGGATTTGATTGGGCAGATATAGGTTACACAGTTGCAGGAGGTATTGTAGGAACATACACCTTTGATATATTAGCTAACAGAGCTAAAAAAAGACAACTTAAAAGATTAGAAGAACTTAAAAACTAATAGATATGTTAAAGCAGAAGAAATTTACAACACAACAAAGATTAGGTAGATTGGAGAGAGTTGTATCTCAGAATTGGGGAATCAATAAGAAGATACAAGCAGAGCTAAAGCTAATCCAAGAACAACTAAGTAAGCTAAATGGAACAGACGAAGAAGAGTAACCAAAGTAGAATATGCAGTTGTTGGCTTAATGTAGGTCAATGTTACTGCGAACTAGAAACAACACAAGATGCCAAGAAAACAGAAGAGTAATTTATTTGTAAGACTAAACCAAGAAGCTCTTAAATATTGCTTTAAAGAAGGTTACAAGATATACCCTGTTACTAGCGACAATGTGAATTATCAGATAGAAATTAGCAAGGCTCATCAACGGGCTTTGCTAACTGATATTTATACGTCAAAGACTATACATCAAGCTATTGCAGATACTTATGATAGGGTTTACAGTAAACGTAAAGACGATTAAATTGTTATATTAGTATGAGTAGACATAAAAAATCAGAAGAGACATCTAAACACGATGGCAGAAAATACAACAAGAGACTAGCACCAAAGCCAATATCTACTAAAGATAAGATGGTTAAACCTGCTAGAACTACTAAGGCTAAGAAAGAACGTATAGCATCTTATGCTGTATCAGCTATGAAAGAAGTTTTTGGTAGTGAGAAAGACGCTTTTATACATATGGCAGAGTTGGCTAAGAAGAACTTTAATCAAATGAAGTTACTTATGGAGTATGCTTACGGTAAGCCATCAGATAGTATTAATGCAGATAGTGGTAAGAAGACTAAAAATGCACCTACTATTAATTTTGTGATGAATAATCAAACTCCACAGATAGAAGATACTATAGATATAAGCGAAGAAGATGAATAATAGCATACAATTAAATGACAAATATGTACCTCTTTTTACTGAAAAATCGAGGTACTTTGTCGTTACAGGAGGTCGTGGTTCAGGTAAGTCTTTTGGTATAAACGTATTCCTACTTAACCTAACATATCAAAAAGGTCATAAGGTACTATTTACTCGTTATACATTAACCTCAGCATCAGCATCTATTATACCTGAATTTATAGAGAAGATTGAGCTTATGGGAGTTGAGTCTGATTTTCGTATAACTAAAGATGAAATCATAAATCTAACTACAGGTAGCTCTATAATGTTTAAAGGTATAAAGACATCAAGTGGTAACCAAACCGCTTCCTTGAAGTCTCTTAGTGGTGTTACAACGTTTGTATTGGATGAAGCTGAAGAGCTGACAGATGAAGATACATTTGCTAAGATAGATTTCTCTATTAGAAGTAAAACTAAGCAGAATAGAGTGATGCTAGTTATGAACCCTACTACGAAAGAACATTGGATATACCAAAGATTTTTTATGTATCCTAATGTAAAAGCAGGTAGCAATATAACTAAAGACGATATAACGTACATACACACTACTTTTGAAGATAATAAGAAGAATCTATCAGAAAGTTATTTGGCTCAGTTATACGAGCTTAAAAGGCGTGATATAACTAAGTTTGAGCATCAGATACTAGGTGGTTGGTTAAATAAGGCTGAAGGAACTATAATTACTAATTGGAAGGTTGGTCATTTTGTGAATACAGAACTTATGTGTTATGGTCAAGATTGGGGATTCTCTACAGATAAGAATACCTTAGTAAAAGTTGCAGTAGATAAAGACACTAGAACTGTGTATGTTAAAGAGATATATGGTAAGACTAATATGTCTACTTCAGATATAGCTTATCAGAATAAGAAACATTGCGGTACTGACTTAATTATATGCGATAATTCTGAGCCTCGATTAATTTCAGAATTGAAAAGGTTAGGTCTTAATATAAAACCAACTATAAAAAAGAAAGGCTCTATACTATCAGGTATAGCTCTTATGCAGGACTATCAGATGATAGTTGATAGGGAGTCTAATGGTATTATAAGAGAGATTAACAACTATGTATGGCACGAGAAGAATGAAAAACCTATAGATAAATGGAATCACTATATGGATGCTATCAGATATTCTATGATGTATCTGCTTCAAGGAGTTAATAGTGGTAACTACGTTATAAGGTAGTAAAAAAGGAGCTTTAATTAGCTCCTTTCTTTTTTAATATAATTTTAATCATTTCAATTTTTCATTTTCTTTTGCTATGATGGGGTATCTTTAACATAATGGGGTACCTTTAACATAATGGGGTACCTTTAATATGAGGGTACCTTTAATATGAGGGTACCTTTAATATGAGGGGTGGTCGCACACGCACACACGCACACACGCGAATACAAAAAATAATTGACAATGCCAAAACTTTAACAGTTTTTTAACACTATCATAAAATTTTGTTAAAATTGTATAAAACGTTTGTATATTAATATTCTTTGTCATATAGCAAAGATAATCTATATACCTGCTGAAAAAAGGGAAAAAAAGTTGAAAAAGTCCATTGCTAATTGAAATATTTTTTGTATGGAGAAATTTAAGGTGTGCTTTATAGTAAAAAAAAACTATATACGCAACATTTTAACAAAAATTTAACATTTCAAAATAGGGCATCAACACAAATTTATTAATAATATTTTATATAAAAAAATCTTTTTTGTTAAAGTTTGTTAAATTATATAAAATATTTTAGCATCAATTTTAAGGCTATTTTTAGCCCTTTTAAGACGTTTTATTTTATTTTATGACTAGGTATATCAAAAAGTTGAGAAATGCCATTAAAAGCAAAATCGCATTTTTTAACATTTTTTATTTGTTTATATCAAA
>Ga0196899_1001595_pt1 | contig 11047 bp, 13 predicted proteins | sample VirMetDEL_Sep_01_FD_169095 | JGI IMG/M metagenome (GOLD analysis project Ga0196899, IMG submission 169095) | Aqueous microbial communities from the Delaware River and Bay under freshwater to marine salinity gradient to study organic matter... | ecosystem: Environmental > Aquatic > Marine >... | reverse complement strand
CTAAAAGGCAATGTATTGGGCATGTCAGCCATCAGACCTGTCCTCCAGACAATTCTCTTGCCAATATTTTTAGGGTATCAGCAAAGCCCTTGTCTAGTTCCTTTGCGGCCATAGCAAACTTGCGGGGCGATATATCGTCAGACTTTAGCCCACGCCGCTCAAGAAAGCTCTTAGCCGCTCTGATCTCAGCCTGCGCTACCTTTTTAATTGCTGCTCTTGCCATTATCTGTCCTCCGCGATGCCAAGGTTTGCCCTATTCATTGGTGTCAAGGCGTCTAAGGCTCCAAGGTTTGTTCTAGCGCGATTGGTGATCCGTGCAGCATTACTAGTTGGAACGCTCCCAGTATCTCCTCGTCCGATATCTCCTCCAGAGACCCCTCCCTCTCCAGAAGTCGATTGTACGCCCTGTCCAGAAACGCTTCTTGCCTTTCTGAAGGGAGAGCCAGTCTCTCTGGCCCCAAAACCTTTGAAATCCGCTTGGAGTATTCGTCTTGCTGCTCCTGCTCGTTCACTGTCATCTCCTGTCCATTTCATTACTACAACGTCTGGAAAGCCCTTTGATTCATCCCAACCAGTGCTTCTCCAGTACGATAACAATTCGTCATACTGCTGCTGACTATGCCCCGAAAGAAATATATCTTCACTAAATGGCACTTTACCAATCTCTTTAAACCCATACATACCATATATTTCTGGCAAAAACCCTTTGGGGTATTTTTTAGACGGCACTGCAAATGCATCCAGTACACTTACCCCCTCCTGTATGGCCTTACCTAGTATTACTGGCACAGACACGCCGCCTGTGGCAAGTTCATTCGCCACAACGCCAGTCAGGGCGCGGTCATTTGGCCCCATAACAATTGGCTTTCCATTAAAATCATCGACCCAGCTATAGTCTGGCTTCTTATCAATTCCAAAAAAAACATCCTGCGGAACGGCTCTGCCTTCTATTGTTTTGCCAGAAAGTTGAAAGTATTCAACGTCACCTTTTTTCACAGCTTTTTTATCTACTGGGCTTAGAGATACACCTCCAGCATTTCTTGCAATTGCCTTGTCTATTGCCGCAGGAGACGTGCCGCCTTTTTTAACAGGCATTGCTGTGCTAGACCAACCCTCTGTTCGACCCATTTGTAAAAGACGCGCTGTATTAGGATTTAATGCAAGATTATATCCAGTTAATTCTTTCATTAATTCAGCTTGCTCTTGTGTAATTGGCTGTCTGAAGCCAGACATATCAAAAGACCGCCTGTCTGCGTTCCAAGCCGCATCCTGCACTCCAAAATCAAGCGGAAGATTTCGACCATATTGTTCACGCATCAACATATCAATGTTTGTAAGTGTCCCTCTGTCTTTAAAGAAGTCAGGAAATAATGCCGTCCTTGCAATCGGATTTTCAAATCTGCCAACAACATCCATTTGCACTCCCAGATTATAATCTGGATGCGGCAAGACGCCATATTTTCTAGGGTCTATAACGCCAGTTGCGTCCTTACCATATCTTGGCTTGAGCAGTAATAGGCCATCGCCTACGTTTTGACCTGACAGGGAAGGCTCTATTGTCTGATCTAAAATTCTGCGAAGGTTTGGTGCGCCCATAGCTTGCAGTCTGGGCGATGCTAATTGATTGGCTATCGCCTTTCTTGCTTCAAAGCTCAAACTAGATATAAATTTATTTATATCTGGGTCATCGAAAGATGTAAAATTCGCGAGAGACTTTAAAGCTGGCTGCTTTGTATTGCGTCCATATTCCCTTATTGTTTCATTTATGGCAGATAGTGCATTGCCCCCGATTTTGCCTTCACGGGCAAATGCCTTAGTGCTTTCAATTAATGTATTGCCCACAGATACATTGCTTGCATGTGCCGCATCGCCCATTGCTGAAACAACTACAAAGTCACCCGCCTTGCCACCCGCTTCTGGCGACACTAATTCTTTGGCCTTATCAACTCCCCTTGTGACCCAGCCAATGCCTTGTTGATAGTATGCGTCCTGTAAAGGGAATAACGGCCCTCCGCGCAGTGGGACGGTATTATCAAATTTAATCCCATCAAGTGCGCCAATGTTTTTAGCAGCGGCAGTTAGGTCAGCCTGTGTGCTGGATATTGTCGATCCAACAAGATTGGCGGGATCGATCACAGGCAAATCTTGGTAACTTGATACTAACTGCCCTGCGCCTGAGTTGGTGCCTGTCCTGACCCCTTTATCGACAGAAGAGTAATTATCAAACAATGCTTCAGCCGCATCTTTGCCCAAATTGCCAAAGAGTTTTTTTCCCAGCCAACTAAGAGGATTTCGTTTGCTTGCCATTACGCGATCCCTGTATTTTGAGCGCCAGCCAATGCGCCTGCGTCCGACATTATGTCATCACTGTCCCGCTTGTCTACGTCATAGGCTGCATTGGGCGATCTGATGTCAGAAGGATTTAGAATAATCATGCTGTCTGGCGAATATCGCTGCGTTTCCAAATCATCGCGCAAATCCATAAGTTGATTTTCACGGGTTATTTCCTCTGGTGTTCTAAAATTCATTGGAGAATTTTGCATATTATAATTAAGAAACGCCTGCACTCTCTTCTCTGCCTCTCCTCCAGCCAGTTGAGCGTCAGCGTCAGGTAATGTAGCTTCTGGTGGCCTTGCCGCCTCAAGTCGAGCATTTGCAACGTCACTTAAAGTCGCTAATTCTTTTTTTATCTCAGCGATCTTGGACCTTGCTTCTGGTAGGATTTCCCCCATGCCTCCTGACGTTGTTTCCACGATGTTTTTATACACAATGCCATCGTATCCAGCCTTTTGAATTTCTGCGTTAATTATCTCAAGCAGTTCCCTGTTTTCCATGCTGTCGAGCCAATCATCTGGATCACCATATTTGCCAATGGGGTCGCCCATTGCAATGTCATTAAAGGCTTCCATTATTTCGTTTATATTTATACCAGAGTTTTGGTATTGTTGCTTTTCAAGCTCTTCAATTACTTTGGAACTGTTTTTCCAATTACCAACGTCAGGCATTCTAAGCGGATTATGCACGTTTATACGAACGGGCATGACCTTTGCGTCTGGTATGACTGGTGGGCTGTCGCTCTCGAAATTACCATAGCTGGGTATTTCACCCTTTATTCTTGCCACGTCCAGCAGGCGCTCATTTGCCTGTTCTGGTGTGCCAACGTGTACGCCCAGATCAAGCATATTTTGATCAAACTCTGAGAAGTCGCCACGGGTGCCGTGATAATAAATGTTTGGGTCGAACTCTTCAAAAAACGCCTGATCTTCTGGCGATCTACGCAGCGCACCCAACGCTGTCGGCATTTTAAACTCTGGCGGTGGATTGTTGTGACCAATCCCAGCAGGCTCCCCTTCTGGCAGCACACCAAACTTTCTGCCTAAGTAGTCAGCTAAGTCTTTTCCAACATTTCCAAAGACGGCCCTTCCACCCTCGCCTATAAGATTTGCCATTACATGCCCTCTTCTTTTTCTCTCAGTGCCGCAGCAAGACCACTAAAGCCGATTGTTGCAAAAATACTAGCCGACAAATTTCGTAGGTGAGAAAACTCTGGGTCAAAACGGGCAAACTCAGAGCGGATATTTTTTGTATCCATTGTTATTCTTACGTCAGATGGCTCACTTGCTTTTCTTTGTAATTCTTGAAGAGCCTTCTTCCCTTCTTCAGTTTTTACATTGCCTTGAGAAAATGGCCCTCTATCTTTTAAATTTTTTATTAAAATGCCTTGTTCATTATTTCTTTTTAAAGCAGCCAAAATATCGTCAGTTTTTATTTCATTTAAAAATGATTCGTCATAAGTTGGATTGTCTTTTCCAATGCCACCAAGGCGCTCTTCAATTGTACTAAAAGGCTCCATCCCGTATTTAATATTAGGGCTTAAATCCATAGTGGCAGGATCAATTTCTGTAAAACTTACACCACCCGCATCAATAATTGGTATATCAAGTTTTTTTATCCTGACTGGATATAATGCCCCTCTATTGCCAACATATGTGCTGGCAACATCAGGCGAAGAACTTGAAAATCTTGGTCTCGTATTAAAACTTTGCTCTGATTTAGCAATGTCTGGCCTGCTGTAAAGATCACCTTTTATAGCAGATCGCCCAATATATTCAGTTGGATTATACATCTCATCGGCCCTAGCTTCTCTAGATGCACGATTCATTGGCAATGGCGTGTTCACAAACATATAAAGATCGGATGCAGCGTCCATCATATCGTCAGTAACTTCATCAGAGCGGCCAGCCTGACGCAATTCAAGAATGCGCCGCGCCACTTCTTCATCCGCATTACGGGCTTCTGGCAGCACACCAAACTTTCTACCTAAGTAGTCGGCCAAGTCTTTGCCAACATCGCCAAAGACAGCCCTTCCAGCCTCGCCTATAATATTTGCCATTACTGCGCCTCCTCGTCTTTATCTATCTGGCTTAACGCGCCTAGACCAACCGCCGTTGGTGTCGCTACTGCCGTCAAGTTTGGCAGATGCGAAAGGCGCGGATCAAACATTGCATTTGGACTGCGTACTTTTGTGGGATCAAGCTCAACCCTATGCGTGGCTCCCGCTGGGCCAAAGCCAAAAGTTGTTCCCGCTCTTGGCAAATCAATGGCATCAAACCCTGCGTTTCGATACACCTGATTTAAAATCTGGCCCGGACCCGCTTGGTCGGGGTCATAGTAATTACTATTGTAATTGGTTCTAAATATTCTTTCTAAGTCTTCGGCATCTATTTCGCCGTAGTCATCAAGATGCATATATAGGGCAGACCGAAGCTCGTCATATCCTACAGAACCATCGTCTGGCATATTGTCCAGTAAGTCTTCAATAATATCAACCGCTGGCCCCTCGCGCTCAAAACTATAGCTATCATCATTGGCAAGCTCTTCGGCGCGTTCCTGTACGGCCTCACGGTATTCAATCTTATCGGGGTATGCCGACTGATCGATTTGTTGCTCTGCATCGTCAATGTAATCCGCTGGGTCTAGCTCCCTGCGTCCACCTTTAAAGACGGTGGCGTCCTTTCCCTTAATGATGACAGGGTTTTCAACGCGATCCACCAGCTTAACAACTTGACCACCGCCTCGCGTAATTCTGTACTCTGCCAGTGCCTGCACAAAGCCGGGTGGGAACTCACCTTTTGGAAAAACATTAGCAACCAAGTCTTCAAGCTCTTCAAAGTCACCCGTTGTAAAAGTACCACGGCTTAATAAATCATTGTGAAGATCAACAACTTTCTGTGCATCCTTGGGGTCTATGCTTGAATTTCTAATGGCCTGATGCTGCAATAGCTGCGGGATTAGCTGCACTTCAGCCTTTTCCATATCATCAAACATAAAATTAGCGACGTCATACAAATTACTGCTGTCAGTAATTCTATCAAGCTCCATACTGACTTGATTTCTTACGTCTGGGCCTGTCAGGGACGCATAATTATCGCCTGCGTCACTAGGGTCATCGGATGTGTACAGACCGCCCCCACTGTGCGCCTGACCGCTGTATGTGCCGCTTTCTGTGCCTTCCAGCTTGGCTGCTGGGTTCATGTACACGTCATTGGGATCGGCCATGTATTCGATTTCATCAAAACCGCCGTGATACCGACCCGTGTCGAAGTCAAAGCCACCCTCACGGCCACGCTCCAGCCTGCTTGCCGTATCAGTAGGCAGATCATAGTTCTCCACTAAAAACTGCTTGTCAGCGGCTGAATACATTTCGGGGGTGACCTCTGCGCCACGGCCCATGCCTAATAAGTCGAGAATTTTACGCGACACGTCTTTGCCGACATTTCCAAAAACCGCTTTGCCTGCTTCACCTATAAGATTTGCCATATCACCACGCCTTGCATGACCAGTATCTGGCCTTAGTTTTCGGGCCGGGGTTATCGCAATTGTGACGCGCCCTGAAATTAGATCGTCGGCCTTTCTGGTTTTTCTTGATTTTCATGTTGGGATCGCCAAAGGTCACGCGCTTAATCTTATCGCCGTCCGTAACGTACACCACAGACTTCTTCTTGCCGTGGCTGGTCTCGCCCTTCGCAATTCTGCGCGGCTTGTTTAGCTTAACGCTCTTTCCCTTGTACGTTGCCATTAGTCGGTCTCCGCTTTAAAATTATTTAAAAACTTTGAAAGCTCAGAGTTTGTCAAATAACCGTCCTTATTAGCTTCATGTGCTTTTACTTTTCCAAATGACAAAACAGAATCCAACCCGTCTTTGATCATGTCACTTAAATATTCTTTGTTAATTTTTGTCTCTACATATTCATCAAAATCATAAATATCGTCTGTAAAGTTATCAAAGCGAATGGTTTTATTTGATCCATATCTGTCATCGTGATCTGAAAAACGCAATTTAAAGCTGTCAAATATTTCTTCCATATCTCCATCTTCATCAACCGTTCCAAAGTTGACATTTACATATGATGATGCGGAAACATTTGAAGTCCCAACATCGGCTTCAATTCCGTTAAGACTGTTTAATTTATTTGCGACTGTTTCTGCCAAGTCATTGCTTAAATTTGGAGTGTTGTTGTAAACAATATTGTCTCCATCTTTTTTGCCCCAAAATAAATTGTCTAATAAATCAGCATCAGGCAACGCGCCAATTCTTTTGCCAAGAGCGTCAGCAACATCTTTTCCAACATCACCAAACAGTACCCTGCCTAATCCTCCAATTGGGTTTGCCATTCAATAAATCCTCGCCTTGTCAGGATCGACCAGCCTTGGAACACAATATGCAACGCCAAAATCTTTTGTATTGCTGTGGTATCCGTAGCGCCTCACGATTTCTCTTGCGTAGTAGTTACACGCTTCTAGCTTGCGAAACAACATATCATCGCTGACCAGCTTACGATCATCAGCAATACCGATATATAGAACCAAGACAAAGACGTGTACCACTCACGCATTGGCCTTTTTCTTTGCGGTGTCCGACAGGTCTTTCATGTGAACCAAAAACTTGCTAGACGCTGTGTGACGTGCGCCAGACATGACCCTGCCCTTTGCGTCTTTGTGTGTCGCGCCCTTATGCTCTTTGCCGTTCTTAAAATAGTGCTTTACGCCTTTAGCCATTATAATACTCCATTTTAATCTCAGCGTCTTGACGCTCCATGTCTGCTTCAATCGCAGCGTCTTCGATTGCTTCCTCTATAGCATCTTCTTCCCACTGGTCTTCAAAATCATTGTGCGCGTCTTTTAAAATACCCATTATTTCTTCCCTTTCCAATTTACGCGCTTTGCAGATGTCTTGCGCTTTGATGCCGACTTGGCAGACTTGCTTTTGCATTGCGCCATTGTGGGGCGGCAGGCGGGGTAACCTCTTTTGCTTTTAGCAGTTCTAGATTTACGGCCACAAGGCTTGCCTGTTTTGCAGTCAACCCAGCCCTTGCCTTTGTTCTGACCGAACCAGTCTTTCAGACTGTTGCCGCTACTTTTTTTTGCTTTTGCCACTTTTATTGCCCCAGTTTTTTGCGCCGACCTTGCGGCATTTCACCAAAGCGCCAGAGCCATAGGCTGACGGCCATGTGCCACCGTTGCGCGTGTATCGCGCCTTGACCTTACTGTAGCAGGCGTCTCGCTTGGCTTTCTTTTTCTTCTTTGCCGCCATTAGATGCCGTCCTCCTCTGGTGGCAGTTCATCCTCAGATGGCAATGCGCCCAAAGCAGCGCCACCTATTACTAAAGGCACACTAAACATAGTGCTATTACCAGCAGCAATTGATCGGTTTGTTCTTGGGGCAATCACTCCAGTATTAAATTTTCCAGAATATTCTTCGATGAAATCACGCGCCTGATCTGGTGTAAGGTCTCCACGATCAACAGCAGACCAAACAGAATTGACCTTTGTTTTTAGATCAACGCTTTTATTGTTGAAAAGACCCCTTATGCCCTCCCAAACAATAGACTGCGTTTCTCTTGGTAAAAGCCCACGTTGATCAGCAACAAATCTATAATCATCTGCCGTTAATCCATATAATCCTTTTGCACCCGTTCCTTTTGATGACCCCCCAGCCATGCCCAAACCTTGTGACGTTAGCTGATCGTTTCCAGCCAATGGCCGCATCATACCAGCCGCAATGGCGTGTGTGTCGATTGTAACATCGCCCATGTCAGAGAATGGAACTTCAATATTATTAAAGAAGTTTCTGACCTTATGGTTTCCACCCATTGCATCAGATATGATGTTAAAATCACCGCCGCTTTCAATGGATTGAATGGCCTTTCCAATGTCGCCAAAGCTGCCCCAGCCAATACTTGCGGTAGTGTTCTTACCTTTTTTCCCAATTATGTCGCCAATATCGCCTTCTGGCGTAAGGGCGCGATATGTACTAGGGTTGTGGGCTTGATCATATGCTCTAACCCACATTGCTTTTTGCTCTATGGTCTCAAGGTCTTGATAAGATTTGCCCTTAATGCTTTCCCAAATTCTTTTATTTGGGCTATTTTTTTCTGTTGCTACAAATGTTGGATATCGCTTCGCAACATTGGTCATTTCTTCTGACCAAGGAAATGCACGGTTGTTAATTACAGCATCCACAACGCGCTCACCAAGAGAGGCGTTTTTAAACCAATCCATTTGGGGCGATAGAGCCGCCAATACGCCAGACATTGATTGCCTTGGTAAACCATATTTATTTGCAAGCTCTTCAGAAAATCTATTGGCACCAACGTACCAATATTTGGCACGATCTTGAAACTCATCAGGCAGTTTATCCATGATCCAGTTTAGATTTTCTCGCTGCATTGCACTGACAAAATCTGCTGCGTCTGCCTCTGGTAGACCTCTTATGCCTTTAAAGCCGGGGAAATATGTCTCCAAATCTTCATATGTGTTTTTCTTTGGGTTTGGTTCTGCTTTCCGACCAGACGCCAAAAATTCCATATTTTTACCTAATATGTTGTCTTTTGGACTTCCAAGACCTTCCATAGCTGATCTGCCGATTGTAAGACCACCGCTATAAACTTCTGGCTTTGGTTGTTCACCACCAGTGTTTGGCGTTCCTTCTCTTGGGACACGGGTCGAAATACGGCCAGTTGGCCCGAATGAAGGATTGGCCCCCGGTACTTTACCACTAAACAAAGGCCCAAGAGCGCCAATGGGATTTCCTGTTGCTGTCGATGCTCTCAATAAAGAGTTTAGATTAAACGGCCCTGCCATCTACTTGCCCTTCTTCTTGCCATATCCAGCGGCGTAGGCAGCGCGGCCCTGCTTGGCTGCTTCGGCCTTGGTCGCATAAAACTTGCCCTTGCTGCCCCAGCGATAGCCGCCCTTGACCTTCATAACGGGCATTAGTGACCGCCAAGCAGCTTATTCATCATGTCCTGCACATTGCCGCCGTCGAGCTTCATAACTTTGACCTTCATGTCACCGTGTGGGACTTCCATCATTTCTTCATCGACATCAGAATAATCTTCTTCGTACATGGCATCTTCGCCATCAACGCCCATCATTACCTGATGGCACAGCAGTAGAAAATTAACTAGCTGATCGTCGGTCATGTCGAGACCGTCCGTATCGTGTGAAAATCCCATCTTTTCCATAAAGAGGGCTGCATTGTCTTCCATGTTTTCTACGTTTACTTCAGCCATGTCGGCCTCCTATATATCTTGCTCTGCCCCAACGGCTGCGCCTGTTAGATATTGCGCCTCAATTTGTCTTCCCTCTGGGGTGATGTAATATTCAACGCCATCTATTACCTGCTTTGTTAGCAGTTCATCGATGTTTACGCCAGAAGCATATCTCTGTAGCCACGGTGGCAGGAACCTACCCCCACCGCCCTTATAATAGCGATTGTAAATGCTTCTGGCTGGGCCTGCGTTGGGGCCACCAATATTGTCACGATCATCGCCATCCCTATCGCCATAATCTGTGCCACCGCCAGTTGTGTTTTGGTTAGATTGAGCCGCTGCTTGGGCCGCTTCGATGGTGGAATTTAATATCGCGTTTTCTCTATTTTGACCTTCCAAGCCGCTCAAGATGTCTTCCATGCTCTGATTCATTGAGCTTTCTGGACGGCCTGCGTAGCCAAATTTATTGGTTAAATCCCTTGCTCCTGTATATAAAGTACTAAGGCCACCTGTCAGCAAACCACCAATAACAGGTCTATTAAGAACACCAGCAATTCCCGTTGGGTCTAGTCCCGATCCAAGTGGCGTTGCCCCTGAAGCATTAGATAAAGTCGAAACAAAGTTTTCATTTAATCCACCAGCCGCCTGCGCCTCTGCTTTGGTGACATATCCATCGCCGTTTAGGTCGGCATTTATGCCACCAGAAATACCAAATACTTCACCGCCGAAGTTCTTGCCGCCACCGTCTTTCATGTCTTGGGCCGCAGTTACAACCGTGCCATCTGGTCTGGTATATCCCCACTTATCATCAAGCTGCGATGGGTCGTAATTACCTGCATATGGATTTGTGACTGGTAAAGACAGTCCCTCATAAAAACTTTGTGGGACTTCATTCTCATCGTTTGATGTATCGTTAAACCTGCCTCCCGACAAACGATTACCAGTGCGTTCATCAACCAAAACACCATTCTGATAAGACTTGCCGTCAAATGGCGTAAACGTATTTGCCAAAGTTTCTCTAAAGCTATTGCCACTAGTGCCACTAGGCAATGCGCCAATGGGTTCCCCAGTGGCAGTGACTGGGGCCGTAGTCCCACCTGTTGAAAAACCAACAGGCGTACCAACAAGATTGTTGCCACCACCGCCGCCGCCTAAGTTATTCCCTTGGTAATCCGTAGTGGGCGTATCCAAAACCTCTGGCCGCAATTGTGGGCGAACAGTAGGAGTGGTAGGGGTTACAACCGCAGGGGGTACATAAACCTCTGGAACAATAACGGGATCAGGAGGCCTATTATAATCATCACCGCCGCCGCCGCCGCCGCCGTATTCAAATGGATCAGTCGGATCATAACTAGGATCAGTACGAGCTAAATCTTCATATGGATCAACGTACCGATCATCATCACCACCCCCGCCGCCGCCGCCGCCGCCACCGCCATCGCCGCCATAAGAAATTAATGGCTTCATTGGGTTTAAACCTATTAAATCAAGCA